>Ga0182017_10004745_pt1 | contig 10097 bp, 12 predicted proteins | sample 712E3DmetaG_FD_120492 | JGI IMG/M metagenome (GOLD analysis project Ga0182017, IMG submission 120492) | Permafrost microbial communities from Stordalen Mire, Sweden - 712E3D metaG | ecosystem: Environmental > Terrestrial > Soil > Wetlands > Permafrost | place: Sweden: Stordalen | collected... | reverse complement strand
TACAGATTCTTAGTTTTTACCTTTACATATCTCTAACGCGTGCTAGGAGGTAGACACGCGGCAGATTCAATTTCAATACAAATTAACGTGGGAATTAAATTATTTTTCTTACAATCAGGAAAAAATTTTGCCGGACATCGATTTTTACGATGTCGGCGATACCTGGTCGGAGTCGACCCCGACCTTTGAACAGAAAATTGCCAACCTGAAAATTATGGGCGGCGATGCGGATGTCGATAATTTCCTGAAAGCAACCCGCAGCAACGTTCAGGATCTTGAAGCAGCGGTAGTGGAATTGAAAGCCAAAGCCCTTAGAAACAAGTTCGAAGACACGTTCATTTACGGCGATTCGTCCGGTAATGCCAAACAATTCGACGGCTTGAGGAAACTGATCAATACCGGCACGGCGGGTTCGCAGGTGATTGCTGCCGGGACCGGCGGTGCGACACTCACTTTATCAATGCTGGACCAGTTAATCGATGCCGTTAAAGGCGGTAAGCCGGACATGCTGTTGATGAGCCGGCGTTCAAGACGGAAAATTAACGCGCTGGTCAGGGCGTCTGGCGGGATGATGGAATCAAACCGGGATGCCTGGGGTAATTTCGTCCAGTACTGGGATGGGGTGCCTATCTGTGCCAGCGACTGGATATTGGATACACATGTACTGTCCGGCGGCGTGGAGACGGGAACCACCGGAGGCGCGTGTTCCTCGATTTACGCTTTGCAGATGGGCGAGGGCGCGGTGTGCGGCCTGACGGCACCGGGTTTTGTGACCGTGGAACCGATCGGTTCGCTGGAAACCAAAGATGCCAGCCGCAACAGGATCAAATGGTACGTTTCGTTAGCGCTTTTCAGCGCCATCAAAGCCGCCGCGCTGATCGGCGTGCAGGATAATTAATTCAAGAGCTTTCAGCTGTCAGGGTTCAGCTTATCCGGCTGATAACTGACGGCTGAAGGCTGCTGAAGAGGTGAAACATGAACTTAGTCGATATGAGAACGATTGTGAGACGGGACCTGCGCGACGAGGATGCCAATAATTACCGCTGGACGAATGATGAACTGGACAGGCACATCGGCCACGCGGTGAAAGATTATTCAGGGGCTGTCCCTTGTGAGCAAAAAGCGATTAAAGTGACGGTATCAGGCTCCAGGGAAATAGATATTTCTGTGTTGAGCGACCGTATAATGGTGGAGGCTGTCGAATACCCGATCGGTAATTTTCCCTGCAGATTCCAGCGTTTTTCTTTGTGGGGCGATGTCATCACTTTGCTCGGTGATGAGATACCGGACGGTTCCAATGTCTGCATTTATTATGGTCATCAGCACACTCTTAATGTCAATAACTCCACAATTCCTGGGTGGCATGAAGATTTAATTGCCGCCGGTGCCAGCGGTTATGCGGCAGTGGAATGGTCAGTTTATGCGGTCAACCGCGTTAATGCCGGGGGCAATGGTACTGCCGGAGATTTGCTCAGTTGGGGCCGCGAGAAACTGGATTTCTTTCGTCTGGAACTGAAAAGGCTGGGCAGGAAAAACCGGGTTAGAGAGCATTCCCTTTATCGTCCGTTGTACAAACCGGTATCGAAAACTACTGATTATGGGCCTTAGTAAAAAGGAATAACGAATGAGGACATTATCTGCGACATTACTGGCGGCTCAGCAATCGGCCAGCCACACGCCGGCGGTAAAAATCGAGGTTAAAAATAAAATGGCCGGCGTTACCCGCCTTAATTGGGAAAGGTTGTACCAGGGCAGTGAGGATGAATATTATCATGGGCTCACCGCGGCCGCCGACGGCTCTTTGATCAGAACGAGAGTTACTTTACCCGGCGACGGACGAAAACTTTACCGACAACGTGTAGACAATCCCGGCGTTAAGTCGGATTTCAGTGCATGGACTTATACCAACCAGGATAATTGCCTGGCAGTAGCAGCAGCGGCGTGCGGCAACGAGGTTTCGATATTCTGGATAAACAGCAACCGTGAATTGAGGCGGTTGAAAAGCAATAACTACGGCATAAACTGGGCGAACGCGGAATTACTGGATTATTCCCCTTCAACCGATGTTCACGGCCTTGCGGCGGTTTATAAACCGAATGGCGATTTGGCGGTCTTCTTTACGAATCAGATGAGCCTGCTCATCAAGCAGTGCAGCGGCGGTAACTGGCAGGCAATATCAGATTGGGATAAAATCACTGGATATCTGTCCGGTGTCAGCGCCGTCTACGACCGCGATTGGAATTTAATAGTAACGGGACAGGACGCAAACGGGAATTACAAGGTCTGGCTGCTGATTTACGGCGACGGCGGCGCGGTGCCCGCCGGAGCCTGGTCGCCTTTGCAGGAATTGGCTTCAGCCCCGGCCGGCGGCAATTTTGAGTACGGGCCGGTTTTTCTGGACAAACCCGATGTTTACCGGACCGGTTATGTGGAAAAATTCAACGGGGTACAGAGCTACAGCCACCCATTTTTCTTGTCTTCAATTCCGGAAACAGCTTTTTTCGAAGGCCTCTGGTGCGAGCCGTCTGCTTTTAGCGTTTCCTGTGAATACGGCCTGGCAATGGCACACGCCGGGGAGTACGGCTGGCTGTCCACGGCCAACGGCGTCTGGAGAACCGGTCCGGCCGAAGCAACTTTGGATATCACCAACGATATCGTTGAGGTAAAATATGAAACGCTGACCCGGGAAGGCCGCCTGCTGGTGACCCTGAGGAATGACGACGGTAAATATCAGTCACCGGGTGCTGGCAATTTGACGGTGTTAAATATCGGCAGTCAAATCGAATTCAATCCGGGTTGTGTTACCACGGCAGGGATTGAAACGAGTCCCGGTCCTGTTTTCTGGCTGGACGGCTGGGAACACAACAGTTCCGGCGGTAAAAGCAGCCTGACTCTCTATGGTATTGGCGGCTGGCATCTGTTACAAAATTGGCGGGCCCGGCACCAATTCCGCTGGAACAGGGATTCCAATGAGATGTCGGTAAAACAGATCTTGGCGTTTGTTCTCGGTCGGGTTGGCATAAAACTGGAGACCAGTTCCGAGTCGCCGGTTGTCAACGGGTTCTATCCCGATTTTACGATTCACCCCGAAGACAAAGGCGATCTGGTTGTTTTGCGGCTATTGTCTTTTGTGCCGGATATGATATTTATCGAAGGCGTAAAGGCATTTCTGGTAAACCCCCAATCTACGGACAGCCCGGTTTGTACTTACGGACAATCCCACCTGATTTCTCAGGGAAAATATCATTACGGGAGCTGGCAGACCAACCAGATCCGCATCGAAGGGACCGATGCGGTTACCGGTGAGCCTGTTATCGCCGATGTATTTTCCTGGGAGCAGATGGCATTTATTAATGACCGGGTAAAACAGGTTACAGACAGAAATATCAGTTCTGTAACTGATGCGCAGACACTGGCCGGAGCCTATCTGCGAAAGGCTGAAATCGAATCGACCGGCGGTTTGATAACTACCCCGGTCAACTGCGGCCAGCAATTATTTGATGTCATTGAAATAAACGACCCGCAAGCCGGATTAGCCGCTGCCAAAAAACGGGTAATGGGGATAACCATAAGTTATGTACCCGAGCGGGGGGAATACGAACAAAAACTGTTGTTGGGCGGAGTGTAAATAAAAATGATTGTTAAAAAGGCGGTACTGCGAAGTTTCGATTCGGGGAACTATACGGCGACGATCGAGATTTCGGGCAGCGGTAAAACTTATCTTGAAGGGGTCCCCGTGGCACATAATTTGCCGGCGGGAGAAATAACGGCCGGCAGAAAATTGGCGGTTCTCTTTTTTGATGAGCATAATGTGAAGGACGCGGTAGTGGTGGCAGTTTATGTTTAGCCCGGTGATTATTCGGATTTACCTCTAATCAGACGCTTGAGCGCGGTGTAGGAAATAATTACGCCGACAATAATTACCAGAATGCCGAGTATCGCGAACGGGTCATGTCTCAGGCGGCCGAACTCATCCCCCAGCGAACCCCATGCACCCATAAAGCCTTCCCAATTGACTTCCGGACTCTGCCACATTCCAATGCCGAGCACCAGGATAATCACGCCGGCAATAAGAATGACCGCCGCTTTTATTCTGGTTGAAACGGGACTGCTTTTACTTTTCTTCGAAGGCATTTTAGCACATGCTCCCGTTAGGACTGCTCTTTGAGGCATTATAGTGCTGTTTTTGGAAGCGTGTCAAGAATAATTACTATCCGATGCTTCCACCACGGATGATGCGTAAAATATCATGGTAGGAAATCACCAGAAACAAAAGCATTAACAGAAGGAAACCGATAGAATGTACCATCGCCTCAGTTTTCGGTGAAACACGCTTGCCGCGCCGTATCCACTCCACAAGGACGAAGACAATTCTGCCGCCGTCCATGGCCGGAATGGGGAAGATATTAACAATTCCAAGATTCAGACTGATAACCGCCGCAAAGCTCAATAAATTGGCAATCCCGGTTTTTACGATTTCGCCGGTCAACTGGGCAATGCCCACCGGTCCGGTAAGGCTGACCGGTATAGACCCTCTGATCATTCCCACAACACCGGTGACGAAAAGGACAATCATATTCCAATAGCTGATGGCGCCGTTGGGGATGGCGACCCAGAACGGATCGCTTTTCCTGATAGCATTGGTGATAGCGACACCGGTAGCGCCCTGGTTGGCAGGGGCGTTGGCCTGCGGCGTCAATTCAACATCCGCAATCGTGCCGTTATAATGTTTAACCTCGACGGTAATCTGTGTGCCCAAATGCGACAGAATAATATTTTCGTAATCATTCACGTTTTGCACCGGTTGCCCGTCGGCAATGAGAATAATATCGTTTACCTTAATACCTGCTTTAGCTGCGGGTGAATTGGCCACGACCTCCTCTACAAAGACCTGCCCTTTGTCCGTGGAGTTGATGTTCACGGCTTCCAAATGCGGAATCATAAAAGCGATAGACAACAGGATGATGGGGAGCAGGATGTTCATAATTGACCCGGCGCTGAGCACGACTAAACGGACCTGTATGCTTTTACCGGCCAAACTGCCGGGGATGTTAGGGTCCTCTTCTCCAGCCAGTTTATTAAATCCCCCGAGAGGTATGGCATTCAGGGAATAAACCGTTTCACCTTTCTTGAATGAGAACAACCTCGGCGGCAGGAATATTCCGAATTCCTCTACCCGGACTTTGAAGAGTTTGGCGGTGAAGAAATGTCCGAGTTCGTGAGCAAGAATGAGAATAATTAATATCAGAAAAAAAGAAACCAGCGTAATCAGCATATTTTATCCTGATTGAAGAGCTCCAGGGCTATGTCCCTTGCCCATCTATCTATATTAATAATATCATCCAGCGTGGGTTCGCCGATATTTTGGTGTGCTGTCATCACGCCTGCGACAATACGGGCGATACCGGTAAATTTTATTTTCCTGTTGAGGAACAGGTCGACAGCTATTTCATCAGCGGCACAAAGGGCGGTAGGGGCGGTTCCGCCGGTTTTGGCTGCTTTGACCGCCAGTTCCAGACACGGGAAGTTGTGGAAATCAGGCACCTCAAAGGTTAATTCTTTGATCTTGGTCCAATCCAATTTTGGTAATTCCGGATTAGGTACTCGTTCCGGCCAGGTCAGTGCATATTGGATGGGCAGCCGCATATCGGGGTAAGACATCTGGGCTTTGAAGGAACCATCGACGAATTCCACCATCGAGTGAATGACACTTTGGGGATGGATGATAACATCGATCTGCGTCAGCGGCACGCTGAATAACCACCGGGCTTCCATGATCTCCAGCCCTTTGTTCATCAGCGTGGCACAATCAATCGTGATTTTTTTACCCATTTGCCAGGATGGGTGCCGCAGCGCCTGCTGCGGTGTGACTTTATCCAGTTGTTCCATAGAAAAATTGCGGAAGGGACCACCGGATGCGGTCAGCAGGATACGTTTGGGCGGCCGGGATTCGCCGTTTAGACATTGCCAGATGGCGCTGTGTTCGCTGTCGATGGGGAGGAGCCGGGCGCCGCTCTTTTGGGCTTCCCGTGTGATGATTTCCCCGGCCATGACCAGCGGTTCTTTGTTGGCGATAGCAACTTTTTTACCGGCTTTGACGGCGGCCAATGTGGCAAATAATCCGGCTTTGCCGGATGTGGCGACAATGACAACATCCACGTCCGGATGGCCGGCCATTTCTTCCATGGAGAGTAGTTTACAGTTGTGAGAAATGAGTTTTGATTTTTCCACAGGCTGATGGTAAATAAATTCGGGTTTGAATTCGGCGATTTGCTCCGATAACAATTCCAGGTTTTGTCCCGCTGCCAGTCCGACCACTCGGAAACGGCCGGCTAGATTGCGGACAACCTGCAGCGTCTGCCTGCCTATTGAGCCGGTAGAACCGAGAATCGCCAGTTTTGTTATTGAATTGACCATACACCCTGATTATAACAAAGATATTTATTTTGCCGCTTGAATCTATGTAAATACTACTCAACTGAAGATAGACAGTCAAATTACTCATTCTTGAACCATCTGTGAGAGTTATGCTAATATCCATACGTAACGACAGAATCAGAGGGAAGCAAAATGTCTGAAAAAAAAGCGAAAAATAACGCCGGTTTGAACCCGGCAAGAGACCTGAAAAGTATTATTCGCACAGTTCCTGATTTCCCCAAGGCGGGGATTAATTTTTATGATATCACTCCTATATTAAAAGACGGCAGGGCGCTGGCTTATACTATCGATACCATGGCCGACCATTTCAGCAACATGAATATCGATATTGTCGTTTCGATGGAAGCCAGAGGATTTCTTTTCGGTCCGGCCATTGCTTATAAACTCGGCGCCGGATTTGCGCCGGTGAGAAAACCGTGTAAGTTACCCTGGGACACCCATAAGGAAGAATATACGTTGGAATATGGTACGGACACCATTGAAATACACCAGGATGCGATTCAGGCCGGACAGCGCGTGCTGATAATCGATGATGTTCTCGCTACCGGCGGCACGGCCAAAGCCGTCACCAAACTGATTGAAAAAATGAACGGTAAAATCATCGGGGCGGCCTTTGTCATTGAGTTGTTGGCGTTGAAAGGCAGGAAGAACCTGGGGAGTGTGCCGGTTTATTCCCTGCTGCAGTATTAGCGCCGGTTGAATAACTTTCACACAATTGCGGTTAATAAAGTTTAAACAATACCGCGGCGTAATATACCACAATCGCCGCAAAAACCAGGCTGTCGATTCTATCCAGCATGCCGCCGTGCCCGGGGAAAAGATTACCGGAATCTTTAACTCCGGTATTCCGTTTAAACAAAGATTCTACCAGGTCGCCCAATTGCCCGAAAACACTGACCAGTAAACCGACAATTACCAGCTGCCACCAATTGAGATAATGACTCACGCTTAAAGGCGTATTTAATACGAAAAGCAGACTGACTGCCACTCCGCCAAATAATCCGCCGATGCATCCTTCCCATGATTTTTTAGGGCTGATCACCGGAGCCATTTTGTGTTTTCCAAACGCGCTGCCGATGAAGTAGGCCAGCGAATCCGAGCCGAATGAAGCGAACACCGCTAAAAAGACCCAATTTCTTCCGATAGTTGAAGCGCTGCCGCCTAATCCACGCAGCGCGACGAAATAACCAAGAAACCATCCGATATAAAGTATCTCGGCTAATGTCCATGACCAGTCAGTGAAAGCCCCTGTTTTTTGCTTCCGGGTTAAAAGAACTATCAGCGAGACAACCATGCCGGAAGTAATAATCGCGGGGAGGAGCAGGCCCGAATCGAAACGGACGGCCAGCCATTTATTAATTCCCGCATTGCGGGCCACAATTATCAATACCGTCCAGATAATACCTAAAATAGAGAGAGTTTGTGTCTTCAGTTCCTTGGTCAGACGGAAGAATTCGATCGCCGCCAGCAATCCGACGACAGCTGCCGCGATAGTAAAATACGGTTCTCCGAACCAGATAATCAGACTGAGAACAGGGATTGCCCAGATTGCTGTAACAATTCTGTTTTTAAGCATTTGCCCCGCTTATGATCCGCCGAAACGGCGGTTCCTTCGGCTATAATCGATCAGAGCGTTTTCGATGTCTTTTTTACCAAAATCGGGCCATAGGACGTTTGTAAAATAAAACTCACTATAGGCGGTCTGCCATAACAAATAATTGCTTAAACGCATTTCGTTGGAGGTCCGGATCAGCAAGTCGACATCAGGCATATCTCCGGTATAAAGATAGCGGCTGAAAGATTTTTCATCCAGCGGCTGCGGCTTATCGGGGTCAGCCGTAAATTTGGCGATGGCATCTATGATCTCTGCCCGTCCCCCGTAATTCCAGGCGACGCCGAGTGTCATGCCGTCGTTTTTGGCAGTCAATGACACGGCACGCGAAATCGCTTTTTGGAGACTGGTCGGCAACCCATTTAGTCTGCCGATGTGGCGGATTCTGATGTTTTTCTCATTGATTTTGTCCAGCTGCTCGTCGACAAAATGTTCAACGAGTTTAAACAAGCCGTTGATTTCTGGTTCGGGGCGGTTCCAATTTTCGGTGGAAAAACCATAGAAAGTGACATATTTGATGGGGTATTCACTGATGTACTGAATCATCCGCATCATGTTCAATACGCCTTCGCGATGACCGCTGAGCCGTGGCAAACCATGTTTTTCTGCCCATCTACCGTTACCGTCAGGTACAATGGCTATATGCACGGGTAATGGTAAGATATTTTCCGCAGTTCGGTTCATTCTGGCTCTCTCGGGGATTCGGATGGACTGACAGCTAGACAGCCATAACCTCTTTTTCCTTGTCTTTGCCGATTTGTTCCATATTCACAGTATAACTGTCAGTTAGTTTTTGTAACTGATTCTGAAACAGTTTATGCTCGTCTTGAGAAATTTCTTTGTTTTTCTCCTGAGTTTTCAGTCTTTCGAGGGCATCGCGCCGTTCGTTGCGGATGGCAATTTTCCCTTCTTCGATGCGTTTGTGGACAATTTTCAATAATTCCTGGCGGCGCTCTTCGTTAAGAGACGGAATTGTAATTCTGATAACGCGCCCGTCATTAATCGGGTTTAAGCCCAGTTCGGATTTCTGGATAGATTTTTCGATACTGGAAATACTGTTTTTATCCCAGGGTTGTACCACCAGTAAGTTCGCTTGCGGCGCTGTGATACTGCCCAGCTGATTGAGCGGCAGAACCGTCCCGGCGTAATCGATCTTGAGGTGTTCAATCAGGCTGGGGGATGCGTGCCCGGTGCGGATTGTGGTGAGTTCTTTTTGTATCGCCTCAATCGTTTTTTTCATCTTTATTTCAGCGGCAGAGATGTTTTGATTATTAATCATTTTTATTCTCCTGAAACGATAGTACCAATGGATTCACCCATAACCACGCGTTCTATGCTGTCTTTTGTCCGAAAATCAAAAACGATGATGGGTAGTTTGTTTTCCCGGCATAATGAAAGTGCTGTGGCATCGATCACTCCTAAACGCAGGCGGATAGCTTCGGTGAGCGTGAGCCGGTCAAATTTCTTGGCAGAGTGGTCTTTTTGAGGGTCGGCGTTATATATGCCGTCAACATGATGCGTAGCCTTTAAAACAACCTCGGCTTCCATTTCGATAGCCCGCAGGGCGGCTGCAGTATCTGTGGTCATGTAGGGGTTCCCTGTGCCGGCAGCAAAAATAACGACGATGCCTTTTTCCAAATGACTGATAGCACGGCGTCTGATGTAGGGTTCAGCGACTTTGGTGACATCGATGGCGGTTTGAGTGCGGGTGGTGACCCCTATTTTTTCCAGCGCATCCTGGAGCGCCAAAGCATTGATGATTGTGGCCAGCATCCCGGCATAATCGGCGGTAACTCTATCCATGCCGTTCTTTTCGGCCTCAGCCCCGCGCCAGATATTGCCTCCGCCCACGACAATAGCCACCTGCACGCCCATTTCGGAGACATGCTTGATTTGCATGGCTATTTTGGAGATTACTACCGGATCAAAGCCATAGGCAGAGCTGCCTTTGAAGGCTTCACCACTGAGTTTGAGCAGGATACGCTTATACTTGGGAGCCGTCATTGGTATCCACCTTCAGCATCTATTTGAGGTAATTTATACTGAG
>Ga0182017_10004743_pt1 | contig 10099 bp, 10 predicted proteins | sample 712E3DmetaG_FD_120492 | JGI IMG/M metagenome (GOLD analysis project Ga0182017, IMG submission 120492) | Permafrost microbial communities from Stordalen Mire, Sweden - 712E3D metaG | ecosystem: Environmental > Terrestrial > Soil > Wetlands > Permafrost | place: Sweden: Stordalen | collected... | reverse complement strand
GTGCATCTGGCCTATCCGCTCGCCTTGCGCAAGCGGCTGCGCTCTACGAACCTGCTGGAGCGCTCACTCGAGGAAGTCCGCCGGCGCACCAAGGTGATCGGTCGTTTCCCGGGCGAGACGAGCTGTCTCACCCTCGCCTGGGCGGTGATGGATCTGGTCATCGCCGGCGCCCGCGGCCTGGCTGTCAACGGTCCGGAACGTGACGCCATCGCGGCGCTCGTGGCCACCGCCCATTCAGTCCCAGCCGCCCAGCAAGTGGCCTAATCTATCGGAGCGAAAGAGCCCGCGCCGTCACGACTTTTCCAGCAGCTCCCGGACGCGACCAAGACAAGCTACCTGTCCTCCGGCAATATCGCTCCTTTCTGGGACCAGGCGCTCCTTGCCACCAACGACTTCGCATTCACGAACCCTTCCGAGGCGGCAATGGCAGAGCTGCGCGACCAGTATGGTGTTCGCTGGCTCTTCGCGGATCTGGCAGGAGCCGACCCGGATGCCGTTGGCCGGTATGCCGACCTGCGCTATCGCGAGGGAGACTTTGCCGTCTTCGAACTGTCCGGGCCGTAGCCCCCTGAACCGGGCAGCACAGGAGAGATGCTATCTGGCCCGGAACACCTCAGTGACCTTGTCGAGCGCAGCCACGGTGTCGTCGACGTCGCCGTACGTCATCGCGGAGAAGAGCGGCAGAGTCAGGAGCCGCTCGTAGGCGGCTTCCGCCACCGGAAAGCGCCCTTCGAGACCCGGATATCGCGCCCGGTAGAACGGGTGGCAGTGAACCGGGATGTAGTGGACGTTGACACCGATCCCCTCCGCCCTCATTGCGCGGTAGACGGCACCGCGATCCACTCGAAGCCGGTCGAGGCGGAGTAGGACGACGAAGAGGTGCCAGGCCGGGTCCGCCGATGGGTCGACGGTCTGGATGTCGACCGCCCAGTGGCCGGCGAGGGCCGCCCGGTAGCGCGCGGCGAGACGGCGGCGCGAAGCGAGGAACTCGTCGAGACGCGTCAGCTGGCTCGTGCCCAGTGCCGCCATGACGTCGGTCAGGCGGTAGTTGTAGCCCAGCTCGACCATCGCGTAGGTCCAGTCGCGGCGCGCCGCCAGTTCGGTCCCGATGCCGTGGTTGCGGAACCGCCGCAGGAACGCGGCCCGGTCGTCGTGGTCGGTCAGAACCGCGCCGCCCTCCCCGGTCGTGAGGATCTTGGCCGGGTGGAGCGATAGAACCGTCAGGTCAGCGAGGGTTCCAACCGGCCGGCCGCCCAACGTCGCGCCAAGTGAGTGAGCGGCGTCGGCGACGATCGGTATCGGACCGCCGGGAGCGGCGTTCGCCACGGCGCGCAACGTATCGTAGTCGGCCGGGTGACCAGCGTAGTCGACGGGCATCAGCGCCCGAGTGCGCCGCGTAATCGCTTGAGCCACTGCTGTGGGGTCGATCAGCATCGATCCGGGATCAACATCGGCGAATCGGGGCTCGGCGCCGACATACAACGCGGCATTGGCCGTGGCCGCGAACGTCATTGGTGTCGTCAAGACCTCGTCGCCTGGGCCAAGGCCCAGCGCGGCCATCGCACCGTGCAGGGCCGCCGTCCCACTGCTGAACGCCACGGCATGACGCGCTCCGGTCCTGGCGGCCAGCGCCGCCTCGAACTCAGGTACCCTCGGACCGGTCGTGAGCCAATCTGACCGGAGCGCCGCGGAGACGGCGTCAACATCCGCATCCGAGATGTCCTGACGCGCGTACGGCAAGAACTTCGTGCGGACGGGCGTCCCGCCGTCGATCGCCAGCCGCGCGTTCACTGCCGGCGCTCCGCAGGAGCCTGAGGAGCGACCGGCGCTTCCCACAACCGAGGATCGATCATGGGCCTACTCACGAGGGGAAGTGCAGCAATAGCTTGCGTCGCCGCGGCCGGGAGGGGCCCTGCCGCGGCGGCCGCAATTGCGGCATCCAGCTCAGCCAGGTCGAATGTCCCGACGAGGCCGACCGTGACCGCCGGTCGTCCCAGCGCCCAGCGGTAGGCGATTGCCGGTAGGCCAGCGAGGTCCGTGCCCGTCGCTCGGGCCAGCCTGAGGACCGCTTCGCGGAGCGGCGCCATACGCTCGGGCAGCGACGCCGCTCGCGGCGAGAGCGTTCCCCGCAGCAGGATGGACCGGGCCACGACGCCCACGCCCGCGGCGTTCGCTTCGCGGAGCAGGCCTTCAACAGTGGTGTCGAGCGGGTGAACGGAGATCTGCAGGACCGCGTAGGCACCGCTCGCGATGGCCCTGCGTGCGGCCTCCGCCTCGTACACGGTCACGCCGGCCACTCGCAGCCATCCGCGTTCCTTGAGTCGAGCGAGGGCCGCGAGGACGTCCTCGCGCCCGATCACATCAGCTCCCACACTGTGCAGTTGGAAGACGTCCACCGTCTCCATCCGCAGTGCCGCAAGGCTGGCGCGCAACGATCGTTCGAGCACTCTCTCGATGGCAGGGCCGCTCACACCTGGCGGCAACCCCGCCTTGGTCGCAACGACTACGCCGTCACGGCCACCCAGCGCCCGCCCCAGTCTGGCTTCCGCGACACCATACGCGCGCGCCGTGTCGAAGAAGCGCACTCCGCGCTCAAGCGCCGCTTCGACGAATCTCGCCACAGTGCGCGCCGAGGGGCGGGTGGCCGGTGTCCCGGGCGTTCCGTACTCCATCCCCAACTCTGCGGTTCCGAGCCCGATAGGGCCGACCGGCGGGCCGCCGCCCCAGAGCGGCTGCGCCGCGAAACCGCTCACCACGAGGTCCATCCGCCATCCACCAGGAGGTTCTGACCGACGACATGGTCCGATGCATCCGATGCCAGAAAGACGATCGCGCCTTTCAGATCGTCGTCGTTGCCGCTCCGCCCGTCCGGTGTCGCGGCCTCGTAGCGGGCTGCGAAGTCCGGCTGCGCTCCCGGGGCCCAGAAGCCACCCGGGCTGACGGTGTTGACGCGAACGCCGCGATCCGCCCACGACGTTGCGAGATAGCGGGAGAGGCTCACGACACCAGCCTTCGCGACGCCGTAAGCAAGCGGGTTGCGGGCGATCTCAGTGCCTTCATACAGGGCCTTCTGTGGCGCGATGACGCCATAAATCGACCCGATGGTGATGATGCTTCCGTGTCCCTGCTCGAGCATGACGCGCCCAGCGGCGCGACAGACAATGAACGTCGCCGTCAGGGTCTCTTCGAGGCCGCGCCGCCACGCGTCCAGCGGGAACTGCTCCGGGGGGTGGTTCCCGCCACCCGCCACGGCGGCCACCGCGATGTGCAAGGCGCCGTGCTCGGCGCAAATGGCGGCAACTCCCGCCTCGACCGACGCCTCGTCGGTCGCGTCCATCGCCAGCGCCTCCGCCCGCAGGCCGCGGACGCGAAGCGCTTCGGCGCGCTCCTCGCACCGGGCCAGCGACCGGGAGGCGACCACAACAGTGGCGCGGGCCTCGCCGAGCGCTTCGCAGATCTGGCGTCCGAGGAGGCCGGATCCCCCGACCACCAGGGCGACGCGATCGCGAAGGTCCAGAAGGTCGTGCACGTCGCGGCTCATCGGCTGTCCTCCTGTTGCCCGCCGCAGATTCGAGTCCCGATCACGTTTCGACCTCATCCCACGATCGCTGGTGGACGCCGGCGTTGATCTCCACCAGGCCGGGTTCAGTTGCCAGGATTGCCTCCAGCTCCAGCATCCGGACGGGCGGCGCGTGGCGGAACCGGGCTGCCAGCTCTCGGACGAACTTGAGATCGTCGGCCGTATCCACTGTATACCGCCCCCGCCCGGCCGGTGTCGCCGGCGGGAGGCTGCATAAGCGGAACCGGCTCGGCCGGCGGTAGATGAAGGGCGTCACGTGCTGGCGCTCCGCGGTCTCGAGCGCCTCGCGATCCGCCGCTTCGAGTGCGCCCATGGCCATGACCTCGGCCGCGATCCCCGGCGGGTAGCCCGCGCCGCCGACGTAGTCGTAGCCGCCGTCCACGCACAGCGCGACCTGCGCGGCGATGACACCGGGGTCGGGGAACGGGTTGTCAGCCGTGCCGCGGACTACGAAGTCAGGGTGGTATGGGGCCGCCGCCGCAGTCATGCGGGCCAGGACGTCCGCGGGGTCGCCGCGGAAGACGGGCCCATACGCAGCGGCGGCCGCGGCCAGCACGTCGTCGGCTGGCTCGACCGTCGTGGCGACTACGACGTCGTCGATCGAGGGAACGGCCCGATAGGCGGCCAGGGTCCAGGCGAGCAGCGGACAGCCTTCGATGTCGCTCAGTACCTTGCCGGGAAGGCGGGAGGATCCCATCCTCGCCTGGATGACCGCGAACACTCGAGGTGCCGCCGGACCAGTCTCCAGCGCCGCGGTCACGGCACCCTCTGTCCTGCCGCCAGCCGATCGGCCATCCAGGTCCGGGTGGCTGCCAGTCCGTCCGCAAGCGACACCTCGGGGCGCCAGCCGAGGAGCTTGTCCGCCAGGCGCGCGTCGCAGCGCAACACGGCGATCTCGCTCTGGGGGTGGATATGGGGCTGGTGGACGATCCTGTGCGGGTCGGGTTCCACCACGGTGGCAAGTTCATTGACGGAGACGTCGACCCCTGTGCCGGCGTTGAGGATCCGGCCGGTCGCCGCGTCGGAGACGAGTGCGTCACATACGAACCGGGCGCAGTCGCGAACGTACAGCAGATCGCGCGTCTGCGTGCCGTCGCCGTAGATCCGAAGCTCGTCTCCCTGCAGCGAACGCCTCGTGAAGATGGCGACCACGCCGCCCTCGCCGACGGAGCGCTGGAACGGCCCGTACGTGTTGAAGGGACGGACCACCGTCGTCGAAAGGCCGTAGGCGTGGAAGTAGCTGAGGGTGAGAGCTTCGCCGGCGATCTTCGAAGCCGCGTACGGCGACGCTGGCTTTACGGGATGATCCTCCCCAATGCCCTCAGGGGCGCGGGCCAGGTCGTACACCATGCAGGTGCTCATGAACAGCACCCGGGTGCCATGCTCGCGGGCAGCCTCCAGCAGCCGGAAGGTGCCGACTACGTCGTTGTCGAACGTACCGGCCGGATCGTCGATGCTGTCCTGCACCGAAATGGATGCGGCGAGATGGGCGACCGCATCGGCGCCGGCGAGCCACGCCCGGCAGGCCCCGCCGTCGCGGACGTCGCCGACAACGAGCGGCTCGAGGCGGGGGTGACCACTGAAAGCCGCCAGGTTGTCGGCGTCGCCCTGGCTCAGGTTATCGACGGGGAGAACCGTATGCCCGCGTTCAAGAAGCTCCTCGACGACCCAGCGACCGATGAAGCCGGCCGCGCCGGTGACGACGACCCTCACGGCTCCAGCCCGTCAATGGCGTCGCGCAGGACCGCCTCGACCTCTGCGCCATCCATCGGCTCAACGCCGTCGGAGCGGTACCCACCGATGGGGGCTGCGGGGACATGCTCGTAAGCGGCGGCGACGCCGTTCAGCGTGTCAATCGAGGGCAGCACCGCATACATCGGCCCGACATCACGGGCGCGGAGCGACTCCCCCTCCGTCATTAGCTCCTCGTAGGCTTTCTCGCCCGGCCGGACCGGGATTCGGACGGTCTCGATCTCTTCGGGGCGGCGCCCGTGGCGCGGAGCGAAGACGGCGATCGCGGCACTCACGAGGTCGGCCAGTTTGGCCGCGGGCATCTTGAAGACGAAGACCTCGCCGCCGTGAGCAACGCGCGCCGCCTCGAGGGCCAGGTCCACGGCCCGGTCGGTGCTCATGACGAACCGGGTCATCGCTGGATCGGTCACCGTGACCGGGCCTCCGGCCGCGATCTGGGCGGCAAAGAGCTCCACGGCCGAGCCGCGCGAGCCCAGGACATTGCCGAAGCGGACGCTGGCGAAGACTGTCGGATGGGGGCCGCGATAGTTAGTAGCGGCCGTCACGAGCTTCTCGGCGAGGAGCTTGCTCGCGCCCATAACAGAGGTGGGGCTGGCCGCCTTGTCGGAACTGGTCAGGATCATCGTGCCCACGCCGTGGGTCAGGCATGCATCGATGACGTTCTGTGTCCCGGTGACGTTGGTGAGCGCAGCCTCGAAGGGGTTGTACTCGCCAGATTCGACATGTTTGAGGGCGGCGCAATGGAAGATGACGTCAATGCCCTCGGCGGCCCTCAGCATTCGGTCCCGGTCCCGGATGTCTCCGATGAGAAGGCGCACGTCTGCACGGCCCCGGTACCGTTGCTGCTGGTAGAACTGCTTCGTCTCGTCGCGCCCCAAGATCCTGACCACTTCGGGCCCAAGGGCCAGCAAATGGTCGACGAGACGGGCGCCGATCGTCCCGGAACCACCCGTGACAAGGATGCGGCGCCCGACAATTGCGTCGGGCCGAGCCGAATGATCGGAAGGCTGGGTCACGGAACGACCTCTGCAGTATCAGGACTGTGCGGTAGGCGTATCCCGGCTAGTACGTCGCCAAGGGTCGTGGTCGGGTATACGTCCAGGAAGCTACCCTCCGTGGCATTGAGGATCGTTTGCCCGCTCGTGGCAGCGATACGGCGCAGGGCGGCATGGGCTTCCCAGCACGGAATGCTTTGTCTCATTACGTTGAGGTAAGCGGTCTTACTCATGTCCTCAGCAGACCATGGCATCGCGGCATCGTCGTAGAAGTGCCTGTTGATCGACCGATGGCTGAGCCAGTTGTAGTCAAGACCAAGCAGCACGATGGGGTCGCACCCCATGGCGATCGCCACAGACACGGCCAGGATCGACGTGTCGTGGGCGCTCGGGATTGGGCCCCGCAGGTCTATATGGTCGAACTCGGCCGCGTTCCGGCCTTGCATGACGAAGACAAGACGCTCGGGTGGCACCATACCGGTGCGATCGAACAGCGCCTTAGTTTCTATCGGGAAGACGTGCGTAGTCGACGTGTACCCGCGGACAAGCCCTTGGAGGAACACAAGGCCCTCCGGACTAGTGTATGCGGTGGCGGGCTCCGCGACGCAGTGAACTGTGGGCTGCCAGAGTCGGATCGCTGGATGCCGGTTGAACGCATTCATGACGACCGTGATCTCCCCACCGAGAGACTCAACGTCAACGGTGGCAAGCGATGGTCCGTTTGCGAGTACAAAGCACCTCCGGCCGGCGTACACGCCCTGAAGTCGAGCGTTTGCAGCGAGGACAGGTCGATCTGCTGACGAGACTCTCCTACCTGCTCGGGCAGTGGTCATGCGCAGCAAGGCCCGCCTCACTGCCGGCGGCAGCGTCCACTGAACCACGGCGTGGCGAAGATTGCTCTTGCTGAGCCTTCGCGTCACTTTCGGCTACCGATATCTTCAGGAGACGACAGCCGCGGGTCTCTCATCCTCCACTCGCGGAGACGTCGGTCGCCCGCCAATCCAGAAGGACACTGAAGAACCCGGGTCGCGCGTCACCACGGTCGCTCCTGGAGTCATGCAGACGAAACGAACCCACGACACCTGGGTTGTGCACATTGAACTCGCGGCCGCTGATGCTGGCAAGACTCACCCACACATCGTACTTGCCGGGAGCCAGGGTCCTCGCCGGAATCGTAACGGTGACGACATGTTGGCCGAGAGAGAGATCGTCAAGGGGATTAGGGGTCGTGTCCAGACTGTCGGACATCAAGACGGTGGTGCCGGTGGGGAGGCGGATCTCCAGGTACGCGTAGAGGCCCCTAAGGCGCCGCCGCACATCCAGCCGCATCTCGATCGTCAAGGAGTCCGAACACTCTCCGACCGGCGTGACCTCGCCGGATGCAGACAGGAAGCGGACCCGGCTGATCTGCGCCTCTCGGTGCTCGTCGGAATCGATGATCACGTCGCCCGCACCCAAGTCGAGACCAGCAGCACGAACGAACTCAGGCACGACGTCCGTCGTCTTACCTATCAACCTAACTTTGCCTTCGGCGAGCCAGATGGTCGTGGGGCATAGGCTGCTGATCGCGCCCATGTTGTGGCTCACGAACATCAGTGTCCGGCCGTGCCCCGCAACGTCGTTCATCTTCCCAATGCATTTCTCCTGGAAGGCCAGGTCGCCTACGGCCAGCACCTCGTCGATCAAGAGGATCTCGGGCTCAAGGAACGCGGCCACAGCGAACCCCAGGCGAACCTTCATGCCGCTCGAGTAGCGCTTGACCGGCGTGTCGATGAACCGGCCGATATCGGCGAAAGCGACGATCTCATCGAACTTGCGAGCGATCTCGACTCGCTTCATTCCGAGGATCGCGCCACTGAGCAGTACGTTCTCTCTCCCTGTGAGCTCCTGATGGAAACCGGTTCCCACCTCGAGCAGGGAGCCAACACGGCCGTGGAGTTCGGCCGTGCCAAGGGTTGGCTCCGTGATCCGGGAGAGGATCTTGAGCAACGTGGACTTGCCCGCGCCGTTCCGCCCGATGACGCCCACGACGGATCCCCGCGGGACATCGAAGGAAACGTCTCGAAGGGCCCAGAACTCATCGGCCCGTGGTTTCCCCTTCGTACGTTTGAAAACGCTCGTCATCGACGACCAGAGGACCTCTGTCAGCCGACCGTACGGATCTCGCCGAACCCCAATCTTGTACTTCTTGCCCAAGCCGGTCGCCGTGATGGCAATGTCGGTCATCAGATCACGTCCGCGAATGTCTGCTCGGTTCGCCGGAAGTAAAGCAGGGCGCTCAGGAAGACCAGCACAGAGGCGACAACCGAGACCAGAATCAGTTCATCCGGCCTTTCGCCTCCGATCAACGCCCAGCGGAATCCATCCAGCACACCCGTCATCGGGTTCAACGCGTAAAGCCACTGCCAGCCCGATGGTATGAGGGTGCTGGCGTAGATGACGGGCGACAGGAACATCAGCGATTGGGTGAGAAACGGAACGACGTACTTCACGTCTCGATACCGGACGTTAATCGCCGCCAGCCATGTGCCAATGCCCAGAGCGGTGACGAGCGCGAAGAGTGTCAAGAGCGGTATCCATACGACTGCGATCGATGGCGCCACGCCGAAGTACAGCATCAGCAATACGAGCAGCGCCATCGAAATGGCGAAGTCGATGAGAAACGAGCCCACGGCAGCGAAGGGCAGTAACAAGCGGGGGAAATAGACCTTGGTGATGATGCTTTCGCTACTGACCAGGCTGTTGGATGCGCCGGCAAGGCTCGACGCGAAGAGAGTCCACGGTACTAAGCCCGTGTACGCGAAGAGAGCATAAGGAGTGCCGGCCGGCCCCACTCCGGGCAACCGGCCCACAGTGACAGTGAATATGAGCATGAGGAGTACGGGCTGCATCACCGCCCATAACGCGCCAAAAACAGTCTGCCGGTATCGAACCTTCAAGTCACGCCAGACGAAGAAGAACATTAGCTCTCGGCAAGACCACAGTTCGGTCAGCCCCACTTCCCGCCATCCGTGGCGAGCCTCGATCACCACGACGGGTCCGTGGTGCTCGCCCCGCGGATCGACTGCTTCCAGCCGAGGGCCGGAACTCGCCGTCATGCAGACCTCCGTGCTGCTGGTTCCACTCCAGCGTGCCCAATCAGCCTCGATATCCCAGGCGAGGACGACTCCCCGAGGTCCTCATGACCTCGGGTGCGCCATCCCGAAGCCGCGGGCGCCTCGCGAAGCGTCTCATGTACCTGCGCGGCGGACAGCCTGATCTCCCGGCTGGTCATTGGCCTCCTGTATGAGCGCTCGTCGTCCTGGCGAGAACGACGGCTGCACTGGGTGACTTCCACGACTGACTGCGGTCTAGGGAGGCGCGGCCTCTGCCGCGCGCGTCTCGTCCAGCCCAACCCAGACGACGGCGTAGGCTCGGCGTAGTATGCAGCCTCCGTGAGTCTCGCGCACACGGCCTCAGGTCATGCCAAGCCTGACGTCTGACCACAGCGAGGCTCCAATTCTCCGAAGTCAGTCCTGAGCACCGGCCGCAAGTCGCGGCTGCGACCGACTCGGGGAACGCCGCCGATGACGCTGCGGCCAGCGGCAGGGCTCACCCAGTCGGTGAGCGGCGATTGGCGCGCAGAAGCTGCTTCGCGGTTCTCTTGGGCCACCCAAGCGCGGGGCTGAAGATGCCGTGCCGCACGAGAGCTCGGCCGGCGGGGCTACCCAGAGGCATGCCGTGCTTCCTGCGAATTGACAGATCCTCGCGGCTGGCCGCGGCTGCGGCGACC
>Ga0182017_10004742_pt1 | contig 10100 bp, 9 predicted proteins | sample 712E3DmetaG_FD_120492 | JGI IMG/M metagenome (GOLD analysis project Ga0182017, IMG submission 120492) | Permafrost microbial communities from Stordalen Mire, Sweden - 712E3D metaG | ecosystem: Environmental > Terrestrial > Soil > Wetlands > Permafrost | place: Sweden: Stordalen | collected... | reverse complement strand
GGTGAAGACCGAGCCGGGCGACTATCGCGGCTTTTACGCCAACGTGCGCGACGCAATCCTCGGCGTGGCCCCGCTCGCCGTCACGCCCGAAGACGGCTTCCGCGTCATCCGCCTGCTGGAGCTGGCCCGTGAAAGCTCCACCCAGGGCCGCACGTTGAAGGTGAAGTTTTGACCGATGTGCGTCACGCACAGCGTGAAGCGTCGATTATCTTATGACTTTGCCGCCCAAGACGGACGCAACACCTCCGGCTGCTCCCAGCCGCAGGAACTTCTGTTGCGGGGCCTCCGCACTGCTGCTGGCGAGGGGAGGACTCTTGCGCGCGGCGAGCCTGGCGGCGCAGGTGCAGTCCAGTCCGGCCGCAACCCCGACCCGGCCTGACGTTGCGGCCATCGATCGCGATCGCATCCTTGCCGCAGCCACGCGCTATCTCACGCAGCCGCCCACGCCGCTGACCTCGCTGCAATGCGCGCGCAGCCCCGGGACCTCGCACGATTACTACTCCGAAGCGGAGCCTGCCGCGCTGGCCGAAGGCGAATCGTCTGCGGCTCCTGGCCCATCCGTGCCTGCGGGTTCGTCAACCAAACCAGGCGCAGCATCCGCATCGCCGCAGCCCTTCACCGCGCACCGAGACGCGCTTTTTGCGCTGGGACTGGCGGTGCCAGCGCTGGCCGCCGCGCACCTGCTCACCGGCGATGCGCGCTACGCCGAGCACGCCGCAGAGTGGCTGCGCACATGGTTCGTCGATCCGGCAACCCGCATGGTGCCGCGCCTTGATTACGGCCAGGTCGCGCTCGGCCAACCCGCGGCCGGACAGTCAGCAGGCGGGAGCTTCGCAGGCATTCTGGAGACGCTGCCGCTGGTCGAAGTCGCGCGGGCGATTCCGTTCCTCGCCGCCTCCTCCGCGCTCAGCCCAGCCGACCGGCTCGCGCTGCAAGCGTGGTTCGCGTCCTACCTGCGCTGGCTCACCGAGACCGAGGACAGCGGCCCGCGGCTGCCTGCGCTGGCGCGCGACCGCAAGGACCACCACGGGACGTCGTGGCTGTTGCAGGCCAGCGCGTACTCCCTGCTGTCTGCGCCCGTTGGCGATGCTCCCAGGTCCGAATCCAGCGCGCTGGACGAGCTGCGCCACCGCTTTCGCACCGTCACGCTGCGCGCGCAGATCGCCGCCGACGGCAGCTTCCCCCACGAGCTCACGTCGCAGTCTCCCTACCGCGACTCGCTCTTCAACCTGGACATGATGGCCGCCATCTGCCAACTGCTCTCCACGCGGTTCGAGAGCGTCTGGGAGGTCCAGTTGGAGGACGGCCCCGGAATGCGCTCGGCCATCGCCTACCACTTTCCCTTCATCGCGGACCGCGCCCTGTGGCCCTTCCGCGCCGACGCCGAGCACTTCGACCAGCTCCCCGCGCGGCGCGCCAGCCTGCTGTTGGCCGCACGCGTCTACCAGCGGCCGGAGTACGCCGCGCTGTGGAAGACGCTGCCGCCCGACCCAGCCGCGCCCGACATCCTGCGCACGCTGCCGCTCCATCAGCCTCTGCTGTGGGTGCGCCAGCCGGCGCGCGCCAGTTGAAGACAATCCGGTTCAAGGCGGGCCGGTTGAAGGCTATCTGAAGTCTCTTTATGCCTGCGGAGTCATGTCTGCGGAGTCATGCCTGCGGACTTTGGTTCTGGTCCGCGGCGCCGGTGTCGGACACCGGCTTGCTCCGCCTGGTGCGGTAGCCGCGGCTGCGATACAGGAACAGCGTTCCGCACGCGCCGCACTTCCACGGGTATATCCCGAAGTGGCCCAACACGCTCTGCTGCAGGAAGCCGTTGCGGTGGACGCGCATGGTAACGCTATCGCTGCATGTGGGACACTTCACTTCTTTCGACTGTGCCATAGCTTCCTGTTACCGCTGGGAGAGAATTCGCGCTACTCCTGAATGGTTTCACCGTGCCGGATTCGAGCGAGAGTGGTGCAATGTGGTTTTCTTGCGAAAAACCCGCAAACATTCTTCGCATCTGGAACCACCTGCGATAAAACCCTCATAGGCCGCATCCTGAGACAACCCAGTATGGAACTCTATCGGCAATGGGGAAGCAGTTGCTACCTTGGCCCGAAATCTGTTTACAAACTGAATCTACAAACTGAATCTGAAAACTGCTGTATCCCTGATCACAACATAAACCATAGATGCGCGGCAGAACCATAACGTTGCTGCAAGCATAACCTCAACCGGCGGCCTGCGCCTGCGATTCGTGAAATTTATGCACAATGGCCAAGTACTTTCGTGCGTTTTCGGTAATCGTCTCGGGGTGACCCTCCCGGATGGCCTTCGGGTCCACCAGGTCGGCGCCCACGCCGAGCGCGAAGGCCCCCGCCTCCAGAAACTCCGCGGCGGTGGCCAGCGAGACGCCGCCGGTGGGCACCAGCTCCACCTGCGGCAGCGGCGCCTTCACCGACTTGAGGTACTTCGCCCCGCCCAGCGCGCTTGCCGGGAAGACCTTGACCGCGTCCGCGCCGGCCTCCCACGCGGTGAGGATCTCCGTCGGCGTCAGCGCGCCGGGAAGCACCGGCACGCCGTAGCGGTGGCACATCTCGATGGTCTTGAGGTTGAGCGCCGGGCTCACCACGAACGCCGCGCCCTCCAGGATGCACAGCCGCGCCGTCTCCGCGTCCAGCACGGTGCCCGCGCCGATCATAATGTCGGGGCGCTCCTGGGCCAGGCGGCGCATCACGCGGAACGCGCCGGGGACGGTCATGGTGACTTCCAGGACGGTAACGCCGCCGGCCGCGACAGCCGATGCCAGCGCCAGCGCCTGCTCTTCGTTCTCGGCGCGCAACACCGGTACCAGGCCGATCTCGTGCAGTGCATTCAGAACTTCAGCTTTCTTCATCTCTCTCTCCTGTTCCCTGTTTCCTGCTTTACCGCTGTACCCGCGCGCCGCCGCCCTTCATAATGCGCTGCACCTCGTCGAACGTCGCCATTGTGGTGTCGCCGGGTGTGGTCATGGCCAGCGCTCCGTGCGCGCAGCCGCAGTTCACGGCCCACTCCGCGCCCTGGTGCGTTAGGAGGCCGTAGATCAGCCCCGATGCGAACGAATCGCCGCCGCCCACGCGGTCGAAGATATCCAGGTCCGGCATCGGCCGCGCCTCGTGGAACGCGCCCTCGTAGTAGCAGACCGCGCCCCAGTCGTTGATCGTCGCCGTCTTGGCGTGGCGCAGCGTGGTGGCCACCGCGCGGAAGTTGGGAAACGCCGCCACCGCCTTCTCGATCATCCGCCGGAAGCTGCCCGAATCCAGCGCACCCAGGCTCTCGCCCACGCCCTCGATCTCGAACCCCAGCGCGGCGGTGAAGTCCTCTTCGTTGCCCAGCATTACATCCACATACCTGGCCAGCTCGCGGTTCACCTCGGTGGCCCGCGCCTTGCCGCCAATCGACTTCCACAGCGAGTCGCGGTAGTTCAGGTCGTAGCTGACGATGGTGCCGTGCCTGCGCGCCGCGATCATCGCTTCTTTCGCAACCTCCGCGGTCGATTCGCTCAGCGCGCAGAAGATTCCGCCGGTGTGCAGCCAGCGCGCGCCCTCGGTGCCGAAGATCTCGTCCCAGTCGATCTTGCCCGGCCTCATCTGGCTCGCAGCGGTGTGGCCGCGGTCGCTGCATCCCGCAGCGGCGCGCACGCCAAACCCGCGCTCGGTAAAGTTCAGCCCATTGCGCACGGTCCGGCCCACGCCGTCGAACTTCACCCACCGCACATGCGACTGGTCCACGCCGCCCTGCAGCATCAGGTCTTCGATCAGCCGGCCCACGGCGTTGTCGGCCAGCGCGGTCACCACCGCGGTCTTCATCCCGAAGCAGCGGCGCAGGCCGCGCGCCACGTTGTACTCGCCGCCGCCCTCCCACAACTGGAACTGGCGCGCCGTGGCCACGCGCACATCGCCCGGATCGAGCCGCAGCATCACCTCGCCCAGGCCCACCAGGTCCCACTTGCACTCGTCCTTGCTGCGAATTACCAGGCTATTCTTGCTATTCGCCATTAATTCCAAGCTCCTTAGTCCAATTGCTACTTGAAATTATTTCTATTATTTCTGCTTTTTATTTCTTTTCTTTTAATTCGTTACTTCAGATCCCGAATCGCAACCGGGTCCATGTCGTCGTAGGCCTGGTTTTCTCCGCCCATGCCCCAGCAGAACCCGTAGTTCTTGGTCCCCACGCCGGCATGGATCGACCAGCCCGGAGAGACCACCACCTGCTTGTCCGCCATGATCAGATGGCTGGTCGCGTCCGGCGGCCCCATCAGGTGAACCACGCGCTGGTCGGGCTCGACATCGAAGTAGAAGTAGACCTCCGACCGCCGCATGTGCGTGTGCGCGGGCATGGTGTTCCAGTTGCTCCCCGGCGCAAGCAGGGTGAATCCCATCACCAACTGGCAGCTCCGGATGCCGTCGCGATAGATGGCCTTGTAGATGGTCCGCTTGTTGCAGGTTTCAGCCGATCCAAGCTCCAGCCCCTTCAGGTCGGCGAACTTCACCATCTTGGTGGGACATTCGGTGTGCGCCAGATAGCTCAGTAAGTAGAAAGCAGCCGGGGCAAAGGCCGACTTACTTGAGAAAGTAACCGACTTACTTCCGCGGCTTACATAAAGGCAGTCCAGCTTGTCCAGGTCGAAGCTGACTCCATCGACCGTGACCGAGCCCGGCCCGCCGGTGTTGAGCACGCCCAGCTCGCGACGCTCCAGGAAGTAGTTGGCGCGCAGCTCCGGCTGGGTCTCCAGCGACAGCGCGCTGACCGTCGGCACCGCGGAGCCGATCACGGTGCGGTCCAGGTCCACATAGGCCAGGTCGATGCGTTCGGGGGTAAATAAACCTTCCAGCAGAAACGTCTCGCGCAGCTCTTCGCTCGTCATCCGCGCATAGCGCACGGGGTCGGCCATCTGAACCAGCTTCATAAGTCTCCTTCGGTCTCCACGTCTAGTCGCGCCGGCGTGGAGACACCGCAGATCATTGTAGCGGAGTGGTCCGGCAAAATGCGTGACCGAACTCACAGTCCACGGCCCATCGGGTTTGCCCGATGCGGCAGGGCCAGCGTAAAGTATCTCTTACCATGACAAATATCCTCGATTCCTTCCGTCTCGACAACAAGATCGCCCTCGTGACCGGCTCGGCCGGGGGAATGGGCGCGGCCATTGCCATCGCCTTCGCCCAGGCTGGCGCCACCGTCGCCACGCACGACATCCGGACCCCTAGCGCGACCACCGATGCCATCATCGCCGCGGGTGGCAAGTCTGCCGCCTTCGTCGCCGACCTCGCCGACACCGCGGCTCCGGAGGCGCTCTTCAAGCAGGTGCTTGCCAAGTTCGGCCGCGTCGACATCCTGGTCAACAACGCCGGAATCATCCTGCGCGAGGACGCCGTCAACGTTCCCCTGGCCGACTGGCAGAAGGTGATCCAGATCAACGAGACCGCCGTCTTCCAGCTCTCGCAGCTTGCCGGCCGCGACATGATCGCGCGCAACGCTCCGGGCAAGATCATCAGCACCGCATCCCTGCTCAGCTTCCAGGGCGGCATCCGCGTGCCCTCCTACGCCGCGGCCAAGGGCGCCGTCGCGCAGATCACCAAGGCCCTGGCCAACGAGTGGGCCGTCAAGAACATTCAGGTGAACGCCATCGCGCCCGGCTACATCGCCACCGACAACACGGCCCCGCTGCGCGCCGACCCGGTCCGCAGCAAGGCGATCCTGGACCGCATCCCGGCAGGACGCTGGGGCGAGGCCACCGACGTTGCAGGCACGGCGGTCTTCCTCGCCTCCGCCGCGGCCGACTACATCACCGGCCACGTGCTCGTCGTCGATGGCGGATGGATGGCGCGCTAGCCGCGCAGGATCACCGCCCCGCTGCAGCGCCCGATGGGTTCGCCTTCTCCGCTGGCGGCGGGGGGATCGTGATGTCCAGCTCCGTCACATGGCCCAGCGCGGAGAGCGGAGGCTTGATCTCCGTCCTGTTGCCCACCACCAAAATGGCCAGCTTCGACACGTCGATGTACTTGTTGGCCACGCGGGTCACATCGGCCGCGGTCACGCGCTCGATGCCGTCTCGATACTTCTCCAGGAAGTCCGCCGGATAGCCATAGAACGCCAGCACAACCTGCTCGTTCAGCGTCTTCTCCGGCGTGTCGTAGTTGAAGATGAACGAGTTCATCACGTCGTCCTTGGCCTTGCGCAGCTCCTCTGGCGTCGGCGGATCGGTCTTCAGTTGGCCGATCACTTTCAGCACCGCCTGGGTCGCGGCGACCGTGCTGACGCTCTTTGTCCCGGCCTCGCTGCGAAAGACGTCGGGGTGGTCGTACGCAGCTCCGTAGCTGCCGCCGACCGCGTACGCCAGCCCCAGCTTGGTGCGCACATACTGGAAGACGCGCGAGCCGAAGCCGCCGGAGAAGACCTCGTTCATCACGCTCAAGGCGTAGTAGTCGGGATTGCTGCGCTCGGTGCCGATCCCCACAATCTGCACCGACGACTGGTCCACATCCTCCTTGTCCACGAAGTAGACGCCCGGCTTCGGCCCCGCGATATCCGCCTTCACCGGCCCAATCGCCGCGCCACGCGGCAGCGGCCCGAAGGCCTTGCGCAGCTTGGCCTCCATCGCCACCGGGTCGAAGTCGCCCTCCACCGAGACGATCATGCCGTTGGGCACCACGGTGCGGTCGTGCCACGCCTTCAGGTCGTCCACCGTGACTGCATCCACGGTGGCGTACTCGGCCTGGCGCGCGTAGGGGCTCTCCGCTCCATAGACCAGCTTTGTCGACTCGCGCCCCGCAATCCCGTCCGCCTCGTCGTTGCGCCGCGAGATTCCCGTGTCGATCCCACGCTTCGCCAGCGCCAGCTTCTCCGCCTTGAAGGCCGGATGCAGCAGCAGGTCCACCGCCTCGCCGAAGACGCTGTCGAAGTCCTGCTTGAAGCTCGACCACTCCACCGAGGTGTTGGCCAACCCGCCGCCGGTCTCGATGGCCGCCGCCTTCTGGGCTAGCTCCGCGTCCAGCGCGTCGCCGCTCTTCGCCGCTGTCCCGCTGGTGCGCCACGCCTCGCCGTACAGCGAGACGAGGCCTACCTTCGCGGCCGGCTCCTCGCGGCTCCCCCCGCGAATCAGGATCGATCCATCGATGAACGGAAGCTCGTGGTCCTCCTGCAAAAAGATCACCAACCCATTGGCCAGCTCGATGCGCTTCGGCTGCTCCGGCTTGAAGGCGTGCAGCGGCGGAATGGCGATCTTCTTCCACGGCTGCGCCTGCGCCGGGGCCTTCGCCGCCGGAGCAGCTGCTGCGGTCTGGGCCATAGCGAAGGATCCGAGCGTCAGCAAAGCGCACGCCACAAGCGAAGCCGCAATGAAAGTTCTGTGGCTTGGTCCGCGCATTTTCATTCCTGCCGAATCCGTTCTGTTCGTCCGCATTGCCGTCTTCGTGAGCGCTTCTGTTAAGGAGGTCTTCATTTTGCACCTCCAGCGGACTGCGTTTCGGATTGCGGTTGCGCGGGCGGCGTGAACTCAATGCGCGCGCTGGTGCGGTTGCTCTCGACAAAAATTTTGTTGGCCACCCGCCTCACGTCCGCCTTGCTCACCTTGTCGATCTCGTCCAGCTTGCGGAAGAGTTCGCGCCAGTCGCCGTAGCGCGTCTGGTACTCGGCCAACTGTTGCGCCAGTCCCTCGTTGTCGGCCAGCCCGCGCAGCACCCCGGCGCGCGCCCTCGTCTTGAACATATCCAGCTCCTCGTCCGTGACGTCGGTGGTCTTCAGCCGCTCGATCTCCTTGTGGATCGCGTCGCGCATCTCGGCCGGCGTATGTCCCGGCACCGGCTCGCCGTAAAAGGCGAAGAGCCCGGGGAACTTTTCGCCGGGAAATCCGCTGAACCCCTCCGCGTCGGCGGCGATCTTCTGGTCGCGCACCAGCGCCTTGTAGAGCCGCGCCGTGCGCCCGTTAGAAAAAATGTCGGTGATCGCGTCGTACACCGAGTCGTCGGGGTCGCGATAGTCGGGCTTGTGGTAGCCCTCCAGATAGAACGGCTGCGCCGCCTCGCGGATGGTCACCGATTTTTCGGCGAACTGCACCGGCTCGATGGTCGTCATCGGCTCCGGCTTCGGCCCCGCGGGAATCGCGCCAAAGTATTTTGTCAGCATCGGCATTACCTCCGACGCCTTCACGTCGCCCACTACCGCCACCACGATGTTCGCCGGCACATAGTACTTTGCGTGGAAGGCCGCCGCCTCGGTCGCGTTCACCTGGCCGATCTCGCTCTCCCAGCCCAGCGTGGGCACGCGGTAGGGATGGGCCATATACGCGGTGGCCAAAAACTGCTCCACCATTGCGCCGATGGGGTTGGAGTCGGTGCGCATCCGCCGCTCCTCCTGCACCACATCGCGCTCCTTGTAGAACTCGCGCGCCACCGGATGCGCGATGCGACTGCTCTCCATGTACGCCCACAGCTCCAGCCGGTTCTCGGGCATGCTCCAGAAGTACTGCGTCGAGTCCTCCTCGGTGGATGCGTTCAGCCCGACCGCGCCGTTCTCCTCGGCCAGCTCCGCGAACTGGTTCGGCACGACGAACTTCTCCGCCGCCGCCTGCGCGTCCTCGAAGACCTTCTTCAGCGCCGCCAGCTTCGTCGCGTCCTGCCCCACACGTTTGCGAAACTCCGCGTCGTACGCCGCGTACGCAATCTCCACCCTGGCCAGCGCCACCTTCTCCGCCGGATAGTTCGTGGTGCCAATCTCCGTGGTCCCCTTGAACGCGATGTGCTCGAACATATGCGCCAGCCCGCTCGCGCCCTCGGGGTCGTCGGTCGATCCCACATCCACCAGCGTGTAGAAGCTGAAGACCGGAGCCTCCGGCCGTTCGCACACAATCAGCGTCAGCCCGTTGGCCAGCACCTTCACCGTCGTCCGCTTCTCGAATCCAGCGAGGTACTGCGCATAGCCGCCGCCGTCCTGCGTTATGACGGCGCTCTCCTGCGCCCGCGCCGCCGCTCCCCAGCCCATCGCCAACGCCAGAACAACGGCAACCACTCGACTCATCCGCACAGAAACCCTCCCGCAACAAACTCAATTCAGCTTGTTAACCATACCCGATCGATGTATCGAGCGACGCTAGGGGCAGCAACTCGGCTTCCCAATCCCAAACGCCCGCTTCACCCAACGCCAAACTCTCCGCAGCCAGCCTTCCGCACTCTTCTCCACCGATTCCGCCTCGGCCTTGATCGTGGCGACGACCGCCGACAGCATCTGCTGCCGCGTCCACGCATTGCGCGCCGCGTTGATCCCGCCCCGCGCGCACTGGGCCGCGGCCTCCGCCCACGCGCCCGTCTCCACCGCGTGAATCATCTTCGGATAGCCCTCCAGCAGCCCCGCCGGCCCCAGGTTGTAGGCCATATCGAGAAGCGCCATCTTCACCCCGCCGGGCAGCTTGTCGTAGCCTGCGAGATGCGCCCGCAGCGTCGCCTCGAAGCCCGCCAACACCGCGCTCAGCTTCGCGTCGATCGCCGCCTGCGGCAGCTCCAGCGAGCTGGCCGCGCGGTAGAACGATGGCAGCTTTCCCATCGCCAGCGCCTCCACGCGCGCAAACTCCGCCGCAATCTGCTCTGCCGTCGCCGCGCACGCCGCTACAGTGCCGACCCCCGCCGCCTCGAACGGCAGCGCGCACGCCGCCGCCGCATCGGGCAGCATCAGCCCCACCCCCACCGTCACCTTGCCCACGCTGTCGCGGTACATCCACGGAACGCATCCCTCGAACGTCTTCAACTGCGCCAGCGATTGGTCGAAGGTGCCAGACATAATGGCGAAAGAGTAGCACGCCGCCGCCCGCTTCGCTTGCCGACGGACAATAGCCTGTGCGCGGCAATCCGCGCCTTCTCGCAACATTTCCTGCCCCGGATGGTCTAATCTTGTAAGCCAGTTGGTGGGAATCGCCGTCTTAGCGATCTGGCGGGATTCCGGCGTCCCCGATGTGCCTTGTCTTTCCGTTGCCGCTTTGGCCCAAACCAGTCGGAACACAGGACCTATTTATGCGTGGAACATCCCTTTTTCGGCGTCTTCTTTGCTCCGCCGCAGTAGTTTTCGCTCTGGCCGCTGCCGTTCTTCCG
>Ga0182017_10004741_pt1 | contig 10100 bp, 9 predicted proteins | sample 712E3DmetaG_FD_120492 | JGI IMG/M metagenome (GOLD analysis project Ga0182017, IMG submission 120492) | Permafrost microbial communities from Stordalen Mire, Sweden - 712E3D metaG | ecosystem: Environmental > Terrestrial > Soil > Wetlands > Permafrost | place: Sweden: Stordalen | collected... | reverse complement strand
CTCAGCCGTGGTCTCGTAAACGTTGGCCTGTGTCTGCGGTTCCTGGCCCAGCGGCTTCAGCCCTTCGCCCTGGAGCGTGACGGTTGAAGGGACGACGAGCCGCGTGGGCGCGCCCTGGTAGAATACCTTGCCCGTGAACCTGGCGGGATCGGAGGCCGCGAGCGCGTAGTCGATGTCGACGCGCGTCTCGCCTGGTTTCATGGGGAAGGCGAGCCGGTAGACGCCCTTCAGCTTCGTGTCCTCCGGCGCCTGCTCGAGCGCCATGCCGCCGGGCTCGGTTGCGTTCACGTGGAGGCTGTCTTTGGCGGCCGCAGCGGGGACGAAGAAACGCAACGTGCCGCCATCGGGATCGTTGAAGGTGACCTTGCCGTTGTTGGCGATGAAGTACGCTTCGGCGACCGTGAGTTGCTGGCCGGAGGGCTCGAGGAAAACGATGTGCTGCGAAACCTGCGCCGCGCCGGGCTTCTTCGAGGAATCGAAGACGCTCAACTCCAGGCCGGTGGAAGGCCGGCCGGGCGGCACCATGGTGTTGTAAGTCACGCCGGCGTGCTGGACTTCGATGAGGTGTGGCGCCGGTTCGAGGGTGCGTTTGATGGAGAAATGGCCGGCCGAATCCGATTTCGCGCTGTCGAGCAGCTCGGGGCCGGTCTGGGTGAGCTCGAAAAGGCTGATGTCGGCGCCGGGCTCGGGCCGGCCGGTGGTCTGGTTGACGACGGTGCCATCGACGGCGGCAACGAGCGTCGCGGCGGAGGCCAGCAGGAGAGTCAGGGATTTCATTTCGCGGCCTCCGCCGGGATTGGTTTGCCGCACTCGCCGCAGAACTTCATGGGAGATGGAAAGCGCGCCCCACAATGGGGGCAGGCGTCGCGCCTCGGTGGGGCAGGCCGTTCGACCTGCCCAGGGAGGCAGGCGGAACCGCCTGCCCCACCTACCCTGTCGATCTCCGCCAGCACTGCCGCAAGTTCGCGCTGGAGGTCCTGCTTGGTCTCGGCGTAATCCCGCTCCGAGAGTTTGCCGACCCGATACTCGAATTGCAGGTCGCGGAGATTCTCGTAGATGGTCGCCTTGCGCTCTTCCAGGTGCTTGACCGGCGAGACGGGCTCGGGGGCGGGCAGGTCCTGCGGGCGCACGGCCAGCGTGAACGCAAGAACGCCGATAGCGAGGAGGGCGGCCGCAACGAGTATCATCGATCCAGTTCTTCCAGGTCTTTCTCGATCCGCGCCTGGTAGCCGGCGAGCGTCGCGGCATCGGGATCGGGGCCCGCGGGCGCGGTCACGGGTTTGCGGAACCGCTTGATGACCCACCAGACGAACGCCAGGCCCGCCGCAATGGCGGCGAACGGCATGAGATATCCCACCAGGTTGAATCCCCGCGCGGGCGGCTTCACCAGAATCTGCGGCCCGTACTCTTTGACGAAGGCGTCGAGAATAGCCGAGTCCGACATGCCCCCGTCGATCATGGCGAGCAGCTTCTGGCGCGCCGGCTTCGAGAAGTGGCAGGCCAGCATGTTGCACGAGGTGATCGAGCTGCCGCACCCGCACAGGCACATGAGCTGGTCGCCCAGGCGGCGCACGCGCTCGTTGACGAGCGGAGTCGTCGTCGACTGGGCCAGCGAAAGGACCGCCAGGGCCAGGATGAGGAGGCTACTTTTCGACCGGCGCATAATTCGTCCTGACGCCCAGGACCTGGGTCCTCGCATACTGCAATCTCTGTTTACTCGGCACCAGACAGACGAGCGTGCCCGCCAGCACCACCCAGAAGCCGATCCAGATCCACGAGACCAGCGGGTTGACGTAGGCCTGGATCACGGCGCGCTGGTTGTCGTCCGACATGCCGGCGAAGTTGAGGTACAGATCCTCGTCCAGGCGGCGTCGGATAGCGACCTCGGAGGTGCCCTGGTTGCTCGCCTTGAAGAAACGCCGCTCGGGCTCGAGCGCGCCGAGGGGCTTGCCGTCCTTCGAAACGTCGATCAGAGCGCGGTTCCAGGAGTAGTTGTCGTTATCGCCGCTGGTCAGATCGGCAACCTTAAGCTGGTAGTGGCCGATGACGAAGCTGTCGCCCCGGTTGACCTCGACGGTCGAGTCCTTGTTGAATGCCGAGCCGGTGAAGCCAATGAACATGAGCACGATGCCCAGGTGAACGATGTAGCCGCCGTAGCGGCGGGTGTTGCGGCGGGTCAGCTCGAACGCGCCGGCGACGAGGTTGCGGCCGGTTTTGGCGCCAATGGCGCGCGCGCCTTTGTAGAACTCGGTCACGATGGTCCAGGCCACGAAGAGGCACAGGCCGAAAGATATCAGCGCGTAAGGGTGGCGCATGCCGGCCGCGAAGAGCGCAATCGCCAGCACGATCCCCGCCAGGAGCGGCCACTGGAAGTTGCGCCGCAGGCTTTCGAGCGAGGTGCGCCGCCAGGCGAACAGCGGGCCGACCCCGGTGAGAAACAGTAGGAACAGCCCGATGGGAATGTTGATGCGGTTGAAGAACGGCGCGCCGACGCTGATCTTCTCCCCCGTGGCCCACTCGGAGATCACCGGGAAGAGCGTGCCCCAGAGGATGGCGAAGCAAGCCGCGACCAGGATCAGGTTGTTGAACATGAAGCTGGACTCGCGCGAGATCACGCTCTCCAGGCGCGCCTCGGTTTTGAGGTAGTCCAGGCGGTCGAGGATCAGGTACAGCGTGCCCGCGATCACGATGGCCAGGAAGCCGACGAACCACTTCCCGATGGAGGACTGCGCGAACGCGTGAACCGAGCTGACCACGCCGCTGCGGGTGAGGAACGTTCCGAAGATGCACAGAAAGAAGGTGCCGGAGACGAGCACCATATTCCAGACCTTCATCATGCCCTTCTTCTCCTGCATCATGACCGAGTGCAGGAAGGCGGTAGCGCTCAGCCAGGGCAGGAAGGACGCGTTCTCGACCGGGTCCCAACCCCAGTAGCCGCCCCATCCGAGGACGGCGTAGGCCCATCCGGCGCCGAGGACGATGCCGGTGGTCTGGAACATCCACGTGACCAGCGTCCAGCGGCGGGTGGTGTAGATCCACTCGTCGCCGGGCTGGCGCGTGATGAGCGATCCGATGGCGAAGGCGAAGGGCACGGCGAAGCCGACGTAGCCGAGATAGAGCATGGGCGGGTGAATCGCCATGGCGGGATACTGGAGCAGTGGATTGAGCCCCTGCCCGTCCGCCACGGCCTGGACGTGGCGCCCGACGGCCAGCATCTTGAACGGCGTGGCCACGAAGGCGTTCAAGATCAGGAAGAAGCACTGCGGGAGCATGAGCGTCGCCACGACGTAGGGCATCATGGAGCGGTGGCGGCGGCGATTGGTGAAGACGACAACGGCGGCGTAGCAGGAGAGCAGCCAGCTCCAGAGCAGCAGCGAGCCTTCCTGGCCGCCCCACCAGGCCGCGAACTTGTAAAGCAGCGGCATGGAGCGGTTCGAGTGCGCCGCAACATAGGCCATGCGGAAGTCGCCCGTAAGCAGGCCGATCACCAGCACGGAGGCGGCCACCGTGAGGAGGAACCAGACGGAGTAGACGGCGCGCCCGGCGGCGTGGGCCAGGAATGGGTTCCGCTTCCATCCGCCGATGGCTCCGGCCAGGATGGCGAAAGCGGAGAGGCAGAAGGCCAGAAGGATCGCCAGCGACCCCAGGTTCTCCACTAGACGCCGGCCTTTCGGATGGGAATATCGGCCGGATGCGCCTGTCCCGGCTGGGATTCGTATTTGGAGGCGCACTTGGCCTGCACCTGGCTGGCGCGGAAGACGCCGTTGGGACCCATCCGGCCGTCAGCCAGCGCCTGTGCGCCGTCCTTGAAGGTGTCGGGCAGGGGCGACGTCCCCTCGTAGACGCACTTGATGGTGCGCTGATCCTGGCGCAGGACGAACGCCACCTGCCGGCCGCTGCGAACAATCGAGCCGGGCTCGAGGTCTCCGGCCACCCGCAGCCGTTTCCCCAGTGCGTGCGAGCCCATCTGCTGCAGTTCGGCGACCGTCTTATAGTAGGTCTTGTCCGCGTTGATGCCGCCGACGGCCAGCCACACCAGCGCCCCCACGATGACCACAATCAGTGCCGCGAATCTCCAGTAGGTTCTCATGCCAGCCCTTTGCCTATCAGTATACAAGGCGCCCCTATTGGATGCGGGAAGCGGCTGTTGAGGAGCTTATTTGGGGAATGCAACAGCGGGGCGGAGATGGGGCGGGGATGGGGCGGGCGGGGATGGGGGGCTCGATCCGGCCGCTGTCGGCGCCGATCACCGCTTTCCGGCTCTTGGGCCTCCTCTCAATCCCGGCTCGCCGGGACCCTCATGTTAAAATCGGAAGTTATTCATGCAACTTGAGAAAGTCTATGAGCCCCAACGGTTTGAACCGCATTGGGCACAGTGGTGGATCGACGCTGGAATCTTCCGTGCGCCGGGCGCCGGCGCCGGCCGGCCGTTCTCGCTCGTAATCCCTCCCCCCAACGTCACCGGCTCGCTGCACATCGGGCACATGCTCGAGCACACCGAGATCGACGTCACTATTCGCTGGCGCCGCATGCGCGGCGACAACACGCTCTGGCTCCCCGGCACGGACCACGCCGGAATTGCCACCCAGATGCTGGTGGAGCGCAAACTGGCCAGCGAGGGCATCAGCCGCCGCGACATCGGCCGCGTTGAATTCGAAAAGCGCGTCTGGGAATGGAAGGAGCGCTACGGCGGAACCATCAAAGCCCAGATGATCCGCATGGGTGCAAGCTGCGACTGGAGCCGCGAGCGGTTCACGCTCGATCCGGGCCTGTCGCGCGCCGTGCGCGAGGTCTTCGTCCGCCTGTACGAGAAGGGTCTCATTTACCGCGGCGAGTACATGGTGAACTGGTGCCCGCGCTGCCAGACGGCGCTTTCGGATCTGGAAGTCACGCACGATCCGAAGCCCGGCAACCTGTGGCACATCCGGTACGCGGTCAATGGGATGGACCGCTACCTTGTGGTCGTCACCACGCGCCCGGAGACCATGCTCGGCGATACCGCCGTGGCCGTCAATCCCAAAGACCGGCGCTATCTCGACCTGCACGGCGCAACCGTGCGGCTGCCGCTGATGAACCGCGACATCCCCGTGATCGCCGACGAGGTGGCCGACCCGGAATTCGGCACAGGGGTCGTGAAGGTGACGCCTGCGCACGACCTCAACGACTTCGAGGCCGGCCGCCGCCACGACCTGCCGAAGATCCAGGTGATCGGCAATACCGGCCAGATGACGCCGGCCGCGGGCGTCTACGCGGGGCTCGACCGGATGGAGGCGCGCGAGCGCGTGGTGCGGGATCTGGACGCGCTGGGGGCGATTGAGAAGATAGAGCCGTACGAACTGAGCCTGGGCCGTTGCCAGCGCTGCAAGACGCCCGTCGAGCCGCTGATTTCCACGCAGTGGTTCGTCAAGGCGAAGCCGCTCGCCGAGCCGGCCATCAAGGCGGTCGAAGAGGGCCGCATCCGGTTCACGCCGGAAAACGTCACCAAGACCTACTACGAGTGGATGTACAACATCCGGGACTGGTGCATCTCGCGCCAGCTCTGGTGGGGCCATCGGATTCCGGCGTGGTATTGCCGCGATTGCGGCGAGATCGTCGTTTCGCGCACCGATCCCACCGCATGCCAGTGCGGGTCGGGCCGTCTCGAACAGGATCCCGACGTGCTCGATACCTGGTTCAGCTCGGGGCTGTGGCCGTTCTCGACGCTCGGCTGGCCGGACCGGACCGAGGACCTGAAGACCTATTACCCCACGTCGCTGATGATCACGGGATTCGACATCCTGTTCTTCTGGGTGGCGCGGATGATCATGCTGGGCATCGAGTGCACGGGCGACGTGCCGTTCCGCGAGGTCTATATCCACGCCCTGGTGCGCGACGCCGAGCGGCAGAAGATGTCGAAGACCAAGGGCAACGTGGTGGACCCGCTGGAGGTGACCGAGAAATACGGAACCGACGCGGTGCGGATGGCGTTCCTCCGGGCCGCGGCGCCGGGCACCGACATGGTCTTCACCGACGAGCGCATGGAAAGCGCGCGCAACTTCGCCAACAAGATCTGGAATGCCGCGCGGCTGATCTTCATGAACATGGAGCGCTCGGGCGTCGAGGCGTGGGCGCCCGCGGACGGAGGCGCACTGCTGCCGGAGTTCTCGAGTCCCGGTCTCGCAGCGCCGCTCGAAGACCGCTGGATTTTCAGCCGTCTGAATCAATGCGCGGAGCTGATGGGCCGCGCCATCGGCCGCTACCGCTTCCACGAGGCCGCAGAACTGGCCTGGCAGTTCTTCTGGCACGAGTTCTGCGACTGGTACCTCGAAATCAAGAAGCTGCGGTTCGCGCCCGGCTCCGGTTTGAACGCCGACTGGCGCAACCTGCTCACCATCTTCGAGGCCGCGCTCAGGCTGCTGCATCCCATCATGCCGTTCCTCACCGAGGAGCTGTGGCAAAGGCTGATGGCGAACGCCGCCAGGCGGCCCGCATCCATCGCTATCGCGTCCTACCCCGAATACGACCCGCACGCGGCGGATCATGCCGCCGAGCGCGACATGCAGATCCTCCAGGAGATCGTCACTGCGGCACGCAACCTGCGCGCCGACCTGGCGCTCGATCCCAAACAGCAGTTCGATGCCGTGCTGGTTTCTTCCGGCGCCGCCTCCGCGATCGCGGGCGCCGAGCGCGAGGTCATCTCTAAGCTGGCCTCCTTGAAGCTCGATGTCCGCCAGGACGCCGCCGGAGCCTCCGGCGTGAAGCGCTCCACTGCCGGATTCGACCTCCTGCTCGATGTCCCGGCCGCGCAGATCGAAATCCTTCGCAAGCGGCTCGAGAAGGAGAACGAGCAGATCGAGAAGCTGATTGTGAGCTCGAGGCGCCAGCTCGCCGACGAAAAATTCCTGGCGCGCGCGCCCGAGGCGGTGGTAAGCTCCATTCGCGAGAAGCTGGCCGGTTATGAGAAGCAGTTGGAGATGAACCGCGGCGCACTCGACGATCTGAACCGCTGATGCCGTTTGACGTTCGCCATCCCGAGATCGTCCAGATCGTCAAGCACGCGCTTGAGGAAGATATCGGCGCGGGCGACGTAACCTCGGATGCGTGCGTGCCGGCATGGAAGAAAGCGCACGGCCGATTCGTGGCGCGGGCGCCAATCGTCGCGGCGGGTCTGGAACTGCTGCCGTTGATTTATGAGCTGCGGGGTGGCGGCGAGGAGGTCGCGCTGCTTCGGCACAGCGGAGATGGGGTCGAGCCCGGGGACGTTCTGGCCACCGTTCGCGGCCGCGCCCGCACGCTGCTGGCCTGCGAGCGGGTGGGGCTGAATTTCCTGCAGCGGCTGAGCGGAATCGCCACCCTGGCCCGTTGCTATGCCGAGGCGGTGGCGGGGACGAAGTGCCGCATTCTCGACACCCGCAAGACGACGCCCGGGCTGCGCCGCCTGGAGAAGATGGCCGCCGGCGCGGGCGGGGTCATCAATCACCGCCTCGGTCTCTACGACGCCATACTCATCAAGAACAATCACATCGCCGCGGCGGGCGGCGTCAGGCCCGCGCTCAAACGGGCGCTGGCCACCGGCCTCTCGGTCGAAATCGAGGTGCGCACTCCCTCCGAGCTGGATCAGGCGCTGGCCGGCGGCGCCAGGCACCTCCTGCTCGACAACCTCACCCCCAGCCAGGCCGCCGAGCAGGTCCGCTACATCGCCGGCCGCGCCACGGTCGAGCTTTCCGGCGGCATCACGCTCGCCAACGTCCGCGAGTACGCCGAGACCGGCGCCGATTTCATCTCCTGCGGCGCCATCACGCATTCCGCCACCGCCGTAGATATCAACTTCCGTCTCGAGTTGGAGTGAACGCGTGCCGCTCGACCTCGACATGATCCGGACCGCATTTCCGGGGCGGGAAATCGTGTGGCTCGATCGCTGCGCCTCGACCATGATCGAAGCCGCGCGCCTGGCCGCCCGGGGCTGCGCCTCCGGCTCGACGGTGGTCGCCGAAGAACAGACCGCGGGCCAGGGCCGGCTCGGGCGGAGCTGGCATTCGGAGCGCGAAGCGGGTCTCTACGTCTCCATCGTGCTGCGCCTCGGGCTGGCCGAGGAGCGTGCGCGCGTTCTCTCGATGGCGCTGGGCCTGGCCGCCGCCGAGGCCATCGCCCGGGCCGCGGATCTGCGCACCGACCTGCGCTGGCCCAACGACGTCCTGATCGGCGAGAAGAAGTGCGCCGGAGTTCTGGTCCAGGCCGAGCCGCCGGCGTTCCTGGCCGGCATCGGGATCAACGTCAACCATGCGTCGTTCCCGCCGGATCTGGCGGACATAGCCACTTCGCTCCACCTGGCGTCCGGGCGGCCGCAATCCCGTGAGTCGCTACTCATCCATCTGCTCGAAACCGTGGACGGCTTCACGCGGATGCTGGCCGAGGGCGGCCGCGAGCCGGTGCTGCGCATGTTTGCGCGGGCGTCGAGCTACGCGAGCGGCAAGCGAGTGGTGGTGGATCAAGGCGGCGCAGTGCTCGAAGGCGTGACGGACGGACTGGACTCTTCCGGGTTTCTCCGCCTGCGTCTCCCCGATGGATCGAGAACCACTATACTGGCCGGAGGCGTGAGGTCATGCTCTTAGCGCTGGACGCAGGCAATACCAATATCACCGTGGGCGTCTTCGATGGCCGCCGGCTCATCGCACACTGGCGCCTGAGGACCGTCCACGGCCAGACCGCCGACGAGTGGGGCATCCTGCTCCGCACCCTCTTCTCCTTCAGTTCGCTCGACCTTGCGGGCATCGACGGGATTATCGTCGCCAGCGTGGTGCCGCCGCTCGATTCCTCGCTCGCGCTCATGGCCCGGCGCTACTTCTCGACCGAGGCGCTCTTTGTCACCCACCAGACCGATACGGGACTGCGCATCTGCTATGACAATCCCCAAGAGGTGGGCGCCGACCGCATCGTGAACGGAGTCGCGGCTTTTGAGAAGTACGGCGGGCCGTGCGTAGTGGTGGATCTGGGGACGGCCATCACTTTCGACGCCATCTCGGCCCGCGCCGAATACCTGGGCGGCATCATCTGCGCCGGAATCGGCATTGCGGTCGAAGGACTGTTCGCCAAGGCTGCGCGCCTGCCCCTGGTGGACGTTCGCGAGCCGGAGAAGCTGATCGGCACCAACACCGTGGGCAGCATACAGTCCGGGCTTTACTATGGCGCAATCGGGGTGATCGACGGTATCCTCGCGCGCCTCATCGGCGAAATGGGGCCGGATACCAAGACTGTGGCCACCGGCGGCCAAGCCCGCCTGGTCACTCCCGGCTCGCGGTTCCTCAAGGAAGTGGACGAAGACCTGACCCTGGAAGGACTGCGGATCATCTGGGAACGGACCGGCCGACCGTGACGCCCGAGGACGCCGCAGCCCGGGAAGACTGGGGCCTGAACTACTTCAACTACTTCACCGAAATCGAAGAGCATTTTCAGCGGGCGCGCGGGACCGGCCTGTTCCTGCTGTCGCCTCTCGATTGGGCGCTGGTCGAGAGCTGGAAGAACGGCGGCGTGCCTCTCGAAGCGGTGTTGCGGGGCATCGACGAGGCGTTCGAGAAGTGGCGCGCCAAGAAGTCCGGGTTCCGGATGATCAATTCGCTCGCCTACTGCGCCCAGGCCGTGCTCGAACACGCGCAGCAGATGGCGGGCGGCGCCGCTTCCGCGAAGGCCGCGCCGGCGCCGCCCTTCCCCGCGGCGGACCTGCGTTCCTATCTGCAACGGAATGCCGCCGCGCTGGCCGCCCGGCCCGAACCTGCTTTCAAGGAAGCTGCCGCGACTCTTGCGGGGCTGGCTGCGGAGGCCGAAACGCACCTCGACAACCTGGAAGACCTGGAACGGCGCCTGACGGTGCTCGAAGAGAAGACGATCGCCGCCGCGCGCGTGGCGCAGCCGGAGGGCGACCTCCTCGCCGCCCGCCGCGAGTTCGACTTGCAGTTGCGCCCCTACCGCGGCAAGATGACCGCCGAGCAGATCGCGCTGCTCGAACGGCAGTTCCTGGACCGGCGGCTGCTCGAATCCGCGGGCCTGCCGCGCCTCAGTTTGTTCTATCTTCGTTAGGAGCGATATGCAACCCTTTAAGCGCCTTCTGCCGGTGGCGATTCTCT
>Ga0182017_10004736_pt1 | contig 10104 bp, 9 predicted proteins | sample 712E3DmetaG_FD_120492 | JGI IMG/M metagenome (GOLD analysis project Ga0182017, IMG submission 120492) | Permafrost microbial communities from Stordalen Mire, Sweden - 712E3D metaG | ecosystem: Environmental > Terrestrial > Soil > Wetlands > Permafrost | place: Sweden: Stordalen | collected... | reverse complement strand
GCCAGCAGCAGGACGGCTTGCTTAGCCATTACCCGCCTCCAGCCGGAACTCCTTGACCATGCGCACCACGGCCTGGACGTTCTCAACCGGCGTGGTGGGGACGATGCCGTGGCCGAGGTTGAAGATGTGGCCGAGGCGGCCGTTCGCGGCGCGCAAAATCTCCTTGACGCGCTGCTCCAAAACCTCCAGCGGCGCGAAGAGGGTGATGGGGTCGAGGTTGCCCTGCACCGCGTGACCGGCTCCAACGGCGCGCCAGCCCACGTCGAGCGGCTGCCGCCAATCGAGGCCGATGACATCGGCGCCGGTTGCGGCCATCTGCGTCAGCAGGCCCGCGGTCTCGACGCCAAAGTAGATCACCGGCACGCCCATCTGCTGAACCGAACACACGAGACGTTGGGCGGCCTCGAAGGCGTACTGGCGATAATCGGCCAGACCGAGCGAGCCGACCCAACTGTCGAAAATTTGAATCACATCCGCGCCGGCAGCCACTTGCAGGCGGCAGTACTCTTCAAGGACCGCGACGATCTTATCGAGCAACAAACGCCAGGAGGAGGGGTCCGAGTACATCATGTGTTTGGTGTGGATGTAGTTTCTGGAGCCGCCGCCCTCGATCATGTAACTGGCCAGGGTGTAGGGCGCGCCGCAGAAGCCAATGACGCCTAGGCGGTCGCGGAAGTGTGCGGCGACCTTCTCGATGGATTGTGCTACATAGGCCAGGTCTCCGGTGCGATCGGTGCGCAGCGCGCTCACATCCTCGGCGGTGCGAACGGGATGATGTACCACGGGCCCCTCGCCGGCCTGGAACTCGAAGTCGAGGCCCATCGGCTCCAGCGGCAGCAGCAGGTCGGCAAAGATGATAGCCGCGTCCACGCCCAGCTTTTCAGCGGCGGTGATGGTGACCTCGGCGGCAAGCTCAGGCTGCTTGCAGATTTCAACCAGCGTGTGGTGCTTGCGGATCTCGCGGTACTCCTGCATATAGCGGCCGGCCTGGCGCAGAAACCAGACCGGGGTGCGGTCTACCGGCTGGCGCAGGCAGGCGCGGATGAAGCGGCTGCCGTCCAGAATGGCGCTGGGGGTGGTTTCGGGCGCGACGGCGTTTTTGTCGGTCAAATCCATATAGTGTTGATTTTACCGGGCCAAAGGGGCCGCATTGGGCCGATGAATCCTACATACGCCTTCCCATATCGAAGAGGGGAGGGAGGCGAGGGCTATTTCGTCTCCACGTGGATCACGCGCACTTCCGGGTAAGCCCCATCCCAGTCCGGCGTGACCGCGTCGAAGATCAGCCGGAACTCCTGCTCGGCGCCGGGCTTGAGCGGGGCCGCGGAGACCGGTTCAAGATCGACATAGGGATCTCTCACGCGGACGAGCATGAGCGGATGAGTCTCGTTCTGCGCCACTTCGCGAGCGGGGTCGCGGAAGAGCACCTGCACGGTGATGCCGGTGACGGTGCGGTTGCCTAGGTTGGCGACGTGCCCGTCCAGGTAAGTGACTTTGCCGCCGGCCAGGTTGGCCGACTCGCTCATGGCCAGGCGAGTGATGGGCAGGCTGGCCGCGTAAGCGTCGGGAGCAGCCGAGATAGGCGTCACCGTGGCCTTGCTCTTGCCGTGTTCGAGGGCAATCACCGCCAGGGCAGCTACTGCCACCACAACCGCGGCAGCTACCGCCATCGGTAGCCAGTTGCGTTCACGCTCCCCGGTGGAAGGGTCTGGATTGAAATCGGTACTCACGAGCGAAATTTTACACCCGTTACCGAAGGAATACCCTAGCCTTCCGCGTTTTGGTAGTTAGACGTAGGATTTTTCTGGCATTGGGCGATAAAGGAACCTGAGCAGGAACTCTCTCCGCATCTCAACATTTATTCGGGAATCCCAGGCCAGTGTTCGGCGTCTAAAGATTCAAACGGCCAGGGAACCGGCAACGTCAAGCTTCCGTAACCCTTGCCGAAAGGCACAGAAAGGCAGGTCCACGATGCAGTCTTCCCCGCACACCGCATCCACCTCTCTGCCGGTGCAGGCCAGCCGGACGGATTACTCCGGCCAGCCTGCCGATCTCATTTATCAGACCGTCACTATTGCCGCCATACTGCTTATCTTGGGAAGCCTCTGGCTGTTTTGAGAACGGGGCCAGCCGCCTGCTCCTCCGGCCAGACCGAAGCGAAGCAAATCGGTTTCCATCGAGCAGTTGTGCTCAGGCGCATACGATGCGCTATGTGTCTCCCGTGTATTTCACACAAAATTATCGCTTTACAAAGTCCACCACTTTGGGTCCGAGCTGACTGGTGCACTGGACAGGAACCATGTGGCCGCAGCCGGGGATGACCTCCAGTTGCGACTGCGGGACCAGTTGATGCATCTTCTCGCCAAGGCTAAGCGGAAGTAGGCGGTCCTCCGCGCCCCATACAATCAGCACCGGCATCTTCAATTGCGGCAGCAGGGCATCCGTGGCGTCGCGGCCGGTCAGCATGGTTGCCATTGCACGGTGGACCACCCAGGCATTCCGCCGGGAGATGCGCAGAATATCCCGCGCCACGAAACCCGGAACAGGCGGCGGGTTGGGCATCAGAAGCGCTTTCAGTTGGTCCAGCTCGGCGGGTGTCGTGGGCGTGAACAGCCTTGTATCCCAGGCGGGCTTTTCGTAGATGCCGACGCTGTCAAAGAGCATCAGCCGCCGCACCCGCTCCGGATGCCGAAAGGCCAGATGCTGCACGATGCCGCCACCCATCGACCAACCGCCCAGGTCCACCTGCTTCAATCCCAGCATGTCCATGAAGCCCACCATCGCCTCGGCCTCGTCGGAAACCGAATAGGAGAACTCCACCGGTTTCTCGCTGCGGCCGTAGCCGGGCAGATCCGGCATATAAACTCGGAAACCGGCATGGACAAGATAGGGCGCCAGGTTGCGCCAGTCCTCGGCGCGGCCCCCCAACCCATGCACCAGCACCACCACCGGCCCGGCAGCCGGCCCCTCAACCATGTAATGCACGCGATAGCCGGCTACCTGAACCGAACGGCTCGATGCGCCCGAAAGGCGCTCCCGCAGATATGTTGCTTCATTGAAGTAGCTGACCGGCCGCAGCCAGAACCGAACTCCGGCCACCAACGCCAGCGCCGCCATCACTCCCGCAATCCACCGCAGCCTGTTAAGCGATTTCATCGGCCCTCACGCCTTTCAGCTTCGATTCTCTGCGCCCTCTGCCAGCCCATCTCGACAACCCTCATGGTCACTGGATCAAGCCATAGCGCGCCGTGGCTGTTCCACTCCGTCCGCTCTACCCACCGCACCGCATCCGCGTCGGAGGCCGCCTGCAATTGGCCTCCCGCCACGCGGCATAGGTAATCCGCAATCACATAATGGTATTGAACGCGTTTGCCCTCCCGATGGATGCGGTCCAGCAGCTCAATCAGTTCCAAAGGCTCAACAATCAGCCCGGTTTCCTCCCGCACCTCGCGGATCACGCCGTCCGTGAGCGTCTCGCCCAGCTCCAGCAGGCCGCCGGGCAGCGACCACTGGCCCCGCAGCGGCTCGGTTCCGCGCCGCACCAGCAGAACCCGGCCCTCATCCACCACCACTGCGCCCACGCCTGCCAGCGGCGCTAAAGGAAACTCTCGCTGCATCTTGAACTCCCAGTTATCATCAAAGATAAATGGGAGACCATTATGGCGGAATTTACACTCATTATTGATGGAATGCACTGCGGCTCCTGCGTCCGCCGCGTCAGCCAGGCGCTTGCCGCTACCGAAGGGGTGATTGTGAACGAGGTCCGGGTGGGAGCGGCACGGCTCACCTCCACACAGGACCCTCTACCCGTCGATCTTGCCGTGGCGGCACTGGCCAAGGCCGGCTACGCCGCTCGATTGGAACAATAAGTGGGCACATTCTCAACAGCATCGCTCACGCTCCCCGTTCTGGGCATGACGTGCGCCTCCTGCCAGCATCATGTGGAAGAGGCTCTGCGCTCGACCGCAGGGGTTGAATCCGCGCATGTCGACCTGATGGCCCATCGCGCCAGAATCGTCTTCGATCCAGCCGTCACGGAGCCCGAGGCGCTGGTTCAGGCCATCCGCGGAGCCGGTTATGACGCCGTGCTCCCTCGTGCCGATGCCTCCTCCGCTGAAGCCTCATCCAATGTACTGACAGATGGAGCCGCGTGGAAAGCCTGGTTGACCCTCGCAGCTGGTGTAGCAGCCATGCTGCTGTCCATGCCGCTGGGAAACGAAATGGGCGCGCTAGACCATGCCCTGATGCGCCTCTTGCCCTGGCTCTATGCGCTGCCGCCAGGCCCGCTGCGCTGGTTTCTACTGATTCTCACGGCTGTGCTTGTGGCCTGGGCCGGACGCGGCATATACCTGAGCGCGATTCGCGCCCTGCGCCATGGCGCCACCAACATGAACACATTGGTTAGCCTGGGAACCAGCGTGGCCTTCGTCTACTCCGCCTATGCCGCGATCTGGCCCGCTCCCGGGCGTCAGCTCTACTTCGACGCGGTCCTGTTGATTCTGGGCTTTCTCTTGTTGGGTAAGAGCCTGGAAGGCCGCGCCAAGCGACGTGCCTTGGCCGCGCTCGACTCGCTCTTCAGACTGCGCCCCGTGACGGCTCGCCGCATCCGCGACGGCAAGGAAGCGGTTGTTGCCCTGGCTGAGATTCAGGTTGGCGACAGCGTGCTGGTCCTGCCCGGCGAGCGGTTTCCGGTTGACGCCGAGATTTTGGAGGGCCGCACCACCGTGGATGAGTCGATGCTTACCGGCGAGCCTACTCCGCTGCCGCGCGAGCCGGGGGGCCGGGTACTGGCCGGTTCACTCAACTATGACGGCGCCGTCGTTTGCCGGGCTGAATCGCTGGGCGAGGCCACGGTGCTGGCGCAGATTACGCGCATGGTGGAGCAGGCGCAGAGTTCGCGCACGCCCATGGAGCGGCTGGCCGACCGCGCCAGCGCAGTCTTCGTGCCCGTGGTGCTGGGCCTTGCTGTCATCACATTTGCGATCTGGCTCATCGCTTCGCACTCGCTTCCATTGGCCCTGGCCAACACCGTCGCCGTGCTGGTTATCGCCTGCCCCTGCGCCATGGGCCTGGCTGTGCCCGCCGCGCTCACCGTGGCCGTGGGCCGCGGCGCGCAACTTGGAGTTCTTTTCAAAGGCGGAGAAGCGCTGGAACGTTTAGCTCATCTGGACGCAATTGTCCTGGACAAGACCGGAACATTGACCGTGGGGCGGCCGGTGCTTACAGCCATTCATCCGTTTGCAGGTCAAAAAGAGGACGATCTGCTACGCATGGCGGCTGCCGCCGAGGAGCGTTCGAACCATCCGCTGGCACACGCCCTGGTGGATTCCGCGCGCGCGCATGGCCTCACCTGGCCGCACGCGGAAGAGTTGCATATCTTGCCCGGCCGCGGCATCACAGCCACAATCAGGGAGTATGACTACCTGCTCGGTAATGAAGCACAGTTTCAAGAATCAAACATCCAGTTGCCACAGGACATTCCGCCGCCGGAACTCGGCGTTACGCGACTGTGGATGGCCCAGGACCGCGTCCCAGTCGGCTATTTTGATGCCCGCGACGCTCTGAGGGCCGATGCGCCAGCAGCCATCACCGCGCTGCACCAATCCGGTCTACGCGTGCTGATGCTGACAGGTGACTCGGCAGCCGCGGCCAAGCCAATCGCCGAGCAGGCCGGAATCACCGAGGTTGAAGCCGATATGGACCCGGCCGGCAAGCTGGCCCGCATCCGCGCCCTGCAGCAGAGCGGCTTGCGCGTGGCCATGGTGGGCGACGGCATCAACGACGCTGCCGCACTTGCCCAGGCCGACGCCGGCATCGCTATGGGATCGGGCGCCGACCTGGCTCAGGAGGCCGGAGACGTGCTGCTGTTGCGCGCCAGGCCCACTACCATTCCCGCGGCTCTCGAACTGGCCCGCCAAACCCTGCGCGTTATGCGTCAGAACCTGGCCTGGGCCGCGGCCTACAACCTGCTTGGTATTCCGCTGGCGGCAGGGCTGCTCTATCCGGCATTCCACATTCTGCTCACTCCATGGCTGGCTGCTGCCGCCATGGCTCTCAGTTCGGTCTGCGTGCTGGTCAACAGTTTGCGCCTGCGAGGATGGCAGCCCTCCGCATTGGGCCAGGGCGCACAGACTGCGCCGCCGCGATAAACTAACTCTAGCCGTGCGCATCCTGACCCGTTACATCCTCGGCGAGATTCTCTCCCACGCGCTCATCGGGTGCGCGCTCTTCACCTTCATACTCTTCATGCGCGACCTTCCCCACATCCTGGAGATGGTGGTCCGCAACAGTTCCACGTTTACGAACGTGATGGAGATTCTGCTCTTCACATTGCCCAACACCTTCAAAGTCACCATTCCCATGGCGGTGCTGGTTGGGGTGCTGCTGGGGCTGAGCCGCCTGGCTGCCGACAGCGAGATTATTGCCATGCGCGCCTCCGGCCTGGGCATCGGCTACTTTGTGCGCGTCGCTTCCATCGTGGCCGTCGCCGGCACGCTGGTGGGCCTGGCCAACTCACTGTATATAGCCCCTCGAGCTAATCGGGCCATCCTGGAGATGGAGCAGGCTCTGGAAACCTCGCAGGCATCCTACGAGATTCAGCCCCGCGTCTTTTACGAAGACTTCCACAACCTTGTTCTCTATGTGCAGGATGTGCGCTCTGGCTCCGGCGCGGCCAACTGGCGCCAGGTATTCATGGCCGACGTCACCGATCCCTCCACTCCACGCATCACTACGGCTGCTTCTGCCACAGTAGTCAACGACGCGACGCAGGAACTCCTTATGCGGCTACGCGACGGATCGAGGCATGAGACAGTGGCCGGCCAGCCGCAGCAATACAATATCTCCACCTTTGCTACCACCGATCTGCCGCTGGCCCTGAGCCAGCAGAGCGATATGCACCTGGGACGGATGGACACGGCCATCTACGCCTTGCCCATGAATGCACTTATTCAACGCATTCACGGCCCCGACGGCAAGCGCTTCCTGATCGAGTTGCACAACCGCTTCGCCTTTCCGGTGGCCTGCCTGGTGCTCATGCTTGTGGGCGTTCCGCTGGGCGTGGCCTCACGCCGCGGCGGTAAAAGCTCCGGCTTCGTCTTTACCATTTTGCTGGTCTTCTTTTACTACTTCCTCTCTTCCACCGGCATCGCTCTGGGCCGTCAAAACAGGCTCTCCGCATTCTTCGCGGTGTGGCTGGCCAACCTGCTCTTCGCCGGGGCCGGCACCTTTCTGCTGTGGCAGATGGCCAGCGGCGGCCGCGTTCTGAATGCATTCACCAGTTGGGCCTTGCGGACACCCAAACCCAGGCCCGCCGCCCCACCCAAGCCCGCCGGCATCCCCCTCTTCGGCCTCCTGAGCAGATTTCAAACGCGCCCACGGCGCGCCAAAGCCCGCCACGTCTTTCCGCGCATTCTCGACGAGTATGTAGTGCGCGAGTTCCTCAACACCTTCTTCCTGGTGCTGGCCGCCTTTGTCATGCTCATGCTGGTCTTCACCTTTTTCGAGCTGGTAGGCGATATTCTGCGCAATCATATTCCGCTGTCTACGGTCGGCGCTTATCTCATCAACCTCACGCCCAGCATGCTCTATCAGATTGCGCCGTTGGCCGTACTGATCGCCGTGCTGGTCACCTTCGGCGTGCTCAACCGCAACAGCGAACTGATCGCCATGAAGGCCACCGGTATCAGCCTCTACCGGCTGGTGATTCCCATCGTCTCCATCGCCGCTGTACTGGCTCTCAGCCTCTTCCTCTTCGACGAGTTTTATCTCCCACAGGCCAACCGCAAACAGGAGGCGCTGCGTAGCGTCATCAAGGGCCGCCCGCCACAGACCTTCCTGCACCCCGAGCAGAAGTGGATCTTCGGCCAGCCTCGCTCCGGCGAGCCGGCCCGCATCTTTTACTATCAGTTCTACGATCCAGACCATAACGAGTTCGCAAACCTATCTCTCTTTGAGTTCGATCCATCCACATTCGCGCTCTCGCGGCGCATATTTGCCGCCCGCGTTTATTGGGACTCCGGAACCGGCTCATGGGACTTTCAGAACGGCTGGCAGCGCGATATCGACGGAGCGAACGTGACCGAATACCGCGAATTCAAGCAAACCACCTTCGCCGAGATACACGAGGAACCGAGTTACTTCAAGAAAGAAAGTCTGCAATCGCAGGAGATGAACTTCAGACAGCTCGATCGCTATATCTCCGACCTGAGCCAGAGCGGATTTGACACCATGCGCCTGCGGGTTGAGCTGTGGCACAAGCTCGCTTACCCGCTCATCGCCATCGTCATGGCGGTGCTGGCCATTCCCTTCGCGCTCTCCATGGGCCGCCGCGGCTCGCTCACCGGCATCGCCGTCGCTATTGCTGTGGCGCTTGCCTACTGGGTGGTCGATGGCCTCTTTGGCGCCATGGGCACCGTAAACTACCTGCCCGCCGCCCTGGCTGCCTGGTCATCGGATCTTCTCTTCGGACTGGTGGGAGGCTATCTGCTGCTGAGAACGCCGACATAAAGCCTTTCGATTTTCGATATAACTCTCTTTCGCATTTCTGGATAGGTCTGCACTAATATCAGAGATATGTACGGACGCCAGTTATATACAATCTTGCTTTCGCTGCAGTTTGCGGCAATCCCATGTAATGCGCAAAATTACTCTTTGACCGTCGATTTTGTGCTCGTGCGAATGCGTGCAAATGTCGCTGAATACAGGACTTCGATACCAAGCTTCATCAGCGATGAGTCTGTGCTTTCACAGCGATTTGACGGCGAAAAGCTGAAAGACGAGATGAAGGTTCAGTCTTCCTTCGAGATGGTGAGACAAGGTCCCGGCAACGACCTGCGCGAAACACGCATCAAAAATCTGGTAAACGGCCACGCACCGAAGAACCAGAAGGTTACTCCCCCCTTTGCCTTTAACGGCGGTTTCACGGATGTTATTGCCTTCTTGGAAAGCAAGTGCTATGACTATCGCTTTGCCGAAGCGCCCAAGGCCGGAAATCCGATCGTTGTTATGACCTCCCGCAAGCCTCCATCGGGCAATCTCCCGTCCACTTGCTCCACGCAAATCCACGATATTAAAGCATTGATTGTCCCGGAGACGTTCCAGGTTCTCCGAATTGAGAATACCGTTCAGGATGTTGGGACTGGAATTGTAGGGCATCTACCTTTTGTCCCAATGCCATCCAGCCACAATGTGTTGACATTCTCCGTCGACTACATGCCCGTCGAGCTTGGCAGCAAAACCTTCTGGCTGACGAAGACGGTTACAGCCGACCTGAAAGATAAAAACAAACCGATTCGTCTTCACTACGAGGCGCATTACACGAAATATCACAGATTCGCAGGGACCGCTACGATTCTTCCCGCCGAGGAAGGCGGGCACTGAACCAGGGACGATTGGATTGAAGCTCGACCTGTTCTTGGTCTGTTGGAACGCAGAATAATAGGCAGGCCAGGCGCCGCCCGCCCCTCCCCGTAGAATGGAAATATGTTCCGCGACCTGGCCCCCCTCTTCCCATATATGCGCCGCTACCGCTGGGGATACCTGTGGGGCACCCTCTCCTGCATCGCCACCAATGCGGCAGCGGTCCAGTTTCCCAGAGTTCTGGGATGGGCCATCGACAAGATGCAAAAGAACCAGGCTACCCGCGAAGCAATTCTCGGCTTTGCAGGCCTGTTAGTGGCCATATCGCTGACCAAAGGTATCTTCCTTTACTCCCAGCGCTGGATTCTCATCGGCATCTCGCGAGAGATCGAGTTTGACCTGCGTAACGACCTGTTCCTCAACCTGGAGCGGCAGGACTCGGGATTCTATCAGCGCTACCGCACCGGCGACATCATGGCCCGGCTGACCAACGATCTTAATGCCGTCCGAATGTTGCTCGGCCCGGCCCTCATGTATAGCGCGAACACGGTCTTCTTCACTGTCTTCGCTTTGTATTTCCTGCTGCACCTGAGCCCCTGGCTTACACTTGTGGCGCTTGCGCCGATGCCGCTGGCCAGCATCCTGGTGCAATACCTCGGCCACCGAATCCACGACCGCTTCGAGCGCATCCAGGCCAGCTTCTCTGAGATCTCCTCGCAGGCACAGGAAAACTACTCCGGCGCG
>Ga0182017_10004734_pt1 | contig 10105 bp, 6 predicted proteins | sample 712E3DmetaG_FD_120492 | JGI IMG/M metagenome (GOLD analysis project Ga0182017, IMG submission 120492) | Permafrost microbial communities from Stordalen Mire, Sweden - 712E3D metaG | ecosystem: Environmental > Terrestrial > Soil > Wetlands > Permafrost | place: Sweden: Stordalen | collected... | reverse complement strand
CTAAAAAATAAGTTAAAAAGAATAATAGCCACTAAAACACAAAAGCACTAAATTTCACCAAAAGAAAAATATAGTCTTGTGGCCTTTAGTGGGTTTTGGTGTTTTGGTGCTTTGGTGGCAATTTCTATTTTTAACAAAGAGTATATGATTAAACAACAGGTATTTGCAAAGTACTTATATAAGAGACAATATCAAAAAATAAGAATTTAAATTTTCTTTTAAAATTGATATTGTCTTTATAAAATTAGAAGCAGTAAAATTAATATTCAGTTGATAAAGCATTTTTTATAGAATAAAAATAAAAGAATGTATTATTTTTACTACGGTAATATAACAATAGTTCGTTAAACATTTTATTTTTTCAATTAAAATAATTAATGTTAATTACATAACTATATGAAATTTAATCGAATATTAATTTGTGCATTTGCAAGTATAATGTTTACAGCTTGCCTGAGTAAATCATCAATGAAAATTGGATTATTATTGCCAAACATGGTTGATGATCGTTTCCCCCAGGATAAAGAGTTTTTTACTAAAAAAGCTCAGGGATTAGGCGCTGAAGTGCTTTTTGCCGATGCAAATTTCGATGCAAATGTGCAAATAAAACAAGCTGAAGATATGCTATCTGGCGGGGCAAAGTTACTTGTCATGTGTCCTGTTAATAAAAATACCGCGGCTACAGTCGTGCGTGAAGCTCATGATTACGGGGCCAAAGTAATCGCTTACGAAAGAATTATCAGTAATTGTAGTTTAGATTTTTACATTACTTATAATAGTGTAAAAGTGGGTGAGCTGATGGCCGAATACGCGCTAAGGAAATGCCCCCATGGCAACTGGGTTTTGCTGGCAGGAGACAAAAGCGACAACAACGCCATTTTGGTGCGCAAAGGATGGGATAATATTATAAATAGCGCTGTTAATGAAAACAAAATTAAAATTCAGTTTCAGACATATGTAGAGGATTGGTCAGGTGATGAAGCATATATGATAATGCATAAGTTTTTAAATTTATCGGAATTGAAGCCCGAAGTAGTGCTTTCGGCCTATGATGGGATGTCAAACGGCGTTATAAAAGCCTTGGATGAACAAAATATAACGGGAACAATTGTAACAGGACAAAATGCTGAAAACCAGGCATTAAGAAATATTTTAAAGCAAAAGCAAAGCATGACTGTATATAAACCTTTTAAGATACAAGCTGAGCAGGCAGCAATACTCGCGGTGCAAATTTTACAAAAGCAAAAAATTGCAGAATTTTCCCAAACAATGTTCAATGGGTTAATAGATGTTCCTTCTATCCTGCTCGAACCTATTTCAGTGGATATTAATAATATGCAGGGTACAGTGGTAGCTGACGGCTTTTTTAAAGAATAGTATTCAATAGAAGCCGTTTGTTACTCAAGTCTCTATTGGGGGAATCCAACTATTTCTTCTACTTACCATAAAATATTTAACGATTCGATCTATATGCCAAAACACAATTTATAGGTATATAGCTATAATAAAATTAACTTAGTGTTTCTTTGCGTCTTAGAGTCTTAGTGGCTGAATATTGTGCCACGTAGACTCTAAGACACAAAGATTTCACTAGGAATATAAATAATTATTTTTTATACAATAGATATTATGTCTAACTCACCTTATCTAAGATATTAAAATGAAAAAAGTTCTATTTAGTATTTTTTCTTTAATAACCGGTTATGCAACAATAAACTCACAAATAGATACAAATAGATTTTCATTTGCCTGTACCGATTATACCGGTGGAAGAGTACTCATTATATCATCATCCGGTAATATAGTATGGGAATACCCGGCTCTGAATTGCAATGATTTATGGGTGCTTCCGAATGGAAACCTGTTGTTCAATACCGGCAAGGGTGTAAAAGAAGTTACCCGTGAAAAAAAGGTTGTTTTTTCATACGAATCAAAAAGTGAGATATATGCCTGTCAGCGATTGCCCAATGGAAACACCTTTATAGGTGAATGCAATTCAGGTCTGTTGCTCGAAGTTTCTCCCGTGGGCAAAATTGTGAATAAAATTAAACTTCTACCTGATAGTGTTGATGGAGGTCATGCATTTATGCGTAATGCAAGGAAGCTCAAAAATGGGAACTACCTGGTAGCTCATTATGGATTGGACAAAGTTTGTGAATACGATTCATTGGGCAAGGTTGTTATGGAAATTCCAATTAAAGGGGGGCCACATTCTGTAATTCGCCTGCCGCAAGGCAATACATTAATTTCCTGTTCTGATCATAACGGCGAACCCCGGATTGTTGAGGTAGATAATAAAGGTATTGTTGTATGGCAATTGTCTAAAAATGAATTGCCGGGTATAGAACTAAAATTTATGGCAGGCATGCAATATTTGCCTAATGGAAATTTGTTACTGACTAATTGGTTGGGACATAACCAATTTGGAAAAGCACCGCATGCAATAGAAATAAATCAGGATAAAAAAGTTTTATGGAAATTTAGTAATGATACTATAATAAAGACAATGTCGAGTATTCAATTATTGGATGCTCAGGGTAATGCGACTGCAGGAGAAATATTGCACTAAATAATGTCTGATAAAGTAATTAGGCGATCAGGCAGGAGCAATTTCCTTTTCTTATGCTTAGCCTAAGTATATTCAACTCCGCGTTTCTATTTTCACTTTCTGTCCTATTGGTAAAAAACAAAAAATCTTTTAAAAAAATGTAGATTAAACGCTATAAATGTGGTAAATTTATATAGAGTGAAAGGGTTAAGTAAAAATTCACAAATGAGTACAACACCTTCATATGATGATTTACTGCGGCGGATTGAACTGCTGGAAAAAAAGCTGTATAAAAATAACATTAACGATGAAATTATTGAGAATGAGCTATATCTGCTTTCCGATAAGCGATATCGTTTCCTTGTTGAAATGGCAATTGATGCAATAATACAATGCGATGTTGAGGGTATAATATTGGTAGCAAATTCTAAGGTTTCAAGCCTGACAGGTTATAGCAGGGATGAGCTTTTAGGTATGAATTTTAACCTGCTTTTATCTGATAAGGAACTTAATGAAAAATCTCTTCAACTTGACCAGGTTAACGATGACCAGGCTTTGTCAGAAGAGAGTATTATTACACGAAAAGACAGGAAATTGGTTCCTGTTGAAACCATTTGTCATAAACTTCCCGATAATAGTTACCAGGTTACAATTCGGGACATTTCTGAAAAAAAAGAATCTGAAGAATCAATTCGTGAGCTTGAACAGACTTTAAAACTAATTTTTGAAAATGCATTTGACGGGGTAAGTTTTTATGAGGAACGCGAGAATAATTCTTTTAAGCTTATTGATTTCAACAGTTTTTTTATTGAAAGATCCGGAATAAAAAAAGAAGATTTGTTAGATGCCGAAAACATTTTAATCTATCAGAAAATACATACTCCTGTTGACGAAAAAGGAAGATATATATTTTCCTGGCTAAGGCCTGATGGTAAATACAATTTAATTGAGCATACTGCATTACCCATCAAAAAAAATAATAGTACTTATACCATTGGAATTGATCGGGATATAACAGAACAAGTTAAAGCTATAAATGCATTTAAGCTTGATGAACAGCGTCTGGAAGCTTTAATAAAATTAAACCAGATGGGAAATTCATCAATTGTTGAAATAATAAATTTTGCTTTGGAAGAAGCAGTAAGGCTCACACAAAGTAAAATAGGTTATATAGCTTTTGCCAGTGAGGATGAAAAAATTCTTAATATGCATGCGTGGTCGAAAACAGCATTACCGGAATACAAAATTTCAGACAAGCCTGTTTCATATCCTGTTGAATCAACTGGTTTATGGGGTGAGGCTGTCAAACAGCGCAAGCCGGTCATTACAAATGATTACCTGGCACAAAATTCATTACAAATTGGTTGGCCTGAAGGTCCTGTGAAGATTGAAAAACATATGAATCTACCTGTTTTCGATGATAACAAAATTGTTATTGTTGCCGGTGTCGGGAATAAAGAATCGGATTATGATGAATCAGATATCAGGCAATTGACACTGTTAATGACCGGTCTTTGGGGAATTATTAAAAGACGAAATTTTGAAATTGACTTGAGGCAGAATAAGGAACGCTTGCAATCCTTATACGATTTGATCCAAAAAGATTTTAAGTCTGAAAAAGAATTAATTGAATATGCACTGGAAGAAGCTGTTCGCTTAACAGGCAGCAAGATAGGTTATTTTCATTTTATGAAGCCCGACCAGCAAAATCTTGATTTATATACATGGTCAAAAGAAGTTTGGAAAAGTTGTAAAGCTGAATCTGACGGACATTACCCTCTTGAAAAGGCAGGGGTTTGGGCAGATGCTGCGCGCACACGTAAACCCGTTGTGCACAACGATTATCAAAATATGGCGGATAAAAAGGGCTATCCTGACGGACACTCTCATATAATTCGGCATATGAGTGTTCCTGTAATTGACAAAGGGAATATAATGGTAATAGGAGGAGTAGCAAATAAAGACATTGATTATGATGACAATGATATAAAACAATTGCAACTATATCTTCAGGAGTTGTGGAAGATTATAATAAGTATGAGGAACGATATATTGCTTAAAAACAATGAACAAATTCTCAAACAACAGAATGAAGAATTCCTGACTATTAATGAAGAGCTTAACGAGAGTAACAGGCAGGTACTGATAATCAATGAAGAACTTAAGCATGCCAAGCAAAAAGCGGAAGAAAGTGACAAACTTAAATCGGCTTTTCTTGCAAATATGAGTCATGAAATAAGAACTCCCATGAACGCGATTACGGGTTTTTCGGAATTACTTAGATTGCCTGACATAAAGAAAGATACTATTAACCAATATGTAGAAATAATATTTTCAAACAGTCAGCAACTACTTTCATTAATTGACGACATAATAGATATTTCGCGCATTGAAGCTGAGAAAGTATCAATTTCAAGAAGCAAAATAAATATAAATAAGATATTAAATGAAGTTTCTTTTGTTTTCAAAGCCCAGGTAGACGCCAAAGGTCTGAATTTTCAAAAACATTTTGCCCTGGATGATATCAATGCGTTTACCGAAACGGATGAAGCACGATTCAAACAAATTCTTAACAATTTGTTGAACAATGCTGTAAAATTTACACCCTCCGGTTCAATTACACTGGGATATACTGTGTATGATAATTATTTTGAATTTTATGTAAGTGACACCGGAGTTGGAATTGCAAGGGAATATTTTGATATTATTTTCGAACGCTTCAGACAAGTTGAATCAGGACATTCCCGCAGATTTGGCGGCACAGGACTGGGATTGACAATTTCAAAATATCTCATAGAATTATTAGGTGGCCGGATATGGCTCTCATCTGAGCCTGAAAACATGCCTGCCGGCAAGGCTGGAGGAACAACATTTTATTTCACATTGCCAGTTGTTAAAACTGAAAAACCACTTGTAAAACTTTATAAAGAATTGCCTCATGTTAATTACTCATGGCCGGGTAAAACCATTCTGGTTGCAGAAGATGAAGAATTTAACTATTACTATATAAATGAAATTCTGACTCCCACGAATGCAAAAATAATAAGAGCTTTTAATGGCCTTGAAGCAGTGGACGCCTGTAAAAAATTTCCTGAGATAAACCTTGTACTGATGGATATAAAAATGCCGGAAATGGATGGGTATGAGGCAACAAAAAAGATTAAATCATTCAGACCCGAACTTCCTATCATAGCTCAAACAGCGCACGCGATGTCAGAAGATATGTCAAAATCTCTAAAAGCAGGCTGTGACAATTATGTATCCAAGCCAATTCATAAAGAGCATTTGCTAAAAATGATAAATGAAAAATTTACGAAATAGTTAAAATTGCTATTGGCTATTAGCTATTAGCCAACAGCTAACAGCCAATAGCTAATATCCAGCATCTTTTATCCAATCCCACTCAGCCAGATATAATTTATCTCCCGTATTCAATTATATTCCCACCAAATATTTTCAATTTGCCAAACTAGAGTTAATTTTGGTATTTTCTATTTTATCTAATAAGTAGATTTTCAATTAAAATGAAAAATAAAATAACCTTTATAACTGTAATTCTGACAATTATTATTTTACTCCCGGCATTGTTCTTTTCGGGTTATGAGATTGCACGCGAGAGTAGGAATGAAAAAGAAATAGAAAATATATATTATAAACAACTTGAAGCTATATTATCGTCAATTGACTACTATTCTGAAGATATAATTGGTAGCTGGGCCAATAAAATTACTTCAAATGAGATAAAATCAAATAAATCAGTTTGCGATGCAAATAAAGCACTTTTCTCAGATTTTCAGCAAATAAGGTTGATTATATACTTTAATTACAAAACAAAAAAATTGATAAACCAATGCTTAAATGATACTACAATTGATTCGCAAAATTCACTTTTTTTTGTTACCAAATTACTTGCAGATAGTAGTGAAAAATTAAACAAACTTGCCAAATATGTTCTTGCAGCAGGCTACAGGAAAATCGAGTTATTAGGTGAAAATGCAAAAACACAGTCATTATATATGCTATTTATCAATAACAAAAAAAATATCAGGGACAGTATTCAGATCTGTATAATAGAATTAAGTGAAGTAAAATTCATTAAGGAACTGCTATGGACAAAAATTCAGGCAACGGCTGAAGACAAGTTTTACATTGGAGTAATAGATTCAAAAACTTCAATGTTAATTAATCCCAGAGGTAACACAAAAGACACTGGAAATTTTCAAATAAAAAAATCTTTCGGGCTTTTTCCCAGGTATATGATGGGCATCCAATTAAAAGGCAAAACACTGGAAGCAATTGCCCGGGAAAGGACCAGGTCAAATCTTATTCTGATTTTACTTGCTGATTTTATTTTTATTTTGGGAGCATTATTTGTATTCCGGAACATCAGAAAAGAAATGAAACTTACAATAATTAAATCGGACTTTATTTCAAATGTTTCACATGAGATACGTACTCCGCTGGCATTAATTAGTATGTATATCGAAACTCTTGAAATGGACAGGGTCAAATCCGAAGAAAAAAAGAAAGAATACTACCGGGTAATCTTTAATGAAACTCACAGACTTTCAGGATTGGTAAACAAGATTTTGAATTTCTCAAAGATTGAAAGTGGAAAAAGAAAATATACTTTTGAGATAATTAATTTTAATGAAATAATAGAGACCGTATTGCAATCATATAAATTTCATTTAATCAATAAAGGATTTGAATTAAAAACCGAACTTAATACCGAACTTGTTTCAATTTATGCCGATAAGGAAGCCATTTCTGAAAGCATTGTCAACCTTATTGACAATGCCATCAAATACAGTAAAGATTCAAAATATATTGAAATTAAGACTGGCGTGAAAGGCGCCTTCATATTTATTGAAATTACTGACAGGGGAATAGGAATTGCCAGAACAGATCAGAGACTTATTTTTGATAAATTTTTCAGGGTTTCAAAGGGCGATAACGTTCACAATGTTAAAGGTACAGGTTTGGGTTTGACCATTGTTAAAAATATTATTGACGCTCATAAAGGAAAGGTTGAGGTGGAAAGCAAAGCGGGTGAAGGGAGCACGTTTAGGATACTTTTACCGGTGAAGAGTAATTAAAAAGGTCATTGATAGTCATTTGCCTGCGGCGTCATTAATGGTCATTGAAAGTCATTAATAGTCAATTGCCTGCAGCTTAGCTAAATGACAACGTAGTTAAATGACAGCGAAGCGCAATGACAATTAATGACAACGAAGTTAAATGACAGCGAAGCATAATGACAATTAATGACAACGAAATTAAATGACTCTTAATGACAGCGAAGCTAAATGACCACTAATGACGCGTTGCAAATGACTTTTTCAAACAACGACTTATGAAAAAAGAAGTAATTTTAAATTTTGAATCAAACAATAACATCTGACCCTATGACAAAAATTCTTATTGTAGAAGACGAAATTCCAATGTTACAAGGCTTAAAAGACAACCTTGAACTTGAAGGCTACACAGTTGATGCTGCTTCCGATGGTAAAGAAGGTCTTGAAAAAATCAGAAGCGGTAATTTTAATCTGATTTTACTGGATGTTATGTTACCGGGTATATCAGGATTCGAGATATGCAAAACAATTAGAAAAGAAAATAATTTGACACCAGTAATTCTTCTTACCGCAAAAGGTGAGGAAATTGATAAAGTTCTTGGACTGGAGCTGGGAGCCGATGATTATATTACCAAACCATTCAGTTTGCGTGAATTGCTTGCAAGGATAAAAACCATACTTCGAAGAACTTCAGGTGGAAGCGCAAACTCAGAAAGTTCAAATGCAATATCAATAGGCAGGCTTAAAGTAAACTTTGCAAATTACGAAGCATTTGCCGATGAGGGTGAAGTTAAAATGTCGCATAAAGAATTTGAATTGATTAAATATCTTTGGAATCACAAAAACCTTGTCATTGCCCGAAATGAGCTTATGGATAATGTGTGGGGAATTGAATCAGATGTTACTACCCGCACTGTAGACAATTTCATTGTCAAATTGCGTCAGAAAATAGAAGCCAATCCCAATGAACCTAAGATAATTTTAACAGTTCACGGTATTGGTTATAAAATGATTGGATAATATATAACTAATTCTAAATTAGGTATTTAAAATCTTCGTGACAATTTTTTACAATCATTTACATTGCATTACCATGTTGAAACATTTGAATACATTATGTGAGCTAATATTGCTGCATAATTTATTATCAAATTAAATTTCAATCGGGATGAAAACAAATATATTAAAACTGACAATACTCACAATCATGGCGATTACACTCTCAAGCTGGAATGTAAAAGCTTCTGATTATAAGACATTGGTAAATCTTGCCGGTTATTGGAAATTTAACCTGGGTGATGATAAAAGTTGGGCCGAACCTAAAACAGATGACAAAAACTGGGACAATATCAGGGTACCAAGTGCATGGGAAAACCAGGGATATGTTGGCTATGATGGCTATGCATGGTACAGAAAAAAAGTGTATGTTCCATCAGTAGATAAAGACAGAACTATTATGCTGATTATTTCAAATATTGATGATGTTGATGAAGTATATGTTAATGATCATTTAATAGGGCACTTAGGTCTTTTTCCGCCAAACTATTTATCGGCATATGGTTGGGAAAGGAAATATTATGTTCCTTTAGAATTTGTGAACCAGGATGCGGAAAATTCAATTGCCATCAGGGTTTATGATGATGGTGGTGAAGGCGGAATAGTAGGAGACAAGGTTAAATTATGCTTAGATGCTGATGAAGAATTTTTAAACCTTAATCTGGCCGGAGACTGGAAATTTAAAATATTTGATAAAAAAGCATGGAAAGAACCTGATTTGGATGATTCGAAATGGGCTGATATAAAAGTACCTGGTTATTGGGAATCACAGGGTTATTATAACTACGACGGTTATGCCTGGTACAGAAAATCATTTATTTTACCAAAGGATCTCGAAAGTAAGAAGCTTTTTCTCGTGTTGGGAAAAATTGACGATTACGATGTTGTTTATCTGAACGGGAAAAAAATTGGTGAAACATCCAAGCTGGAGGGGCATCATGGCTTTTTTGGCGGGGATGACAACTGGTGGGGAAATTCAAGTGATTACCGGCTTAATCGCATTTATGAAATGCCAAAAGATATTATTAAACATGGGAAAAACCTTATAGCAGTCAGGGTTTATGATTCTGGTCAGGCAGGAGGAATATACGAGGGACCAATCGGTTTAATGGATGAAGACAACGCTGGTGAATACGGAAGGAAACATCATATAGATGAAAATATTTTTCAAACAATATTTGAATTTATTTTTGAATAGAAGGGCTAATTGATTGGGGGAGGGAGGATAAAATGAGACAAAGTATTGTAAATAGAATTCTGGTTTTAATTTCGATCATATCTTGTTTTGTAATTGATGCAAAAGGATATTCGGTTGGAAGAGTGCTGGATTTAAAAGGTAAGTGGAAATTTTCCATTGGAGATAACATGGATTGGAGCAAACAAAACTTTAATGATGCCGAGTGGGAATCCATATATGTACCTT
>Ga0182017_10004731_pt1 | contig 10107 bp, 11 predicted proteins | sample 712E3DmetaG_FD_120492 | JGI IMG/M metagenome (GOLD analysis project Ga0182017, IMG submission 120492) | Permafrost microbial communities from Stordalen Mire, Sweden - 712E3D metaG | ecosystem: Environmental > Terrestrial > Soil > Wetlands > Permafrost | place: Sweden: Stordalen | collected... | reverse complement strand
GTCGCGGGAGGGTTTGGGAACCCTCCCAGGGTTCCCATCTGGATAGTCGCGTGGGGAGCCCGCCGGCTTTGCCGGCGGCGTACCGTCGCGGGAGGGTTTGGGAACCCTCCCAGGGTTCCCATCAAAATGGCTTGGTGGATTCGCCCTGCCAGTCAGAGCCAGGCGAACGAAGGCCAGTAACGTTCCACACCCGCAGGGCGTCGGCTTTGCCTTTTACGCGCACCGGCGGCAGCGCCGTCGCGGCCACCGAACCCACGACTTTGCCGAAGGTCGCCTCAGAGACTAGAACCTCTCCCGCCTTGGCCAGGCTGCACAGGCGCGAGGCCGTGTTCACCGGGTCGCCGATGGCCGTGTACTGGAGCGCGCGCGAGCTGCCCAGGGCGCCCGTTACCACCGTGCCGGTGTTGATGCCGATGCCGATCCTGATCTGGTCCTGACCTTCGGCCGCGCGCGTGCGGTTGAAGTCGGACAGCACTTGCAGCATGTCGAGCGCACACTCGACCGCTTTCATCTCCGCGTTGGGTATAGCCACCGGTGCTCCGAACAGGGCGATGATCTCGTCGCCCACGAATTTGTCCAGGGTTCCTTCGTGGCTAAAGATGACGTCCACCATCAGCTCGAAATACTCGTTGAGCATGCGCACGATTTCCGGTGGCTCGCGCTTCTCGCTCATCGCGGTGAAGCCACGGATGTCCGAAAACAGCAACGTCACTTCCGAAAGGGCGCCACCCTTTTCAAGCTGCAACTTGCCAGCCACCACCTGTTCGACGAGATTGGGTGAAAGCAAGCGCTGGAATTGAGCGCGGGTCTTCGCCTCCAGCTCGATCTTTCGCGCCAGCATGGAGTTGTGGATGGCAACGGCAGCCTGGTTGCCGACCCCGGCGAAGATCTGCAGATCCTTCTCGCCGAAGGCGTTGGTCGCAACCATGGAATCCAGGTGCATGATGCCCAGCAGCTCTTCGTGGTGGATGAGCGGCACGGTCATGGTAGAGCGAATGCCCTGCATGATGATGGAACGCGCGCCCTGAAACCGGCTGTCCACGCTGGCGTCCGAGGACAGCACGGCCGCCTTCTGCTGCACCACCTCGTTCAGGATGGAACGAGAGAGCACGATCTGCTCGCTGCGTCCGTCCCGTGTCTTGGCTATGCGTGGCTGGGGAACGCCGTCTTCCATCAGGAGGATGACCCCACGATCCGCCGGAATCAGATCGAACGCCTTCATGATGATTTTTTCGAGCAGAAGATCGATGTCGACCTCAAGCCCGATGGACCGGCCCAACTCGTAGGCCAGGCGCAGCTTCTCGTAGTCGCGGCGTAGGGTTTCGGTATCGGTGATCAGACGCTCGGGCAGGAACTCAGCGGCGCTCGCCGCTTGGACCTTCTGGTGAATCAGCGCATCGGCGAGCGCGGCCTGCTGGATGCTGACCCTCTGCGCCGCCTGGGAGGCTTGGCTGGACTGTTTCTGGAAGATGAGCTGCGTCCCACCGAGCACGATTTCATCGCCCTCGGCGAGGATGCGCTCACCGACGCGCTCATTCTTGAAGAACGAACCGTTCAGACTGCCAAGGTCGCGGTAGAGGAAGTGGCCGTCAGGCTGGCGGATGACCTGTGCATGTTCCTTGGAAACGATGCGGTCGAGGATCTGTATGATGTTGTGGGGATGGCGCCCGATGGTGGTCATCGCGCCCAACTCGTATTCGTGCCGCGCGTTGCTTCCTTGAACGATCAGCTTTGCCATACGCTGCCTTTGGGGCAGCCAATTGTATCACGTCACCACTTGATGCGGGCAGCGTCGGTCACCGCCCGCGGTTCGAGATGGAAGTCCAAGGTCTTGTCGAGGACCGGGAAGAAGGCCGTGGCGACGAAGTGCGCTTCGATCGACACCTCTTGCTTGCTACGGGAAAAGACCACCTCTAGCTTGGGATCCTTCACGCCTGCCTTGCGCAAAGCCAGGGGAACCGACTTCTTCAGGTCCGCCATCATGGTGTCAGCGACCGCGCCCGTGCGCAGGTTCGCGCGGTAGAGCATGGGGAGCGCGTCCAAGAGCACGCCTTTGGCACGTGACGATAGCGTGTAGACCGGCCAGGTAAAGGCGATCGCGTAGACTGCCAGGCCGAGCAGAAACAGAAGCCCGATGGAGACCGAATTGATCGACCGGGGCTTCTTGTACTTTACCACCATGGCCTATCTCGCTACGCGGTTGACGCCGGCTGTCTCAGGTTGCGGGCGAGCTGGTTGCGCATGCAGAAGACGCCAAGCGTGGCCTGGACCGCAAGAGCCACGGCTTGCCCCCCCAGGCTGGCCGCCGTGATGGCGGCGGCGGCCTTGGCCGGGTCGTGTGCGGCGCCGGGCACGTAGCGAGAGAGGAGTAGGATCATCATGAACTGCGTGGTTCCCAGTCCCATGACGGCGATGGGCAACACGCCGATAAAGTAGATCATCGGCAGATACAAGATGGCATGCGACACCGGCACCTGGACCCCAAAGGCGCGCAGCGACGTGTAGGTGAACACCATGAGAATCCCAAGGTGGGGAACCCGCACGAGCACGGTCCGAAGGTGTCCGGAGATGCCCGCGGCGAACAAAACATCAAAGATGGGGCGTGATGTCAGCCAGCGCGGCCTGAGCACGAGCAGGATAGAATACAGGGCCAGCGCAGCGTACGCCCCAAACACGATCTTGCGCAGGACAGCGGGCATGTCCGGGGCAACCACCAGCCCGATGGACGCGAAAATGAGCAGCAGAAGGATGTTTGTCCCCATGATCAGCAGAACCGCCGCCGTCCCCCGCAGCAGGGGCACCCCGCGCGACCGGTTCACGAAGTACACGATGGCCCCTTGGCCCACCGTATAGTTGACCAGGGCGAGAAGGTAGGTGGCTCCGCGAACCACCAGGACTTCGCGAAAGGAGAGCCGGGCCACGAACCAACCGAAGGTCTTCCAGATCGCGAAGCAGTCACCCAAGTACACGCCCAGAACGAGTACCACGAATGCGGGGACGGTCCAGTACGGGGCCTCGACGAGCGCCTTCCCCATCTCCCTGAACGAAATGATGCGGAAGAGGTAGAAGAGAAGTCCGAGGGTGACGACCCATGGCAAGATTCTGCCGAGCTTCTTTCGCATAGGTGGTCACTATCGCATGAATTGCCGACGCTGGCCCGGGACCACGCTCCTGTCTTGTGTATTTGAGGCTGGGAAGCGAAACTGCGGCCCAGGCACTCATGGCTGCCGCGGGCTCTTCCCCTCTTTCCCCATCCGGCGATAGTCCGAATGGGGAACGTCCGCCAAAGCCGCCCCTGGAGTCCCTGCCGGTACCGGTCTACTTGATGGTTGAGCCGATGGTGTCGGGCAAGAAGGTCCTCGACGTCGCGACCAGCGTGGGCGGACCGGGTCCTGAGTTCCTTCGACGCGCCGGTGCGGCGGAAGTGATTTTTTGCTTGCCCGACAGGCCAGCGCTGCCGCTGCCCAACGGGGAGGTGGACATCGCGCTGTGCGGCCTGCCCACGGTTTGGTCCGATGAAGAGCGCGGCGTTTGGCTGGCCGAGATCCGGCGGGTGCTGCGCCCAGGTGGTTTCTGCGTGTTGCGCTTGGCTACCGTGGCTTTTCGGAAGAAGGCACAGGGAGGTACGGGCATGCGGGCGGCATGCACGGACCTCTTGCTCGCATACTTCGCAACCGTGGAAATTGTCGAGGAAACGCATTTTGGTGGCGTGTCGTTTCAGGTGCCAGGCACGGACGATCTGGCGGTCAATGAATCCCTGACCAGGCTGTCGGGTGCGTCTGGCCACTTTGTTGCGTTGTGCGCCGACTGTGCGGAGCGTCCATGGAACCTGACTGAGAGTCTTCTGGTCCCGACCGAAGTGGGCGCCTCCACCGAGGCGGGCGCGGCCAGCGCCTCGGCTGGGGAGTTGGCTGCCTGGCGAGCCGAGGTGGCGCGGCTCGAAGCACGTTGCGCGGGGCTGAGCCGCGAGCGCGATGGCGCGCGCGAAGGCACCATGACCGTCCAGGACCGCACCGATCGGCTTGAGCGCACCCTCGCGGTCTTGCGCAGGGACGTCGAACGCTACTTGCGCCAGATCAGCGACGACGGGGCCGCACGTGAGCTTCTCGCTCTTGAACGCGATGACTTGCGACGGAATCTGGCGGTTGCGACCCAGAAAGCCGCGGATGCTTCTCGCGAGGCCGAGAGGCGGCAAGTTGCCTTGCGCGCGCTCGAGAATGAGGTCGTCCGCTTGCGTGCGGCGCGTGCGGGAGCGGGAATCCCGACCGGGAAGATCTGACGACGACGGCGAGACGGCGGTGAGGCGACGCCTTGACCTGGGCCGTCCCGTCCACTAAGTTTCTCAATCTTCGCGGTCGTGGCGGAACTGGTAGACGCGCCAGATTCAGGTTCTGGTGGTAGTAATACTGTGGGAGTTCAAATCTCCCCGACCGCACCAGGAACCCCCGAGCCACGTTCTGGGACCGTGGAGGCTTTACTACAAGCGTCTCGAGCGCGGACGTTTCCGCTTGTTTCAGATCCCGATGGGTGCGAGCTCCGTGGCAATGGATGCCACCGAATTGGCCATGCTTCTTGACGGCATCGACGTCGGGAAAGTGCGAAGACCCGCTCGTTGGACGCCTCCCACGCCAAACTGGAGGCGCTCAATCGGCAGGTCTTTGGCAAGAAGAGCAGAAGAGCGAGAAGATGCCGCCGATGGACCGCGAGGTCCGAAAGAAGCGGCCGCCAGACCCGGCGGTCACGCAGGAACGCCGGCGCAAGAACGCCGCGCTACAGAGATAATCCCATGCTGGCAGAGGGATCGGGGTGCGTCTATTTGCATTCGGCAAGAGAAGCTAGCTTCAGCGCTTCAGAGGGCGTTTCGGAGCTTCTTCGCAGGGCGTGCACGCCCGAACAGGGAATGCTCGCCCGGGCGAGCATTCTCGCTGAAGGGGATTCCGGTGTCGAGCCGAAGCGCGGTGGAACGTCAGCAACTTGCTGAAAGCACGCACGAAACTGGTCCGTCTTGATGTTGGCACCGGTTCGCCCAAAGCACGTCTGGCGACCTGGCGTGCCGATTGCTCCATGCCTGCGGGCAGCCAAGGAGGTCGAGATGGGACGTAAGCGACAGCCCGAAACGGGCTCTGGTGATGTGGGTTTCGGGGGCATGTTCCGCAGCCTCGGCGGCTTCCTGGACCTCCTCTCCAATCTCACCGAGCAGGGAGGCAAGGAGTTCACTCGCTCCGGAGAGGTCGGCGACGACAAGAAGGGGGTCAAGGCGGTCTACGGCTTCTCGGTCCGGGTCGGGGGTGGCGGCAAGCCGCTCGTCGAGCGGTTCGGGAACGTGAAGGACGATGGCCGCAGCGCGGTCGTCGAGGAGGCGCGCGAGCCGATGGTGGACGTGTTCGACGAAGGCGATCACCTGCTCCTGGTAGCGGAGCTTCCCGGGGTCGATGTCGGCGACATCCGGTTCGAGATCAAGGACGACGTCCTGAGCCTGAGCGCGGTTCGGGGTGAGCGGAAGTATCGCAAGGAAGTCCTGCTTCCGGTAGCCGTGCTCACCGCAGGGGCCACGCCCTCCTACCGGAACGGCGTCTTCGAGCTCAAGCTGACGAAGGCGAAGTAAGCCTTGGCAGGAAGAGGTGCGCGGTGGACGCAGAGGTCACTGGTGAGCGGGTGCTATATCTCTATGGCGTCATCCCCAGGGACCAGGGCCTTCCGAGTGAAGCCGGTGCTCCAGTCCAAGCGGTTTCGCATTCGGCGATCGTCGCGCTCGTTGAGCCTGTTTGTGCGCACGAGTTCTCGCCTGACACCCTCAACGACAAGCTGAAATCGATCGAATGGGTCGCCCACCTGGCGCACAAGCACGAGGCCGTACTCGAGTGCGCCATGCGCCACGGGCCAGTAGTTCCCGCACGCCTGTGCACGCTGTTCAGCGACACTGATTCCCTGCGGCTGTCGCTCGCCGAGAACGAGGAGCGGTTTCTGGCCGCGCTCGAACGGGTGCAGGCCCGTGAAGAGTGGGGGATCAAGGTGTATTGCGACGAGAGCAGGCTCCGAGCCGTGGTCGGGCTGGACGACACACAGGTGCTGGCGCTCGATGCGGCGGCTGCCAAGGCCAGTCCCGGGCAGGCTTTCGTCCTCCAGAAGAAGCGCGACGCTCACCTTGCAGAGGTCGCTGCAGCCCGCATTGACGCGATGGCCGACGAAGCGGTCGAGGCATTGGAGCACGACGCGGCCGACACACGGCTGCGGCCGCTCCTGTCGGAAGAGGCGACGGGAAGCGGGGAGCCGATGGTCCTCAATGTGGCTGTGCTGGTTGACATAGCCGCCCACGAGGCGTTTCGCGCCTCCCTCTCGCGGCTGTCAGAGCGATTCCGAGCCGAGGGCTTTAGCTTCGAGGCAAGCGGCCCCTGGCCGCCCTACAGCTTCTGCGACGGCGGGGAGGCTGACCAGCCGGACACCAACGCCGAGTTCATGAGCGAGGAGGGAGCGTAGCGTGTTCCCGATGTCCGAGACGAGGCTCCACCTGTACGCCGCGGTGCCGGCCGAGGAAGCCTTCACGCTGGATGTCTGTGCGCGCGGTTTCCCCATTCTCTCGTGTGGCCCCCTCGCTGCGGTCTTCGGACATCCTCTAACCTGCGATGACGAGGTTCACGCCGCCGTCTGGCACGACCACATCGTCGGGTTGATATTCGAGACCTGTTCATCCATCGTTCCGTTCCGGATGGGGATCACGCTTGCATCCGAAACGGAGCTCCGGGCAACCCTTAGCCTCAACGTCAAGGAGCTCTCCCAGCAGCTCGCGCGATTCCAGGGCCGCGTCGAGATGGGGCTCAGGGTGCGGCTTGCGGCCGCAGCCGCTGACGAGCCGCTGCGACTCCCGTTCGGCCTCGACCGTGTTCGCGCCCTTGCGCCAGAGCAAGAAGACCGGGTGGAACGTCTGGCGCGCAGCAGCCATGGAAGGATCTTCGAGGGTTGCTACCTGATCTCGCGGCAGTCCGTGGCGGACTTCTGGCGGGCGCTTGATGGGATTCGCCGCCTCGCTCCCGAGCTGCCGCTTCTCGGGAGCGGCCCATGGGCGGCCTACAGCTTCTGCGACGTGCCGCTGCGGTGTAGCGTTGGCCCGCAGAGAGCGGTCATGCAGAGCAGGTGAGGATAGCCGTGCGCCCCATTCGGACACTCGAAGACGTCATCCACACGGCGACGAACTCGCTCAGCCTCATATCGAGCCATTCCCAGTACCTCCTGGGCAAGCTGGAGGGAAGGACGCCGGGGAAGGACGCGCTTCAGATCATCTACGAAGAGGCCGAACGGGCTGCGAGCCTGCTCAGTCTAGTACCGCAGGGGCTGGCACGGATTGCGATCCAGGACCCGATAACCGCGGACTCGCGACCTCACGCAGGATGTACGGGTGCCGGAGACGTGAACCATGGGAAAGGGCAACGATGAGCGAGCCGGGGCTGCCAGAGCAGGCCGAATGGGCGGTCCGCGCGACATCCGGATGCCCGGGAGCCTCCCACGTGCTCGCCCTCTCGACACGGCCGATCCCTGATCGGCCGTGGTACTGCCGCGGGCTGCTGCTTCCGTTCCCGGTCTCGCCAGAGAACGTGCAATGCGCGCTAGGTGATGGCGCGCTCGAGTTGGAGATCGGTCGCGCGTCGCAAGCCGGAGTGGCAGAGAGGAAACAGCCATGGACGAGCGCCTTCGCGCCACCGTGATGGTCGTCGACGACGAGCCCCGCGTCTGTCAGCTCTTCGAAAAGATCCTGTCCGAGGAGGGCTACCGAGTCCTCACGGCATCGGGTGGTGAGCGGGCTTTAGCCATGGCCGCGGAGGCAAGCCCCGACCTCATCCTCCTCGACATCGTCATGCCCGGCCTGGATGGCGTGGCGACGCTGCGAGAGCTGCGGAAGCGAGGACACCGGTCGCCCGTCATCATGCTCACGGCGCAGGGGACGCTCCAGACCGCCCGAGAGGCAATGATGCTCGGCGCCTACGACTACATCACGAAGCCGTTCAACCTCGACTTCCTGAAGTCGGTGCTTCGCGAAGTACTCCACGACCGCCTTCTGGGGGGTAAGGAAAGTGCGTGCGTGCGCTGATTTACGTGCCCATCGTCCACTCGGAGGTGGAACTGGGAAGCATCGCAGACGAGTTCCGGCGGCGCTTCCAGGAGGCCTTCGGTGCCGAGCAATGGACGCGCCGGTTCGCATCCGTCGAGGCCATGTGGGAGGGGCTCTCCAGCAAGCTCTCCGCGCTGCCTCTCCCATGGCAGCGCACGCGCCTCTATCAGGACGGTCTCCCGGTCTGCGGTCGGGAGCACGACATTGTTCGCGACCTCGCTGCAAAGGGAAGTCGAAACCACCAACTTCTCACCGTGCTCATGGAGCGCGGCGCCACGCTGATGGGTACGGAGAATCCGGAGTTGATGATCGCTGAGTACAGGCGAATCCAGAGGCTGGTTCAGGCCGCGCAGCGGCGCGAGCCTAACTCGGTCGTGGAGGAGCTCAGGCGCGAAGGAGAGGCCGTTCTGCAGAATCGCGACGCCTTCGTTGCCCAGCGCATCGACTCAACCCTCGAAGACGGCGAGACAGGGATCCTCTTCCTTGGGTTGCTCCATCGAGTGGACGAGCTCCTCGACGGGAAGTTCGATGTACGACACCTGATCAATAGCCTCCCCTTCGGGGCTGACCCGTGGAGGAAACTGAAGGAGCGCGGTCATGTCGACTGAAGCGAAGAAGCGTGAGACTCCGGCCGATGCAGTGTCCCTCCGGGTCGCGGAGGCGCTCGGCAAGGACGTGGGGCGGGGCATCGCCCGCCTCGACCCCAAGGACCTTGGACGATTGAGTGCAGAGGTGGGCGATATTCTCGCGATCGCTGGCGAACGCACGACTGTGGCCAAGGCCATGCCCGCCTACAGCGAGGACCGGGGCAAGGGGGGGCTCCAGATCGACGGAATCACGCGCAGCAACGCCAAGGTCGGCGTGGACCAGCGCGTAAGGGTGACCAAGATCGGGCACACCCCGGCCGCGAAGATCATAATACGCCCTGTGGGCGAGGTTCCGGCGTTGCAGCGGAACGGCGACACGCGCTATGTCGGGCGACTCCTCGAGGGGCTGCCTCTCCTCGCGGGGGACCGAGTCCGGGCAACGCTGTTCGGCTCGCGCTGCCAGGACTTCGAGGTCGTCTCGACCCACCCCAAGGAAGGCTGCGTGGTCATCCACCCGCAGACCCAGATCGTCATCGAGGCAGGGACGCAGAAGGGTGCCAAGCCGACAGGCATCTCCTACGAGGACCTCGGCGGGCTACGCAAAGAGATCCGCCGCGTGCGGGAGATGGTTGAGCTGCCGCTGCGCTACCCGCAGATCTTCGAGCGCCTCGGGATCGACGCCCCGAAAGGCGTCTTGCTGCATGGGTCGCCGGGGACCGGCAAGACTCTGCTCGCCCGGGCGGTCGCGCACGAGACCGAGGCGGCGTTCATGTCAGTGAGCGGCCCCGAGGTGATTCATAAATTCTACGGCGAGAGCGAGGCCAAGCTGCGGGGAATCTTCGAGCAAGCGCGCAAGAACGCGCCCTGCATCATCTTCCTCGACGAGCTAGATGCCATTGCGCCCAAGCGCGAGAACGTGCAGGGCGAGGTGGAGAAGCGCGTCGTCGCCCAACTCCTCGCGCTCATGGATGGCCTGGAATCACGCGGCCAGGTCGTCGTCATCGGGGCCACGAACCTGCCGAACGTGCTCGATCCAGCACTCCGGCGTCCAGGTCGATTCGACCGCGAGATCGAGATCGGCATACCCGACGCGCCGGGCAGGCGAGAGATCCTCGAGATCCACACACGCGGCATGCCGCTTGACGAGGACGTGGATCTCGGCAAGCTCGCGTCCATCACCCACGGCTTCGTTGGAGCCGACCTCGAAGCGCTCTGCCGCGAGGCGGCCATGACGACGCTGCGGAACGTCATGCCGGAGATTGACTTTGCGAGCGAGGAGCTCCCCTACGATCTGCTCCTCTCGCTCAGGGTGACGATGGACCACTTCCTATCGGCTTTGGCGGAGGTTGAACCGTCGGCGATCCGCGAGGTCTTCGTCGAGGTACCCGATGTCAAGTGGGAGGAGGTGGGGGGCCT
>Ga0182017_10004730_pt1 | contig 10108 bp, 7 predicted proteins | sample 712E3DmetaG_FD_120492 | JGI IMG/M metagenome (GOLD analysis project Ga0182017, IMG submission 120492) | Permafrost microbial communities from Stordalen Mire, Sweden - 712E3D metaG | ecosystem: Environmental > Terrestrial > Soil > Wetlands > Permafrost | place: Sweden: Stordalen | collected... | reverse complement strand
GCCGCGTCTCCCGCAGCCCCGGCCTTGACCCTAGCCGCGGAAGACGTTCGCGGCGTTGCTGGCCGCCGTCACGAGGGCCGGGAAGAGCCCGAAGATCAGCGTCGCCACTCCCGTGACCGCCAGGCCGGCCCGGAACAGTAGGCCCGGGGAACTCGGCCCGGCCTCCGCGGCCGGTTCTCGCATGTACATGTAGACGACGACCCGCAGGTAGTAGAACGCCGCCGCTGCCGCGTTGATCATGGCCAGGACCGCCAGGGCCGTGAGCCAGCCGCCGGCCTGGATTGCCGCGAGGATCACGTAGGCTTTGGCCCAGAAACCGGCGAGCGGCGGGATGCCGGTGAGCGACAGCAGGAAGAGCGTCATCAACGCCCCGAGCCACGGATCGCGCCGGCCCAGACCCGCGAACGTGGCGATCTGGCTGGTCACTCCCGGCCTGCGCTGCAGCGCGGCGATGATCGCGAAGGCGCCCATGTTCATGAACGTATAGGCGGCTCCGTAGAACAGGATCGCCGAGAGGCCGCTCTGCTGGCCTCCGGCGTATGCCGCCAGGCCTACCAGCATGTAGCCGGTGTGGGCGATCGAGGAGTAGGCCAGCATCCGTTTGACGTTGTCCTGGCTGATCGCCACCAGGTTGCCCAGGGTCATGGTGAGCGCAGCCAGGACGATCACGACGGGCAGCCAGTCCGCCTTGAGCGGGCCGAGGGCGCCGACGAAGAGGCGCAGCACGATCGCGAAGGCGCCTACCTTCGGGCCAACCGACAGATATGCCGTGACGGGCGTCGGCGAGCCCTGGTACGCGTCCGGCGTCCAGTAGTGGAACGGCACGGCCGCCATCTTGGAGGCCACGCCCGCGGTCATGAAGGCCAGCCCCATTGCCAGGCCGGGCTGAATCGAGCCGCGGGCTATGGCGGTGGCCAGGGCCGCAGCCACGCCGTCGACCCTCGTCGTACCCGTCATGCCCCAGACATACGCCAGGCCGAACAGCAGGATCGCGCTGGAGAACGAGCCGAGCAGGAAGTACTTGATCGCACCCTCGGTCGAGTACGGGTCGCGCCGGGCGAAGGCCGCCAGCATGTAACCGGGCAGGACCATCAGCTCGAGGGCGACGAAGAGGAGCAGCAGGTCGGTCGAACCGGCGACGAGCATCGCCCCGGTCACGGCGAAGACAAGGACCGCCGCGAACTCCGCGATAGGCAGGCCGCGCGACTCGAGGTAGTCGACCGCGAACATGATCGTCAGGGCCGCGATCGCGACGAAGAGCATGTCGAGGAAGACGGTCAGGTTGTCGAGGGAGTAGGCGCCGCCGAAGGCGCGGCCGTTATGGCCGGCCTGGATCAGGATCGCCACGGCCACGATGCCCAGGCCGCCAAGCGCCGTGGCGACTATCGGGGCGCGCCGGCCGGGCACGGCCATGTCGACGATCAGGATCGCCGCCGCAACCAGGATGGCGATGACGACCGGGGAGATCGTTCCGATGTCGGACCAGCTCATCGAGTCTCCCTCATCCGCCGACCGCGACTCCGGCCGCCGCCACGAATGCCTGGGCGGGGGCGCGGAGGAGATCGAGCACCAGGCTCGGGAAGAGCCCGAGCACGACGATCAGGACGCCGAGCGGGAGGAGCGTCGCCAGCTCGGTCCCGTTCATGTCGGTCAGGTGGCCGCCGAGTCCGCGCAGGAAGTCGGACAGCCCGCCGAGGGCGACGCGCTGGAACATCCACAACAGGTAGGTGGCGGCCAGCACCATGACGACGATCGAGGCGAACGCGATGCCGGGCGCGACTCCAAACGACCCGACGAAGACCAGGAACTCGCCGACGAAGCCGGACAGGCCGGGCAGGCCGGCCGAGGCCAGGATGAAGAAGCCGAAGACGGTCGCCCAAATCGGCATCGTCGCCGCCAGGCCGCCCATCTTCGCGATCGTTCGGTCGTGGGTCCGCTCGTAGACCACGCCCACGAGAAGGAAGAGACCGCCCGTGATCAGGCCGTGGCTGATCATCTGTAGGATTGCGCCCTGGAGCGCAGTGGCGCTGAACACGAAGATGCCGAGCGTCACGAAGCCCATGTGGCTGACCGAGCTGTAGGCGATCAGGCGCTTGAGGTCGGGCTGGACGATCGACACGATCGCGCCGTAGACGATGGCCACGATGGAGAGGACGATGATCGGCCAGGCGAAGGTGTGGGCCGCGTGGGGGTAGAGCGGCACCGCGAAGCGGATGAGCCCGTAGCAGCCGAGCTTGAGCAGGACGCCGGCGAGGATCACCGAGCCGGCCGTCGGGGCCTCGGTGTGAGCGTCGGGCAGCCAGGTGTGGAAGGGGAACATCGGCACCTTGATGGCGAAGGCCAGGAACAGGGCGCCGAAAGCCAGCAGCTGGAAGTTGCCGCCGAAGCCGCCCGCGGCCGCGAACTGCTGCAAGCGCTCATAATCGAAGGCCCCGACCCAGGAACCGCCGTGCGCCACCTGGTAGGCGTACGCCGTGGCGAGGATCGCGACCAGCATCAGCAGCGACCCGACGAGCGTATACAGCACGAATTTCATGGTCGCGTAGACGCGGTTGGCGCCGCCCCAGATGCCGATGATCAGGTACATCGGGACCAGCACGATCTCCCAGAAGATGTAGAACAGGAAGAGGTCGAGGGCGACGAAGACGCCGATCATGCCGACCTCGAGGATCAGGAAGGAGATCATGTAGCCCTTCACCCGGTCCTTGATCGGACCGAAGCTGGCCAGGACGCTGATCCACGTCAGGGTTGTCGTCAGAACGACCATCAGGACGCTCAGGCCGTCGATGCCGACCTTGTACTGGATGCCGAAGGACGGGATCCAGTTGTGCGCTTCGATGAACTGGAAACCGGTCTGACCGAAGGCGTAGGCCGCGAGCAGCAGCAGCGACATGACCCAGGCCGCGAGGGTGAAGCCCAGTGTCGTGCGCCGGATGAGATCGGGGTGTCGCGAGGGCAGGATGGCGACCACGATTGCGCCCAGGAGCGGCGTGAACGTGATCACGCTCAGGATCGGCAGGCTCATCGTCTCTCCCTCCTACCGAACCGCGATGAGGATGTAGCCGACCGCCATCGCGATCAGGCCGAGGGCGATGCCGAGGGCGTAGTTCTGGACGCGGCCCGTCTGGACGCGGCGGAGCATGGTGCCGGCGCCCGTAGTCACGGTGCCGATGCCGTTGACCGCGCCGTCGACGACCGTCCGGTCGAACCAGAAGGCCGCATTGGCGAGCTTCCCGCCCCAGACCACGAACAGCAGGTTGTTGAGGTCGTCGAACCACCACTTGTTCGATGAGCCGCGGTAGAGGAAGGCCAGTCCGGGCCGGGCGCTTAGCTCGCGAACCCGGTCGGGTCGCGGCTGGGCTCGCAGCCCAAGGGCCGGCATGTTGACGCCGAAGAGACGCCAGGCCACGACGATTGCTATTGCCACGAGGCCCGTCGTCCCGATCGCCAGCGCGCCGTCGATGCCGAAGAAGTTGTAGGCCGCCTCGGTCCGGCCGCTGGCCGCGATCGTGGCCTCGAAGACCGGCTGCAGCCACTGGTGGAGCAGTCCCGACTCCGGCGGGAAGCCGATGAGCAGCCCCAGGAAGACGGCTGGGATGGCGAGCAGGATGAGCGGCCGCGTCATTGTCGTGGGCGACTCGTGGATGTGCGGCTCCTTCTCCGGGTCGACGCGGCTTTCGCCCCAGAAGGTCATGCCCATGAGCCGGAACATGTAGAAAGCGGTCATGCCTGCGACGACGAAGCCGATGGCCCAGACCCACAGGAAGCCGTTCTTGAAGGCGCCGCCCAGGATCTCGTCCTTGGAGAAGAAGCCCGCCAGCGGAGGAACGCCCGCGATGGCCACCGAGCCGATGAGCATCGTCGCGTAAGTTGTCGGGATCTTGCGGGCCAGGCCGCCCATCTTGCGCATGTCCTGCTCGCCGTCGACGGCGTGGATGACCGAGCCCGAGTCGAGGAAGAGCAGGCCCTTGAAGAAGCCGTGGGTCATCAGGTGGAAGATCGCCGCCGTCCAAGCCCCGACGCCTAACGAGGCGAACATATAGCCCAGCTGTGAGAGCGTCGAGTAGGCCAGGACGCGCTTGATGTCGGTCTGGGTGAACGCGATCGAAGCGGCCAGGATGGCGGTGAAGATACCGATCGCGGCCACGACCACCATGACCTCGGGCGCGGCGCCGAAGATCGGGTTGCAGCGGGCCACGAGGTATACACCGGCGTTGACCATGGTCGCGGCGTGGATCAGGGCGGAGACCGGGGTCGGACCCTCCATCGCGTCCGGGAGCCAGACGTGGAGCGGGAACTGGGCGCTCTTGCCGACGGCGCCGCAGAGGATCAGCAGCGCGATCGCCATCTGCCAGCCGTGCGGGACCGTTTCGAATGCCGCGAAGACCTGCTGCATGTTGAGAGTGCCGAGCTGCGTCCAGATGGCCATGATGCCGAGGGCGAAGCCCATGTCGCCGATACGGTTGACCAGGAATGCCTTCTTGGCCGCCTCGGCCGCGGACCGGCGCGGATACCAGAAGCCGATCAGCAGGTAGCTGCACAGGCCCACCAGCTCCCAGCCGGCGAAGACGAGAAGGAAGTTGTCGGCCAGGACCAGGATCAGCATCGAGAACATGAACAGGTTCAAGTAGGCGAAGAAGCGCCACTTGCCCGGGTCTTGGGCCATGTAGCCGATCGAATAGATGTGTACGAGCATGCCGATGGTCGTGACCACGATCAGCAGGCAGGCGGTCAGCGGATCAACGAAGAAGCCGAAGTCGGCGTGGAAGCCGGTCGCGGGGATCCAGTCCCAGAGCTTGATGTCGACGCCGGCCGCGGCGATGCCGACGTGGGCCAGGGCGCCGAAGGCGACGACCATCGCCACCAGCCACGAGGCCACGACCGCCCACACGGCGATCTGGTGCGACTCCCGGCCCATCCCGCGGCCGAGCAGACCGGTGATGGCGAAGCCGGCCAGCGGCAGCAGCGGGATCAGCGGGATGAGTACGGTCATTGCTTGGCTCCGAACAGCCGCGGCGTTCTCAAGGCACTCAATCCTTCATGGAGTCGTACTCGTCGACCAGCGGTGTCTTGCGGTTCCGGTAGATGGCGACGACGATCGCCAGGCCTACCGTCGCCTCGGCCGCTGCGACGGCGATGACCAGCAGCGCGATGACCGCGGCGTGTCCGTTCAGCGGCGGCACGAACGCCCCGAAGGCCAGGATGGTCAGGTTGACGGCGTTGATCATCAGCTCGATCGACATCAGCATGCTGATCGCGTTGCGGCGGGCCAGGAAGCCGAACGTGCCGATGGCGAAGAGCAGGCCCGACAGCACCAGGTACGAGTCGAGCGAGTTGCTCACGACCGATCCTCCTCGCGCCGGCTTGGCTCGCGGCGGGCCAGGTAGACCGCCCCAACGACCGCCGCCGTCAGCAGCACGCTGACGACCTCGAACGGCAGAACGTAGTCGCGGAAGAGCAGGTGGGCGACATCCGCGGTCGCGGTCCAGAGTCGCTGCCCGCCGGCCGGCCAGGTGGTGGCCAGGACCGTGGCGGCAATGACGACCCCGATGACCGCCGAGGCCCCGGCCGCGATCCAGGCCTGGGTCTGGAAGACCAGCCGGGTGGGCGCGTCCTTGGTCTGAGTCATCATGATCGCGAACAGGATCAGGATGCTGATGGCGCCGATGTAGACGAGCACCTGCGTGGCGGCGACGAGCGGGTCGCCGAGCAGGGCGTAGATGCCAGCCAGAGACGCAAACGAGACGATCAGGGCCAGGCCGCACCGAATGATGTCGCGCAGGGTGACGACCAGCAGGGCCGACACGAGAAGCGTGGCGGCCAGGACGACGAACAGGATGTCGTCCCAGCGGATCCCGAGCAGTGGGATCGAGTCGCCTATCGGCATGCCTCGCCTCCTTCCTCCCTGCGGGCCGGCTCGCCAGCCCAGAACGCGATGAAGGTCATTGGCGATCGGCCCCCCTGCGATTGCCCGGGGCTGAGACGAGGGACGGTGGCAGAGCCGGCAGCATCTCGCCGGGGGCCTCGATGCGTCCTTCCGCCAGGGCGTGGGCAAGCCAGTCGCGCTCGCGTCGGATGTAGGTCACCTCGGTCTCGCGGTCCACGGCCGCCAGCCCGATCAGGTCGATCTCGGGGTTGGCCCGGTCCGTGTGGGCGAGCTCGTTGTCCTGTCCGCCGCGCAGGGCGTCATATGGGCAGGCGTCGACGCAGATACCGCACAGGATGCAGCGGCTCTCGTCGACGTCGTACTTCTCGAGGATTCGCGGTTTGGGCATCAGCGCACCTGTCGGGCAGGTCTCGGCGCATCGACCGCAGGAAACGCACGGAGTGTCGTTGAGGCTCATGTCCAGTGGCGTCGTGACGAGCGTGTCGAAGCCGGTTCGCATGAAGTCGTAGCAGGCCGCGCCTACGACATCGGCGCAGACGGCGGCGCAGCGTCCGCAGTCGATGCAGCGCGAGGGCTCGCGCAGGATGAAGGCGTGGCTGTCGTCGCGGATGTAGTCGTGGTTGGCGCCCGTGAAGCGGTTCTCGGTGACGCTCCGGAAGCCGGCGCCCTGTTCGTGGCCGGGCTCGAGCGTCGGCAGCGTCGTCCCGTACTCGATGCCGAGGCGTCTCAGGTCGCAGTTGCCCAGCGCCTCGCAGGTGCACTGCAGGCAGCGGGTCGACTCGGCCATGACCTCGGCCGCCGTATATGGGGTCTCGTACTCGACGTAGCTCTTGGACCGCTCCTTTGCCGGAAGGGCCCCGATGCGGTGGCGCGATTCCTTGGGCTCGTTGGTGTAGGGCACGATCGAGAGGAAGGTCGGCTCAACCTCGGCCAGCGTCTGCCGTGTCCGCAGCTCGGCCAGGTCGCCGCCCTTGAGGTAGGCGTCGACGGCGTAGGCGCAACGACGGCCCTCGGCGATGGCCTGGACGACGGTCGCGGCTCCGATCCGGACGTCGCCGGCGCCGAAGACGCCCGGCCTGCCGGTCTCGAATGTGACCGCGTCGGCGGCGAGGCGATACCTGACCGCGGCCACCCCCTCGTTGCCCGGGCCTATCCACGACAGGTCCGGTCCCTGGCCGATGGCGAGCAGGACGCGGTCGCATTCGACGACGAACTCGGTCCCGGGTGCGGGCTCCGGGCGCCGCCGGCCGCTGGCGTCGGGGGCGCCTGGGCGCATGCGGATGAACTCGACGCCGGTGACCTTGTTGTTCGCGTCGACCAGGACGCGGGTCGGGCCGGCTTGGAAGACGGCGGTGCCGCCCTCCTCGAGGGCCTCGTGAACCTCGGTCGAGGCCGGCATGTCCTTCATGTCGCGGCGGTAGACGAGCGTGACCTGCCTGGCGCCCTGGCGGATCGACGTCCGCCAGCAGTCCATGGCGGTGAAACCGCCGCCGACGACCACTACCCGGCTGCCCTTGTGGCCGGGGTACGGGAGGCCGAGGGTGGCGATCCGCAGGTACTCCAGGCCGTCGATGACTCCGTCGGCGTTCTCGTTGGGGATGTTGAGCTTGTTGGTGTCGTAGCAGCCGGTGGCGACGATGGTCGAGTCGAAGCCCTGGTCGCGCAGGTCGTCCAGGCTGAAGTCTCGACCGAGCGCCTTGTTGCACTCCAGCCGCCCGCCGAGACGCCAGACCGCCTCGTACTCGGGCTCGAGAACGCCGGCCTTCGGCAGGCGATACTCGGGAATGCCGTAGCGGAGCATTCCGCCGGGCTCCGGGTCGCGTTCGAAGACGGTGACCTCGTGGCCGGACAGGAGCAGATAGTAGGCCGCGGCCATTCCGGCCGGCCCCGAACCGACGATCGCCACGCGCTTGCCCGTCTTCGGAGAGGTCTCGAACGGCAGCGGCGGCTCGATGCCGCTCTGCTGCGCCGCGAGAACCGTGTCGCCGGCGTAGCGGTGGCTGTCCCGGATGGCGATGGCCTCGTCCACCTCGTCGCGGCGGCAGTGGTCCTCGCACGGCGCCGGGCAGACGCGGCCAAGGATGGACGGGAAGGGAATGGTCCGCTTGAAGATACGGGCCGACTCGCGGAACTGCCCCTCGGCGTTGGCCCGCAGGAAGCCCGGAATGTCGATATGGCTCGGGCACTTGTTCTGGCAGGGCGGCAGGCAGTAGGCGTTGTGGTCGCTGAAGATCAGCTCGAGATTGGTCCGGCGCAGACGCCGGAGCCCCTCGGTCTGAGTTCGAACGACCATGCCGGCCTCGGCGGCGCGGGAGCAGGAGATGGGCGGGTGCTCCTCGCCCTCGACCTCGACGACGCACATCCGGCAGGCCCCAAATCCGGGCAGCTTGGGCTCGTAGCAGAGCGTCGGAACCTCGATTCCGTTGGCGCGGCAGACCTCCAGGATCGTCTGGCCCTCGATGCCCTCGACCACGCGGCCGTCGACCGAGAGACGGAAGGTTGGCGTCGAGAGCGGGCGCTGGGGAGCCTGGGTCGTGATCAGGCGCTCCGCCAGCGAGTCGTCGAACGGTGCGATCGTGTCGTACGGCGTCCTGGAGTCGGGCCGGCTGTCCGGTCGACCGGCGCGCTTGTTCCACACGGCCTTCTGGTTGGCTCGTGGCCGCAGCCCGCGCAGCGACTCCACGGGGTGACCCTCGTAGGCCTCAAGTGCCGCCGTCCCGGGCGCGATCGGGTTGATCGAGGGTACCGGAGAAGCGGTCTCGACCGGCGTCGGTTCCACGGCCTTGCGAGGTTTCCGGGACCTGGCGGGCGCGGCCGAGGGCGGGGAGCCGGGGCTGGGGCGAAGGGTCGGTTCTCGCATGGGACGCCTCAGGAGACGGTCCCGGCTCGGGCATCGGCCTTGGGCTGGCAGATCCCGGCGGGACAGCTGTTGCGGACGATGTGGGCGTCGAGCTCGTCGCGGAAGTACCGGACGACGCTCAGCAGGGCGAGCGTGGCGCGACGCTCGTGGTCGCACAGGGCACTGCCGACGATGTCGGCGGAGAGGTCGGTCAGGCGCGCTATCTCGTCGTCGCGCGGCTGGCCATCGCAGATGCGAGCGCCGATCTCTGCCAGCCGGCGCAGGCCGATCCGGCAGGGGATGGTCTTGCCGCAGGCTTGATCGGCGCAGAAGCGAGTCAGGACTGCGGCGAGGTCCACCACGCAGCTGTGCTGGTCCACGACGACGATCGAGCCGGAGCCCACGTACGCGCCGGCCTTCGCGAGGGAGTCGTGGTCGAACCCGACGCTCAGGCCCTCCGGCGGCAGGATGCCGCCCGACGGGCCGCCAATGAGCACCGCCTTGAGCCGATGCGGGGCTGGTACGCCGCCGGCGACGTCCAAAACCTCTCGAAGCGTGATGCCGAACGGAACCTCGGCGACGCCGCGATGGGCGACCGTGCCGGAGATTTGGACCAGAACGGTGCCCGCGAAGGCCCGCGCCCCGGTTTCCGGGAAGCCGGCGATGCCGCCGGTGAGGATGGTCGGCACGGCGGCGAAGGTCTGCGGGCCGTGGATCAAGGTTGGCGCTCCATAGAGGCCTCGGCTGGTGACGTACGGCGGCTGCTGCTCCGGCTGGCCGCGCTTGCCCTCGAGTCCCTTGAGCAGAACCGTCTCCTCGCCGAGCATGTAGGAGCCCTGCAGAGGCCTGACAGAGAAGCGGATCTCCGTCCCGGTGCCGAGGACGTCGCCCCCGATGAAGCCGGCGGATTCGGCGGCGGCGATCGCGGCCTCGGTGGCCCGAATGGCATCGGCCGCCTCGGTCCGGACCGCGACGACGACCTCGCCCGCGCCGACGGCGAAGGCCGCGATGGCCGCGCCCTCGATCACGGCGTACGGATTGGTCTCGAGCAGGACGCGGTCGGTCATCACGGCCGGGTCGGACTGGTAGGCGTTGACAATCACGTAGCGGCGATCCGCCTCGACTCGGGCGCAGGCTCGCCACTTCTCGCCGATCGGGAAGCCGCCGCCACCACGGCCGCGCATCCCGGACTCGACGAGCGCGCCGATCACACCCTCTGCCTTGAGCTCGTCCACCGCGGCCCGCAAGGCGGTGAAGGCGCCGGACGCTATCGCCTCGTCAATGTCGAGTGGGTTATGCGCCGGTGTCGCCGGGAGCAGCAGGCGGGGGAAGCGCGCCGGGGTCGTCAGGATGCCGGCCGAAGTCATGCCAGGCTCCTTCCG
>Ga0182017_10004727_pt1 | contig 10109 bp, 7 predicted proteins | sample 712E3DmetaG_FD_120492 | JGI IMG/M metagenome (GOLD analysis project Ga0182017, IMG submission 120492) | Permafrost microbial communities from Stordalen Mire, Sweden - 712E3D metaG | ecosystem: Environmental > Terrestrial > Soil > Wetlands > Permafrost | place: Sweden: Stordalen | collected... | reverse complement strand
GAGATGCAGATTGCGGTACGGCTGCCAGCGGAGTAAGCCGCCCGTTTTCAAGACGCAACAATCGCGTAGAGCGAGCGGCTAGGTCAAGGTTATGCGTCACCAGGATCGAGGTAAGGCCGTGACTCAGGTGCAGCCGCTCGATTAGATTGAAGACACGGCCGGCGGTAATCTGGTCCAGGTCGCCGGTAGGTTCATCGGCCAGAAGCAGCCGGGGATGATTGACCAGTGCGCGGGCCAGCGCCACGCGCTGCTGTTCGCCACCGGAGAGCTCACCGGGGCGGTGAGTTGAGCGATCTTCCAGGCCGACTTCGCGGAGCCAGTTTGCGGCGATGGCGAGAGCCTCACGTTTCTGTGTGCCTCGGGCCAACAGCGGCATGGCCACGTTTTCGAGCGCCGTAAATTCCGGCAGCAGGTAATGGAACTGCCAGACGAAGCCGATCTCTCGATTGCGAAAGGCGGCAGCCTCGCGTGAGGAGAGAGTCGCCACGTTGACTGAGGCGCAGATTACCGTTCCCGCAGTTGGAGCATCCAGAGCGCCCAGGATATGCAAAAGCGTGCTTTTTCCCGCGCCGGACTGGCCCACGATGGCTACCATTTCGCCGGTTTCGACCTGGAAGTTTAGCCCATGGAAGAGGTTGAGGGCGCCGCGGGAGGTCTGGTAGGTCTTTTCGAGGCCGCTGACCTGGATGATGGGCGCCGTGGAGCCGGATTCCCTGCCCGGTGTGCGCAACTCCGTCGCCCGCACAGTGCGGGAGGCCTGGGGAGCGGCCGCTGGGAAGGGTTGAGTCATCCGGTTAAGTCTATTTTACCGTGACGGGGGTATAGCGCCGGAGTTCAGCCGTGCGATGCGGCCGTTGGGGCCTACGACAAAGGGGAGCGAGAGGGCGTTCCAGTTTCCGTTGTCGAGGGGCTGCCAGGTCTTGCCGTCGTCGCGGCTGATGTCGGAGCCGTTGGTTCCAACGGTGATCCAGGCTTTGAGCGCTTCAGACGATTGGACGGCGGAGCGGAAGCCGCGGGGCGGGGTGGCGGAGGAGGTCCAATGGAGGCCGCCGTCATCGGACCAGGCAGCAGAGCCAGCGGACTCGTTGGGCTTGGAATAGTCGCCGCCGACGGCAACAACAATGGCGGTTAGCATGCCATTTTTGGCAGAAATCTCGTGTGCAGCGAGTGAGAACACACCCGAAGCCGCTGAGCCTGCAACTACGGGGACTTCTGATGAAGAGTGGAATCCGACGACACAGTAGGTTATTGCGGGACCATTGGGATTTTCTCGCGGCGGCGAGCATCTGGTGCCTGTAGCGAATACGTGCGCAGCACTTCCTCCGCTTCCAAAGAGCAAGTATGGTCCGTATATAGCCAGTTCGGAATTGCTCGCAGCGAAAGATGCTTCACCAGCCTGCGCATCTCTGCCTAGCTCGCCTGCTGCGTACCAGGTTTTACCTAGATCCTCGCTCTGGAAGAGGGCGAAGATGCGCTTTACCGGGTCACCAAGCACGTAAAGTCTCTCCCCCGCTGCTCTCAGGATCGCGTCGAAAAACCCATCCTCGTCTGGATTGGTGAAGATGAGCTCCCATGAGTGACAGCCATCTTTGGTCTTGTAGAGTCGGCTTTTTTCGCCGGGCCCGGAGGCCATCACAATGGCTGTCTGCGCATCCCAAGCCTGCACACCGCGAAAGTCGAGGGTCGCGCCGTCCGCGGCCGCGTCCGGAATGGCGCACTTCTGCCAGTGCGCGCCGCCGTCAAGTGTCTTGAGCACCGTGCCGCCGGTTCCGCTGGCCCAGGCGACGGCGCCATCCACCGAATCGATTCCGCGCAGGCCGGCGGTTGTGCCTGACTCCTGCATCTGCCAGGGTGACAGAGACGGCTCTGGGGATTGGGCGGCGGCGATGGAAGCAACGGCGAGAAGCAGAGTAAGCCGGATAACTTGCATGGCTGGCATTATAGCTTTCGTCTGCGAATCGTAGGAGATGGTCGAGGTTCGTTGTATCCCACCGTTGCGCCTAAAAAGGCGCAAGGATGGGCACCCAGCGAAAAGCATTCTACCGAGGCTAAAGCCCACGTTGATCCTAGTGACTTTATGCAGGGGTTGAAACCCCCGCCTCCCTCCGGAAGGTTGGAAGATTTGCTCCAATGCGTGATAGCCACAAACGTGCCGCCGGTCACTTGGCACGAAGAGATAAATCGTCTATAAATGATTCAGAGTGTGAACAATATCAGAACCATTTTCTCTTTGGCGTTGGCGGCGGCCTTCATGGCCAGCGCCGCTGCGGCTACGGCACAGCAATCGTTCTACGAGCGGTTCCGGGCACACAATGCTCATATGACCGGTGTGCAGCCGACGTGGATGGGGCCGATGATTCAATTGGATTCGCGGCTGACCCAATCAGCTCGGATCTCCTTCTCGAATTCCTACACTCCGGCACGAACACATACGGTGAACTATGGAAATTACCACACAGTGGGTCTGATCTTCGGCGACCGCGTACAGGTGAACCTGATTGCGCCGCCCTACATCCAGAACAACTACGCCCCGCAGAGGGATGGCTTCGGCGACGCCCAAGTGGAGACGAAGTACCGCATCGCATCCGGTAATGCCGAGCACGGCAACTATGCGCTGACGGCAAAGCTGACCTACAACGCACCCACCGCGAGCCACCAGAACGGCGCGGCAACTACCGTCCTGGTTCCGACGCTGGCGGCCGGACGCGCATGGGGACGTTTTGACGTGCAGACCGCGCTAGGCGGCGTGCTGCCTACGGGCAAGATCGCGGTACAGGGTCGAGCCGTGGAGTGGAACACGACGGCGCAGGTGCTGGCCGGTGAGCATCTTTGGCTCGACGTGGAAGACAATGCCCTCTTCAACCGGGGCGGCCCATTCGACGGCAAGACGCAGAACTTTTTGACGCCGGCGGCGTTTTACACAGTGCGGCGCAAGGAGTGGAAGCCGACGCACGCCGTAGTCGTGCTTGGATTAGGAATGCAGATCGCCACGTCCCGATTCTATTTCTACAATCACAATCTGATTCCCGAGGTGCGAATACTTTTTTAGTATTCCACCTTGTTGGGTGAGGCGATCCACGCAGCAAAGCAGGCCCAGGCCTCTTCGCCGAGCAGCTGGGTTGCGGGGAGCTTGCGCTCGGCCTTGTCTTTGCGCAGTTCCTTGTAAAGAAGAGCGTCGTCGAATCCTGCGCGAGCCGCATCGGCGGCGCTGGCGCCGTAGTAGATGGCGTCGATGCGCGCCCAGTAGGCCGCCGCCAGGCACATTGGGCAGGGCTCGCAACTGGTGTAGAGTTCACAGCCGGCAAGATTGAAGGTTCCCAGAGCCTTCGACGCCGCGCGGATGGCGTTGATCTCGCCGTGGGCCGTGGGATCGTTGGCCGCGGTCACGGAGTTGACTCCCTCGCCCAAAATCCGTCCGTCACGCACGATCAGGGCGGCAAATGGTCCGCCCGCGCCGCTGATAACGTTGTGCGTGGCCAGCGCGATGGCGCGGCGCAGGAACTCCGGATTGGCATTTGCAGGCATCTGGTTATCGATCCAACCGATTGAATTTAGATGGCGAAAAGCACCAACAAACACAGTATGGCATAGGCTTTTCTCCGTCTGACTCGGATACACCCAAAAATCGAACCCGACGGCACGAAACTTTTACAGACAGAAAGGGTTATCAGCAGCAGATGCACTGCTTGACATACGGAAATCCCGGTGTAATCCTTTTTGCCGAGACAATACCCCCCTCCGACCTATGAGATTGATCAGGGCCCACGCATCCGGCACGGAGCACGGGGAGACGAGGACCAGTAAAAAAGAAAGAGGATACGATGACCACTTCACTTCTCTGCCGGGCCATACGAAATGGCTCATTTGCTCTCATAATTGCCGGGCTCCTCGGTATGAGCAGCCAGGCAAACGCCAGCGATGATCGACATCCAAACCAGCCCGGCGGCAGATCCGCGGCGCAGCCTGCGCCTGCACCCAGGCAATCAGCGCCAGCGCCGGCTTCAAGACCGGCGGCACAGCCGTCAGCGCCTGTGTCGCGGCCATCCGCGCCTGTTTCCAGACCGTCAGCACCACCGCCGTCAGCGCCGGCGTTCAGACCGTCGGCGCCAGAGTCCAGGCCGTCGGCGCAACCAACTACAAATTTTTCCAGGCCGTCGGCGCAGCCATCAACCCCTATATCGCGGCCTTCGACACCAGCATCGCCCCCCCCTGCCAACACTGGAGGCCGAAACACAAACGGCCCGACGACGGGCTTTGGGACGCGGACACCCACGACGCCCACTCCAACCGGTCCGACTACTGGAGGGTCTGTAACGCATGGGCCAACGACCGGCGGGACTACCGGCTTTGGTACGCGGACGCCTACAACGCCCACTCCAACCGGGCCGACCACTGGAGGGTCGGTCACACATGGGCCGACAACCACGGGCGTGCCTGTCACGCATGGGCCAACGACTGGCGAAACGACCACGCATGGGCCAACCACTGGCGGGATAGGCACGCATGGGCCAACGACAACCGGGACGGGCACTGGAACACCCTCCGGTCCGACGACGGGCTTTGGTGGCCGCAACCCGAATGGCCCTGAGAACGGTCAGGGGACACGGACACCAAACAATCCGAATACAGGCTTTGGTGGCCGCACGCCGAATGGCCAGAATCCGGGAACGGGTACACGAAACCAGAATGGTCCTGAGAACGGTCAGGGGACACGGACACCGAACAATCCGAATACGGGCTTTGGTGGCCGCAACCCGAATGGCCAGAATCAGGGAACGGGTGCACGCAATCCAAACGGCCCTGGAGGCGGCAATTGGTCAGGCGGACGCAACAACGGCCCCCACAATCCGGGAATCCGGACTGAACCTTCGCGGGGAAGCCGGGAGACTACAACCAGGAACGGCAATGCCATTCGCACCCGCCCCAACGGCAGGATGAGCGACGTGCATGACATCAGGCGGGGCATGGACGTTCATCAGGGGCTGAACGGCGGCCGGCGCGTTATGGTTGAGCGTCCCGATCATAGCCGCTTCGTTTATCAGAGGGGCCGAGCGGGATTTGTGCAGCATTCCTACAACTTCCACGGCCAAGACTTCGCACGGCGCACTTACGTTTACCACGGCCACACGTACGACCACTTCTACCATGGCTATCGGTACCACGGCTTCAACATCAACGTGTATGCTCCGTCCCGTTATTGGGGCCGTGCGTATTATGGGTGGGCATACAATCCGTGGATCACGCCAATCCACTACCGCTGGGGCTGGTTTGGAGATCCCTGGTACGGGCGCTACGGCTATTACTTCCAGCCGTATTCGGTGTACCCCTCGGCCGCATTCTGGCTCACGGATTACATCATTTCGGCAAATCTTGAGGCAGCCTATGCCGCGCAGCAGGAAGGCGGCGAGGCTATTTACGATACGAACGGCGCTGCACCGCTTACGCCCGAGGTGAAGCAAGAGATCGCCGACGAGGTGAGGAACCAGTTGGCGCTGGAAAACCAGGAGGCGCAACAGAATGCGCTGCAACAGGACATTGACCCCGGATCCAGCGGAATTGCCCGCATCATCAACGATGTTGCCGTCGGCCATCCGCATGTCTTCCTGGTCTCTGCTCCGCTGGACGTTGTAGACGCCTCGGGAACTGAGTGCGCGCTGAGCGACGGCGATGCGCTTTCGATGAGGAGCGCGCCTGCCGTGGATGCAACGGCCGCTGATCTGGTTGTTCTTTCTAGCAAGGGAGGGCAGGAGTGTCCGGGATCAGACACTGTTGCCATCTCATTGGACGACCTGCAGGAGATGCAGAATCATATGCGGGAGTCGATTGACCAGGGACTCCAGGAGTTGCAGACTAACCAGGGCAAGGGCGGATTGCCAAGGGCCCCGGCTTCGCAGCCGGTAGCGCAGCCGGCGTATTCCACCATTGCGCCGCCACCCGATCCGAATGCCGCTAGCGAGATTCAACAGCAGGACCAGCAGGCTAACCAGGCTGTAACCGAGGCGAACCAGGACGTTCCGGCGCCGCAGTAAGACGAAGCGCAAGATTCGTCCTCTACAATTAATTCGCACGATCCCACCCTCGATAACCCCAACGACGGAGACTCGTCGTTGGGGACCCCGGAGCCGCAAAGGCTCAAACGCGGCGAGGGTGGGGCACCCCTGCCTTACCCTCTCAATGAAAATGTCTTAGAAGACTGCGCGGAGCTTTGCGAAAGAATCGAGCTCAAGCAACTGCTGCCCCTGCGGCGCGGGGTCGATGGCGGCGTGCTCCAGCACCCAGGTGTCTTTGTGAAATAGAAATACGGCGTGAAGTCCGGCGGCCAGGGCGGGGTTGATGTCGCTCTTGATGCTGTTGCCAATCATCCAACTAGTGTGGGGCGTCAGTTCTTGGCGAGCGATAACCTCGCGGTAGGTAGGCGGATCCTTTTCCTGGACGATTTCGACGGCTGAAAAACAGCCGGAGAGGCCAGAGCGGGCCAGCTTGTCGGCCTGCTCGGCGTGGTTGCCCTTGGTCATCAGAATCAGCCGGTGTCGTCCGGCCAGCTCGGCTAGAGTCTCTTTCACTCCCGGCAGCAATTCGATCTCCTGCTCGGCGATGGAACGGGCAAAGCTGAGGATTTGCTGCGTTTTTTCTTCCGTCATCGGCGCCGGGCTGAGCCGCTCAAAGCAGGTGACCAGCGAGCGGGTAAAGCTGGAGAGCCCGTAGCCGTGAGCGAGAATAGTCTCGCGCTCGACAGCGTTCAGCGCTGTGCGTACCTCGGCGGGGGTGTAGCTGCGGTGGTTCAGGTAGCCGATAAAGGCGGCGATGGCTCGCTCGAAGTATATATTGTTCTCCCACAGCGTATCGTCGGCGTCGATGAGCAGGGTCTGGCCTGGGGGGAATTGCGGCATGGGCTTATGGTAACGAATTTGAGGTACTACCCCACCCTTGCGTCATAAAAACCGGCGCAAGGATGGGACACGGTGCTTTTACGTTTGCGATAGATCTATGGTTTGGGTTGCGCCGCGATCCACTGCTTGAGATTCGGCTCCTGGAGCGAGCGCAGCTCGATGCAGCCGTCGATGCGTTCGAGAGCGTGCCTGAGGGCTATATCTGAGGAGGCGACTTTGTGGGTGGAGAAAAAGTTCTTCACATCGTCGCGGGCATCAGCCGAACAGAAGCCGCCAGTCGAGCCGACCAGTACGCCGCCCATCTCGGTGGTGAGCTGAGCCTGTACCTTCTCCCAATGGCTCTGGATGTACTTCCAGGCCGGATCGCGGGTTGCGGGTATCTGCAGGGCTATGGCAAACTGAATGGCCGCGTCCTGGTTGCGGACCTTGCCAGAGGCGGCGTAGTCCAGGGAGCGTTGCACGAGGGCAGGGTCCTCAAACTCAGCGAGCAGGCGCAGCGCGCTGATCTGGAACTCTGGATTCGCCGAGGTTTCGGAGATACTTTGCAGTTTGTTGAACAACGCGGCATCGCCGTTGCGGGCGGCGATGGAGAGGGCGGTCTGGCCCAGCGTGGCATCCACGGAAGCAGGATCGGAGAGGTATTTCTGCGCGATCTGATTGGCCTGGGCTATGACAGCGGGGTCTTTGCCGAAGTAACCTAGCAGGTTGAAAAGCTGCGAGCGCATCTCGCGTGTATTGGCTGAGTCGTTTTCAGAGGGAACGCCCAGCCTGGCGTACTCGGGCGAAAAAGAGTTGCGAATCCAGGCTGAGAGCGCGGCCTTTTCTTCCGGTGTGGCGGCAACCCGCTCGTAGATTGTGTAAACGCCTGCCAGGGCGCTGCCCACAACCTCAGAGCTGGAATCGCTCTTCACGGCGGTTACGAGGTTGAGGTAATCGCCGACAGTAGCCTTGTTAGCTCGCACTTGCGCCCACTCGTCACCGATGAGCCGGATGCGCTCGGCGGGGATGAGGCGGGTCTCCACGTTGGCAACCAGTGCTGCGTAGATGCTGGGCGGATAGGCGCTGCGATAATAGCCCCTCCCTTCGGCATTGGCGAAGAAGAGTCCCGATGGAAGCGCCTTCAAGGTACTGTCGGCGGGAGTTAGGAGTTGGCAGTCCTGGCCCGTTTTAGTTTTGAAGCATATCGGCAGGGTCCACTTCTGCGCCGGGTCCGGCTGGATAGCGGGACTCAGGAAAAAGCGCCTCTGTGTGATCGGAACCTTACCATTTACCGGTTCGCCGAAGGTGAGGATGGGCGCGCCAGGCTGGGCAACCAGCGATTCCATAATTTTATCCACCGGCTTGTGGCTGGCCGCTGTCTGGGCGTTCCAAAAGTCCTCGGCGGTAGCGTTGGCGTAAAGGTGTGCAGCCAGATAGTTGTGGACGCCCTTGCGGAAGGTCTCAGTGCCGAGGTAATTTTCCACGGTCAGCAGGACGTCGCTGGCCTTGCCGTAGGCGATGCCGTCAAACATCTGGTTGATTTCTTCCGGAGTTTCGGCCTTAGCGCGGATGGCGCGCGTAGTGGGCTGCGCATCCACATTGAGCGTGCCGTCCACCCCTCCGGCCACCGATTGATCGATGTTCCACTCCGGGTGCAGGGCGGCCACCGGCTTGTTCTCCATCCAGGTGGCGAAGCCCTCGTTGAGCCATAGATTGTCCCACCACTGCATTGTCACCAGATCGCCAAACCACTGGTGGGCCATCTCGTGCGCGATGACCAGGGCTACTTCTTTCTTCGCGCCCACCGAAGCCGTCTTTGGATCAATTAGCAGCGCGGTCTCGCGATAGGTGATGGCGCCGAAGTTCTCCATGGCTCCAGCCTCGAAGTCAGGCAGGGCGATCAGATCGAGCTTCTTGAGCGGGTAAGGGATGCCGAAGTAGGTGTTGTAGTAGTGCAGAACATATTTGGCGACATCGACGCCGTAGGGAGTGAGCGCGACCTTATCCGGCGTGGAACAAACGCGGATGGCAACGCCGTCCTGCTCGCCCGCTGTGCACTGGAAATCGCCAACCAGAAAGGCCACAAGATAGGTGGACATTTTGGGCGTGGCGGCGAATTTGAGCGTGTGCTTGCCGGCGGCGGGGCCGGGCGTGTCGGCCTCAATGGGAGTGTTGGAGATAGCCGTGTCGCCGCTGTCAACGATCAGAGAAAGATCATAGGCGGCTTTGAGGGCCGGCTCATCGAAGCAGGGGAAGGCGCGCCGCGCGTCGGTAGCCTCGAACTGAGTGACGGCGTAGTTGCGGCGGGCGGTTTTGGAGAGATAGAAGCCGCGCAGTTCATTGTTGAGGATGCCGGTGTAAGCGATGGATAGGGTTGCCTTGCCCGCGGGAAGCTTATCGGGAAAGATGAAGGTGGCCTGCTGCTTATCCGCGCCCAGGGAGATGGCGGCCCTCTGCGTTTTTCCTGCGGCGGTCACAGTGACGCTCTGAAAGGCGATTTCAGCGGCGTTCAGAGTAATTGAGGTCGTCGGCTCGGCCAAGTCCAAGTCGATGGACTCAACACCGGCAAAGGTGGCGGCCTTGAGATCGGGAGTCAGCGTGAGGGCGTAGTGCTCAGGCCGGACGGTCGAGGGAAGGCGCTGGGCGTGTAGCGAAGATGCAAAAGCCAGACAAAGCAGAGCCGCAAAGGCGAGGGTAGTGTGTATCGATAGAACGGAAGAGCGAAATCTCATGCAATCCTCGTGGGGTTGAAGGTCATTGCTTAGTAGCTTTTTTCGGCAGCAGTGAGTCAAGCAGAAGCAAGCATGAGCCGATCACAATGGAGGAGTCGGCCAGGTTGAAGTCGGGCCAGTGGTAGCTGAAGATGTGGACCTCGATAAAGTCCACCACCGAACCATAGACGATGCGGTCGTGTACGTTGCCCAGAGCGCCCGCAAAGATGAGCGCCAGTGCGACGGTGGTCAGGGTGATGCGGTCGCCGAGACGGACGAGGACGAAGAGAACCGCCAGCGCGATCAGGAGCGTGAACGCGATCAGCCCCCAGCGGACCAGGTGCGGCGACGCCGAGTTGGCGAAGAGCGAGAAAGCCGCGCCCTCGTTGGTCCAATGAGTAATGCGCAGGATGCGGGGTATAACAGGGATAGCGCCGCCCAGAGGAATGCGGAGCGCGACCCAGGCCTTGGTGAGGCGGTCGGCGAAGATGACCAGCGCGGAGAGACCGAGAAGCCAGGGGAGTCGGCG
>Ga0182017_10004726_pt1 | contig 10112 bp, 9 predicted proteins | sample 712E3DmetaG_FD_120492 | JGI IMG/M metagenome (GOLD analysis project Ga0182017, IMG submission 120492) | Permafrost microbial communities from Stordalen Mire, Sweden - 712E3D metaG | ecosystem: Environmental > Terrestrial > Soil > Wetlands > Permafrost | place: Sweden: Stordalen | collected... | reverse complement strand
TTATAGCGCAGTATTAATAAGTCTGTTGCTTTTCGGATTCGGCAGGGCGCTGTTTATTGCACCTAATACAAGCTCGGTGATGGGTTCTGTCCCTAATGACAAGCATGGCGTCGCTAATGGGATTAGATTAACTCTCAATATGACGGGAGGCGTTCTCAGTGTGCCGTTTTCTTTACTGTTAATGACACTGGTGATGCCATACAACCGGCTTTCCCAGATAGTCGGAAGTTCTCAGCTTAACAACGCCAACGAACTCCCGTTATTCCTGAAATCCATTAATCATGCTTGCCTCATACTCGGCATAATTATACTATTTGCGATTATCCCGTCATTACTGAGAGGCCCGCAAGAAAACAAAAAAGTAAAACTTCCAAAGAGTTGATACTTCTTTGAGGCCAGTTCAGAAAATGATGCCTTCTATGTCAGAATGATTCGGATATTACCCCATTATAATAAATAATAGAAGTCCAGCAGCGCGCTATGAGCCAACCGTACTCCCGAGCAAACACCGACCGTATTGTTTAACCAGGCGTACTTTGGTGCGCCGGTTTCCCATTCGGGATTGGTACGGAAATAATAATCATGAGGGTCAAGAATTTCGCCCTGATTGAGACGCTCCAGAGCTTCGGCTGATATTACCCTTAACCCATGGTTGTGCAGGTAGATAACGGCACCGTCAGTGGTCTTTATCATATACCGTGCGTCTGCGACGGCGGTAGCACCATCCGGCTTCATCCATTGTGCATCGGCGCCGCCCGGCAGAACATCACCGTTTATTTTACCTTCAAAATGACCGCCGAGAATCGGAACCATGCGTCTTTCTCCCCATTGCGTGTTTCCAGCCTGGATAACGTCACCCAGAATCACTTCCCCGCGGCAAAGATACTCCAATTTTGCGGCTACTGGCACTTGTTTCATATATTCTCCTTTTTAATTGAATATTAATTAAATACAGAATTAATCCGATATTATACTGGATAGAACTATGGTGTCAAATCTCATCGGCGTCCCGGAATTGAGAGCAAATTGGCTTTTACCAGGAGGTGATTAAAACCAATCTGATATACTAAAGACACATGGCGGAAACTAACTATATGAATGAAAAAACATTTCACATTGTCTCACTTGGCTGTTCCAAGAACAGCGTTGACTCGGATTCCATGGCGCAACTTTTAATCAACCGCGACTACACTTGTGTCGATACTCCGCGCAAAGCACATGTCATTATTGTTAACACCTGTGGTTTTATCGACGCGGCCAAAGAAGAATCATATAAAACGCTGGCCGAACTGGCGACTAAAAAGAAAAACGGCCAGGTCTTAATCGCCGCCGGTTGTTTAACACAACGTTACGGGGTTGAAGTCGCCCGGCGTGTTCCCGGTATCGACGGTATCCTCGGCACGCGCCGTTGGATGGACATCCTTGAAGTGGTTGATAATCTCAACCGGAGCCGCGAACCGAATTATCACCTTCCGGAAACTGCCACGGTCGGGAGTGACGAACGCGGTGCGTTACGTGTTTTCGTACAGGGTGCCAGTGCCTACATCAAGATTGCCGATGGCTGCCGTCGACCATGCGCTTTCTGTGCTATCCCGCTGATCAAGGGCACGGCTGTCAGCCGTCCCATTGATTCAATACTAGCTGAAGCGCACTCTTTGCAAGAAATGGGGGTACGGGAGATTGTACTAATTGCGCAGGATACCACCGATTACGGCTATGACCTGGGATTGAAAAACGGCCTGGCTCAATTATTGACAAAACTGACTAAAGCTGCGCCTCATGTCGATTGGATACGTGTCATGTATGCTTACCCGGGTTATGTTACCGATGAACTGATTGAAGTAATTGCTACTCACAAACAGGTAGTACATTACCTCGATATACCTCTGCAGCATGCTCACCCTTCAACCCTGCGCCGGATGAAACGCCCGGCCAATATCGATTGGATCCATAAAACTCTGGAGAAAATGCGGAAAGATATCCCTGACCTGGCGATACGCACCACTTTTATCGTCGGCTACCCCGGCGAGACTGAAAAAGAATTCCAGACGCTACTCGATTTTATCGAAGAAATTCGCTTTGATAAGGTCGGCGCGTTCAAGTTTTCTTTTGAGCAGGGCACCCCCGGCGAGTCACTGGGCGACCCGATTCCACATGAGTTGAAAGAAGAGCGCTTGAAACGGCTGATGGAAAAGCAGCAAGCGATTTCCCTCGATCGGAACCAGGCGTTTGTCGGCCAAAATCTGGATGTGCTGATTGAAGGCGCCGCTCAAGGGACATCGATAGGCCGCAGCTACCGCGATGCCCCGGAAATCGACGGACTTGTTCTGGTTAAAGGTGAAATCCCCACTGGCAGTATGGTTTCCGTACGCATCGATGGTGCCATGATCTACGATCTGGTCGGTGTGGCTAATAAATAATTAGAAGTTAACTCCTGCTGCAGGTTGACAGAGCATTGTTCGGTGGAGTACATTCCAATGAGACGCTTCTCCATGATATTTTCTCAAGTGTCAGGAGGAGGAAACAAAATGGCAAAATCAAAAACCACTACGCAAAAAACATCTAAATATAAGATTAAAATTACCAAGAATGGGCCTTATTTAGTTTCCGGAGGAATTCCCCTGTCCGAGCAAATTATGTGCATTGATACTGAAGGGCAATGTCACGGATGGAAAGAAGGTAAAAAATATCCGTTGCAGGAAAATTATGCTCTCTGCCGCTGCGGCCAGTCTCATAATAAGCCCTTTTGTGACGGAACACACAATAAGGTTCAATTTGACGGCACTGAGGAGGCGGTTCGTAGCCCATATTTGGAACAAGCCAGCGAGATAGTTGGTTCCGGTCTGAAACTCACTGACGCACAGGAACTATGCGCTGGCGCCCGTTTCTGCCACCGCGCAGGTGGAACCTGGACGCTGGTGAAACAGTCCGGTGACTCGGATGCCAAACAAAAAGCTATCGAGGAAGCCTGCGATTGCCCTTCCGGAAGATTGGTAGCCTGGGAGAAAGACGGCAAAGCTATCGAACCTGATTTCAAGCCGTCTATCGGTCTGGTTCAAGATGTTCAGGCCGGGAAAATGGGCCCGCTCTGGGTTCGGGGCGCTATTCCTATTGAAGCCGAAGACGGCACCACCTATGAAATCCGTAATCGGGTTACCCTTTGTCGTTGTGGGAAAAGTTCGAATAAACCGTTTTGCGACGGCAGTCATTTGAAATAAGCTCCAGGCACAAAAGTTGTAGCCAAGTTTAACAGGAGAAAAGATGTCTCAAATCAAAGGGCCTGCCATATTTTTGTTGCAATTTATTTCCGATGAACCGCCTTTTAATAATCTGGAAAACATTACTGCTTGGGCAAAATCGTTGGGATTTCTAGGAGTACAAATTCCTGTCTGGGATAAACGGGTGATTAACCTGGAAGAAGCGTCTAAATCCAAAGACTATTGTGACGAGCTCAAGGGACGATGCAACGGTTTGGAAATTACCGAATTGACAACCCATTTGATAGGGCAGTTGATCGCGGTTCATCCCGCCTACGATGTGCTGTGTGATAATTTTGCGGTCCCTTCGGTTAGAGGCAATCCTAAAAAACGGGCGGAGTGGGCGCAAACCCAAATGAAAAAGACTATCAAAGCCTCCCGGAATCTGGGGTTGAATGTTATTCCTACTTTCAGCGGGACATTGCTCTGGCCTTACCTGTATCCGTTTCCGCAACGACCCAAGGGTCTGGTTGAAATGGGTTTTAACGAACTGGCTAAAAAGTGGCAACCAATTCTCGATACGGCTGATGAGTATGGAGTTGATTTAGCCTATGAGATTCACCCCACTCAGGACCTGCATGACGGCATCACCTTCGAACGGTTCCTGGCGGCTTCCGGAAATCACAAAAGAGTCAAGATATTATACGACCCATCCCATTTTGTACTGCAATGCCTTGATTATATAGGTTACATAACGTGTTACAAAGAATACATAAAAGCGTTTCATGTAAAAGATGCAGAATTCAATCCTTCCCCTAAGAGCGGAGTCTATGGAGGATACCAGGATTGGAAGGACCGTCCCGGCCGTTTTCGCAGTGTCGGGGACGGGCAGGTTGATTTCAAGCAGGTTTTTACCAAACTGACGGAAATTGGTTTTCAATCCTGGGCAGTGCTGGAATGGGAATGCTGCATCAAGGATGGAGCGCAGGGAGCTGCAGAGGGAGCGCAATTTATTAAATCAATGCTTATCAGTACCCCGAAAAGGGCTTTTGACGATTTCGCCGGTGGCGCAACGTCTGCAGAAACAAATAAAAAAATCTTACATCTGGAGTAATCTGAATGGAGAACAGAAAACTACGCGGTGGCATGGTCGGCGGCGGCATCGGGTCGTTCATCGGCCCGGTACATCGCATGTCGGCAATTATGGATGGGCAGGCGGAATATGTCTGCGGAGCCTTTTCATCCAACCCTAGCAAATCCAAAAAATCAGGGGAAGCGCTCTATCTGGAACCGTCTCGAGTATATGGGGATTACAAAGAAATGATAAAGAAAGAGTCCGCCCTCCCGCCCAATAAAAAAATTGATTTTGTTTCTATTGTCACGCCTAATGTTTTCCATTTTGATGTTGCCAAAGTGTTTCTGGAAGCGGGTTTTAACGTGATTTGCGATAAACCTATGACCATGACTTTAGCCGAGGCAAAAAAACTAAAATCCATTGTAGAAAAATCGGGCAAGGTTTTCGCTCTGACGCACACTTATACCGGTTATCCGACGGTGAAACAAGCCCGATATATGGTACGACAGGGTTTGTTGGGAAAAATTAACAAAGTAGTGGTTGAATATCCGCAGGGATGGCTGGCCAATCGGCTGGAAGGGAAAAGCTCCGGGCTCAGTATTTGGAGAATGGACCCCGAAATGGCGGGAGCTTCCGGCTGCATCGGCGATATCGGAACTCATGCGGAAAACCTGGTGCGGTACATCACCGGATTAGAAGTGGAAAAGCTTTGCGCTGACTTAACTCATTTTATACCGGGGAATCGACTGGAGGATGACGGCAGTATCCTGATCAATTACAAGGGAGGCGTTAAAGGAACGATTTCTGCCTCTCAGATTTCCACCGGCGAAGAGAATGGACTGAATATCCGGATTTACGGCACAAAACTCGGGCTTTATTGGAATCAAGAGAATCCCAACTATCTCGTGATTAAGAGTCCGGAAGGATATACGACTACTTATTCCAAGGGGAATCCGATACTATGTCAGGAGGCGCAAAATGCCAGTCGTCTGCCCTTCGGTCATCCCGAGGGATTTATCGAGGCAATGGCTAATATCTACCTGGAGGCTTTCAAGGCAATAAGAGCCGGCTCAACTTCCGGTTTTGATTACCCCACCGTAATTGATGGCGTGATCGGGATGGCTTTTATCGAGACGGTATTAGCCAGCGCCGCATCCGAGAAGAAGTGGGTCAGGATGCTGAAGTAGGAAGCCATTCGGTATAAACTCTAAATCCGAAATGCGAAACTCTAGACAATATCAAAATATTAAATACTAATACATTATTCTGATTTTCATATTCTTTTTGTTTAGAATTTAGAGATTAGATATTAGGATTTATTCGAAGAGTAGCGATACACTTTCCTTTCGAAGAGGACGTCCAATCCCTCTTTAATCTCCCCTTAATAAGGGGAGAGAATGGCATTTCTGTTTTGGTGGTACTCTGCCTCCTTCCCAAGGTTGGATTAAAGAGAGAATGAAATATTTCTGCCTTTTATTAGCCTAAAAACAACTAAAAACAAACGAAACGATTATTTAGTACCCTCTTTTTTTATTGAAGACATTCCGCATCTTTTTACCTTCGAGGTAGCGCTTCAGGTTCGCACAAAATACCGCCGCCGACCTTTCGGAATAATCTTCCATCCAGCCGGCGATGTGAGGGCTGTAAATCACATTAGGGAGCGTCCAGAGGGGGCTGTCTTGGGGAAGCGGTTCCATAGCAAAGACATCCAATCCCGCCCCGGCAATCTTATTTTTCTCAAGCGCCTTTATCAGAGCGGGCTCATCGATTATTGGGCCGCGGCTGATATTGATAATATAAGCCGTTGGTTTCATCATTCGCAGTTCTTTAACCCCAATCAATTTGTTTGTCTCAGGTGTCAGAGGCAGACATAAGACTACGAAGTCGCTTTCTGATAAAAGCCTGGGCAATTGTGCGGATGAATATAAAAAGTCCACATTTCGGGCATGTCCTGTCCGAATAGAACGACGGATAGCAATCACTTTCATCCCGAAGGCTTGGGAAAGTCGGGCAACCTCCTGCCCGATGTCTCCCAGTCCGATAATGCCGACAGTTTTTCCGTGTAATACGCCCGGGGTAAATTCCTGCCATTCCTTGCGCTGCTTCATTTCGAAACAATGCGGCGCTTTCTTGGCAAACATCAGCATCGTCGTCAGGATAAATTCCCCGATGGCGGCGCTGTGAATACCGCTGGTACCGGTCAAAATAATATCCCGATTCAGATATTCAGGGATCAGGAAGGTGTCGATACCTGCGGAAACGGACTGAACCCATTTTAACTTCGGGGCTCTGGTAAGAAACCTGGAAGAGGTACTAAGTCCATAAATGATTTCAGCCTCCGCCAGAATAGCATCCAGCTTTTCCTTCGCAATCGGGTCGCCCAGATAATCGGCGCGGCTCAGATCAGCTACGTCAATCAGTTTTATCAGGGGATCGACGTTTTTTATTAATCGTTTTATCTTTGCATCTATCGATACGGTTACCACCACATTTACAGTCTGCATATTTCACCGCTTCTTTAATTACCTGAAAAAATTATAGGTGTAACAGGAGAAGCCGTCAAGCCAGTTCCATTTTAACTGTCAGCTATCAGTATTCGTCTCAGTACGTTCCGAAAGTATTTCGTCCTTAAGGGACTCAAAGGAGAACTAACCTCTAACCTTAGTCCCCCTTTCCCTTGATGGGAGAAAGGGCAGGGTGAGGATGGAAATCCTTGGCTGCCAGGCTATAAACAACCCCTAACCAAGTTTGAGGATATAGCTCACCAGATTCATTGACAAGCGGGAAACCCCTTAGTATGATTGAGAGGTTATGTCTGGAAATAATATTATCGAAGTCGCCAATCTGAGGAAGACTTACAAGTCCACTGTCGCGATTGATGATGTCTCTTTTCAGGTCTATGATGGCGAAATCTTCGGACTGCTGGGTCCAAACGGCGCCGGTAAAACTACTACCGTGGAGTGTTTACAGGGGCTACGCCATCAGGATTCCGGTACAATCAGGGTGCTTGGACTTGATCCTCAGGCCGACGCAATAAATCTGAAAAAACAAATCGGTTCCCAACTACAGGAGTCCGCTTTACCCGACCGTATCAAAGTCTGGGAAGCGCTGGACCTGTTCGCCTCAACGAATTCCGTTGCCGTCAACTGGTCAACCCTGATTGAACAGTGGGGGTTGAAAGAGAAACGTAATGCGGCATTCGGTACTTTATCCGGCGGCCAGCGTCAGAGGCTTCTTATTGCCCTGGCACTGGTCAACAACCCGAAAGTAGTATTCCTGGATGAGATGACTACCGGTCTCGACCCTGCCGCCCGTCACGTGACCTGGGACTTAATCAGAGAAATCCGCGACCGCGGCACTACGGTGATTCTCGTGACGCACTTTATGGACGAAGCGGAAAATATCTGTGACCGTCTTGCAATCATGAACAACGGGAAAATAGCGGCGATGGATACACCCCAAAATCTAATTAATACACACGGTAGTCTTGTTAAAGTCATCTTTAGCACCGAACGTACGGACATCGATTGGTTGAAAACTGTGCCGTATGTGAAAAGTTACTCCCGTCATGGTCAAAAAATTGAGGTCGAGGGTGATGGCCCGGTGCTGGCGATGGTTGCTTCAGAACTGGTGAAACACGGTATTGTGCCGCTTGACTTGCGTAAGGAACAGCCGACATTGGAAGATGTCTTCCTGAAAATCACGGGTAGGAGCGGCAACGAATAGTAATATGAAAGCTCTTTTGAAATTGACATGGGTGGAATTCAAGCTCTTTTTCCGCGAGCCGCTGACGATGATTTTTACCTTCGCCTTACCCGTTGTTTTCTTGCTGGTAATGGGCGGCGTCTTCGGTAATACCCCGGACACTGGCGCACGTCATATATACCGCGGGGTTGGGGCAGTTAATTATTATAATCCTGCTTATATTGCGCTAGTGCTTTGTTCCATTGGTATCGTCGCTATGCCGGTTCATCTTGCTGCTTACCGGGAACGGCGGGTCTTAAAGCGTTTCCACGCTTCATCGTTATCGGTGTGGGATGTCATCGGCTCGCAGGTGTTGGTTTCCTTTATCATAGCCATTATCGGCAGTATCATACTAACCATCATTTCCATGTTTGTTTATAAATCGAATGCCCCCAAAATGTGGGAGTTATTAATTCCCGCTTTCATTTTAGGGACACTTTGTTTTACTTCGCTGGGAGTTTTCCTTGGGGCAGTTCTGCCCAATACACGCTCTGCACAGGGCGTGGGGTTGATGTTGTTTTTCGTGATGATGATTCTCGGCGGCGCCGGCCCGCCGCGCGAAGTGATGCCGACGGTCATGAATTTTATTGGTGGTATTACCCCCATCTGGTGGGTTATTCAGTTGCTGCAGGAACCTTGGCTCGGCTTTGGCTGGCAGGTTCAAGCCTCACTTATTGTGGGGGCTATCACCATCGTTGCTACAGCTCTTTCCGTGAAGTTCTTTAAATGGGATTAATCGGAAATCCTGGAACTCTAACTACTGAAAGCTGACCGCGGATTGCTTTTATATGAGACCTTAGTTACATCTCTTGCATCGTCATTTAAGATAAATTGAATATTGCTATATTCAAAGTAATCAATCCCGAAGTATAATTAGATACCTGCCAATTCATTAACTCGTGATGGAGGGGAGAATGACGACCGAAAAAGAAAAGACATCTCAAGCGCTTAAGTATTGTATTCAAATGGAAATCGATGGCAAGGAGTATTACCTGAAAGCTTGCCGGGATAGCAGCAACGAGCTGGGCAAAAAGTTGTTGGAATCCCTGGCTCAACAGGAAGACTACCACCGTCAAAAATTCGAACAAATCTTTGAAAACATCGGCAAGACCCGTAAGTGGCCAACCGTAGATTTTAAACCTGATGGCGGCAAGACTTTGAGAACTATTTTTGCGGTAGAAATCAATAAACCCGCAACTGCGGTCAAAATGGCTCAAACGGAGCTTGACGCCGTACAAAAAGCAATGCAAATGGAAGACAAATCTTATGATGTGTATCACCAGCGATCTGAGCAGGCTGGACCGGGTGCTGAAAAAGAGTTTTATGAAACTATCGCCGCGGAAGAAAGAGAACATAAATTAGTTCTTCTCGATTATTATGAGTTTATGCATGACCCGGCTGCCTGGTACGTTAAAAGCGAACATACGTCACTGGATGGCTAATGGATATTGAAATTGTGAGGTAAATAATGCTTGAAATCAAAGATTTAGCTGTTTCCGTAGAAGGTAAGGAAATTCTACACGGCGTTAATCTGACCATCAAGACCGGTGAAACCCATGTGCTTTTCGGTCCTAACGGCAGCGGCAAGACCACCCTGTTGATGACCATCATGGGTTTCCCCAAATATCAGGTTACCGGCGGTAGTATTTCATTTAAGGGTGTGGATATTACTCATATGCCGGTAGATGAAAGAGCCCGGTTGGGTATCGGCATGTCATTCCAGCGCCCGCCGGTGGTCAGAGGCGTTAAAACCAGAGATATGGTCTTAGCCTCGATGAAAGATAAAAATCATCCTGAACTGGTGTCGACGCTCGCCAGCCAGACCGACCTGACGGATTTCCTGGACAGGGACATCAACTACGGTTTTTCCGGAGGGGAAATCAAGCGCAGTGAATTAATGCAATTGCTGGCACAAAGACCCGACCTGATTCTGCTCGATGAACCGGAATCGGGCGTTGATCTGGAAAACATTGCCTTAATCGGCAAACTGATTAACGGATTACTGGAAAAAGAAAACACCATGCGTACCCGCAGTCCAATGGGGCTGATTATTACCCACACCGGCCATATCCTGGACTACGTGAACGCGCGTAACG
>Ga0182017_10004725_pt1 | contig 10112 bp, 9 predicted proteins | sample 712E3DmetaG_FD_120492 | JGI IMG/M metagenome (GOLD analysis project Ga0182017, IMG submission 120492) | Permafrost microbial communities from Stordalen Mire, Sweden - 712E3D metaG | ecosystem: Environmental > Terrestrial > Soil > Wetlands > Permafrost | place: Sweden: Stordalen | collected... | reverse complement strand
GCGGCGCGACAGGCGGCCAGCCAGATCCTGGGCATGCGCCTGGTGACCCACCAGACTGGGCCCGAGGGCCGCGTGGTGAAGCGCCTGCTCATCGAGGAGGGCGTGTCCATCGCGCGCGAGTTGTATGCGGGCATCCTGGTCGATCGCGGGTGCGGCCGCGTGGTGGTCATGGTCTCGGCGGCAGGTGGAATGGAGATCGAAGAGGTTGCCGCGCGCACGCCGGAAGCCATCGTGAAAGAACATGTCGACCCGGCCTTGGGCCTGGCGGCTTTCCAGGCGCGCAAGCTGAGCTACGCGCTGGGCTTGACCGGTATGGCGGCCCGCAACGCCACGTCGTTCCTGCAGAAGCTATACCAGGCTTTTGTCGCTCTCGACGCCTCGCTGGTCGAGGTGAATCCGCTGGTGGTGACCAGCGACGAGCGCGTGCTGGCGCTCGACTGCAAGATGACCTTCGACGACAATGCCCTGGATCGCCATCCCGAGGTCGCGGCCTTGCGCGATCTCGACGAGGAAGACCCGAGCGAAACCGAGGCGCGCGGCCACGATCTCAACTTCATCAAGCTTGACGGCAGCATCGGGTGCATGGTCAACGGCGCCGGTTTGGCCATGGCCACCATGGACATCATCAAGCACTTTGGCGCTGCGCCGGCCAACTTCCTCGACGTGGGCGGCGGGGCGACGCAAGCAAAGGTGACCGCGGCGTTCAAGATCCTGACCGCGGACAAGGACGTGCGCGGCATCTTCGTCAACATCTTCGGCGGCATCATGAAGTGCGACATCATCGCGGCTGGCATTGTGGGCGCGGTGGCTGAAGTTGGTCTGCGTGTGCCACTGGTGGTGCGCCTGGCGGGCACCAACCTGGAACAAGGAACCAAGATCCTGGCCGAATCCGGCCTGCCCATCACCACCGCCAGCGACATGGCGGACGGCGCGCGCAAGGTGGTCGCCTTGGTCAAGGGACAGGCGAGCTGACCATGGCGATCCTAGCTGACAACAAGACTCGTGTTCTGGTCCAGGGCCTAACCGGCGCGGCCGGAACTTTCCACGCCAAGCAGATGCGCGAATACGGCACCTCGATCGTGGGCGGCGTGACCCCAGGCAAGGGCGGCATCGTGCACGAGGGCTTTCCTGTCTTCGACACCGTCGCGCAGGCGGTGGCCAAGACGGGCGCCAATACCAGCGTGATCTTCGTGCCCCCGCCCGGTGGCGCCGACGCCATCCTTGAGGCCGCCGATGCGGGCATCGAACTCATCGTGTGCATCACCGAAGGCATTCCCGTCCTCGACATGGTTCGCGCCAAGCGGGCGCTCGATTCCTCGCTCTGCAATCTGGTCGGCCCCAACTGTCCCGGGGTGATCACGCCGGGGGCGGCCAAACTGGGCATCATGCCCGGCTACATTCACAAGCCGGGCTTAATCGGCATCGTCTCGCGCTCGGGCACGCTGACCTACGAGGCGGCTTTCCAGATCACCGAGCTGGGCCTGGGACAGAGCACCGCCGTCGGGATCGGCGGCGATCCGGTCAAGGGCATGGACTTCATCGACTGCCTGTCGCTGTTTGAAGAGGATCCGGAGACCAAGGCAGTGCTGCTCATCGGCGAGATTGGCGGCACTTCAGAGGAGGAAGCCGCGGCCTTCATCAAGGCCAATATGAAAAAGCCAGTGGCTGCCTTCGTCGCCGGCGTGACCGCGCCGCCCGGTCGCCGCATGGGCCACGCGGGCGCCATCATCAGCGGGGGCAAGGGCCTGGCCGCCGACAAGATCGCGGCCCTGCGCGAAGCCGGCATCGCCATCGCCCCCACGCCCGCGGATCTGGGCACGACCGTCGCGAAGCTGCTGGGTTAGCTTTTTTCACCACCGAGAGCACAGAGGTCACAAAGCCGGACCGGAAAGGGAAGGGTTGGGTTCTGTCCGGTCCGAACCCCTTCTTCCTTTCCGATCTCTGTGTTCTCTGTGCTCTCTGTGGTGAAAAAGCTAGCTACTCTCCCTGGTGCGGTCGGAAGTCTTCCACCAAGGCTTCCATCGCGGCCCAGATGTGGGAGACGTCGTTGGCGTAGACCAGCAGATTGCGCTTGGCGCCGCGAATGTCGGCAACCTGGCGGGCGAGTTCCGCTTCCTTGCGGAAGCCCAGTCGCTCGAAAGTCTTGCGTGCGGCCGACTGGCTCTCCACCAAGTACGCCACCATCTTCTCCAGCCCGAGATCGATGGCCAGCTTGACCACGCCAGCGGCCAGCGCGTAGCCCAGGCCCTTTCCCCGGCGGTCGGAGGTCACGCTGAGCCGGATCTCGCCGACATGTTGGCTCCAGCCGTGCAGGTTGCGATTCAAGGTGGCCTCGCCGCAGATCTGACCGTCAGCGCGCGCCACCAGACTGGTGGCTGCACCCGACTCCAGCTTGGCGAGAAAACGCGCCAACCAGCCGGGCGTGGTCACATCGTCCTTGAGCACGAGCCGGTCTTCGTCGGAAAGCGAGCGGTAGAAGTCCAGCAGGGCCGGGCCGTCGGCCGCGTTGGCCAGGGCAATCTCGACGCTCGATCCGTCCTTCAGCTTGGCAGCGTGCGGGAACCCGTCCCTCTCCATAATCTCCTCCTCAGGTCGGCGCGACCAGATCTCGCCCGTATTGGTAGCCTTTCATGAGCGCTTTCAAGTTCAGGCTCTCGGTCCCTTTGGGCACGGAATCCAGAACCGCCTTTTCCACCGCATCGATGGACAGAAGACTCGTCGCCCCAGTGAAGAAGCCCGCCATCACGATGTTGAGCACCAGGCGTCGGCCCAGCTCCTCGGCAAAGCGCGTGGCCGGAATCCCGAGCGAGCGCGCCGTCGTGGGCAGTTTGCCTTCTGGCTGCACCAGCTCGTTCTCGTACAGCACCAAGCCGTCGGGCTTGAGCTGCGGAGCGAACTGCACAAATGCGTCCTGCGACAGCAGCACCAGAATGTCCGGGTGTCGCACGTAGGGATAGCCGATGGCCTCGTCCGCCACGATCACCTGCGCGCTGCACGCGCTGCCGCGTGCTTCGGGTCCGAACGCCTGGATCAGGGCCGCGTGCCGGCCGCTGTAGATGGCAGCCGCCTTCCCGATGATCGAGCCGCACAGGATGATGCCCTGGCCGCCAAGGCCTCCCACTCTAATTTCAGTTCTACTATCATGGGAACCCTGAGAGGGTTCCCAAACCCTTCGGCCCCCACCTGCCACCCCCACCCCGCTCGCTTCGCTCGGCCTCGCGCGATGGTCCGCCGCCGGCGAAGCCGGCGGGCTCCCCACACGACTAACCATTTTGGCCTCCCCAAGGCGAATACTCGGATCCCAGAACCTTGCCAAAGTGTTCGTTCATGGCGTCCAGCCAGGTGGGGCGTTCGCGGTCCACGAACTTGCCCACCACGATGGGGCCGTTGAAGGTCAGCCCCACCTCTTTGGTGTCGGCGCCGTGCTTGACCACACTGTTTTCCTTGTAGAACTTCAACTCGTCCACGCCGTCGCCACGCTTGTTGCGGCGCTGGTACAGCGTCGGGCAGGGCGACAGCGCTTCGATGAACACGAAGCCCTTCTTCCTCAATCCCTCCAGCATGGCCTTGGCCAGCTGGCGAACGTGAAACACCGTCCAGCGCGCGACATAGGTGGCGCCGCAGGCGTCGGCCAAGAAAGGCAGGCTGAACGGGGCTTCGAAATTGCCGAACGGCATGGTGGTCTGCTTGGCACCGAGCGGGGTGGTGGGCGCCACCTGTCCGCCGGTCATGCCGTAGGTGAAGTTGTTCACACAGATCACCATGAGGTCCATGTTGCGGCGGGCGGCGTGTACCAGGTGGTTGCCGCCGATGGCGGTCAGATCGCCGTCGCCCGAGTACACGACGACTTTGAGTTTGGGGTTGGCCAGCTTGAGCCCAGTGGCAAAAGGAATCGCGCGGCCGTGGGTGGTGTGGAACGAGTCCAGGTTCATGTAACCCGCCACGCGGCCGGTGCAGCCGATGCCAGAAACGATCGCGATCTCGTCCAGGTTCATGCCCGATTCGGTGAGTGCTCGCGTGAAACAGTTGACCGTGGTGCCAATCCCGCAGCTCGGGCACCAGATGTGCGGGATGCGCTCCTGGCGCAGGTAAGGCATCACCGGGTTGATGCTGTCGACGTCGCGCAAGAGGGTGTCGTCAGTCATCGGCTCGCCTCCAGGATCGCGGCCAGGATGGTTTCCGGCTCGTGCACCGAACCGCCGGCGTGCGGGAGGCTGACCACGCGGGCCGCGCCGGCCACCGCGCGTTCAATCTCCAGAACCATTTGTCCCATGTTCAACTCGGGCATGATAAAGACCTTGACCGTCTTGGCCAGCTCGCGCATGCGTTTGGCGGGAAACGGCCAGGCCACCACCAGGCGCAGGTGCCCCACCTTCACGCCGCGCTTGCGCGCTTCCTCGACGGCCGACATCGCGATCCGGGATGTGATTCCGTAGGAGACCACCACCACGTCAGCGCCCTCGATGCCATCCTCGCGCACATCCATGATCTTGTCGGCGTTGTCGCGAATCTTGCTCAGCAACCGCCGCACCAGTTTGTCCTGCGCGGCCGCGTTCATGGCCGGGTAGCCGCGCTCGTCGTGGGTCAGCCCGGTCACGTGGATGCGGTATCCCGCGCCCGCCTTGGTCATCTCGGGCACGGGATCGTCGTCGGTCGTGCCAAACGCTCGATACTCGTCCTTGGGCTTGTGGGTCCACTTGCGCGGGACCACCTTGATCTCAGAGGCGGGCGGGATGGCCACGCGCTCGACCATGTGCCCGACCACCTCGTCCATCATGAACATGACCGGGCAGCGGTAGATCTCGGACAGGTTGAAGGCCTTGATCATCAGATCGAAGCATTCCTGGGGCGAGTTGGGCACGATGGCGATGATCTCGTAGTCGCCGTGGCTGCCCCACTTGGCCTGCATCATGTCGGCCTGACCGGGCAGGGTGGGCAGCCCCGTGGAAGGGCCGCCGCGCTGAACGTCGACCCACACACCCGGGCATTCGGTGATAGCGGCCAGGCCGATGTGCTCCATCATGAGAGAGAAGCCGGGGCCCGAGGTCACGCTGAGCGACTTCTGTCCGCCCCACACGGCGCCCTGAACGGCGATGCTGGAGGCCAGCTCGTCCTCCATCTGGATGAAGATTCCGCCCACCGTGGGAATGCGCGAGGCGAAGCGTTCCACCACCTCGGTCGACGGCGTGATGGGGTAGCCGGCGACAAAGCGACACCCAGCAGCCAGGGCGCCTTCACAGGCGGCGTGGTCGCCGTCCATGAAATGAATGCCGGTCAGCACGCCCTTGGGGTCAGCCGGCTCGGGATCTTGCACCCGGGGACCGGCGGCCGGCTTGGGCACGATGGCTGGGGCAGTGGGCGGGCCCTTGGCCTGGCGTGCGTCGATGTCCTTCCAGCGCTCGCCGTAGATGGCGAAGTCAGGGCAGTACAAGCCACACAAGTCGCAGCCGCTGCAGTCCGCGGGCCGGGCCAGGATGGGGAAGTGGTACCCCTTGGCATTGAAGTCCTTGGTGAACTCCAGGCAATCGGTGGGACAGAAGTCGATGCAAAACGAGCAGCCCTTGCAGATCTCGGGACGGACGAACACCGTCCCCTTGCCCTGGCGCTCTGGGCTAGTCGGATTCATGCACTCTCCTGCAAGTCGCAACTAGGGAGTAGCACGGGATCTCGCCGGGAACGAGCAAATAAGGACTCCATGAGTCTTGTTTATACCATACCGTTGCGTGCAGAGATGTGATAGGAAACACCGAATGTTTGGTCTTATCCCATTTTTCCGGTCGACGATCGGAAAGAAGGTACTGATGGCGGTGTCGGGGGTGTTCCTCTTTGCTTTTTGCGTCGAGCATGTCACCGGGGCTCTGCTCTTCTTCAAAGGGCCACACACCATCAACGGGTACGGCCGCCTGCTGCACTACTCGGCCGCCTTGGTCTGGTCCTTTCGTGTCGGCCTGATCCTCGCGGCCGTGGTCCACATCACCTTCGCGACCTTGCTCTACTTTCAGGAACTCGCGGCCCGCCCGGTGGGCTACCGCCACCGTCGCTATCTGCGGGCGAGCTATGCGGCCCGCACCATGAAGTACTCGGGGCCGTTCTTGCTCGCCTTTGTGATCTTTCATCTGGCCCACCTGACCTGGGGCTACCACGTGGTGCCTGGCCGATTCATCGAGGGGGACATTTACGCCAACATGCTCAACGGCTTTCGCACCGGCTGGGTGGCGCTGGTTTACGTGGCTGCGGTCAGTTTGCTGGGGCTGCACCTGCTGCATGGTGCGCACAGCATGTTCGAATCGCTCGGGCTGCGCCACCGTCGGGTGGAATCGCTGCTCTTTGGCTTTGCCCGCGTCGCCGCGGTCGCTATCTCGGTCGGTCTGGCTCTGGCCCCAGCGGCGGTGTTCTTGCGCATGATCGGGGGGTAAGGACCAATGGAACTCAAAGCCAACCTTCCCTCTGGGCCGCTTGCCACCGCGTGGGAGCGCCACCGTTTCGATCTCAAGCTGGTCAACCCGGCCAACAAGCGCCGCTACCAGATCATCGTGGTGGGCTCGGGCCTGGCCGGCGCCTCCGCGGCCGCGTCGCTGGGCGAGCTGGGCTACAATGTACGCTGCTTCTGCTACCAGGACAGTCCGCGCCGCGCGCACAGCATCGCCGCGCAGGGGGGCATCAACGCCGCCAAGAACTACCAGAACGACGGCGACAGCGTGCAGCGCCTGTTTTACGACACCATCAAGGGGGGAGACTTCCGCGCGCGCGAGCAAAACGTCTATCGCCTGGCCGAGATCTCGAACCACATCATCGATCAGTGTGCGGCCCAGGGTGTTCCCTTTGCGCGCGAGTACGGCGGACAGCTCGGCAACCGTTCCTTTGGCGGCGCGCAGGTGTCGCGCACCTTCTATGCCCGTGGTCAGACCGGGCAGCAGCTCCTCTTGGGTGCGTACCAGGCGCTGTCGCGCCAGATCGCCACGGGCCAGGTCAAGATGTTCCCGCGTACCGAGATGCTCGACCTGGTGGTCGTCGACGGTCGCGCCTGCGGCATCGTGACCCGCGATCTGGTGTCCGGCGCGATCGAGTCGCACGCTGCGGACGCCGTCATCCTGGCCACTGGCGGCTACGGCAACGTCTTCTTCCTGTCGACTAATGCCAAGGGCTGCAACGTGAGCGCCACCTGGCGTGCACACAAGCGCGGGGCCGGCTTCGCCAACCCTTGCTTCACCCAGATTCATCCCACCTGCATTCCGGTGACAGGAGAGCACCAGTCCAAGCTCACGCTCATGAGCGAATCGTTGCGCAACGACGGCCGGGTGTGGGTTCCACTGCGCGCGGGAGACCAGCGGCCACCCGCCAAGATCCCGGAGGCCGAGCGCGACTACTACCTGGAACGTCGCTACCCCAGCTTCGGCAACCTGGTTCCGCGCGACGTGGCCAGCCGCGCGGCCAAGGCGGTGTGCGACGAGAACCGCGGCGTCGGGCCCGGCGGCCGCGGCGTGTTTCTGGATTTCTCCGACGCCATTTCACGCCAGGGCGAGGACGTGGTGCGCGAGCGCTACGGCAATCTCTTCGACATGTACGAGCGGATCACCGCGGAGAACCCCTACAAGGTTCCCATGCGCATCTACCCGGCGGTGCACTACACCATGGGCGGGCTGTGGGTCGACTATGATTTGATGTCCACCATTCCGGGTCTGTTCGTACTGGGCGAGGCGAACTTCTCCGACCATGGAGCCAATCGCCTGGGCGCCTCGGCGTTGATGCAGGGCCTGGCCGACGGCTACTTCATCATCCCGTACACCATCGGCAGCTACCTTGCCGCAAGCAAAGCCGGGGCAATGTCGACCGATAAGCCGGAATTCGCCGCGGCCAAGGCGCAGGTGAATGAGCGGACCAATCGACTGCTCGCCCGCAAGGGCAAACGAACCGCGACTTCGTTTCATCGCGAGCTGGGCAAACTGTTGTGGGAGAACTGTGGCATGGCGCGCACGGCGGCCGGGCTCAAGGAAGCTTTGGCGCGCATCCCCGAGCTGCGCGAGCAGTTCTGGCGCGAGGTGATGGTGCCGGGCGGCCACGAGGAACTGAATCAGTCGCTGGAAACCGCGGGCCGCGTCGGGGATTTTCTCGAATTCGCCGAGCTGCTGTGCCGGGATGCGCTTCTGCGCGAGGAATCCTGCGGCGGGCACTTCCGGCAGGAGCATCAAACCCCCGACGGTGAAGCCAAGCGCGACGACGCGCGCTTTGCCCATACGGCGGTGTGGGAGTGGAGGGGCGAGGGCCAAGAGCCGCTCCGCCACACCGAACCGCTCAGCTTCGAGAACGTCCACCTCGCGCAGCGGAGTTACAAGTGACCATGAATCTCGTGCTGATGGTCTGGCGGCAAGAGAGCGCGCGTGCTGTGGGCCACATGCAGAGGATCGAGGCCAAGGACATCAGCCCTGACATGTCCTTCCTGGAGATGCTCGACGTGGTCAACGAACGCCTGACCGTGGCGGGCCAGTCGCCCATCACCTTTGACCACGACTGCCGCGAAGGGATCTGCGGCTCTTGTGGCGTGGTGATCAACGGCGTTCCCCACGGCCCGCAACCAGGGACCACGACCTGCCAGCTTCACATGCGCCATTTCCGCGACGGCCAGGTCATCGTCATCGAGCCGTTCCGGGCGCGTGCCTTCCCCGTGATTCGCGATCTCATGGTCGACCGCAGCGCCTTCGATCGCGTGATCGGGGCCGGCGGTTTCATCACCTCGCCCACTGGCAGCGCACCTGACGGCAACGCCATCCTGGTTTCCAAGGGCGCGGCAGACGCCGCCATGGATGCGGCCGCCTGCATCGGGTGCGGGGCCTGCGTGGCCGCGTGCCCCAACGCCTCGGCCATGCTGTTCGTGGGCGCCAAGGTCTCGCACCTGGGCCTTCTGCCCCAGGGTCAGCCCGAGCGCTGGTCGCGCGTGCACGCCATGGTGGCGGCCATGGATGCCGAGGGCTTTGGCGGTTGCACCAACTTCCTGGAATGCACGGCCGTCTGTCCCAAGAACGTGTCGCCCGATTTCATCGGCCGCCTCAACCGCGACCTCATCGGCGCCGTGTTCTTGGCTCGGCCGCGGGTGGCAACCACCGACGCTGGCTAGGGGCGGCTCTGATTCTTGCGCGGAAACGCAAGAAATGCGGAATTGCCTGAGACTGCGCAGCCCCACGGACATCCAACCAACAGACAGCAAGCACCGATGCAGCTAAACCAACAGGGAGGCCCCATGACACCTTGTATCCAGTGCAAGTACGAGCTTGCTCCTGATTTTCGCTTTTGCCCGCGTTGCGGCGTCCCGGCAGCCAAGAACATTCCCGACCAGTACCTGCTGGCGAGACGGGCCATGGAAGGGCGCATGGAGGGTGGCCCGGTGGGGCCCGCCATTGCGACCCTGCTAAAGGCCTACGACCTGGGGCTGCGCGATGCCCACGTGCTTTGCGGCCTAGGCATTCTCTACTACCGCCTGGGCGACATCGGGTCGGCGACCAAGTACCTTGAGGAGGCCATCGCCCTCAAGCCCAACTTCCCTGAAGCGCACTACGATCTGGCCCTGGCCTACTATCGCGGCGGCCAGATCTACAAGACCATCGCGACCATGGAGCGATGCCTGGAGTTAAGCCCTGACTACGCGGCCGCGCACTACTGGATTGGAATTGCCAACTACCATCTGGGGCGCCAGCAGAAGGCCATCGACTCCTTCTTGCGCGTGGTCGAGCTCAACCCCGCGTCCAAGGTCGCCAACTACCACCTGGGCGTGAATTTCGCGTCGCTGGGCCAGTACGACAAGGCCATCCACCACTTCAAGTTGGTGGTGGAGAACTGTCCAGAAGACGAGGCGGCCTTCTATCATTTGGGGATGGCCTACTACGAAGCCGACAAGATCCCTGAGGCCCTCGATGTCCTCAAACACGCCGTGAAGCTGGACCCCAGCGACCGGCGCGCGGCGCAGATGGTGGAGATGCTGACCGACGTTCCTGGCGTCTAGTGCCTCCGGTCAGAATTTCGGCCACGTTTGGGCGGCCGATCCATCCCGGCCGGCTGCGTTGCTCCTCGGTTACATACGTCGAGTATGCGCCCTCGTCGCGCCTTGCCGTCCGGGCGTC
>Ga0182017_10004720_pt1 | contig 10115 bp, 8 predicted proteins | sample 712E3DmetaG_FD_120492 | JGI IMG/M metagenome (GOLD analysis project Ga0182017, IMG submission 120492) | Permafrost microbial communities from Stordalen Mire, Sweden - 712E3D metaG | ecosystem: Environmental > Terrestrial > Soil > Wetlands > Permafrost | place: Sweden: Stordalen | collected... | reverse complement strand
ATGCAATGGTGAGAATGTAGATGTGCTTGGATCGCATATCAATCCAGGATTTCCGGGTTGGCTTCCTGCCCACCTCGATTGTACATCCCACCGCCTTTCTTGGAGCTTTCGGACCTGCTTCAGTTCCGCCGCAAAGCCGCGAGCCGATTCGCCACGCCGAGTTGAGCGTCGGCGCTTTCTCCACTCCTATAGAATGGGGTTGTGCGTCTGCTCTGTTGTCTTCTGCTGGCGGGAACCCTGTCTGCGCAAACGCGGATTTTTCCTCTTCGGGATGTCCGCGCCGGGATGAAGGGTATCGGGAAGACGGTGTTTTCCGGCGACCGGATCGAGGAGTTTCAGGTGGAGATCCTGGGAGTTCTGGACAACATCGGACCGAAGCAGTCGCTCATTCTGGCGCGGCTCTCGGGGGGTCCGCTGGCAAAGACCGGCGTGCTCCAGGGGATGAGCGGCAGCCCGGTCTATATCGAAGGCCGGCTGGTGGGCGCGCTGGCCATGGCATTCCCGTTCTCGACGGAGCCGATCGGGGGCATCCGGCCGATCGAGGAGATGCTGCGCGCCGGAGAACCCGCCGCGCCCTCGCCCCGGCCCACTCACGCCGCGCTTTGGGACGGCCAGCTTGCCAGCTTGGTTCCGCCGCAACAGGATGTGCTGGCCGCCGGGGGTGCCAAAATGGTGGACATCGCCACCCCGGTTTCCTTCGGCGGTTTCACGCGCAACGCCATCGAGCACTTCGCGCCGCAACTTCGCTCGCTGGGGCTGGAACCTTGTCAGGGCATGGGCGGCGGAAGCCGTCTCGGCCCGGAACTCGGGAATCCCTCCGCGTTGCAGCCCGGATCGATGATCAGCGTCCAGCTTCTCTCCGGCGACATGAGCATCGGGGCCGACGGGACGATCACTTCGATCGATGGCCGGCAGGTATACGCGTTCGGCCACCGGTTCCTGGCGACGGGCAGCACCGACCTGCCTTTTGCCCGCGCCGAGGTGCTCACCCTGCTTCCCAACCTTTCCACTTCGTTCAAGATCTCCGCCGCCCGGGAGTGGATGGGCACGATCACCGAGGACCGCAGCACCGCCATCGCGGGCCAACTGGGACGCCGCGCCGCCACCATCCCGGTCGAAATCTCGGTGCGCCGCCGCGCGCCCGCCTCTGCCTCCGAGGCGCCGGCCACGTATCGTTTTCGGATGGTCAACGACACCATCCTCTCACCGTTCCTCCTTCAAATGGCCGTCTTCTCGGCTATCGACGCCACCGAGCGCACGGTCGGCGATGCCAGCTTCTCGGTCACCGGCGAGGTGGAGTTCGCCGGCGGCGCCCCTCCGCTCAAGTTGAACAACATGTACGCGGGCGACTTAAACCTGGCCGCGATGGTCTCGCTCTCGACCGCCGTGCCGCTGGCCTACGTGATGCAGAGCGGGTTCGAGACGCTTAAGCTCAAGCGCGTGGCGCTGGAGATCGGATCGTTCCCGCGGAAGCGGCAGTGGCAGATCGACCAACTCTGGAGTTCGCGGAGGGAAGTGCGTCCCGGGGAGAGCGTGGACTTTACGGTGGTGCTGGCGGGCGACAACGGCGCGGAGCTGACGAGCAAGGTCACCTACCGTGTCCCCATCGGCGCGCTGCCTGGGCCTTTGCAGTTCACCGCGGCGGACGCCATGACCATCAACCTCACCGAATACCGGCAGTTGATTTCGACGCCTCCGAAATCGGCCGCGCAGTTGGTCTCGTTCATGAACGCCTTGCGGACCAACACGAAAGCCTACCTCCGGGTCTGGCGCGCCGAGCCTTCCTACGAGGTGCAGGGAGAGAACCTGCCCGGCCCGCCGCCCTCCCTGGGCATGATCCTGGCGCGCTCGCAGGCCTCGCTCACCAGTCTGCCCGCGCTGGCAAATTCCAAGGTGGCCGAGTTCGAGATCGGCGCCGGCGACATGGTCGTCAGCGGTTCCAAAACAATTCAAGTGGAAGTGAAAGAATGACCCAACGATGTCGCCTGCTCGCGGCGTGGGCTTGCACCCTCCTGTTGACCGCTGCCTCGGCGCCCGCCTCCAGCCCCACCGCATGGGAGCTGAACTCCTACCGGGATTTCCTGGCCGGCCGCCTCAATGGGCTTTCGCTCACTCGCGACGGCCGCCTGATGCCGGCGCCGAAAACCGAGACGCTGTTCGCCTCCGACCAGCCCATTATCTGGAGCGTCGTTCAGGCGCCGGACGGCACTCTTTACGCCGCCACCGGCCATCGGGGGCGCGTATTCCGCATCGATCCTACGGGGAAATCTTCGCTGCTGTGGACGGCGGACCAGCCCGAGGTGTTCGCGCTGGCGCTGGACTCGAAGGGCGCTCTCTACGCCGCCACCTCGCCCGATGGAAAGATCTACCGCATTGAGAACGGCAAGGTCACGGAGTACTTCGCCCCGGGCGCCAAGTACATTTGGGCGCTTGCCTTTTCCCGCGATGGAGCCTTGTTCGTGGGCACCGGCGACCAGGGCCGGGTCTATCGCGTCGCCTCGGCCGGGAAGGGCGAGATCTACTACGACACCGGCCAGTCGCACGTTACTTGTCTGGCCATCGATGCCCAGGGCCGCCTGCTGGCCGGCAGCGAGCCGAACGGAGTCCTGTATCGCATCGCCGCCAAGGACCAGGCGTTCGTTCTGTACGACTCCAGCCTTCCCGAAATCCGCGCCATCGTTCCCGCGCCCGACGGAACGGTCTACGCCGCCGCGCTGGGCGGGGCGATGTCGCGGCGCGGGCTCGGCGGTGTCATCCCGGGCGCGGGCGTTCCGGCGAGCGCCAGCGTTCCTACCACCTCCTCCACCATCACCGTGGAAGCCCAGGCCGGAGTCGAGATCAAGCCCAAACCGGACGCGGCCAAGCCGGCCACCGCGCAGGCGGCGACACCGGTCGTGCCGGCTGCGCCGGTTCTCGACGTCAGCGGCGTCGAAAAGTCGGCCATCTATCGCATCGGAACGGACAACTCGGTGGAGAGCCTGTGGAGTTCCAAGGAAGAGAACGTCTACGATCTGCTGGTGGCCGGCGGCCAGCTCACATTCTCGACCGACGGCCAGGGCCGCATCTACAGCCTCACCCCCGATCGCCAGGCCACGCTGGTTGCGCAGACCAACGAGGGCGAGGCGATCCGCCTGCTGGCCACTCCGAACGGCTTGGTGGCCGCCACCGGCGACCTGGGAAAACTGTTCCGGCTGGCCAGCCAGCAGGGCTCCAGCGGTAATTACGAATCGCCCGTACACGACGCCGCAAGCGTGGCCCGGTGGGGACGATTGACCTGGCGCGGCGAGTGGCCCGCGGGCAGCAGTCTGGCGTTTCGCACGCGGTCCGGGAATTCCAGCCGGCCCGACAAGACCTGGAGCGACTGGAGCGAGCCGCTCACCGACCCGAACGGGAGCCCGGTGCGCAGTCCCAACGCGCGTTTCATCCAATGGAAAGCGGAGTTCAGCGGGAGCGCGGTCCTGGACAGTGCGACGCTGGCCTATCTGCCGCAGAACACGCCACCGGTGGTGAAGAGCGTGAGCGTCATTTCTCAACTCGCCGCCGCCGGCGCCGCCCGGCCCGCCGGTCAGGCGCAACCCTCCTCCAGTTACAGCATCACCGTCACCGATACCAGCGATGCGGCTGCGGCCACTTCCACCGGCACCCCGACGCAGAGCCTCGGCCGCCCCGGAGCCGAGCAGTTGCAGATTGCCTGGCAGGCCGAAGACCCGGATGGCGATCGCCTGGTCTATTCCGTCTACTTCCGCGGAGAGGCCGAGCGCGAGTGGAAGCTCCTGAAGTCCAACCTGACCGACAATGCGTACACGCTGGACGCCGACTCGCTGGCCGACGGCAATTACTGGTTCCGGGTGGTCGCCTCCGACAGCCCTGCCAACCCGCTGGCTTCGGCACGCGAGGCCGAGCTGGTGAGTTCGCCCACCCGCATCGATCACACGCCGCCGGTTGTCGCTCTCGGCGCACCGAAGCGTTCGGGCTCGGGTGTCGAGATCGAGGTGGAGGCTGCCGACGCCACATCGCCGGTGCGCCGCGCGGAATACTCGCTGGATGCCGCCCCGTGGGTCCCGATGGCGCCCTTGGATGGCATTTTGGACTCCCCGCGCGAGCGCTTCCTGCTGCGCCTCGAGAACCTGCCTCCGGGCGAGCACCTGGTGGTGGTGCGCGCCATCGATGCCGCGAACAACGCCGGCCTGGCCAAAGTCGTCGTTCGCTGAGCGCTTCGCCGCCCACCCTGCAACTCGTGGCGCACGCACTCGTGCGCCACGGCTCAAAGTGGACAGGCTGGTGGCGGCTTTGCCGCGCCGTGAGAAGGGCGGGCTAAAGTTCGCCGGTCCAGCGCCGATGAGTGTGTTTGGACGCAAACCCCGTGAACACGCCACAAGTCTTGGACCGCGACGCGCTCTTCGACCGAGTCGGAGGCGATATCGAGTTCCTTCAGGAAATCGCCGATCTGTTCCTGGAAGACTGTCCCAAGCTGCTGGCGCAAATTCGCGCGGCCGTCTCCGGGGGCGATGCGCGATCGCTGGAATATGCCGCGCACACCCTGAAAGGGTCGGTGGCCAACTTCGGGGCCGATGCCGCGCGCGACGCGGCGTTCCGGCTCGAGGCGCTGGGGCGCGCCGGTGACATGACGCCTGCCCCGGACGCCTACTCGGCCCTGGAACAGGAGATCCAGCGCTTCACGCAGGAACTCGGCACGCTGTCCCGGGAACTCGGCCACTCGTAAGGCTCGTCCGTCGCCGCCCTCGGACCGGCACGCCCGGTCTGGTATAGTATTAGTTCTCCTCGTATGACGGCGCCCCTTCCCATCGAACTCGAGTGCGCTCACAGTCCGGACTCCGACGATGCCTACATGTTCTACGCGCTGGCCACCCGGAAGATCCGGTCGCGCCTGGTCTCCTTCCGCCACGTGCTGGAGGAAATCGAGTCTCTGAACAGCAAAGCGCGCGAAGGCTGCTACGCGCTGACCGCGATTTCCTACCACGCCTATGCGTATGTCTCCGACCGCTACGCCCTGATGGCTAGCGGTTCCAGCGTCGGGGACGGTTATGGTCCGGTACTGGTCTCCTCCCGGCCGATGGCCCTGGCGGAGATCAAGGGAAAGAAGATTGCCGTGCCGGGCAGACTCACTACGGCCTGCCTGGCCCTTCAGATCGTGGAGCCGGATATCGAGATGGTGGTGGTCCCGTTCGACAAGATCCTGGACGCGCTGGCCGAGCACTCCGTGGATCTGGGGCTGGTGATTCACGAAAGTCAGCTGACCTTCTCCCGGGGCGGGTTCCACAAGGTTCTCGATCTGGGCGCCTGGTGGAAGCTCCAATTCAACCTGCCCCTCCCTCTGGGCGCCAATGCGGTGCTCCGGTCGCTTTCCCAGGAAGTGCGCGACGAGTGCTGCCGGCTGATGCGCGAGAGCATCCAGTACGCGCTCGACAACCACGAGGAAGCGCTGAACTACGCCATGCAATTCGCGCGCGATCTGGACCCCCGGCTGGCCGAGAAGTTCATCGGCATGTACGTGAACCACCACACCGTGGACTGCGGCGACGTCATCCCGCGAGCGGCGCAGCATTTGTTCGACCTGGGCTCCGCCTGCGGCCTGATCCCGCATCAGGTGACCGCCGAATTCGTGCGCTGATTGGCTGGTTCCGCCATAGGTTTCTTTCACAGCGCCTGAGCGGTTGGTTCCGCCATAATCATAGGTATGTGGCAATCGCGTGCACTTACCGTGGCGGTCTTGCTCTGCTCCAGCCTTTCGCTCGCGGCGCAGGCCCCTGAGAATTCCGATCCCAAGCAGCGCTCCCGGACCGCGCGGGATCTCGCCAAACAGGGCTCCGAAGCAATTCCCAAGCTGCAGGCCATGCTGGCGGACCCGGTTGTGGACGTGCGCATCGAGGTGGTCAAAGGGATCGTCGACATTGGAACCCAAGCCAGCCTTGCGGCTCTCATCCAGGCCACTCGGGACGGCGACCCCGAAATCCAGATCCGCGCCAGCGACGGGCTGGTGAACTTCTACCTCCCGGGCTACGTCCGAACCGGGCTGAGCGCCTCAGTGCGGCGGATCGGGAGCGCCTTGATGGCGAAGTTCACCGATACCACCGATCAGGTGATCGATCCGTACGTGGAGGTGCGGCCGGAAGTCGTCGCCGCGCTGGGAAAACTCGCCGCGAGCGGCGCGGCGGCGGAATCCCGGGCCAACGCCGCCCGCGCCTGCGGCATCCTGCGCGGACGGGCTGCGCTCGGCGACCTCTATGAAGCGCTGCACTCGAAGGACAGCCAGATCATCTACGAAAGCCTGACCGCCATCCGGAAGATCGGCGACCCGAGCGCCGCGCCGCACATTGCCTTCCTGCTCCGCGATCTGGACGAGAAGGTGGAGGCGGCCGCCCTCGAAACCACGGGCCTGCTGCGAAACCGCGAGGCGCTGCCGGATCTGCGCCGGGTGCTCGCCAATCCCGCCAGCAACAAGATCCGCCGGGCCGCCCTCACCGCTATCGCCATGATCCCGGACGAAACCAGCCGGCCCGACTACATCCGCTACCTCTCCGACAAGGACGAGGGTATGCGCGCCGCCGCGGCCGAGGGTCTGGCGCGCTTGAAGAACCCCGCCGATCTGCCAGCGCTGGAGAAGGCCTTCAACGACGAGCGGAAGATGCCGCCGCGCCTGTCGCTGGCGTTTGCGCTGGTGATGGTGGGGAAAAGCGAGACCTCCGAGTTCAGCCCTCTGCGATATCTCCTCAACTCCCTGAACAGCGCGGCCTGGCGCGGAGTCGCCCGCGCGTTCCTCATCGAACTGGCGCGCGATCCCGCGATCCGGCGCCCGATTCAGGACGCCGCCGGGAGCGCGACCAAAGCGGAGAAGATCGAGCTGGCGCAGATCCTGGGGGCGAGCGGGGGCCGCGACACGCTGGCTTGCCTGGAAGCTCTCAGCCACGATCCCGACACCGAGGTCGCCGCGGCGGGCATCAACGCCTTGCGCACGCTCAAAGCCCGGCTGCCTTGAACACAACAACGGCGCCGGACGCCCCCAGGCGTCAGCGCCGTTTCTGCCACGAATCTACTTGGCCCTACGCTGCTTTTGCTGGCCGACGCGGACCTTGAAGTGCAACTGCTTGGCCTCCTGGTAGGCCTTGTGGTCGTGCCGGGCGACCGCGTCCGACAGGTAGGCGTTGACGTCAGCTTCCTTGGGGACCACGGCCATCAGCGTAAAGGCCTCGTTACACACGGGGCAAAAAGGCCGGAATCGCTTTACGTTCGGAATTGCCATACTCCCGTCATTCTAGCATGGAGTTACTCGCCCATGCCGCGCAGGGTGATGCCGACCAGTGCCAGGGTGAGGCCGATCAGGATGGCCACTGAGATCCAGGAGACCCAGTTGTAGAACCGGTTGTTGGTCCACTTGCCCATCAGCTCCGTCTTGTTGATGAGCAGGATCATGAAGATCAGAACCACCGGCAGGAGCACGCCGTTGAGCACCTGAGACAGCAGGATCATCTTGATCAGCGGGAAGCCTGGGATCAGCACCACCCCCGCGCCCACCGCGATCAGAAGCGTATAGAGCCAGTAGAACACCGGCGCCTCCTGGAAGCGCTTGTTGACCCCAGCCTCGAAGCCCAGTCCCTCGCAAACCGTATAGGCGGTCGAGAGCGGCAGGATCGAGGCGGCGAACAGCGAGGCGTTGAACAGGCCGGCGCTGAACAGCACAAAGGCGTAAGAGCCGAACGGTTTGAGCGCCAGCGCGGCCACGGCGGCGTCGTTGATGTCCCGCGGCCCATTGGCCCAGATCGCTCGCGCGCAGGCCACCACGATGAAGAACGCAATCACCGCCATGGCGATGCACCCCACGATCACCTCGACCCGCGACGCGGTGTACTCCTTCTCCGTCACGCCCTTTTCCACCACCGCCGCCTGGAGATAGAACTGCATCCAGGGCGCGATCGAGGTGCCCACCATGCCGATCAGCATGGTGAGGTAGGGGGGATCGAGCATCAACTGCGGGTGCACGCTGTTGATCAGGGCTTCTTTCCAGTTCGGCTTGATCATCAGCGCCGAAACGATATAGGCCCCATAGACGATGCAGGCGAACAGGAAGATCTTCTCGACGCTACGGTAGGTCCCCTTCACCACCAGGAACCACACCGCCACCGCGCCCAGCGGCACGGAGATGTACCGGCTCACGCCGAACAGGCCCAGCGATGTGGCGATGCCGGAGAACTCCGCCATCACGTTGGTGAGGTTGGTTAGCACCAGCAGCGCCATCATCAGGAAGGTCGTCCGCAGCCCGAACTCCTCGCGGATCAGGTCGGAAAGCCCTTTGCCCGTGACCGCCCCCATGCGGGCGTTCATCTCCTGGGTCACCACCAGCAGGAGGGTGATTGGCAGCAGCGTCCAGAGGGGAAGATAGCCGAACCTGGCTCCGGCTTGGGAGTAAGTGAAGATGCCGCCGGCGTCGTTGTCCACCATGGCGGTGACAAACCCCGGCCCGATCACGGCGAAGAACACCGCTATGTGGATTCGGAAACGCTTCAGCATCGCTCTCGCCGCTCATTTCTGCCTCAGCACCGAGATGACGTCGTCGGCGGTGATCACTCCCTCGAGCTTGCCTTCCTGGTCGATCACCGGCAGAGTCAGAATGTTGTACTTGTCGAAGAACTCGGTGACCCGGTCCTGCTTTTCGTCCACGGAGACCTCGAGGAGTCTGCCGGTGGCCAGCTCTTTGAGCGCCCGGCCGGGTTCCGCCACGAACAGCCGCCCGATCGGAACCGCCCCCTTCAGCCGGCCGTGGGTGTCGATCAGGAACATCGTGTTCAGGGTCTCCAGCAGGTCTTCGTTGCCCTGGATCGCCACCATCGCGTCGGCCACGGTCGCGTTCTCCAGCAGCGCGACGTACTCGGTGTTCATCATGCCGCCGGCGCGGTCTTCCTCGTACTCCAGCAACTCCCGCACCTCGATCTTGGGCTCGGCGTCCATCTCCTCGAGGATTTCTTTCGAGGTTTCCTCCTCGAGCTCGGCCAGGACGTCGGCGGCCTCGTCCGGCGCCATCTCCTCGACGATGTCGGCCGCCTTGCCGGTCTCGAGGGACTCCAGAATGCTGGCCTGCATCTTCGGCTCGACCTCCGAGAGAGCGTCGGCCGCCACCTCGCTGTCGATGGCCGCGAAGATCGCTTCCCGCTCTTCCGGGCTCAACTCCTCGACGATGTCGGCCAGGTCGGCGGGATGCAGGGTCTCCAGCCTCTGGTGGGAGATGTTCAGGCGCAGCCGGCGCTGCGGGTCCGGCTCGACGATGTTGCAGAACTCCCAGCGGATCGAGTTGGGAGCGATCGGCGCCTGGATACGGCGGATCCAGCGGCGCGGCGCCCAGCCCTGCAGCAGCCGGCGCAGCATGCTGCGGACGCCCACATCCACCTCCAGCACCCACAGCACTTCGCTCTCCTGGTCTTTGCGGATTTCGAAGGTGACGTCATTGACCCGCACCACTTTGCGCCCGTTCACGTCGATGATCTGCTGGTCCAGCAGGTCCCGCGCGATGCGCAGCATGTACTCGTCTTCGTGGTAGGGGGTAAGCACCTCGTCGCGAAGATGGATGCCCGCGAGCGAGATGGAGCGGATCTGCTCCCAGCGCACCGTGAGCCACCTCCAACCCCCGCCGACCAGGTAGCGGTCGATGCGGACCGGATCGATCACCGGAACCAGGGCGGCGTCCTCGACCCGGCCGAGGCGCCGGCCCTTCAGGTCGTAGACCTTCAGACCCACGATTTCGGTGAAATACAGCAAGTCCGGCATCGAGAAACGTCCCGGTCCATCGGGCATCCCGAGCGCGCCACAGGCGTTCAATCGACGGCCGGCTGCGCTGCGCTCTACATGGGATTGCGATCCACTCCCACTATGCCGCATCCGGCGCGGGGGCCGCAACAAAAAAAAGCGGGAGCCGGCGCACCGTGATCCGTCCGTACGGCGCAGACCTAGCCGCAACGCTCTCGCGGACGGATTACGGGCGGGCCGGAGCTATCCGAGCCTGTCCTTGAGGAGTTGATTCGCCGCGGCGGGGTTGGCCTGGCCCCGGCTGGCCTTCATGATCTGTCCCACCAGGAAGCCCAGGACCTGGGTCTTGCCGGCTCTGT
>Ga0182017_10004719_pt1 | contig 10116 bp, 8 predicted proteins | sample 712E3DmetaG_FD_120492 | JGI IMG/M metagenome (GOLD analysis project Ga0182017, IMG submission 120492) | Permafrost microbial communities from Stordalen Mire, Sweden - 712E3D metaG | ecosystem: Environmental > Terrestrial > Soil > Wetlands > Permafrost | place: Sweden: Stordalen | collected... | reverse complement strand
GCGCGGTCCATAGCGAACTGAGCTGCCCTTTCTTCCCATGTAATATTCCATGCTTTTTAATAGCCCCAGAAATTCAAAGGGACCGTAATCATCGGCGATTGCACCCGCAAGGGCAATATTATAAAAACTTTCCTGCTCTTTATAATACATCGGTTCAGTCTCATAAATGGATGATACTTTTGATATTCTGATAAAATCTTTACTCCCCAAACCGGAAACTGCATCCCTTAAATTTTTTTCACGATCACCAATATTAGAACCAATTGAAAGATAAAATATAGATGGCTTTATGCTCTTGCCGGCGGGTTTACGCCGCAGGGATTCAATTGACTTTTCGGACCAAGGCCTTTCTATATAATTCTCTTCCAGATAAGGCCCTTTTAGATTAGACTCCTCTGCAACAGGCTCTTCCCTGCCGGCATGTACCGGGTTTTCAAGTTTACAGCTTACTCCGACAGACTCCATCTCCTCTTTAATAGGCGGATTTGGTTTTTCGACTTTTACCTTTACCTTTGAGATTAGGGGTGAAAAATCCAGGATATTTTGAGCAATTTGAATTGAAAGTGTTTCAAGCAGGTCAAACTTGTTTGAACTGTTTACTTTTTTAATAACCGAAATCATTTCCGAATAATTTACTGTATTGGAAATATCATCATTTAAACCAATGACCGGTTTTTCAAAATTTTCTTTTAACTCGATACTTACATTGAAAATAAAATCCTGTCCATCTATCTTTTCCTCAGGATTTACACCATGGTAACCAAACAATTTTAAGTTTTTAATAAATACTTTGAACATGTTTTTTGCCTGCTGTCTGCCCGTTTTATCTGCTGTAAGTTCAATTTGCCTGTTACAAACTTTGTATGCTATGCCGCGAATTTTATATTAATGTTTATAAATATTTCAGTCTTAATCGATTCTCCAATATTGGTTTAAAGCTCAACTTTATTTTTCTTATACTCTTTGTTTGCCGGCACTGCCAGGACCGGTGGAAAATACCCGTTTTTTAACCTTACGTTGCCTTTTTTACTGCCCGGGCTATCTTTAAAGCTTCCACTGTCTGCTTTACATCATGCACCCTCAAAATGGCAGCGCCGTTCATAAAAGCGCATACAGCAGCTGCAATGCTTCCATAAAGCCTTTCGGCGGCTGGCAGACCACCAAGCAAACTTCCGATAAATGATTTCCTTGAAGCGCCGGCCATTACAGGAAAACCCATATTTGTAAAATCCTTAAGCTTTGCAAGTATCTCAATATTATGTTCCAATTTTTTACCGAAACCAATCCCCGGGTCGATTATAATCCTGTTGCTTTCTACGCCTGCAGCAATTGCCGCCAGTGACTGGGAGTATAAAAAATCATAGATCTCGTCTACAACATCGCCGTAACATGGATTCTCCTGCATCGTCAGCGGTGTTCCCTGCATATGCATTATAACCAGTGAAACTTTTAAGTCAGCAGCAACGCTGATTATTTTTTCATCCATTACAAGCCCGCTGATATCATTAATAATGCATGCACCGGCCTTAACGGCTTCAACGGCGACTCCGGACCTATATGTATCAACTGATATCAGAATATCATAATTATCTTTTATGTGTTCTATTACCGGAATCACACGCTGCAGTTCTTCATCAATGCTTGCAGGTTCAGAACCCGGTCTCGATGACAATCCGCCGGCATCAATTATGTCTGCGCCCTCTTTTACTATTTCTTCTGCCCTCTTAAAAGCCTTTTCCTTTTGATTGTAAAGCCCCCCATCAAAAAAAGAATCCGGGGTAACATTTAATATTCCCATTACCAAAGCGCCGCATTCCAGGTTGTCAAAGTCAAAAACTTTATTGCCGATTGTAATTGTTTTTTGCTGTTTATTTTCATTTAACAAAGAAAGGTAAGCGGTTATATCTTCTGAAAGCATTTTAAGCCCGAAAGGCTGTACTCTGATCTTTTCTGTAAGGCTTCTTATGGATTTTTCCGTGCCAAGTATAATAACATCTGTCGTTCCCTCCATCTGAATCAGCAAATCCCTTGATGTTACTACATCGCCCATTCGCGAAAGCATCTCCTGCTTTAGTATGTCTGCTGCCCTTGGTTTGACATCTTTGACCTTCAGGGCAAGCGGGAAAATCTTATTTACCATAATATGCTGTCCAGGAAGTGCTGCGCCGACCCTGCCAAATTCGTCCAGCCCCTGCCTTTTTGATTTTATTTCAAGTTTCCGTATTTTATATCCCATTAAAATTATTATCTTCCTGCCTTTATAAGTGCCATCGCTTCCGCCCTTGATGCTGAATTTTCCCTGAAAAGGCCCCTGACTGCTGAGGTCACCGTTATGGTGTTGGGCTTCTTTACGCCCCTTATACTCATGCAAAGGTGCTCTGCTTCTATTATAACCATTGTGCCCCTTGGTTGAAGCTTTTTCATTATCGTATCTGCAACAATAGTTGTAAGCCTTTCCTGTACCTGCAGCCTTCTTGAGACAACATCAAGCACCCTGGAAAGTTTGCTTAAGCCCACGATCTTCCCGGACTTATTTGGCACATATGCGATATGAGCTTTCCCCACAAAAGGAACCAAGTGGTGCTCACATACAGAATAAAATGGTATATCTTTCACAATTATCATCTCATCATGGTTTTCATCAAAAAGCGACTCAAGCTCAGCTGCCGGGTCTTTCCCGATCCCATTAAAGAGCTCTTCATACATATCTGCAACCCTCTGGGGTGTTCTTTTCAAACCTTCCCGGCTGCTGTCCTCCCCGATTCCCTCAAGTATTAACCTGACACCTTCTTCAATTAATTTTTTATCCACATAAATCCTCCTGCTTAAGAAATCATTATAAAATAATACAAAAAGACTCCGGCACCATTGAGATGCCAGAGTCTTTTATTTTTTAATATTCGTGCACACAAATACTAAGTTATTTTTGCCTTTTGTAAATCAATCAGCAAATTAAATGCCTCATTTATCTCCTGGGCCTGCTCCTCAGAGTTAGGCTGTATTATCATCCGGTTGTAAGCATCTCTTACCGCTTCTACACTGGCGCCGTCTTTCAAACCAAGGAGTTGATAGGCCTTTGTTTTACTTAACTTTTTTACAGTTGATTTCTTACTGATTCCGCCTCTGCCGTTTCCTGAATCAACCTTGCTGACTGGCGGCGCTGCCTGTTTTACTTTTTTCTGGCTTTTAACGTTAACCAGCATAGTCATTACCTGTTCCCTCGAAAGGGTTTCTTTTTCTATCAGGTTATTGGCAAGCTCTGCCAAAGCCTCCTTATTTTCACTTAGTATCTGGACTGCTTTTGCGTAACTTTCAGATATTATCCTGTTTACCTCACCGTCTATCTCAGAAGCTATCTCTTCGCTGTAGTGCGGCCTTGACATAATCTCCTTGCCGAGGAATATTTCCTCTTCATCGATCCTGTATGTGATTGGCCCGATTTTCGGGCTCATTCCAAATTCTGTGACCATTTTTCTTGCAAGTTTGGTCGAACGGTCAAGATCGTTTTGCGCACCGCTGGTTATATCATCAAAGGTCATTTCCTCGCTTACCCTGCCGCCAAGAAGCTGTGTTATATTATCCAGCATTTCTTTTTTGCTCTTTAAAAACTTATCTTCTTCGGGCAGTGTTATAACATAGCCCAAAGCCTTTCCCCTTGATATTATGGATATCTTATGGATAGGATCAGTATTCGGCAATATATGCGACAGCAGCGCATGACCGGCTTCATGAAATGCTATTATCTTTTTCTCTACTTCAGATATGATCCTTGACTTTTTCTCCGGACCCGCAATAACTCTTTCAATGGCATCTTCCACTTCAAACATGCTTATCTTTTTCTTGTTGTGCCTTGCAGTAAGCAGTGACGCTTCGTTGAAAATGTTTGCAAGATCCGCTCCCGTAAACCCGGGGGTCTCTTTTGCTATTGTCTTAAGGTTAACATCTTTATCCAGTGGTTTACCTCTTGCATGGATCTCAAGTATTTGTTCCCTGCCGAGAAGATCAGGCCTGTCAACAGCAATCTGCCTGTCAAATCTGCCGGGACGCAGCAATGCCGGATCAAGAATATCGGGCCTGTTTGTTGCCGCGATTAAAATAACCGTACTTTCCTGGTCAAAACCGTCCATCTCAACCAGAAGCTGGTTTAATGTCTGCTCTCTTTCATCGTGCCCGCCGCCCAGGCCGGCGCCTCTGTGCCTGCCGACAGCGTCTATTTCATCCATGAATATAATGGAAGGCTGAGAAGCCTTTGCCTGCCCAAACAGATCCCTTACCCTGGATGCGCCTACACCAACAAACATCTCTACAAACTCGGAACCGGAGATGCTGAAGAATGGAACCCCTGCCTCACCGGCAACCGCCCTGGCAAGCAGGGTCTTACCTGTACCCGGAGGCCCAAACAACAATACTCCCTTGGGTATCTTTGCACCGATAGCCTTAAATTTTGACGGGTTTTCAAGAAATTCTTCAATTTCCCTCAGCTCTTCTATAGCCTCGTCAACACCGGCCACATCTTTAAATGTAACCCTGTTTTTACCCTTATTGGAAACCCTTGCCTTGCTCTTGCCAAATTGCATCACTTTTGAACCACCGCCCTGCAGCTGGTTCATCATGAAGAATATAAGCCCGAATATTAACAAAAACGGTAATGCACTTAGCAGGAGCTGAAGCCATATCGACTGCTTTTGGTTATCGACCTTAAATGGAATATTCTTATCAAGCAAAAGTTTTGAGACATCATAATTTTCAAGGTATGAGACTTTAAAAGATGTCCCATCTTTCAATGTACCTTCAATTATTTTATCATCCCCTTTTATTGTCATGGGTCCAACGGCATTCAGTTCACCGCTGTTAACCATGGTGACAAATTCATTCAAGCTCAACTCTTTTACTACAGGTGCATTAAACAATGGATTCCTGAAAATCAGGAACATGACTACTATCAGTAAAATTAAAAGAGCTATATTTTTAAAACTGCGCTTCAAGTATAAACACTCTCCCTTTTTAATAATTAAACTGCTGATTTAAGTAAATCAAAACCTTAATTAAATAAATATTTTTTAGATAAATCGACATTAGATCTTTTACCCTTAAAGATAATGGTATCTTTGATTGCTTTAATAATAATCAATCCATGACTAAAACCGTTATCACCGGAAAAATAGACATAGACATTATATATTATTTTAAATAAATTTAGAAATCAAAAAAAAGAGTTAAGAGAAGTTTTTACAAAGTTTTTACATTTGGGATTGCTGAAGCTTACTCTTCTTCGATGTATCCTATGTAGGGAAGGTTCCTGTATTTCTCGTCAACATCCAGTCCGTAACCGATGACATATTTATTTGGTATTTCAAATCCTTTATATTTTACATTATTTATTGTTTTTCTTGGTACATCTTTATCAAGCAATGCACATATTTCAAGGCTTTTCGGATTGCGGGCCTCGAGATTTTTTATCAGGTAATTAAGAGTCCTGCCTGAGTCTATTATATCCTCTATTATTAAAATATCCCTGTCTTCTATGTTTGTATCAAGGTCTTTTGTTATCCGTACTATGCCGGAGCTGACCCTGGCATTGCCATAACTTGAAACAGCCATGAAATCAAAAACCACAGGTACTCTTATGCACCTGCAAATGTCTGCAACAAAAATAAAAGAGCCCTTCAATATTGCAATAAGTATCGGTGTCCTGCCCTGATAATCTTCTGTTATCCTGTCTCCCAGCTCCCTGACTTTATCTTTAAGGGTTTTTTCATCTATAAAAACTTTTATTGCAGAATCTTCCATAAATTATTTTTCCATTCTCACAGATATGGACCTTTAAACTAAGAAAACCAAAGGTCTTTAATTAAATAACACCAGATTTTAATAAAAAAATCTTAAGACCTTTATATTATCATTAAAAATCAATTATTTTTATATGAAATATTTTTTTTGTCTGCCGGTCTATTTTTACCCTTTCATCAATCCTGTAATTTCCGACCCAGATGATTTTCCCCTTATCATAAAATAATGGTATGCATGTCCTTTTGCTATACGGGACTTTCATATCAGTAAAATAATCCTGTATCTTTTTAAAATCTTTAAGCCCCAAAGGTATAAACCGCTCTCCTGTTTTATGCCAGTACTTAATCTTAAGGGGAAAACGGATTTTATCAAAATCCATAAAAGCTTCTGAGCTTTTTATATTTTTATCTTTTAAAAGCCCCATGTTCCCTGAAAATGCCTCCATAAAATACTTTCTGCCGGCAATTTCCAGCTCCTGTTTTGAGTCAATTTCAATTTTAATATCCGGTCCAGGTTCAATCATGCCCATGCCTTCCGGCTCAGTGTTATATAAGTAAAGATTTTCGCTTTCCCTGATGATTGCTGTCCCTCCTTTAAGAAGCAGCTCTTTTCTTTCGTTTCCGGAAAAGCAAAGCTTTGTTATATCTGAAAGGTTTTCCCTCCTGATATTTGTAAAATCTTTATTTAAAAGCTCAATTGCAGAAATCAGGATACGTTTGATAACAGATTCAGGATAAGCCCTTAATTTTAGCAAGGGCATTTTGATGATTTCAGCAGGCATTGATTTTTTGCCTGAAACGAACATCTCCGTATTTTCCCACTCGCTTTTGCCTTTTACGCCTGTGCCACCCTGTATTGTACCGGTTCCGCACGGTATTATCTCTGCAATTTTTTTTAAAGATTTCCTGCCATAAGTGTCAATAAAAGCATTTTCTTCCCTTAAGACATCGATAGTGCCGGACAGGTTTTTTACAAAATTTTCAGAAAAATTATTATTTATAAATGGTATTAAAATGTTTCTGATTTTGTTTCTGTAATAAATATTTTCCAGATTTGTCTTATCTGTGCAATACGGGATTTTATTTTCTGAAAGATAATCCAGTATATCTGCATGAAATACTTCGAGCAGGGGCCTTATATATTGTCCGTTTACCGGCTGAATGCCCGATAACCCGCGAAGTCCTGAACCCCTTAAAAGGTGCATTAAAAAGGTTTCAACGTTATCATCGGCAGTATGGCCGGTGGCAATTTTTTTTATCCGGTTTTTTGCAGCTGTTTCGTTTAAAAGGTCAAGCCTTAGTCTGCGGGCGCCGTCCTGGAATGAAAGCCTGCGCTGCCTGCACCATTTTTTAACATCCATTTCTAATGTAAAGAATTTTAATCCATGCTCACTGCAGAAATTTTTAACAAATGCCGCATCTTTTGAAGAATCGCCATTTCTTGTTTTATGGTCAAGATGAAAACAATAAAGTTTAAGGTTAAAAGATGCCTTTATCTGATTTAAGGCCTCAGCAAGAAATACAGAATCGGGACCGCCTGAAATCGCTATAAGCACACTGTCCCCTTTTTGGAGCATCTTAAAACGTGAAATTGTGGAAAGTACCTTATTTAACAGGTTCGCTTTCATTTTTTACGTATTTAAATCCACTTGATAATTTAATCTTATGATGCTTTTTGCCCAGCCGGATACATCGTCAATATCTAATACCACTCCATTAAGCCAGTTGTCTTCACTGGCAACTTCAAACTTTTGCGGCATCATTTTTAAAAATCTTTCTATAATAGGTTCTTTTTTTACTCCAATGACGGAATCCCTCGGACCGACCATGCCGGCATCTGAAATAAACGCAGTGTTCTTGGGCAATATCCTTTCATCAGCAGTCTGTACATGGGTATGCGTGCCAATTACGGCACTTACGCGGCCGTCAAGATACCAGCCCATCGCCACTTTTTCACTTGTTGCTTCAGCGTGAAAGTCTACGATTACTATATTTGTCTCCTTATATATGGCAGAGAGCAGCTCGTCCATTTTCCTGAAAGGACAGTCCAGATTTTCAACAAATACCCTGCCGCAAATATTGGCAACAGCTATTTTTTTTCCGCCCATTTTCGGATTCTGGAATATATGGTATCCATTCCCGGGTGTACCGGGAGGAAAATTTGCAGGCTTCAATAACCTCGGCTCATTTTTTATATAATCATAGATATCTTTTTTCTTATAGATATGATTGCCGGATGTCAGGACATCAACACCAATACTAAATAAAAAATCAGCAATACCGGGGTTTATCCCAATGCCGCCTGAAGCATTTTCACCATTGGCAATCACTATGTCCGGTTCATACTTTTCAATTAATCCGGGTAGCTCCATTTTTAAACAGGAACGTCCGGGTTTGCCGAATACATCTCCCAAGAATAATGCCTTCATTATTGTCTTTCCAGCCTCACTTATTGTTTATTATCTTCATATATTATGTCTTATAGACTGACTAATTCCAGAAGTTTATTTTCCAGCTTTCATCCTTATCTTTGACTAAAGAGATCAGCATGTCCTTATATATTTTTTCTTCACCATCATAAGTATCTGTCATATCAATCCCGACAGTCGCAATATTGTTCTTTACTTCGACCCAGTTGATTTCAATAGATACTACCTTTGTCACACTCAGGAATTCCTTTTTGAAGTCCTCCATTGTTTTCACTGATTGGGGCGGAGTGTAAATCAGGGCATATGCAGAATCATAATCCTGTGCAACCAGAAAATCAAAAAATTGTTTTACTGCAGCAACTGCCGCATCTGATTGCTGTCCGCTGCCGAATCCGCCCAGGATATCATTTTTTAAGCCCGTAATCTTTTCACACCCGGTTAAAAAAACTGCGGATGGCAAAAGCATTAATATCATTACAAGAGAAATCAGCGCTGCAATAAATATTCTTTTTAATCTGTAAAATTTTGTGATTTTTTTAATTTTAATATTTTTTAAAAACATCTTTTAAAAACATCTTTTTAAACAGAAATCTCATGTCCGCTTGTCAGGTAATCAGCTTCTCCAAAATAACAGGATTTATTTATATCTAAAACATTAAAAGTATTGCTTGAATAAAAAATGAAAAAAGCAAAATTAAAAAAATTAAGGCTTTTTGGATTGGTAGCGGGGATAGGATTCGAACCTATGACCTTCGGGTTATGAGCCCGACGAGCTACCAGACTGCTCCACCCCGCAATGCGAGAATACCTGGTTATTTGACAAGCGTAATACATTATAATGATTTCCCAGAAATTTTCAAACAATACTTTGTAATACTTTTTACACTCAATGGTTGCCTGTAATAAAAGCTTGATTAATTCTTATTAATTTTTCCTTATGGTTGCGGGAGACTTTACCGCCCTTTCCAGCGCTAAATTTTTCAAAGCAAATCTATCCTTCAAAAACCCTTTTACGAGTGAAAGCGCAGAAAGATCGAGCCTGAACAGCGGAAAAAGCTCATCATTTTTTTTAATATAGAATCCGTTTTTAATCAGGAATTTAATCGGGATTATCGGGCTGTTTGCATATTCTTCGATGTCCATATCATCGTTTACCCTTTTACCTATGGATTCAATGGAATTTACACGGCTGAGAATCAAATCTTTTTCAAGAGACATAAGCAGTTTTTTTCCGGCACCAAGATTCCTGTATTCCGGCAAAACATAAAGGCAGCCTAAAAATATACTTTCGCTGTCCGGTGGAAATATAGTGTAAGATTTAAGCCTCGGAAAAAGATAATATTTCCCGGCCATCAAAATACCTATGCATTTTTTATTGCTGAAAGCAGCTTTTATTATTCCTCCGCTCCTTGAAAAAGAATCAATGAACCTGTTATTTTTATTATTTAAGTTTCTAATCCCTAAAAACCTGCTCTTTAATAATTCCCATATATTTATACTTTTTGAGGTCTCCTCATAAAACCCGGAACTTCCCTGATTCAGCCAGAATCCGCAATTAAGGCATTTGAATTTAATATTTTCCAGCTGTTCCCCGCTGATATTTTTAATTGCAAAATTAAGGTTCATATAAAAAAAGTCCGTATTTAATTCTGTAAAAAATCAAAGATTATTTCAATAAATCATCGGTATGGAGAAATATTGTAACGATAATTATAATTGATTATCTTTAATTCTGCGAATTCTTGTTTCTTGGTACATTGATAGTCCTGCATAGTAAATTATTTATTAGACTGGGTGTTTAAGATGCTTTTTGAAATATTAAGTAAAAAATTACTTGGACTACTTACTACAAATACTAATTTAATTGCTTTGAACTTTTGCAGCTTTTAAGCTATATT
>Ga0182017_10004718_pt1 | contig 10117 bp, 9 predicted proteins | sample 712E3DmetaG_FD_120492 | JGI IMG/M metagenome (GOLD analysis project Ga0182017, IMG submission 120492) | Permafrost microbial communities from Stordalen Mire, Sweden - 712E3D metaG | ecosystem: Environmental > Terrestrial > Soil > Wetlands > Permafrost | place: Sweden: Stordalen | collected... | reverse complement strand
GGCCACGACCACGGCCTCCTGCAGCTGTCGCGACACCGTCGAGAATCTTCGCGGCTTGCGAAGAAACGCGACGTTAGTAGTACAGCGCAGCCTGACGGCCGCAACCAAAGGGATCAACCCGGCCACGGCCACGACCACGGCCACGGCCACGGCCACGACCACGGCCTCCCGCGACACCGTCGAGAATCTTCGCGGCTTGCGAAGAAACGCGACGTTAGTAGTACAGAGGTCGGAGAGGAATAGGTTCGGACTGGACAGGAGTCCAACCCATTCCTTTCCGGTCCGGCTCTGTGTCCTCTGTGCCCTCTGTGGTGAAAAAGCTAGCCCAGCAGCAGGCGCTCGCGGTCGATGTGCGCCAGCATGCGGACCAGGCGGCCGTCAGCCTCGATGGCGCCGAGGAGGTCACTGGCCATGCGCGTATAGGTGGGCCGATCGATCTCGCCCACCAGAAGCCGCGTGCGCAAGAACACGAACGCCGTCTGTGTCACGTCGGACAGGCAGTACTGGCGCAGGATTTCGATCTGACCGGCGCGATACAGGCCCTCGACTTGGCTGCCGTCGAGGCCCTCCTCTTTTCCAGGAAGCCCGATGAGGCGGGCGGCGCCGTGCAGGGAGCTCATGCGGGCAGCGCCAAAATCGGCAAGGAAGTCGCCCAAGTCCCAATGTCCTTCGGCGCTGAAGCGATAGCGGAAGCCAGGCTCGCGGTAGTACCAGGGCAGGCTGATGCCATGGCGGAGGCTGCGCAGAATCAGCACGGGCAGGTCGAATCCGCGGCCATTCCAGGTGACCAAGCGCGGCTTCCATTTGGCCATGAACTCGGCGAAATCGGTGAGCATGCCCACCTCGTCCTTGGCCTCGCCGATGGTGCCCATCTTCTTGCAGGCCATGTGCTCGTCCAGCCACATGACCCCGATGACCACGGGCTTGCAGGCGAAAAGCGGCGGAAAAGGACGCTCCGCGCCCGGAGTAGGCTGTGGCGGCGTGTAGATATCGCTGTCGGGAATGGTTTCGATGTCGAGCACTAGATGCGTCAGGGCTGACATGGCAAGCCAGATTGTACCCAAGCCGCCGGTCTTGGCTATTGATCGTGCACCCTGCGTTCCGACCAGCTACTTTGAAGATATAGGCCATGGCAACCAGGGACTCGGATGACGAGCCAGAGCCGGAAGGAGCACCACCGTCGGCGCATTCGCTGCACCAGGTGCGTGCGGCCCAGCTCCGTGCGCGGGCGACCCGTTGGGCGATTGGCAAGTCGGCGTTCGGGACGGTCTTCCTTATCGGCGCTCTGGCCTATGCTCTCGGGCCAGATCGGCACCTGCCTTCTAGCCGGCTGTGGATGGCGCTGCTGGTGGTGCTGTCAACCTTCAACGTGGGACTGGGGTTGCGCACATTCTCGCGGGTGAGACGTCGGGCTCGGCGCTTCTGGCCGGTCGCCACGGTTCTCTGGGGCCTGTTGGCCACGGGCCTGCTGCGTATCCTACTTGCCAGGTAGAAAGGCTAAAAGGTCGTGAACGCCATCGCGCCCACGCCGTCGGGTGAGAACACGGGCGCGAGTTGGAAGGACGAGCCGCGGGCGTCAGCGGTCGCGCCGGAAGGATGCGAAAGGTAGCCAAGATAGAAGAACACGGCTGATGCCGCCACTGCCACAGCGCCAGCCCCATACCAGATCCACTGGTATGTCTGGTACCTGTCGCCCAGGGTCTTGGTTCTGTCCCTATAGGCCACTTCTCCCGGAGTAAGGTCGAGAGCTGGCTTCCCATTCTGGCCGCAGCCGGCTGTCGTCGAGGATGCCCCGGGACAGGGGAAACGCCGATACTGATCGAGCAGGTTGTTGGCTCTGCTCACCTGAACGCTCCAGTAGATTCCATATCCGACGGCGGCCAGGCCGAGGGGCAACGCAATCCAGGCCGCCACCTTGAACCCGATCCTTCCACCATCTGACCCGCTGCTGGTCAGCTCCTCCTTGGCGGGCTCGGTTGGCTCGGTGGCGCCTGGGGCGACAGGTTCCACCGCAGCCGTCTCAGCCGATGGTGCTGCAACCGGCGCTGGCGCCACTGCCACCAACTCGATCGTGACGTCTCTGGTCTCGCCGGAACCTAGGGTGACGCTTTTCTTGGCCGGCGTGTAGCCCGGCTTGCTCACGGTGATCTCGTGTTTGGCCGCAGCCACGTTTGCGATGGTGAGCCCGCCTGAACCCATGACCCCAGCGGCGACCCCGTCGATGGTGACCGAGGCGCCCACCACGCCGCCCAGCAGGCGCAGAGTGCCTGGCAAGGACTGGCCAGTCAGGGTCGCGATCCATTTCTGCACCGGCGCGTAGAGGGCGGTGCCACTCGACTGGGCACGGCTAAGCTGATCCGTGGTCCACGATTCGACGACGTCCTTGTCGGCATCGAACAGCTTGAGCGTGATGCTGTAGGAGTCGGAACCAGCGCTCTTCACTGCGCCGAAGATCAGACGCGAGGCGCCCAGGCTCTTGGCTGCCTGACCCATGCACGCAGGCGCTTCGTCGGGACAGGAAAACACCAGCTTCACCTCTACGAGATCGCGGCCTTGCACTAGGCGATAGCCGGACAACATCGATAGGCGCTGGCGGAGCGCATCGGTCACCCCTAGCGCCACCGAGTCAGGTACGCCCTCGCTGGCCTCGAGGCCCAGGATGGCCACGGTGACGCTATCCCCGGCAAAGACCCGGCCGCTGGAGAAGAAGCATGCAGCCGCCGCGCCCATGCCGGCCATAAGGGACACTAGTTGGAAAGCCCGAGCACGTGGATTCTTCATACCGACACGATTGTTTTCCCACGGGCCGTCTCTTGTCAATGACTAGGGCCTTCCGAGCGAGGCCGACTCGCTGGCAGGGCTCGACCGTGTTAGCGTATCCGCCAGCGGAAACAACCATGCGGATCGGCGTATCGGCCAAGATATTCCTCGCTTACGCCGTCCTTCTGAGCGTGTTCGGCGCCAACAGTCTTTTTACCTTGCTGTATCTGCACCGGGGGCGCCAGGAGCTGGCCGCCAATCATAGGCGGCTGGAGGTTCAGGTTGCCGTCGACGCCGCACTGCGCTCGCTGGAGGATTTCTCGCGTTCCCGCGCCAACGACAGCACGGGAGTGCCGCAGGGCCTGACCAGTCGGGTGGCGGCGCAAAACGGCATTGCCTCTGCGCGGCAAGATCTGGGTGATGCGCTTGCCGCCGTCGACCAATACCTAAGCGACGAACCCAACCCCCGGCGGCGGAACGAGTTCGAGGACTATCGCCGGGAGATCGTGGGGTTGGAGGCGCGCGTCGTGGCCGTGGCTGCCGACCTGGGCGCCAGCGATCCGACGGTGGGCGTGGATGCCGGCCATCAGGCCGAACGCAGCCTCGCCAATCTATTGGCCACCTTCCATCGGCTCAAGAGCAACCTGCGCGGCCGCGGCAGCCAGATCGCCGCGGAGCTTTCCAACAACGAGCGTCGCGCGGTGGATGCAGCTCTCTTGCTGACCGGCCTGGGCCTGTTTCTCGCGGTGGGAGCAGCACTGCTGGTGCTGCGGACCCTGTGGCCCCTGCGCGTGTTGCGCGAGCACGCGCGCCAGATCGCGGGCGGCGACTATGCGCGCCGCACGGATGTGCGGTCGCGCGACGAGATCGGCGACCTGGCCCGCGAGTTCAATGCCATGGCCCACGCCATCGAGGAACGCGAGCACAAGCTGATTCGCTCCGAGCGTCTGGCCACCGTGGGTCGCATGGCTGCACATATCACGCACGAGATCCGCAACCCGTTGGCTTCGGTGGGGCTGTACCTGGAGCTGCTTTCCGACGAGGTCGGGGCGGACAACCCGGAAGCACGCAATTTGGTCCGCTCGCTCTCCACCGAGGTCGACCGGCTGAGCGAGATCACGGAAACCTACCTGCGCTTCGTCCGGCTGCCCAAGCCCAAGCTCGAGCGCGAGGATCTGGGCGCCCTGGCCAGCTCGGTGATGGAGTTCTCGCGCGGCGAGCTGGCTTTAGCCCACATCGACCTGGATCTGGCCATCGCCTCCGGCCTGCCCGAGGTGGCGGTCGACGAGAGTCAGATCCGGCAAGCCCTGCTGAACTTGGTCCGCAATGCCAAGGAGGCCATGCCCGAAGGCGGCCGCATCCGGGTGGAGGTGGGCACAGCCGACTCAGGATGGGTGCGTCTGGCCGTCGGCGATAGCGGTCCGGGCATCAGTCCGGAAGACCTGGGCAAGATCTTCGATCCCTTCTTTTCCACCAAGGAAAAGGGCACTGGCTTGGGACTGGCGCTGGTGCAACAGATCGTGAGTGACCACGGTGGACGGATTGAGGTGGATCTGCCTCTCGCGGGCGGGACCACCTTCGCCATCTTGCTGCCGCCCGCCGCGCGTGCAGAGGTCGCCCAGCCGGCCAGCCTGTCCGGTGCGGTCGAGACCAACCGCGATTTTGCGCCGGTCGCAGGGGCTGCCAAAGACGTGGTACGATAGGATCATGGCCAGCGACGACAAGCCCAGCCGAGGAGATGAGATCCGGCCCGAGGTGTACGACGACTACGACGCCTTTCTCAAGCAGGCGATTCGCCAGTACTACGAGCGCGGCTGGAAAAGCCGCAAGGGCAACTTCATTGCCCTGGTGATCGCGTCGGGGCAGATGGCCTCCATGGCCAAAGATTCGGTGGCGGACGGCTCGGGCCTGAAGAAGGCGGCCATCGGCGCGGCCAGCGTGGTCGCTCTGCGCTTCGCCTGGCGCTATTTCTTGGCTGGCCCTCTCGGCATGATTGTGGGCGTCGCCGCCCTCGGCTCCGCGGTTGCTTACTTGGGCAAGCATCAGAAGGAAGTCACCGGCAAGATCCAGCCCTATCGCACCCTGGTCAGTGAGACGCGGACCCGCTTCGAGGAGATCCAGGGCGGCTATCGTGCCGGTCGCTACGACCAAGCGGGCCGCAATCTCATGGTGGACGGCCTCCTGCAGCAGTTCCTCAGGCAGGTCGACGAAAGCTAGCTCTTTTCACCACAGAGGGCACAGAGCAGACAGAGCCGGACCAGAAAAGGAAGGGTTGGGTTCGGCACAGTCCACATCCCTTCTTCCTATCCGATCTCTGTACTACTAGGATGCGGAATCTTCGCAGGCCGCGAAGATTCTCGACGGTGTCGCGATAGTTGCAGGAGGTCGTGGTCGTGGTCGTGGTCGTGGTCGTGGCCGGAGCGATCCCTTTGGTTGCGGCCGTCAGGCTGCGCTGTGATCTCTGTGGTGAAAAAGCTAGCTAACTCAGCATCACCGACTTCATCCCGCCGCTGGCAAATCGCACCAGCATGCTCGAGCGCAGGACAGTCTCCACCTTGCCGCGGCCAAAATCTGGGTGCGAAATGACCTCGCCAACTCTGTAGCGCTCGCGTGGATTGAAGGGGCGCACATTGGCAACATCAGCCAGCTCGCGCCCGAGGGCGCGCAGCTCTTCTGCCTTCTGCTCGGCCCTGCGCGCGGCCTCGGTTTCCTGGGGCGAAGCGGCGGGTGCAGAAGATTCAGTCGCCGAAGCCTTGCGCGCCGGCGTGGTGCGGTAGTTATGCCGGTTGCCGCAGGCTTGGCAGACGACCTGCTTGGGCGTCGCCCCGACCATGGCTATGATGTTGTGGGTGGTCAGTCCATCACAGGGGCCGCACCAGGCGTCGACGTCGCCGCCCACGTGGAAGGTTCCCGCTGCAGGGCCCTCGGCCCGACTGTCGTTGCGCCAGGAAACCCCGGTGATTCGGCGCTCCTCGACCTCCGAGGGACCGGAGCCGTGACGATCGCCAGTGGGGCCGGTGGCGATACCCCCGATTCGGGGCAGGAGCGAGGCCAGGCGACGCAGGTCGGTGACCCGCCGTCCAAGTCTTCGCTCGATCAGCACTCGTTCACCCTCCGAGACAGCCGCGCAAAGATCACGATAGTTCTGCGACAGGCGCTCGACCGCCAAGTGCGCAGAGGTGACCACGTCGCGCTCCTCGGTGCGCTCCTGGGCCGAGTGAACCAGCAAGGCGACTTCTCGAATTTCTTCGGTCAGGTTGTCCAGAGCTGAACTCATTCTTCTTCCTGGTGACTTCCTCTCATGGACTCGGCCGGAAAACAACTAGCTATGGCCTGTCGGGAAATTCGGGTCGCCGCGTTCCGCTAGTCGCTACCGCTACCGCCCGCGCGGGCCGACCTGTGCTGGCCCGGAATCTCCCGCCAGGCCCTGGCCCCAAAACCCACGACAAACCTTGATTGCGTCGAGGACCAAGGCCGTCTAACATGCATTCCGCCTTTACCCCTTTGGAGCCATCCACCATGCGTACCACGCCCATCGTTGTCCTTGGTTTTGTTGCTTCTCTCTCCTCGACGGCGAGCGCGCAGTTTGCGCCCGCTCCAGTGGCGCCGACGGCGCCAGCGCCCCTGCCGGCTGCCGCGCCCGCGTATCCTCCGGCTGCCGCGCCCGCGTATCCCCCGGCTGCTGCGCCTGCACCAGCACCCGAGCCAGCGCCTGCTCCGATAGCAGTGCCTGCGCCCGTCCCGGCTCCCGCCGCAGCGTCGGGCACCGAGGCCAGCCTGCCTGCTGCCACTGCGGGGGAAACTGACGACCGGCCGCGTGGCTTCATCCCGCAGAACTCACTGGCTGGGTCGGTGGGCCTTCTGCGCATGGGCGCGGCCGAGGTGGGGCGCTTGTGGCAGTTTCGCCTGGGCTTGCACGGCGAGTACTTCAAGACCGACAAGATGCTGATTGAGAGCGGCGATTTTCAGAATGGCGGGGACACCAACACCCGTTTCCAGGGCGCGCTAACCTTTGGACTAACCCCGCTGCAATTCATGGAGATCTTCGGGGCGGTGATGGCCTCGGGCAACAAGAACACGCGGTGTCTTGCCTCCCAGACAACCCAGTGCGTCAGCGAAGGTGGTCGGACCGACCCTGAGATCATCAAGGCATTCGGCGACTTGATTCTCGGAACCAAGTTGGCCTATGCGCTGCCTAGTGGTTTCAGCATCGGCGGTGAGCTGGGCGTGCGCCTGATGTCGTCGGTGGGAGGGCTGACCTTCAGCGGCGATTCGACTTCGGTGTGGATCGACGCCCTGGCGAGCTGGAACTTCCAAGCTCTCGCGCCCATGCTGCCTTTGCGTGCTCACCTGAACCTCGGCATGTACTTCGACAACTCCTACAATGCTCCCGGCTATCCTGCGGGCACTACGATCTACTCGCGCTACGTTTCTTCCTTCGCGTATGGCCTGGGCAAGGATCGCTTTCGGCTAGCCCTTGGTCTTGATGCCCCGCTGGCTGAGTTGGCCGATTGGTTCTCGTTGCGTCCCATGCTCGAGTATCACTTCGAGTACATCACGGCTGACGGAGACTCAAGTTTCGGCGCTTACGGTCCGAACTGCGATCCTTCGGGCAAGGTGAGCTGTCGCAACAACAAGAGTCAGCAGTGGATGACCTTGGGCCTGCAAGCTCAGTTCGCGCACAGCCTGACCCTCATGCTGGGCATCGATCTGGAGCTAGAGGCCGTCGGCTACCCCTACGGTCCGCCTCTGGCGCCGTGGAACTTCCTGTTTGGCGCCAGCTATCCGCTGGACGCCGTTCCGCGAGTTGTGACCCGCAAGATCCCGGTCGAGAGGGTGGTGGCAGCGTCAACCAGAGAAGGCACTGTGGCAGGCAGGTTGGTGAGCACGGTTGGCACGCCGGTGGAGGGCGCGGTGGTTGGGGTGACGGGCCGCGGGCACTCACGCGTCCTCGCCGAGGCGGATGGGACCTTCCGGAGCGTGCCACTTGACCCCGGCCTGGTCGAGTTGCTCGTGGCGGCCCCCAACTACGAGAATGCGGCTGCAAGGGTCGAGGTGGTGTCAGGCCAGACGACCAATGTGGCCATCACGATGACGCCGCGGGCCCCGGCAGCCAAGATCGCGGGCCGGGTGACCGAGGATTCGGGCAAACCCGTGGTCGCGACCATCAGGCTGGCTGGTCCGCAAATTGCCGAGGCCAAGACCGATGATGCGGGCAACCTGTCGGTCGCAGTCCAGCCGGGTCAATACGCACTCCGCGTGGAGGCAGACCAGTATCTGAGCCGAGAGATGTCGATTGAGGTGAGGGAAGGGGCGGACACCCCGCTCAACGTCACCATGCACACGCGTCCTGCGATTCCGGGGGTGGTCTACAAGGATGGAAAGATCACCCTACGCCAGCCCGTCGCCTTCAAGGCGAAGGGCAACAAGCCCACCGCCGAATTTGCGCCGGGCGCAACCCGTGTTCTCGACGAAGTGGTGGATCTCCTAATCAGCCATCCTGAAATCCGTCAGATTCGTATCGAGACGCACACGGACAACAGCCTGCCGCCTCCCAAGGCGCTGGAACTCACCAACCAGCAGGCCCAGACGATTGCCGACTACATGAGCCAGCAGGGCGTGCCCAAGGACCATGTAGCCGCCGAGGGCATGGGCTCGAGCAAGCCGCGCGCTCCCAACGTGGGCAAGGCTGGCAAGCTGAAGAACCGCCGAGTGGAAATCGCAGTGGTGCAGTAGAACTGCGACATCAGTTCTTCGATTCACCGACGGCCGACGACGTCTCGCGAGGCACTGGGCCGATGGCTCCTGCCCAACGGGATCACGCTCGTCCGTCAAGGCGATGAAAGGTGGTCGTGGTCGCAGACGTAGTCGTGGCCAGACCCTCTTGCTTCGGCCACGGCCACCACGGGAGCAGTCAACGAGGGAGCAGCTACTCGCGGCTCTTCAGGATGAGCAGGCGGTAATTCGCGTACTCGGCCTGGCCGCAGGAGTAGAGGATCTCAGTCAAGAGGCGGTAGGGCGTGAACCGGTCCGCGACGATGGTCAGCTCGCCGTCGAATTTCTGCCCGGTCATCTCTGCCACCTTCTTCTCCTTGCGCGCCACCCGATTCAGTATTTCAACCAGGGGGGTGATGTAGTACCCATTGTCGCCGTCGCGTTTGAGGGCCGGATCGATCTTGCCACTGTTGATGGGAGCCACTGGCTCGCCATCGACCAACACCACACGTTTGGTGACCGTGACCGCGATCGCCTGCTTGGCGTTGAGCCGGGTGGTGGAAGACGGCAGCATCATGTTCTGGTCCTGGTTGACCAACAAAGCCGACGAGGTGAAGGTCTTGAGCAAGAACACCAGGATGATGGTCATCATGTCCATCATCGGGGTGATGTTCAGGCTGGTGATCTCCTCGGGCTCGGCCAGTTTGCGTGCGAAGGCGCGGACCGCCCGCTTGCCCTTCAGACGGTCCGACATTTCGGACGGAGCAGACACAGCCTCAGCGCTCATCACAAGATCCCCGCTGCAAACACGATGTCAGGGAAGAGCATATGGCCGTCCTTGTCCTCACGCATGGCGTCGAGGGTCTTGATGACAATCTCGTAGGCCGTTCCGGCGTCCGCGTTGAAGGTGGCCTTGGTCTCTTCTTTGAACTGATTCTTGACGTCGGTCAGCTTGGTCGTCAGGGCAACGTAGTCGTAGTCGCCGGTGGGCAGCTTGGGGATAGGTGGCATGACGCCGCCCGAGCCGGCCAAGGTGAAGCCCGAGTTGCCCACGGTCACGGTCAGGTTGAGGGCCGGTTTTTCTTCCTCGCCACCGCCGCCACCGCCCCCGAAGGTCGGCGAAGACGCGTTCACGGTTCCGAGAGGCACCTGATTCACCACCGAAGCGAGGAGGAAGATGATGATGTTGGTGACGATGTCCATGTACGGGACGAGGTTGATCTCGCCAGTATCCTCCTCCGCTTCCTCGAACTTCTCCTTCATCCGCCGCATGCGGGCCCGAACTTGACGTCTGGTCATCGCATGTTCGCCTGGTTGATGTGTCCGTTCGCTGAAATGCAGGTTTACTTGGGCGCCGCTGCCCCGCCCGTGCTGTGGGCTGATTCCGCCAAGAGGTTCTCCAGCTTGAGCGAGAAGGCCTCGAGATCAGCCGCCTGGCGCTTGGACATCGAACCCAGGATCGCGTGCGCGATGATGCAGGTCACCGCGATGCCCAGACCCATGGCCGTATTGTTGAGCGCCTCGGAAATGCCCTTGGCCAGAAGGCTGCTCCGCTCTTCCGGCTTGGCGGCGGAAACCGCACCGAACGCGCGGATGAGGCCGACGACCGTACCGAGAAGGCCGACCAGGGTGGCGATATTCG
>Ga0182017_10004717_pt1 | contig 10117 bp, 10 predicted proteins | sample 712E3DmetaG_FD_120492 | JGI IMG/M metagenome (GOLD analysis project Ga0182017, IMG submission 120492) | Permafrost microbial communities from Stordalen Mire, Sweden - 712E3D metaG | ecosystem: Environmental > Terrestrial > Soil > Wetlands > Permafrost | place: Sweden: Stordalen | collected... | reverse complement strand
TTCCCGCGCGTCCGAACCGCGTCCTCCTATTTGGCCTTGCTCCGAGCAGAGTTTGCCGCGTTTCACTCCCCGAGCGAGCAAGCTCGAACGGGGCTACGTCTCTGTGGCACTGGTCCTCGCCTCGCGGCGGACGGGCATTACCCGCTACCCTGCGCTGAGGAGCTCGGACTTTCCTCGATGCCACGACCCGAAGGTCGGAGCCCCGCGATCGTCCGGCCGACTCGCCGAGGCGGGATTGTAGTCGAAGTGACCCATATGACCAACACGGCCGGAATTCACATCAGACTCGCGACCGCCGTGGACGCGCGGTCGATCGCTGAAATCGGTGTGCTGGGCTGGCAGGCGGCCTATCGCGGCATCTTCCCCGACGCGTTCCTCGACGGGCTCTCCATCGATGCCCGGGAGACCGCTTGGCGGATGATGCTCGAGAACGACGAAGCAGGTGACGCACCGGCCTGGCTGGCCGGACGCAATGGCAGCGCCATCGGCTTCCTGGCAAGCGGTCCGCTCCGGGATGGCGACGTGCCGCGGCCCGCGGCGGAAATCTATGCCATCTACGTTGTGCCGGACAGCTGGCGCAGCGGAGCCGGCAAGGCGCTGCTCGGCGCCGCCATCGACCACTGGAAGACCCGTGGGGCCACAACCCTGGTGTTGTGGGTTCTGGAGGCGAACGACCGCGGCCGGGCCTTCTATGAGGCCATGGGTTGGCGGGCGGACGGTCGCCGCCAGCAGATCGACCTCGGCGGGTTCACGGCGACGGAGGTTCGGTACCGCGTCCGGCTCTGACCGCGCGCCCTGCCTCGCCGAGAGGGTAGCATCGGTTCGTTGTCGTCAGATGCACGCACCTTCTGAAGGAGACGGAGGCCATGGGCGAGAAGTCGGGCAACAGGTTCCGCGAGTTACTGCGGGTCAAGCCGGGCCAGAAGGTGGACCTCGCCAGTTTCGACTGTGGGGCCACGTTCGGTCGGGAGAAGGCCGATGCCGAGGTAACACTGAACGGGTACCTGACGCGCCTGGCCGATCTGCAGGAAAGGATCTACGCCGAGGCCAAGCATCCCGTCCTGATCGTGCTGCAAGGCATTGACGCGGCCGGCAAGGACGGCACGATTCGCATCATTGCCGGCGCCTTCAATCCCCAGGGCACGCCCGTAACCTCATTCAAGGAGCCGACGCCGAAGGAACTGGCCCACGACTACCTGTGGCGGGTCCACGCCGCCTTGCCCGGCAAGGGCGAGATCGGCATCTTCAACCGCAGCCACTACGAACAGGTCTTGATCGTGCGGGTCCACAGCTTGGAGCCCGAGGACGTGTGGCGGCGCCACTACGGCGAGATCCGCGACTGGGAGAAGATGCTCACCGACTCGGGCGTGACGATCCTCAAGTTCTTCCTGGCCATCGACAAGGATGAGCAGCGCCAGAGATTCCAGGATCGAGTCGACGATCCCACCAAGCGCTGGAAGATCGGCACCAGCGACATCGCCGAACGCAGATACTGGGACGACTACCGAGTCGCTTTCGAGGAGATGCTGGCCGAAACGAGTACGGACTACGCCCCCTGGTATCTGGTCCCGGCCAACCGCAACTGGCTGCGCGACCTGGCCATCGGCGAGATCGTGACCGATGCGATGGACGCCCTGAACCCTCAGTATCCGGAAGCGGAAGCGGGCCTGGCGGGGCTCAAGGTCGTCTAGCGGAGTCGAGCCCAGCCTGCCGGCCGCTCCCCTACCTCGGGCGAACGACCACCACGCGCGGACCGCCGGTCTGGGCTCGATCGATGGCCTCGTTGCATAGAGCATCGGCCTGCTTGTTCTGTGCCCGCGGTACGTGCGTGGCACTCCAACGGGTAAACCGCGACAGCAGCGCCTTCGCCTCGGCGTGGAGCGGGATCAGCTTGGCGTCCTTGACCCGCCAGCGGCCGTGGAGCTGTTCCACGATCAGCTTCGAGTCGAGCAGCATGTCGACCGCCTGCGCCCCCAGTTCATGAGCCAGGGAGAGGGCACGCAGCACGGCTGTGTACTCGGCCACGTTGTTGGTCTGGACGCCGAGATACTCGGAGATCGTGGCGATCGGCGGCGCATCGGGGCGGCGCGACGCCGGGCCCGTCGCCTCGATCAGGACGGCGCCCAGCGACGCCGGGCCGGGGTTTCCTCGAGCCGCGCCGTCGGTTCGAACGATTAGCTTCAAACCGCCCGAGCCGGCAACGGCCGACTCACCGGCACCGCCCGCCGGGCTGGCACCGGCCTCCGAGCCGGCACCGGCCGAACCTTCAGTCGCATCGGTCTTCTTCGCCCCGACGGACTGCCAGAGCGAATCCCAGCCCGGGTCGCGCGGGCTGCCCCGGCCGCTCAGCCGCGTCGCCCCACGATCGCCGAGGAAACCTCGAGGATCGCCCTGGTGATGTTGATGCCGCGCGGGCAGGCGTCGACGCAGTTGAAGATCGTGCGGCAGCGCCACACGCCGTTCTCGTCGGCCAGGATCTCCAGCCGCTCGGCCGAGCCTTCGTCTCGCGAGTCGAAGATGAAGCGGTGGGCCTGGACGATCGCCGCCGGACCCACGTACTCGGGCCGGGCCCAGAACGAGGGGCAGGAAGCGGTGCACGCCGCGCACAGGATGCACTTGGTCGTGTCGTCAAAGCGGGCGCGATCCTTCGGACTCTGGAGCCGCTCGCGCTCGGGCTCGGGCTGGTCGTTGATGAGGTACGGCAGGACGGAGCGGTATTTGCCGAAGAAGCCGCTCATGTCGACGATCAAGTCCTTGATCACCGGCAACCCCGGCAGCGGCGCCACCGAGATCTTCTTGCCGAGCTGATCGACTCGGATCCGGCAGGCCAGGCGGTTGCGGTTGTTGATCAGCATCGCGTCGGAGCCGCAGATGCCGTGGCCGCAGGATCGGCGGAAGCTGAGCGACCCGTCCTGTTCGGCCTTGACCTTGATAAGCAGGTCCAAGACGCGGTCCATCGGATCGACGGCGACGGTGTGGGTCTCCCAGTGGGGAGCTTTGTCGTTCTCCGGGTCGTAGCGGAGAAGGCGCAGCGTGACGTCCATCATGGGCCTCAGTACGTCCGCGGCTTCGGCTCGAAGCGGGTGATCGAGACCTGCTTGTAGCGCAGGCTCGGCCCGTCCTTGCCCTGATACGCGAGGGTGTGCTTGAGCCACTTCTTGTCGTCCCGCTCCGGATAATCCTCGCGGGAGTGCGCGCCGCGGCTCTCGGTCCGAGCCAGGGCCGATGTAACGGTCACGTGGGCTATGTCCAGCAGGTAGCCAAGCTCCTGGGCTTCGAGCAGCTCGGTGTTGAAGACCGCGCCACGGTCGACGACCGCGACCTTGCCGTATCTGGCCTCGAGCTCCTTGACCCTTGCCAGGGCCGCCGTCAGGAGCTTCGCGTCGCGGTAGACGCCGACGTTGTCCATCATCACGTCCTGCAACTCCTTGCGGATCGTGGCCACGGACTCGCCTCCGGCGGCACGGACCCGAATCGTCTCCAGTTCGGCGCGGGCACTCTCCGTCGCATCGGCAATCGGTCGCGGCCGCTCCACGCCGCCGGCGTAACGGGCCATCTGGCGTCCGGCTCGCCGACCGAAGACCAGCAGGTCCACGAGCGAGTTGGTGCCGAGGCGATTGGCCCCGTGGACGCTGACGCAAGCGCACTCGCCGGCGGCGAACAGCCCGGGCACCACGGTGCCCTTGTCGTCGCGGACGACTTCGGACCAAACGTTCGTCGGGATGCCGCCCATGGCGTAGTGGGCCGTCGGCTGGACGGGCACCGGCTCCTTGAGCGGCTCGACGCCCTGATAGATACGGGCGAAGTCGGTGATGTCGGGCAGCTTCTCCTCGATGACCTTGCGGCCGAGATGCCGCACGTCGAGGTAGAGGTAGTCCTTGCCGCCGATGCCGCGGCCGGCGCGAATCTCCTGGTACATCGCTCGGCTGACCATGTCGCGCGGGGCCAGTTCCATCAACTTGGGCGCGTACTTCTCCATGAACCGCTCGCCCTTGTCGTTGAGGAGCGTTCCTCCCTCGCCTCGAGCCGCCTCGGATAGGAGAATGCCAATCCCCACGATCCCCGTCGGGTGGAACTGGAAGAACTCCATGTCCTGGAGCGGGATGCCGTGCCGGTAGCACAGGGCCACCCCGTCGCCGGTCAGGCTGTGGGCGTTTGACGTGATTCTGAACATCCGTCCGAAACCGCCCGTCGCCAGAAGCACGGACTTGGCCCGGAACGTGCTCAGCTGCCCGTCCGCGAGCCGGTAGGCGACCACGCCCGCGGCTCGCCCGCCCGCCGCCGGCTCGCCTCCTTCGAAGAGCAGATCCACGACCTGAAACTCGTCGAAGAACTTCACCCCGTGCTTGATGCACTGCTGGTAGAGCGTCTGCAGGATCATGTGGCCGGTCCTGTCGGCCGCGAAGCAGGCGCGGCGAACCGGCGCCTCTCCGTAGTTGCGCGTGTGGCCGCCGAAACGCCGCTGGTCGATCTTGCCGTCCGCCGTCCGGTTGAACGGCAGGCCCATGTGCTCCAGTTCGACGACCGTCTCGATGGCCTCGCGGGCGAGGACTTCGGCGGCGTCCTGGTCGACGAGATAGTCGCCGCCCTTGACCGTGTCGAACATGTGCCATTCCCAGTGGTCCTCCTCGAGGTTGCCGAGGGCGGCGCAGACACCGCCCTGCGCGGTGCCGGTGTGGGAGCGGGTGGGATAGAGCTTCGTCAGGACGGCGGTGTTGACACCTTCACGGGCCAGCTCGAGCGCGGCCCACAGGCCCGCCCCGCCGGCCCCGACGACGACCGCGTCGAACGGGTAGTCCATCGCCTAGGCCCCCGGCAGCTTGACTGTGAAGACGACGATCGTCCCCATGGCCATGACCGCGGCGCCGGCGAGATACAGCACCGACAGAGCCAGAGTGCGCAGGCCGCCCTTGATGTAGTCCATCGTCACCGTCCGCATGCCCAGGATCATGTGGGCCAGCACGAAGACGAGCATCAGCCAGTCAAGGCCGCGCCGGAAGATGTTGTTCCAGGCATCGGCGAAGATCCAGCTTGCGGTCTGATCCTTGGGGTCGCTCAGGAAATGCTGCAGAGTGAAATGGGTCAGGGCCAGGACGAAGAGCGCCACGCCCGAAAGCCGCATGAAGTACCAGGCCGCCAGTTCAAAGCCGCCACTTTGGGGGCGGGGCCGGCCGGAGCGCGAATACAGTGCCATCCCGACGCTCCTCTACAGGCCCAGGGCCGGACGCATGATGATGAAGGCGCCAGGCAGGCCCACGCCCAAGAAGATCACCCAGTTCGCGTACCACATCTGCTTGTGATAGGCGGTCAGCCGTGGCCAGAAATCCATCAGCAAGATCCGGACACCATTGAGGGCGTGGTAGAAGAGCGCGGCCCCGATGAGGACCTCCATCATCCGGCCGAGGGTGCTGGCGTAGAACTTCAGGAGATCGTCGTAGGCGTTTGGGTTAGCGCCCGCCAGGAAGATGTCGAATACGTGAAGCAGCACGAAGGCGAAGATGCCGATGCCGGAGATACGGTGGAACGCCCAGGCGACCATCCCTTCCGAGCCGCGGTAGCGAAGCAGCATGCAGCCTCCCGAACATGGCCCGATCGGCCGTCCCGATCGGATATGCGGCCCAAAGTCCAGCCGGCTCAGGCCATCTGGAAATCAGGCCGTCTAGGCCACCGACTCGAGGCGGGCGACGATCGCGTCGGCGAAGTCACTCGTCCCGGCAGATCCACCGAGATCGTAGGTAACGGTGCGGCCCTCGGCGATGACCGCCCGGACGGCATCTTCGACGCGCTCCGCGGCGGCCTGCTCGCCGATGTGCCGCAGCAGCAACACGCCGGAGAGCATGAGAGCGGTTGGATTCGCCTTGTTCTGGCCCGCGTACTTGGGAGCGGAGCCGTGGACCGCTTCGAAAACGGCGGCGTCCGGGCCGATGTTGGCGCCCGGCGCGACCCCGAGCCCGCCTACCAGTCCGGCGCATAGGTCGCTGACGATGTCGCCGTAGAGGTTCGGCAGGACGAGGACGTCATACAGCTCCGGCTTCTGGACGAGCTGCATGCACATGTTGTCGACGATCCGATCCTCGAAGGCGATTCTGCCCTCGTATAGGGCGGCGATCGTCCGGCAGCTCTCCAGGAAGAGGCCGTCCGAGAATTTCATGATGTTTGCCTTGTGAACGGCCGTGACCTTGTGACGTCCGTTGGCAACGGCGTACTCGAAAGCGTAGCGGGCGATCCGCTCACTGGCCGCGCGGGTGATGATCTTGATGCTCTCGGCGGCGTCCGGGCCCACCATGTGCTCGATGCCGGCGTACAGGTCCTCGGTGTTCTCGCGCACGATGACCAGGTCGACGTTGTCGTAGCGCGTCTTCAGGCCGGGGATCGAGCGGACCGGCCGCAGGTTCGCATACAGGCCGAGGGTCTGGCGCAAGGCCACGTTCACGGACCGGAAACCCACACCCACCGGAGTGGTGATGGGCCCCTTGATGGCAACCTTGTTGCGCAGGATCGAGTCCAGGACCGACTGCGGGAGAGGCGTCCCCTCCTTGGCCATGACCGCTTCGCCGGCGTCGATGACCTCCCAATCGAGCTTGACACCCGAGGCGTCCAGGACGCGCCTGGTCGCCTCGGCCAATTCGGGACCGATGCCATCCCCGGGAATGAGCGTCACTCTCTGATCCATGGCGGAATTCTAGCCGTAAGGTCGGGCTTCGGGCGACCCGGGCGCCGAGAACAGGCGGGGCTGGACCGGCGAGCGGAGTTGAGGGATTGTCGCGCCACCGGTGGGCGGCGCCAAGCGGCCGCCGGGCGAGCGGCAATCGGGAGCCCTCGCTCCGCAACAACCACACCGGCTGGAGTCGCAGTTGCGGGGCGGGAGCACAATTTGATCGAGGCGCAACCATGTACGACCCAACGGATCCCAGGCAGCAAGCGGAGCGTGAAGAAGCGCTTCGACCCGGCCCTTTGGGGGACCGGCCGTACCTCCTTATCGCCCTGGTCGTGGTGGGCTTCCTGGGAGTGGCGCTTCTTGGCGTCACGGGGCCTCGCTCCGTACCCGAGACGACGGCGCAAAGCCTGGCCGCGACGTCGACTCCGGCGGGATCCGGGGTCCCTCTCCGGCTGTCCGATGGGTCGGTCCATATTCCGCAGGCATTCCTGACCCCTAACCCAGCCTACGTTCCGGGCCTCATCAACCTCCACGTGAACGAGGCGGACGTAACGAGCATGGACCTCGGGAGCAGCGTGATGCCGGTGGCGGCCTACGGGAGCCGACTTCTCTTTTCCTCGCGAGCGGAGCTCTTTCTGGTAGATCCGGAAAAGTCCCGACGCTTCGAAACGGTCGCTCGCGCCAATGAATGCGGCCGCGTGACGCAGGCTGCAATGAACGGGGCGACGGCGATATTCCTGCAGATTGGCCCGGCCGGCTCCCCCCAGGACGGTGCCGGTGCGTGCCCGAGTTGGGGTCCCGTTGCCGACTGGACCGTCACGCTGGTGGACCTGACCTACGGCACAACCCGCGAAGTCGCGGCGGGGTCGGTGGTCTCGAGCGTCGCCGCATGGACCCAGCCCGCCGGTCTTGGCGTCGCAATGTCCGACGACGCCTATGCCCTGGCCGAGCCGGACCCAGTGACCGGCGTCGCGAGAGTACTTGTCCGCCGCCAGTCCGATGACGGGCTGCTCTACATCAGCGATCCGGTTGCGGGCCTGACCCAGTTGCATCTCGCCGATTCCCGCCTGGTGGTGGTAGCCGACGATGGCTCGGCGACCGGACGCAACCGGGAGGCGGTGCTGGAGAACGACGCCTGGAGCGAGCCCCTGCGGACCGTGGGTTATACCACCGGAGCGGTCTCCCTGAGCCCGTCCGGTGATCGCCTCGCGTTCGCCAGCTGCGATTTACGACCCGCGTGCCAGACGATCACTCTGGTCGGTGGCAGCCCGCCTTTGGTGCTGGCGCTGCCCCTTGGCGCCGGCTCGGTGGCAGTCGATTCGGGCAGTCTCGAAACGGTCGCGTGGGCTTCCCAGACATCTCCCGAATACCCGACGTCATACGTCGGCCTCCAGAATGCCCGCTGGCCCATGCTGGTCGCGCTGATCGGAATCGATCCTCCAGATTGGATCTACGTCAAGTCCAACGTCCTGCTGATGGTTTCCGTTTCGGCCGGGGGGATCGTGCGCCTATCCGAAGTGGATCTCGTTTCGGCCCACGTTTCCGAGTAGGCCGGCCGACAGGCCCTCCAGCTCCCTCCTGCTAGGATCAGGCAAACGCCGCCGAGGTAGCCGCGGAGGTCAGCCCTGCGCCCCCGGCTCGCAAGATCGGAGCTGCCGCGCGTGAAGATCCAGGAAGCCGACGCGAAATCGCTCTTGCTGGCCCAGGGACTTCCCGTTCCTCCCTGGATAGTGGCCCGAACACCCGCCGAAGTGGAGGCCGCCGCCGGGACCTTCCTGGACAAAGGGGCGATCAAGGTGGTCGTCAAGGCTCAGGTTCTCGTGGGCGGACGAGGCAAAGCCGGTGGAGTGAAGCTCGCCTCGTCGGCCGCGGAAGCCCGCGAAGTCGGCTCGAAGATCCTGGGCATGGACATCAAGGGCATCACCGTCAAGAAGGTTCTCATTGGCGCCGCCGCCGACATCGTCAAGGAGTACTACCTCGGCGCCATCATCGACCGCGGCAGCCGCCGGATCACGCTCATGGCCTCGGCGGAGGGCGGCGTGGAGATCGAGGAAGTGGCCCGTCAGAACCCCGGCGCAATCCACCGCGTCTCGGCAGATCCGCTGCTCGGCCTTCTCGCGTTTCAGGCCCGCGCTCTTGGCCTGGCGATCGGCCTGCGCGACCCGCTCCTGAATCCGTTCGTGACGATCGCCCTTGGGCTCTACGCCACGATGAAGGCCAACGACGCGGACCTCGTCGAAGTCAACCCGCTCGCGATCGTAGCCGAGACCGCCTCCGACGGCTCCTCGACTCAGCGCCTGGTCTGCCTTGACGCGAAGATCACCCTTGATGACTCGGGTCTGGCCCGTCACCCCGGCCTCGAGGCTTTGCGCGATCTGGACGAGGAAGATCCCACCGACGCGCAAGCTCGCAAGCTCGGGATCAACTTCATCCACCTGGACGGAACGATCGGCTGCATGGTCAACGGCGCCGGCTTGGCCATGACGACCATGGACCTCGTGAAGCGTTACGGAGGCGAGCCTGCCAACTTCCTCGACGTCGGCGGAGGGGCGCGCCGCGACACGGTAGCGGGGGCCATGGAACTGATCCTGGCCGATCCCAAGGTGGAAGCCATCCTGGTCAATATCTTCGGAGGGATTACACGTGGCGATGAGGTGGCGGCGGGGCTGATCGAAGCCCGGGCGCAGCAGACGCGGGACGTGCCGATGGTCGTTCGCATCGTCGGTACCAACGCTGCCGAGGCAGCCCGATTGCTCAAGGAAGCCAGTTTCGAAACGGCGACCTCGCTCGATGCGGCGGCGGAAAAGGCCGTAGCGCTCTCGAAGGGGGCCGCCCGATGAGCATCCTGGTTGGAAGCGATACCCGTCTCGTCGTTCAGGGCATAACCGGGCGCGAAGGCGAATTCCACACTCGCGCCTCGATCGCCTACGGCACGAAGGTCGTCGCCGGAACGCGACCGGGCAAGGGCGGCCAGACCGCGATCGACGGCACCGTGCCCATCTTCGACACGGTCGTCGAGGCGGTCAAACAGGCCGGCGCGAACACGTCGGTCATCTACATCCCCGCGAGCGGCGCCCCGGATGCGGTCCTGGAGGCCGTCGACGCCGGCATTGCGACGATCGTCTGTATCACCGAGGGCATCCCGGCGCTGGACATGATCCCCGTCGTCGAGGCAGTTCGCCGGGCCGGCGCCCGCCTGATCGGCCCCAACTGCCCCGGAATCACCTCGCCCGGACGGGCCAAGGTGGGCATCATTCCCGCCTCCATCCACAAGCCGGGCCACGTCGGCGTGGTGTCGCGCTCGGGCACGCTCACGTACGAGGCGGTGCAGGCCATGACCGACGCCGGCCTGGGACAGTCCAGCTGCGTGGGCATCGGCGGCGACCCGATCATCGGGACCACATTCCTCGACGTGCTGAAGCTCTTCCGCGACGACCCGGAAACGGACGCGATAGTCAT
>Ga0182017_10004716_pt1 | contig 10118 bp, 8 predicted proteins | sample 712E3DmetaG_FD_120492 | JGI IMG/M metagenome (GOLD analysis project Ga0182017, IMG submission 120492) | Permafrost microbial communities from Stordalen Mire, Sweden - 712E3D metaG | ecosystem: Environmental > Terrestrial > Soil > Wetlands > Permafrost | place: Sweden: Stordalen | collected... | reverse complement strand
TGGTCACTTCGATAGACAAAAAAAGTCCGCACGTTATCAGGCATTCCTTTGCTACTCACATGCTTAATCATGGCGCTGATTTGAATGCCATAAAAGAAATACTTGGACATGCAAATTTATCCGCTACACAAGTATATACTCATAATACATTTGAAAAATTAACCCGGATATATAAACAGGCTCATCCAAGAGCATGAACAAACAGGAGGAAAAGAGCATGAATATTAAAATTCAAACTGTGCATTTCGATGCGGATAAAAGACTACTCGACTTTACACAAAAGAAAGTTGAAAAACTTATGAAGTTTTATGATGGTATTGTTAGCGCTGAAATAATTTTCAGACTTGATAAAAATCAGAATGAAGAAAATAAAATTGCAGAGATCAAGCTTGAAATACCTGGCAACGATCTCTTTGCAAAGAGGCAATGTAAAAGCTTTGAAAATGCTGTTGATCAAGTAAGCGACGCATTAAAAAAACAAATAACAAAGCATAAGGAAAAACAAAGGGGAGTATAGAATCTGTAAAAAACAATCAATTTTTTTTTATTCCTGAATAAAATATTATAAATTTGCGAACCCAAAAATAAAGCAAAAAGGAAGGTTCATAGAAATATTGCGAAGTTAGTATCGGTGCAGTTTTCATCAGGCGTATGATGGTATCTGAATTATCAACAAGGCCGGATTTGAAAAAGTTGACGTAAGGAATTGCCGATGTAGCTCAGTTGGTTAGAGCGTCCCGATTGGGATCGGGAAGATCGGGGGTAAAGAAGGTAAAAGGGCAGAAGAAAAATTGCCGATGTAGCTCAGTTGGTTAGAGCGGCTGATTTGTAATCAGCAGGTCGGGGGTTCAATTCCGTCCATCGGCTCTATATAATTGAAGATTGAATATTGACGATTGATTATTGAAGAATAGATTAAATGGATACTAAATTTAATAATCAATAGAAAATAGACAATAGACAATTATCTTGGGGAGATACCAAAGCGGTCAAATGGGGCAGACTGTAAATCTGTTGGCGAATGCCTTCGGAGGTTCGATTCCTCCTCTCCCCACAAGGGAATTGATTATTGAATATTGATTATTGAAGATTAGAAAAATTTGGGTAAACTAAGAGAATACAATATTCGATCGACAATAGACAATTGAAATTGGGTTCATTGAAAAAGAAAAACAAATTGAATTGAATTTAATATTCAATAATCAATTGACAATAAACAATTGTATTGCGGGAGTAGCTCAGTTGGTAGAGCATAACCCTTCCAAGGTTAGGGTCGCGGGTCCGAGTCTCGTCTCCCGCTCAACTAAGGTTGTTGTGGCTAAGGAGTTGAGTATCCTGTAATTACAGAAAATGAAGATCATTGAAAGCTACAATGAATGAACTGAATAAGCCGTTGTAGCTCAGTGGTAGAGCACTTCCTTGGTAAGGAAGGGGTCATGGGTCCAACTCCCATCAATGGCTCTAAAATTTTTTGAACAGAATTTAACATTTAATAATTTACTTTAATATTCGAGTTATGGCAAAAGAAAAATTTGACAGGTCCAAACCTCACGTTAATATTGGTACTATTGGCCACGTTGATCACGGTAAGACTACTCTTACAGCCGCAATCACCATGGTTCTTGCAAAAAAAGGTCTTTCTGAAATCAGGACATTCGACTCTATAGACAATGCACCTGAAGAAAAAGAAAGAGGTATAACAATTAATACAGCTCACGTTGAATATCAGACTGCAAAACGTCACTATGCGCACGTTGATTGTCCTGGTCATGCTGACTATATTAAGAATATGGTTACCGGCGCTGCCCAGATGGATGGTGCAATTATTGTAGTTGCTGCAACTGACGGTCCTATGCCTCAGACACGTGAACATATCTTACTTGCACACCAGGTAAACGTTCCCAAAATTGTTGTTTTCATGAACAAAATAGACATGGTTGATGACCCTGAAATGCTCGACCTTGTTGAAATGGAAATGAGAGAACTCTTGACTTTCTACGGTTTTGACGGAGCCAATGCTCCTGTTATTCGTGGTTCTGCATTAGGCGCTCTTAATGGTGAAGCCAAATGGGAAGAAAAAGTTATGGAACTGATGGATGCAGTTGATGAATTTATCCCTATTCCTCCACGTGAATATGAAAAACCATTCCTTATGCCGGTTGAAGATGTATTCTCTATAACTGGTCGCGGTACAGTTGCAACTGGTAGAATTGAAACAGGCGTAGTTAATACTTCTGATGAAATGGAGCTCGTAGGGCTTGGAGCAGAAAAGAAGAAAACAGTTATTACAGGTGTTGAAATGTTCAGGAAAATTCTTGACCGTGGTGAAGCCGGTGATAATGTTGGTCTTTTGCTTCGTGGAGTTGATAAAGATGAAATAAAAAGAGGTATGGTAATTGCCAAACCCGGTAGTATTACTCCTCATACAACGTTTAAGGCCGGAGTGTATATTTTAAAGAAAGAAGAAGGTGGACGTCATACTCCATTCCATAATCATTATCGTCCTCAGTTTTATGTTCGTACACTTGATATTACAGGTGAAATTGAACTTCCGGAAGGACGTGAAATGGTTATGCCGGGAGACAATGTCGAATTTATTGTTAAATTAATTTATCCTGTGGCAATCAACAAAGGACTTCGTTTCGCTATTCGTGAAGGCGGAAGAACAGTTGGTGCCGGCCAGGTAAATGATATAGTTGAATAAAATAGATAAATGTCAGAAAACTAATAGTTTCGGGGTTGTGCTCCGGACTTTTTGTTCTGATTGTAAATACAGGAGCAGCCTTATTCTCGAAAGAGAGAAACACTATAAAAGGTTTGACTGGTAAACTGAATTATTATTGATCTGAGATACGCTTTAATTAATTATAGTGTGATACGGGTCAAAATAAACAAGGATAAAAAAAAGAGACACGGGTGTAGCTCAGTTTGGTAGAGCACTGGTCTCCAAAACCAGGTGTCGGGCGTTCGAGTCGCTCCTCCCGTGCAAATGATTAAAATGAAAAAACGTGATCAAAAGCATCAGACAATATATTAAGGATTCCTTTGTTGAACTTGTTCAAAAGGTATCATGGCCCACATGGAGTGATTTACAAAGCAGCGCTATTATAGTTATGGTCGCATCAGTGATCTTTGCTTTAATTGTACTTGTGATGGATTTGTCTTTTAAAAATATGATACATTTTATTTATAATATATTTTAACAGACGAGGGCTATTAAATGAGTGACACAGAAAAAAAATGGTATGTTCTCAGGGCTATAGGCGGTAAGGAAAAGAAAGTAAAAGAATATATTGATAATGAAATTACCCGCCTGAAACTGCAGGATTACATCTCACAGGTGCTCATTCCTACGGAAAAGGTATATCAGATACGTAACGGTAAAAAAATTAGTAAAGAAAGGATTTTCTTCCCGGGTTATATATTGGTAGAGGTTGCACTTGTAGGAGAAATACCTCATATCCTAAGGAATATACCTAATATAATAGGATTCCTCGGCTCAAAAGGAGACGAACCTACGCCACTCAGGTTGTCAGAAGTGAACAGGATTCTTGGCAAGGTTGACGAATTGTCAGAATCTGGTGAAGAACTGACTACGCCTTTTTATGTTGGTGAACCAGTAAAAGTAATTGATGGTCCTTTTAATGGTTTTTCCGGTGTTATTGAAGAAGTGAACGAGGAAAAGAAAAAGTTAAAAGTGATGGTTAAAATTTTTGGACGTAAAACACCGCTTGAATTAAGTTTTATGCAGGTTGAAAAAGAATAATATTAATACTATATATATTTGGTTTAAATGTCTGCTGTAGTTAATGAACCCTCTCAAATGCTTCCCTTTAATGGCAGAAGGACTATTGAACCCGGAATTTTAATTTTTTAATACTATGGCAAAAGAAGTAGTTGGACAAATAAAATTGCAAATTAAAGGCGGAGCCGCCAACCCTTCTCCACCTGTTGGACCAGCTTTAGGTTCGAAAGGTGTAAATATTATGGACTTTTGCAAACAGTTTAATGCAAGAACCCAGAGTATGGCAGGGAAGGTTATTCCGGTGGTTATTACGGTATACAATGATAAATCATTTGATTTTATTACCAAAACTCCACCGGCAGCAGTTCAACTCATTGAGATTTCTAAAGTTAAAGGAGGGTCACCCGAACCTAATCGCAACAAAATAGGTTCTGTGACATGGAATCAGGTTAAAGATATCGCACAAAATAAAATGTCGGATTTAAACTGTTTTACTTTGGAAAGTGCTATGAGAATGGTTGCAGGAACCGCCAGAAGTATGGGCATCACTATAGATGGTGATGATCCTTTTGTAAAAAAATAAATAAATTGTACAAATGGCTAAACTTTCAAAAAACAGGAAATTAGCTTTTGAGAAAATAGATGCCGATAAACAATATAAACTCAATGAAGCAGCAGTTTTGTTAAAGGAGATTACTAAAACAAAATTCGATTCATCAGTTGATATTGATGTCAGATTAGGTGTTGATCCTCGAAAAGCTAATCAGATGGTTCGTGGTGTTGTTACTTTGCCCAATGGAACCGGAAAAAAAATCCGGGTTTTGGTGCTTTGCACACCCGATAAGGAGCAAGAAGCTAAAGAAGCTGGAGCTGATTTTATTGGTCTGGACGATTATATCGAAAAGATAAAAGGCGGTTGGACTGATGTTGATGTAATCATTACTCTTCCTTCGGTTATGGCAAAAATTGGTGCATTGGGTCGTGTATTAGGTCCGCGCGGTTTAATGCCGAATCCTAAGAGCGGTACTGTTACAATGGAAATTGGAAAAGCTGTTCAGGAAGTAAAAATGGGAAAAATTGACTTTAAGGTTGATAAATCTGGTATTATTCATTCTTCAATCGGTAAAGCTTCATTTGAAGCAGATAAGATTACTGAAAATGCCAGGGAATTTTTAAATATGATCCTTAAATTGAAACCTTCTTCAGCTAAAGGTACCTATATTAAGAGTGTTTATCTTTCTTCTACCATGAGTCCTGGTCTAAAGATTGACACAAAAACTATCACTGAGTAATTAATTAAATTATGAAGAAGGAAGAGAAAAACACAATAATTGATAGTATTGTACAGCGCATACAGAATAAAAAACATTTCTATATTGCCGATACAGGAAGCCTAAATGCTGATGATACCAGTAAACTTCGTAGAAAATGCTTTGAACAAAAAATTGAGTTGGTAGTTGTAAAAAATACCCTTTTGAAAAAAGCATTGGAGAAACTGGATGGCAATTATGAAGAACTGTACGATATTCTGAATAATCCTACATCATTGATGCTGTCGGAATCACCAAATTCACCGGCTAGAATGATTAAGGAGTTCAGAAGAGTTCTTTCAAAACCTATCCTTAAAGCTGCTTATGTTGAGGAAAGCATTTATTTGGGAGATGACCAGCTCGATATTCTGGCTAATCTCAAGACTAAAGATGAACTTGTTGGTGACATAATAGGTTTGTTGCAGTCTCCTTCCAAAAATGTTATTTCAGCATTGCTGTCCGGGAAGAATAAATTAGCAGGTGTTGTAAAAACACTTTCAGAGAGATAATTTTTTTAGTAAATAACAATTAAAATTCACATAAACATGGCAGATTTAAAATCGTTCGCTGAACAATTAGTAAACTTAAGCGTTAAAGAAGTCAATGAGTTGGCTAAAATTCTTAAAGATGAATATGGTATTGAACCGGCAGCCGCTGCCGTTGCAGTAGCACAAGCTACAGGAGGGGCACAAGGCGGTGCTGCTCAAGCTGAAAAAAATACATTCGATGTGATTCTGAAGAGTGCGGGAGGTGCTAAACTTCAGATAGTTAAGCTTGTTAAAGATATAACAGGTTTAGGTTTAAAAGAAGCAAAGGACCTGGTTGATGCAGCTCCTAAAGCTATAAAAGAGGGCATTTCTAAAGAAGAAGCAGAATCAATTAAAGCACAATTAACCGAAGCCGGAGCAGAGATTGATCTTAAATAGTGCCTGTTGATATATTGGTATTGGGTTTAGGGTTTCTCAATGATAAAAATAACCCTAAGCCTTTTTCTTATTTAAATACAATAAGTTCATTTAATCCGATAAATCAATGGCTTCAAAGAATATAATTGAAAGAATAAGTTTTGCTTCTACAAAAAACCAGTTAGAATATCCTGATTTTTTAGAAGTACAGTTAAAATCATTCGCTGATTTTTTCCAATTAGAAACAACTCCTGAAAATCGTAAAAATGAAGGTTTGTTTAAAGTTTTTCAGGAAAATTTCCCAATTACCGATACCAGGAATAATTTTGTTTTGGAGTTTATCGATTATTTTGTCGATCCTCCAAGGTACACTATTGATGAATGCCTTGAAAGAGGGCTCACTTATAGCGTTCCGCTGAAAGCAAAATTAAAACTATATTGTACTGATCCGGAACACGAGGATTTTGATACGGTCATCCAGGATGTTTACCTGGGAACAATCCCATATATGACACCCAGGGGAACCTTTGTTGTAAATGGTGCAGAGCGCGTTGTCGTTTCACAATTACACCGTTCTCCCGGCGTATTTTTCGGTCAGAGTGTTCATGCAAATGGCACAAAACTTTATTCTGCAAGGGTTATTCCTTTTAAAGGTTCGTGGATAGAGTTTGCTACTGACATTAATAATGTGATGTACGCTTACATCGACCGTAAGAAAAAGTTACCGGTAACAACCTTGCTTCGTGCCATCGGTTATGAAAATGATAAAAGTATTCTTGAAATTTTTGATCTGGCTGACGAACTGAAAGTTACTAAAACAGGATTAAAAAAAGTTATTGGCCGCAGGTTGGCTGCCCGCGTTTTAAAATCATGGGTTGAAGACTTTGTAGACGAAGATACTGGTGAAGTTGTTTCCATTGAACGTAATGAGGTTATCATTGACAGGGAAACAGTACTTGAACCTGAACATATCGACTTAATTGTCGATGCCAATGTTGACACGATTCTTCTTCATAAAGAAAGTGCCAATATGGCTGATTTCGCCATAATCTATAATACACTTCAAAAAGATCCATGTAACTCTGAAAAAGAAGCTGTATTGCATATATACAGGCAATTACGTAATTCTGAGCCTCCTGATGAAGCTACGGCCCGCGATGTTATCGATAAGCTTTTCTTTTCCGATAAACGTTATGATCTTGGCGATGTAGGAAGATTTAGAATTAATCGCAAACTTGGTTTAAATACTTCTAATGAAACCAAGGTATTGACCAAGGAAGATATAATTTGCATTATCAAATATCTTATTGAACTTATTAACTCCAAAACGGACGTTGACGATATCGATCATTTGAGCAACCGTAGAGTCCGTACCGTTGGTGAGCAATTATACAACCAGTTTAGTGTTGGCTTGGCTCGTATGGCACGTACAATTCGTGAACGAATGAATGTGCGTGATAATGAAGTATTTACTCCAATCGATCTTATCAATGCAAAAACATTATCATCTGTTATAAATTCATTTTTCGGCACTAACGCGTTGTCGCAATTTATGGATCAAACCAATCCTCTGGCAGAAATGACGCATAAACGCCGTATGTCTGCTTTGGGTCCTGGTGGTCTTTCCCGTGAACGTGCCGGTTTTGAAGTTCGAGACGTGCATTATACACACTATGGCCGTCTTTGTCCGATCGAAACTCCTGAAGGGCCCAATATTGGTCTTATTTCATCGCTATGCGTATATGCAAAGATCAATGAACTTGGATTTATTGAAACTCCTTATCGCAAAGCTGAAAACGGTAAAGTTGACCTTTCAAATAAAGGAGTTATTTTCTTAAGTGCCGAGGAAGAAGAATCCAAAATGATTGCACAGGCAAACGCTACTCTGAATAATGATGGTACTTTTGCCGATTCACGTGTCAAATCACGTCTGGAAGCAGATTATCCTCAGGTTACAGGAGATCAGGTACATCTTATGGATGTCGCTCCTAATCAGATAGCATCAATTGCTGCTTCTTTAATTCCATTTCTCGAACACGATGATGCCAACCGTGCACTTATGGGTTCAAACATGATGCGCCAGGCAGTGCCTTTGTTATGTCCCGAAGTTCCAATCATTGGTACGGGGATTGAGCACAGGGTTGTACTCGATTCACGCATTCATATTGTAGCAGAAGGAGAGGGCGTTGTTGATTATGTTGATGCAAATGAAATAGTAATTCGTTATGCTCTTACAGATGAAGAGAAATTTGTAAGCTTTGATGATCCTATCAAATCATATAAACTACAAAAGTTCCTCAAAACTAACCAGAACACATGTATTAACCTGAAACCGATGGTTAAAAAAGGTGACAAGGTAACTAAGGGACAATTGCTTACCGAAGGTTATGGAACTCAGCATGGCGAGTTGGCCCTTGGCCGCAATTTAATGGTTGCTTTTATGCCCTGGAAAGGATATAATTTTGAGGATGCAATTGTAATTTCAGAGAATGTTGTACGTGAAGATTATTTTACATCTATTCATATTGACGAATATCTGCTTGAAGTTCGTGATACTAAACGCGGACTTGAAGAGCTTACCGCTGATATTCCAAACGTAAGTGAAGAAGCCACCAAGAACCTGGACGAAAACGGTTTGATACGTGTTGGTGCAGACGTTAAACCAGGTGATATTCTGATAGGTAAAATTACTCCAAAAGGAGAAACTGATCCTTCACCAGAAGAAAAATTGCTGAGGGCAATTTTTGGTGATAAAGCTGGTGATGTTAAAGATGCATCATTAAAGGCTTCTCCTTCGCTGGAGGGTATTGTAATTGACAAAAAGCTTTTCTCTCGTGCTATGAAAGATAAAAAAGCTGTTAAGGTTAATGAAAAAAGTATCCTTCAGAAAATCGAAGATGATTATGCCAAACTATTGGAAGAACTGAATGCAAAAATGGTAGATAAACTCTTTATTCTCGTGAATGGTAAGACTTCACAGGGTGTTAAAGATTATCTGAATGCTGATTTAATAGCAAAAGGCGTTAAGTTTACACAAAAAGTTCTCCAGGATTTGGATTTTCTGAATATCAATCCAAATAAATGGACAACCGATAAAGATAAGAATCAGGTTATTAAAGATTTATTCCATAATTACCTGATTCAATATAAAGAAATAGACAGTATTTATAAACGTAAGAAATACAATCTGACAATTGGAGATGAACTGCCCGCAGGTATTGTTCAGCTTGCCAAAGTTTACATCGCCAAAAAGAGAAAAGTTAAGGTAGGAGATAAGATGGCAGGTCGTCACGGAAACAAAGGTATTGTTTCCAAGATAGTGCGTGCTGAAGACATGCCGTTTCTTGAAGATGGTACGCCGGTAGATATTGTACTTAATCCTCTTGGTGTTCCTTCACGTATGAACCTTGGGCAGATATATGAAACCGTGTTAGGATGGGCAGGAAAGGAATTGGGTTTATACTTTGCAACACCTATTTTTGACGGTGCCAAAATTAATCAGATTACTGAATATACTGACAAAGCTGGCATTCCCAGATTCGGAAAAACATATCTATATGACGGAGGCTCAGGTGAAAGATTCGATCAACCAGCTACCATCGGTATTATTTACATGCTTAAGCTCGGTCATATGGTTGATGATAAGATGCATGCCCGTTCAATTGGTCCTTATTCTCTTATTACACAACAGCCACTTGGAGGTAAAGCTCAATTTGGTGGACAACGGTTTGGTGAAATGGAAGTCTGGGCACTTGAAGCATTTGGTGCTGCAAATATACTTCAGGAAATTTTGACAGTTAAATCCGATGACGTTGTTGGAAGGGCCAAAGCTTACGAATCAATTGTTAAAGGAGAACCTATGCCAATGCCTGGTATTCCGGAGTCGCTCAACGTTCTTTTACATGAGTTACGTGGCTTGGGATTAAGTATCAATTTACTGAATTAAAACCTCACCCCCGGCCCCTCTTCCCAGGGAGAGGGGAGTCGGGGTGAGGTAATATTAACCGATTCTAATAAATTCAACATATGTCATTCAGGAAAGACAATAAGCAAAAAAGTAATTTTACACATGTTTCGATAGGACTGGCTTCACCTGAAGAAATCCTGGAACGTTCCAGTGGGGAGGTATTGAAACCTGAAACTATCAATTATAGAACC
>Ga0182017_10004715_pt1 | contig 10118 bp, 5 predicted proteins | sample 712E3DmetaG_FD_120492 | JGI IMG/M metagenome (GOLD analysis project Ga0182017, IMG submission 120492) | Permafrost microbial communities from Stordalen Mire, Sweden - 712E3D metaG | ecosystem: Environmental > Terrestrial > Soil > Wetlands > Permafrost | place: Sweden: Stordalen | collected... | reverse complement strand
GGCAAGCTGATCGTCGTGATCGTGCCCTCCAACGGCGAGCGCTATCTGTCGACGATTCTCTTCGCCGATCTGGCCGAGTAGGGAGACGGCAGGGCGCTCTCGCGAGCCCTCGTCTTCCCCGGAGCTCCCGCTCGCACGCGCCGGCAGCCGCTGCCGGCGTACGGACGGCGCCCCCGAGGCGGCCGGTCTCCAGCGAGCGGGAGCTCCATCTAGCTCTGCTCGATTATTCGGGCGGCTACGAGCAGCCCGTGTTCGTTCCGCAGTCGCGGCACGTGTAGCAGCTGCCCGTCCGCACCATGCGGCCGCCGCAGCGGGCGCACTCGACCGCGTCCTCCCAGTTGTTGAAGAGCGCCTTCTGGCCCGGAGGAAGTGCCTCGGCCGGGGCCAAGGCGATCGTGCCGCCGCCGTTCGCGTAGGCCTGGGCCATGCGGGCCCTGACCTCGGCCGAGAGGATGCCGAGCTCCTCCTGCTGGTCGACCGTGAGGAAGCGTTTGCCGAGCCAGCGGAAGATGTAGTCGACGATCGACTTGGCGATGCGGATGTCGGCGTCGTTGGTATCGCCCGAGGGCTCGAAGCGCATGTGCGAGTACTTGGAGACGAAGACCTCGAGCGGCACGCCGTACTGGAGCCCGAGCGAGACGGCGATCATGAATGCGTTCATCAGCCCGGCCAGGGTGGTGCCTTCCTTGGCGATGTCTACGAAAACGTCGCCGGCCGTGCCGTCGTCGTAGACGCCGACGTGGATGTAGCCCTCGTAGTCGCCGACCCGGAACTTGCGCCCGACCTCGGTGCGCTCGTCGGGCAGGCGTCGGCGCTGAGGTTTGACGACGAATCCCGGCGCGAGCGTCTGGACGAGCGCCTGGGCACCCTTGTCGTCCTTGGTCGAGAGCGGCTGGGCGAGCTTGGAGCCCTCGCGGTAGAGGGCGACCGCCTTGACCCCGAGCCTCCAGGCATCCTCGAGCACCTGGGCGACGTCCTCGACCGTGGCCGACTCGGGCATGTTCACGGTCTTCGAGATCGCGCCCGAGATGAAGGGCTGGACGGCGCCCATCATCTTCACGTGGCCGAGGTAGTGAATCGAGCGCTCGCCGATCGCGCAGTCGAAGACAGGGTAGTGCTCGTTCTTGAGATGGGGCGCGCCGACTACCGTATTGCGCTCGTCGATAAAGGCCTCGATCTCGGAGGTCTCGCTGGGCGAGTAGCCGAGCTTCTCGAGCGCCATCGGCACGGTCTTGTTCACGATCGTGATCTCGCCGCCGCCGACCAGCTTCTTCGACTTGACGAGCGAGAAGTCGGGCTCGATGCCGGTGGTGTCGCAATCCATCATGAAGCTGATCGTCCCGGTCGGTGCGAGCACCGTGGACTGCGCGTTACGGAAGCCGTGTGCCTCGCCCAGGTCGAGCGCTTCGTCCCAGGCCTTGCGGCAGGCGGACAGGAGCTCGCGCGGCACCGAGTCGGTGTTCTCGATGTTTCCGACCGCGGCCCGGTGCTGGCTGACGACTCCGAGCATCGCTGCCGCATTCGGCTGGTAGCCGGCGAAGGGACCCATGCGCGTAGCGATCTCGGACGACTTGCGGTAGGCGCGGCCGGTCATCAGCGCGGTCACCGCGGCGGCGTAGGCGCGACCCTCGTCGGAGTCGTAGGGGAGCCCGCGCGCCATCAGAAAGGCGCCGAGGTTGGCGAAGCCGAGCCCGAGCTGGCGGAAGCTGCGGGCGTTGCGCTCGATCTCGGGGGTCGGGTAACTGGAGTAGCCGACCAGGATCTCCTGCGCCAGCAGGACGACGTCGACGGCATGCTCGAAGGCCTCGATGTCGAGCTCGCCGTCCTCGCGGCGAAATTTCATCAGGTTGAGCGAGGCCAGGTTGCAGGCGGAGTCGTCGATGCTCATGTATTCCGAGCAGGGGTTGGAAGCGTTGATCCGGCCGGAGTTCGGAATCGTGTGCCAGCGGTTGATGGTGGTGTCGTACTGGATGCCGGGGTCGGCGCACTCCCAGGCGGCGGCGGCGATCTGGTGCAGCAGGTCGCGAGCCTTCATCGTCCTCACCACGGAGCTGTCGACGCGGGCGGTCAGGTTCCAGTCGCCGTCCTCCGCGGCGGCCTGCATGAAGGCGTCGGTGACGCGCACCGAGTTGTTGGCGTTCTGGTACTGGATCGAGGCCCAGTGGGGCGAGTCGAGCGACATGTCGTAACCTGCCGCCTCGAGCACGCGGGCCTTACGCTCCTCGGTCGCCTTGCACCAGACGAAATCCTCGATATCGGGGTGATCGATGTCGAGGATCACCATCTTGGCCGCGCGTCTCGTCTTTCCGCCTGACTTGATCGTGCCCGCGGAGGCGTCGGCGCCGCGCATGAAGGAGACGGGCCCGGAGGCGTGGCCGCCCTTGGTCAGCTGCTCGTTCGAGGCGCGCAGGCGCGAGAGGTTGATTCCGGCGCCGGAGCCACCGCGGAAGATGATTCCTTCGCGCTTGATCCAGTCGAGGATCGACTCCATGTTGTCCTCGACCGAGAGGATGAAACACGCTGAACATTGCGGGCGCTCCTCGAAGCCGACGTTGAACCAGACCGGTGAGTTGAAGGCGGCGAGCTGGTTGACGAGGATCGCCTTCAGCTCGGCCTCGAAGGTCTCGGCCTCCTCGTCGCTTGCGAAGTAGCCGCCCTTGCGGCCCCACTCGCCTATCGTCGAAACGACGCGCCCGATCATCTGCTTGACGCTCCACTCGCGCTCGGGGGCGCCCATCTGGCCGCGGAAGTACTTCTGGGCGACGATGTTGGTAGAGGTTTGCGACCAGAAGCGCGGGAACTCGACGCCCTTCTGCTCGAAAACCGCCTTCTCCTTGCCGGGGATGAAGGCATCGCGCGTCTCCCACTCGATCTCGTCGAAGGGATCGCGCCCGGGGATGGTGAAGTAGCGCCGCAGGTCGAGGGTGGCTTCGGCATCGACGACGACGTTCTCGGGCCCCAGATCTGCCGTCTCTGCTTGCTTATCCCTGGCCGTCGCCATCTCGCTCTCTCCCTCCCGAAACCGGATTCTCCGGACTCTCCCTGCCGCCGGCCCGACGCCCGATTTTCAGGCAATTGACCGGAGGACCTCGAAACGATAGGAGCCTTCCCGGATGGCACCTATTTTATCTGCAAACCGTGCCTTTTCGGTTGCCAAATCAGGCGTCGCGCGGACCGGCTCAACAGCTCGACGTTCCTAGCCGGCCGCGCTTATTACCCTACCCGTCAGCGCCCGGCTCGAAGCGGTACCCGATGCGCGGCTCGGTCAGGAAGTAGCGCGGCTGCGAAGGATCGGGCTCGAGCTTGCGCCGTATCTGCGCCAGGTAGACGCGCAGGTAGTTCGTCTCCTTCTCATATTGAGGGCCCCAGACGGCTTTGAGGAGCTGGCGCTGCGTGACCAGCCGGCCTTCGCTGCGAACGAGGATCTCGACGATCTCCCACTCGGTGGGAGTCAACCTCACTTCCCTGGAATCACGGTTGACCCGCTTGGCGGCGAGGTCGACCGTGAAGTCGGGTGTCGTCACGACCGCTTCCTCCTTGCCGCCAGGGGCGGCGCGCCGCAGGGCCGCGCGTAAACGAGCGAGAAGCTCGTCCATGCCGAAGGGCTTGGTGACGTAGTCGTCGGCGCCGGCGTCTAGCGCGGCGACCTTGTCGGCTTCACGCTCGCGCACCGAGAGCACGACGATCGGAACCGAGCTCCAGCCGCGCAGGCCGTTGATGACCTCGAGCCCGTCGATGCCGGGCAGACCGAGATCGAGCACAACCAGGTCGGGATGGTGGCTGGCCGCGAGCATCAGCGCGGCTTCGCCGGTGGCCGCCTTATCGACTTCGTAGCCACGAGCCTTCAGGTTGGTCGCCAGCGCGCGCAGGAGCTGGGGCTCATCATCGACGACGAGGATCCGTGTCATCTCTCCGCCCGCAAGTGAACGATCATCGTCAAGCCTCCACCGGGCGTGTCCTTGCCCTCGATCGATCCCTCCATCGCCTCGACGAATCCTCTCGCAACCGCCAGACCGAGCCCGACACCGTTCGCCCCGGACACGTCACCGAGCTGCTGGAATGGGACGAAGATTCGCTTTCGCTCGGACTCGGGGACTCCGGGGCCGTGATCGACCACACGGAGATCGACGTACTCGTCACCGGTGGGGTCGGCGACGACGCGCACCTCGGTCCCCTCGGGACAGTGACGCAGCGCGTTGTCGATCAGGTTGGCGAGCGCCCGCTCGAGCAGCCCTGCGTCGGCAAGAACGCGCGGCAGCGTCTCGGGAACCTCTGTCCGCACGCGGCTCGCGCGCTCGCCGAGAGAGTGCAGCGCGGCCGGAACTACCTCCTCCAATCCGATCGGCTCCGCGCTGACCGTGAGCGCTCCCGCCTGCAACCGGCTCATGTCGAGCAGGTTCCCGACCAGGGCGTTCAAGCGATCGCTCTCCTCGTCGATCGTGCGCAGAAACTCTCGTCGTGCCTCGCTCGTCCACTTGACATCGCGCTGGAGCAAACTCGTGACCGAGGCCTTGATCGACGAGAGCGGTGTGCGCAGGTCGTGTGAGACCGCCGAGAGAATGGCTGCGCGAAGCTCGTTACCGGCGGCCAGCGCGCCAACGGTTTGAGCTTCCGCTTCGAGCTCGTCGTGTGCCAGCGACGAGGAGAGCTCGCGAACGAAAGCCTCAAGGATGCGTCGCTCCTCGGCCGATACCGGTCTGCCGGCGATCGCGAGCAGGCGGCTCTCGCCTAGATCGATCGTCTGGACAGCGTTCTCCGGGTGCCGCGGCGGGTGCTCTCCGCTCTCGGCCATGACGCGCCAGGAACCTCCTTGGCCGGCGAGCAGGGCGATGCCATCGAGCTGCAGCGCTCGTTGCAGGCGCTCGAGCAAGTCGGCGACGGGAGTGTGCCCCGAGAGAGTCAGGAAGATGTCGGCTTCGGTTCGAGCCTGCTCGCCCGTGGCGGCGCGTCTGGCCGCGAGCGCGACGTAGCTGGACGAGACGACAGCGACGACGAGGAAGACGCAGAGCGCAAGCAGGTTCTCCGGCTCGCTGATGGTGAAGGTGTGGACCGGCGGCGTGAAGTACCAGTTGGCGACCAGGTCGCCGGTGAGCGCGGTCGCGAGCGCCGGCCAGAGACCGCCGATCGCCGAGACGAAGACGACCAGAAGCAGATAGAGCAGGAGGATGCTGGGAAGCGCGACATCATCGCCGAGAGCCACAAGCGTCGCGGTGAGCGCCGGCAGGCCGGCGGCGGCGAGGATGAATCCGAGCGTGACGCGCCGGCTCGGCAGCGATCTCGGCGGCCTGATCCGGTCGCGCTCGCGCCGCTTCGATGTCTCGCCGGCGTCGGCGTCATCGTCTTCATGGCTGATCACGTGGACATCGATACTGGCGCCGGTGAGGTGGATGACGGTGCTGATCACCGAGCCGTGCAGTAGCTCGCCGAGCCGGCTGCGGCGGGTGGCGCCGAGAACGATCTGGTTGGCGTTTAGCGAGCGGGCCACTTCGACGAGCGCGGGGCCGACCTCCGCGCCCACAACCTCGCGGTAGCCACCTCCGAGCGAGGCGAGGAGCTCCCGCTGGGCCTGCAGGCGCTCGAGCGCCGGCCCGGCAAGGCCGTCCTGGGACCGCACATGCACGCCGACGAGCTCGCTGCCGCGGCGCTGCGCAAAGCGGGCTGCCCGGCGCACCAGCCGCTCCCCGCGTTCGGAGCCCGAGAGCGCCACGATCACTCGCTCGCGCGTCTCCCAGGGCTCGCTGACGCCGTGCCGCTCCCGGTACTCCTTGATTCCCTCCTCGACCTGGTCGGCGATCCAGAGCAGGGCGAGCTCGCGCAGGGCGCCGAGGTTGCCGGCCCGGAAGAAGTTGCTGAGCGCGGTGTCGACGCGGTCGGCCGGGTAGATGTCGCCGCGGGCGAGGCGGGCTCGCACAGTCTCGGGAGCGAGGTCGACGAGCTGCATCTGCGCCGCCTGGCGCACTACGGCGTCGGGAATCGTCTCCTGCTGGGTTACGCTGGTGATCTGCGCGATGACGTCGTTCAGCGACTCGAGGTGCTGGATGTTGAGCGTCGAGATGACGCTGATACCGGTGTCGAGAAGCTCCTCGACGTCCTGCCAGCGCTTCTCGTTGCGCGAGCCGGGGATGTTGGTGTGGGCCAGCTCGTCCACGAGCACGATCTCGGGCCGTCGCGCCAGGATCGCGTCGATGTCCATCTCCTCGAACACCCGGTCGCGGTAGGGGAGCCTTTTGCGCGGCACGACCTCGAGCTCGCCGATCTGCTCGCCGGTGCGCCGGCGCCCGTGCGTCTCGACGAAGCCGCAGACGACGTCCTCGCCGCGCTCGCGCCGGCGGCGACCCTCGTTGAGCATGGCGAAGGTCTTGCCGACGCCCGGCGCTGCGCCGAGGTAGATGCGGAGCTGTCCACGCGCCATACCCATGGTTGACTCCTATCTTCGTATATCGAGAGCCAAGTTGAGCTCCAGCACATTCACCCCCGGCTCGCCCAGGAACCCGAGCGAGCGCCCGGTGGTGTTCTCGCGCACGAGCGCGAGCACCTGCGCGAGCGGCAGACTGCGGGCGCGAGCGACCCTCGGCGCCTGCAGGCGGGCGTTCGCGGGCGAGATCTCGGGGTCGAGGCCGGAGCCCGAGGCGGTGACGGCATCGACCGGCACCCCGGTGCTCGCAGCCAGGCCGTTCAAGCGCTGGTACGCGGCTATGCGCGAGCGTACGTCGGCGAGAAGCACCGGGTTGGACGGCCCCAGATTCGAGGCGCCACTGGCCGCACCGTCGTATCCCGCTCCCGCTGCCGAAGGCCGAGGCTGGAAGTAGCGGGACCCGCTGAAGGCCTGTCCGATCAGGCGCGAGCCGACGACTACGCCACCCCGGCGCACGAGCGAGCCCTGCGACTTGGAGGGGAAGGCGATCCGCGCCACGCCTGTCACGGCGAGCGGATAGACGACTCCGACCAGCAAGGTGAAGAAGAGGAAGACGACGAGAGCTGGAACGAGCTGGCGGCGCATCACGAGATTCCGATGGCGCCGACGACGAGGTCGATCAGCTTGATTCCGATGAAGGGCGCGATCAACCCGCCGAGCCCGTAGATGAGCAGGTTCCGCCTCAGCACGGCGATCGCCGAAGCGGCACGGAAACGTACGCCGCGAAGCGCTAGCGGGATCAGCGCGACGATGATCAGAGCGTTGAAGATCACGGCCGAGGCGATCGCCGACTCGGGGCTGGCCAGGTGCATGACGTTCAGGTGGCCGAGCTCGGGGAAGACGCCCGCGAACATAGCCGGGATGATCGCGAAGTACTTGGCCACGTCGTTGGCGATCGAGAAGGTGGTCAGCGCGCCGCGGGTGACGAGCAGCTGCTTGCCGATCTCGACGATCTCGATCAGCTTGGTCGGGTTGGAGTCGAGGTCGACCATGTTGCCGGCCTCGCGCGCCGCCTGGGTGCCCGTGTTCATGGCCACGCCGACGTCGGCCTGGGCGAGCGCCGGTGCGTCGTTGGTGCCGTCGCCGGTCATGGCGACGAGATTGCCGCCGGCCTGCTCGCGCCGGATCAGCGCCATCTTGTCCTCGGGCTTGGCCTCGGCCAGGAAATCGTCGACACCCGCTTCGGCAGCGATCGCGCCCGCGGTGAGGGGGTTGTCGCCGGTGATCATGACCGTGCGGATACCCATCCGGCGTAGGTGCTCGAAGCGCTCGGCCAGCCCCTCCTTGACGATGTCCTTGAGCTGGACGATCCCGAGCGGGCGGCCGTTCTCGGACACTGCGAGCGGTGTCCCGCCCGCGTGAGCGACTCCCCCGGCCAGCTCGGTCAGCTGTTTCGGAACCGATCCCTTCGCGTCTTCGATCAGCGTGCAGATGGCCTCGACGGCGCCCTTGCGGATCGAGCGCCCCTCGAGGTCGACGCCGCTCATCCGGGTCTGCGCAGTGAAGGGCACGAGGTGGCTGTCGTGCAGCTCGTGCTCGCGCAGCTCGAAGCGCTCCTTGGCGAGCACGACGATCGAGCGTCCCTCAGGCGTCTCGTCGGCCAAGCTCGCGAGCTGGGCGGCCTCGGCGAGCTCTTGCTCGCTGACGCCGTCGAGCGGTAGGAAGGCGGTCGCCGCGCGGTTGCCGAGCGTGATCGTGCCGGTCTTGTCGAGCAGGAGCACGGCGCAGTCGCCGGCCGCCTCGACCGCGCGCCCGGACATCGCGAGCACGTTCCGGCGCACGAGCCGGTCCATCCCGGCGATGCCGATCGCCGAGAGCAGGGCGCCGATCGTGGTCGGGATCAGGCAGACGAGGAGCGCCACCAGTACGACCACGCTCTGGCGGGCGCCGGAGTAGGCGGCGAAGGGCTGCAGCGTCACGACGGCGAGCAGGAAGACGAGGGTCAGCCCGGCGAGCAGGATGTTGAGCGCGATCTCGTTCGGGGTCTTCTGCCGCTCGGCGCCCTCGACCAGAGCGATCATGCGGTCGAGGAAGCTGGCGCCCGGGAGCGCGGTCACGCGCACGACGATCTGGTCGGAGAGCACCCGCGTTCCGCCCGTCACCGCCGAGCGGTCGCCGCCCGACTCCCTGATCACCGGCGCCGACTCGCCCGTGATCGCCGACTCGTCCACGCTGGCGATTCCCTCGACTACTTCGCCGTCGGCCGGTATCACCTCGCCGGCTTGGACGACGACCAGGTCGTCCATCTGCAGCACTCCGCTCGCTACATCCTCGAGCGTCCCGTCCGCGCCTCTGCGGTGGGCGATCGTGACGGCGCGCGTCTTTTTCAGCTCCGCCGCCTGCGCCTTGCCCCGTCCCTCGGCGATCGCTTCGGCCAGGTTGGCGAAGAGGGTGGTGAACCAGAGCCAGGCTGCGATCGTCCAGGCAAACCTGCTCGGGTCTTTGATCGCGATCGCCGTCACGAGCACGCTGCCGATCTCGACCACGAACATGACCGGATTCCCTGCCATCAGTCGCGGGTCGAGCTTGCGCACGCTGTCGAGAGCGGCCTGGCGCAGGATCGCAGGGTCGAACATCGAGGTGCGTTGGTTGCGAAGGGTCACAGGCTCAGGTGCTCCAGGATCGGTCCGAGTGCAAGCACGGGGGCGTAGGTGAGAAGAACGACGACGAGGACGACCGACACCAGCAGCACGACAAAGAGCGGAGTCGTCGTCGGGAAGGTGCCGGCCGACTCGGGCACGTGCTGCTTGCGCGCGAGCGAGCCCGCCAGCGCGAGCGCGAGGATCATCAGCAGGAAGCGTCCGGCGAGCATGGCGATCGCGAGCGTGGTGTTGAACCAGGTCGTGTTCGCGCCGATGCCGGCGAAGGCCGAGCCGTTGTTGTTGGCCGACGAGGTGAAGGCGTAGACCATCTCCGTGAGGCCGTGCGAGCCGTGGTTGAGCAGCGCCGAACGTGGGCCAGAGAGCACTGCCGACGCGCCGGCGAAGGCCAGGATCACGAGCGGCACGGCGAGCAGGTAGAGGACGACCAGCTTCATCTCCAGCGCCTGCACCTTCTTGCCCAGGTACTCGGGCGTGCGACCGACCATCAGCCCGGCGATGAAGACCGTGAGTATGGCGAAGACGAGCATCCCGTAGAGGCCCGAGCCGGTCCCGCCGGGGCTGACCTCGCCCAGCATCATGTTGGCCAGAACGACTCCACCTCCCAGCGGCGTGAAGCTGTCGTGGGCGGAGTCGACGGCCCCGGTCGAGGTGTCGGTGGTGGAGGCGGCAAAGAGCGCCGAGGCAGGCGCGCCGAAGCGCACCTCCTTGCCCTCCATGTTCGAGCCGAGCGCGCCGAGCGTTTGGACGCGCGGATTGCCGGCCACCTCGTAGTGCGTGGCGACGCCGACCGAGCCGATCCAGAGCAAGAACATGGCGGCAAAAATCGCCCAGCCCTGGCGACGATTCCCGACCAGACGGCCGAAGGCGAAGGCGAGCGCGAAGGGGATCACGAGCTCCGACCAGATCTCGAGCAGGTTGGTCAGCGCCGTCGGGTTCTCGAACGGGTGGGCGGAGTTGGCGTTGAGCGGACCGCCGCCGTTCGTGCCCAGTTCCTTGATCGCCTCCTGGCTCGCGAACGGTCCGCCGGGGATCGATTGGGTCGCGCCGGCCACCGTGTGCGCATGAGTGAAGCCGTGCAGGTTCTGAATGACGCCTTGACT
>Ga0182017_10004711_pt1 | contig 10123 bp, 9 predicted proteins | sample 712E3DmetaG_FD_120492 | JGI IMG/M metagenome (GOLD analysis project Ga0182017, IMG submission 120492) | Permafrost microbial communities from Stordalen Mire, Sweden - 712E3D metaG | ecosystem: Environmental > Terrestrial > Soil > Wetlands > Permafrost | place: Sweden: Stordalen | collected... | reverse complement strand
CGGCGTTTTTAAAGCGTCCATTACGGCGGTTAAGACCCGAACTCGCGATGCTTTTTGTCAATTTTATATCGTCGATCAATAAATGACCGGAACCCGATTTGCCCGAGATATTGATGAGAATATTCCGGATTCGATGCATATCAATTCCTTGATCGGCATAAAATTTAAGGGGAATACCGACTTCTCTCCAAACGGAGGAATATGAAAATGTATAATCGGAATACGATGCGGAGTCTCCTTGCGCTTTCAAGCCGACGCCTATCTGCAGAAGGCTATCGGGGCCTTTGTAGGCGAATCGCAGGCTATCCTTGTCGCTCATATCAATCACACCAGCGCCATAATCAAATGCAAAGGCGAACCCGTCCCACCAACTTGCGATAGTAAAGGTTTTGTCGATGCATTTAACGCCTTCGTACGCGCCGCCGCTTACCTCGACGGCATTTCCCCAGTTCACGGCAAAACCGGGATAGGTCGCCGAATCCGTGTAAAGGTCGGTAATGGTTTCGGTTCTCTCTCCCGGGGCGATGACTGTAACCGTGAAAAATGTTGAATCATGGTTGTTCCGCGTATCCGAGGCTTTGAGCGTGATCTTTTTCACGCCGATCGAGGGAGTATTTACAATCGAAAAACCATAGACATAGCGGTTTCCCGTTTCATGGTCCATTGCGACCGCGGGGCCGCCGCCTAATGGGGATAGATCGATGGAAACGTTGCTTATTGCGTATCCATTTCCGGGATATATGTCGGCGCCAAAGGTAACTATCGTCGTGGTATCACCGGCGAATACGGAGGGAGTTGCCGTGACGTTCGAAATAACGACGCCGGTTTCGGAATACAAGTTTGGCACGGTGTCCATCGCTTCAGCCCATAATCGATTCAAGGACACGGCGCCGGCGCTGTTAGGATGGACGCCGTCGGCAAGCTCGCTAGCGTGCGATTGTATATACGTATAGAGATCGGGGCCGCGTATCAGGTTGCTTGCCAAGGCAAGTGAATCGACAACGGAATTGAACAGAGGGATGGCGGAATATCCGGGGGCCGGGGAAAAAGGCATGCGGGCCAGTATTGGAATTTTGCCCGCCGCCTTTATTTTATTAATGATTATTTGCATAGTGGAGCGAAACTGTTCGATGCCGTTCAAATCTGCTTCGTAAGAATCATTCGTGCCGTATTCAATGGCCCAATATTTCATATCGGGAAAATCGGATAGATATGCATCGATGCGAGAGGCGCCGTTGGTGGCGAATTCCCCGCCAACGCCACCGCAGAGCATTACCGGATAATATGATGGAAAGCGCGCGTGGATATTCGAGGCGAAATCGGGTTGAATGGTTCGGTCATATGCCGCCGCGGTAATACTGTTTCCCATGAAAAACCACGTATCTTCACATCCTTTCGACGCATCGTGTATCTCGATTTTTTTGGGAACAACCAGCCCATCGGCATTAAACATGCGTACCCATGTTTTTCCCGTAAAATCAAAGGTATGCACACGCGAGTTGTAGCGGTTTCCGGTAACCGATATCACCGTTGACCACGCTCCGTCAATCCCATTGGTAGAGGAGGAGGATGTTTGGATTTGATAGTCGGCCGGATCGGCCGTCGTTGAAATAAAAGGCTTTCCGATAGCGCTCCAATACCAGAGTAACCTGGAATAGCCGTTTCCAACGTTGATCGCCACAAGCTCGTTATCAACGATCGACTGCTTACCATCGGATAGTAATGGGTTGGGGGTGACGGCAAAAAGAACGGTGGTGAAGAGGATGGGTATCGCGCATGGAAAAAATAACGGAAATCCGGGTCCTAAGCGCCTCCCTTGCGGCAATGCAAGGCGATTGCGCGGTATCGGCAAACCATGAGCGCGGCGAACGGTGTTGTTTTTGGATAATTCACTATGAGGCATTTTCCATTCGCTCCTTTCGCCAAACAGGGCTTATTTTTCCAAAAGTATCGGCAAGGGAATCCTAATCGTTGACGCGCATGTGTTTTCGACCCTCATGGGGGCTCAATCGACCGATGGTATGATCCAGGGAATTCTTTAACTTGTCGGCGGCTCCGCTGATGGCTTGATCGACGGTTCCCGCCTCATGAGTGACGGAAATGGGCTGGTGACCCCTGAGACGCGCTTCGATCAAACAGCGTTTATCATGGTCCCCGCCCTTCTTTCCGTTCTCATCACTGAGATGGACTTCAACGCGGGTAATATCCTCCGCGAGGTGGCCTATGGCGTTTTCCACAATTGATTCGGCGCGCTGAAGCATCGCTTGTTGCCCCCTAATGGTATGATCCGTTTTAATTTGAATTTTCATAATCCATTTCCGATTTCCTTTCAAGTATAAACTACCGGTGAATGTAACCCGGAGCCGCGCTTATTCGGCCTTACCCGGATGGCGCCGATTCCTTACAGAAGCGGCGCCAGAAGACGCGCAGCCCCTTCAAAAAATTGAATGGCGATATTTGCTTTTTTAATGCCCGGAACGGATTGACGCATTGTATCCGTTACCCAGGAATCCAGTTCTTTTACCTCGCTTTCGTCATAGATAAACAGCGCGATCTCGTAATTAAGGAAAAAGCTGCGCATGTCCATGTTCATTGAGCCGACGATGCCGAGGGCGTCATCGACAAGAATCACCTTACCGTGCAGCATGCCTGGTGTAAAGTTGCACACGGTCGCCCCGCTGTCCTGAATCTGTCTGAGATAGCTTCGCCGTACCAGGTCGGCGAGCGGATGGTTGGAAACCCGCGGCACGACGACGCGCACATCGATGCCGCGCCTGGCGGTGATGCACATCGCCTTAAGAAGCATCTCATCGGGAATGAAATAGGGGGTGACGATCCACACGCGACGCTTCGCTTTGAAAAGCGCGCCCAGAACGCTGTCGTAGAGAGGATCGCCTGCCACATCGGGTCCGCTGGGCACCAGTTGCAGAGCGGCGGCCTCGCCGGTCCCGGAAGAAGCGGGAATATCCTCTTTTACAGCCTTTTGCTTTGCGGCGAATTGCCAATCGGAGCGGAAAACATGATGCAGATCGGCGAGCACCGGTCCCTTTACAATAAAAGACAAATCGCGCCAGCGGCCCGTGTCGGCGGCCGTGCCCATATACTCACGGGCGATGTTCATGCCGCCCATCATCGCCGTTGCGTTGTCGACGATGATTATTTTGCGATGGTTGCGCAAATTGGCGCGGCCGCGAAAGGGCAGATGCATCATCGGCATGAAAAAGGCGTAACGACCCCCGGCGTCCAGGAGAGGCGCGAGCATCTTTTTCGAAACGCGAAAGGACCCGAGCGAATCTAAAAGAAGGCGAACGCTCACGCCTTGCGCGGCCTTGCGCGTAAGGGCCGCGAGAATAGCGGCGCCGGTTTCGTCGTGTCCTAAAATATAGGTGGCGATATCGATGCTGCGCGCGGCATGTTCGATCAGATCGATAAGTGCCTTGCACGCCTTTTCGCCCGTAGCGAGCAGGGTAATATCATTGCCGCCGCGTACGGGAAAAATACCGCCGGCGCCTTTGGTAATGATCCGTTCCCCCGGGGCTTGTATGTCAAGCGCCAGGGCGGCCTTGTTTTTTATCATTCGTTTTATTTTACGGCCGCCGAAAATTATATAGGCGGGCACTCCAAGATAGGGGACCAGTAAAATCGCAAGAAGCCACGCCGCAGTGCTTGAAGGCGAGCGCTGTTCGCGGTTCTGGTGAACCAGCAGCGTCAAGGCAAGGAAAAATCCGATAATTGGAAGGATATGGAGAAAGATCCATTGGATTTTCATCATGCTATGGTAATTCACTTTCTATAAACAACGCCGCGTGATCGGAAAGCTTCTTCCAGACTCCCCGGTTATAGGTTGTGGAACTCCCGGCAATTAAACCCCTGATGTAAATTCGATCGAGAGGAAGAAAAGGAAATCGCGCGGGAAACGTGCGCGCTTTCCTGCCGTTTGCCTCCATGGCGGCGTCCTTCAAGCCTACAAATCGGGCGAAATCGTCGACTCCCCGGCCGCGCCAGTCATTGAAGTCGCCCGCCATGATGATCGGCGAGCCCGCCGGAATGCGCCCGCCGATGTATTCGGCCTGCATACGGAGCTGTTTGCGTCGTGAAACGGCGAAAAGCCCCTGGTGAATACAAAGACAATGCAGCGGATCGGGACCGCCGGGGATATCTACTGCGCAGTAAAGAAAACCGCGTTGTTCGAAGCTGTTGGTCGAGGTGTCGATTTGCTCCGAATGAAGGAAGGGAAACTTTGAAAGTATCGCGTTGCCGTGATGGCCGTCGGGATAGAACGCGTTTTTGCCATAGGCGAAATATTTCCATGCGGAATCGGCGAGGAATTCGTGTTGCGCTTGATCGGGCCAGTTGACGTGTTTTTCCGCATGGGCTGAATTTTTGCCGACCACTTCCTGCAAAAAGACGAGGTCGGCCTCCGTGGAACGGATCGCGTCGCGAAGCCGATGAAGGATGAACCGCCTGTTACCCCAGGAGAAACCTTTATGAATATTGATCGTTAGAATGCGTAATTTCCGCATGCGGACCGTTTCGATTTTTATTTGATAAACGTATTGGAATTAAATTCTTCAAAAGCTGTTTGCAGCTCTTCCTGGGTGTTCATGACGATCGGGCCATACCATGCAACGGGTTCACCGATGGGTTTTCCGGAACATAGAAGAAACCGTACGGGGTCTTTTTCCGTCGACACGGAAACCTGCTCCCCATCATCGAAAAGCACCAAGGTGGCATTGCCGATAAAGGGGTCTTGCGTGATATCAAAGTAATTGGCGCCGTCAAACTCGTACGAAAAAGGGTTCTTTTCTTTACAGAATAAACCTTTTCCTTCGATGATATAGGCAAAAACGGTATGGCCCGGCATGGTAGCATGCGTAAATTCGGAATGCGGCGGAACGGTTACGTCAAGGTATTCGGGATCGGTCACGATGTCCTGAACGGAACCCACGGCGCCGTCTACTTTGCCCGCAATGACTTTAATGGTCGCTCCTCCGGAAACAACCGTGGGAATTTCTTTGGCAAGGATGCCGCGATATCGCGGGGCCATCATTTTATGGGACGCGGGTAGGTTGGCCCAGAGCTGGAAACCGTACATATGATCTTTCGAATCGCCCTTAGGCATTTCCTGATGGATTATGCCGCTTCCCGCCGTCATCCACTGCACATCACCCGCTCCAATGATGCCTTTATTCCCCATGCTGTCGCCGTGTTCGACGTTGCCGGCAAGAACATAGGTGATGGTTTCAATACCCCGATGGGGGTGCCAGGGAAAACCTTTGAGAAAATAGCGGGGCTCCTCGGAGCGAAAATCATCGAGTAAAAGAAATGGATCGAACAGGGGAACTTCACTATTTCCGAAGGCTCGATGAAGATGAACCCCGGCGCCTTCAATCGTAGGTTTACTCTTGATGACTTTTTTGATTTTTCTGTTTCTTGCCATAGATATCACTCCTATTTTATCCGTTTATCCATATAATCCTTAATGCCTTCAAACGCCTTGTAAATACAGGTCTTGAGCTCTTTACGATACAGCGACTCCAAATACGCCGTATCCGCCCGGGTCGATTTAATCTCATCGCCGGCTTCGGCGGCGATGGAATAAAATTGCGTATTGTTAAGGGTATCCAGTAGTTCCAGGGTCATGCCCGCCCCGGCGTATTCGCGAGCGTTAAAAAATCCCATTGAAAACTCCTTAACTCCCTTGGTAATGGTAGCCTTTGCGCGTACCGCCGTTTTACCGCCCGAGGCATAATACGCGATTTCGTCTTTGATGATGTTTATATGCCCGGCGCTGAGCGGGGGAACCATGGTGTCGCCGACCTTTTTAAAAGTAAATTTGGGAATGAACAAGGTTCCGGTATCGACGCCCGTTCGCGCATCGACCACTTCGATGCCGGTTATGGTCAGCGCGGTTGAAATTTCCTTGCTCCGGTACGGTTCATTTAAAAGATTCCGCTTTATCTTTGCCGCGCATCCCACAGTGAACAGGAATACAAGAACCGATACAACGATAACAACGCGAATTATCATGATGAGTTCCTTTTTCTTTTTTTTATTTACTTGTGAAGTAGGCCTTAACTCGCGCCGCGATTTGACCATCCGTCATTTTATCGGCGGATTCAATGACCGCAACCCTGCCGTGAAGGTTATATTGTTCCATGGTTTTATGAAACTCGCCCTTTGCCTCGGCGGGGCCGAAAATCAGAACCGACCGGGCTTCCTTGATATGCAACAGCACTTCCTGGTAGAACTCCTTGAGTCCTTTTGAAAATACTCTTTGCTGCTTGTCGTCGGGTTTGACATGCCGAGCGTCAAAGGGAGCGGTTGAATGTTTCCCTTCCAGCCGTCCGAGCTGCTTTTCGACATTCGAGCGTATTTCTTTCGTCTCTTGCCCTTTGTCCGATAGCGTTACGACGATCGCTTTCCGGTGGTCTATCCACAATCCGACTGCGGTTTTCATAACAACTCCCCTTTTTAATTTTAGCGTAATTGTTCCTTGGTATCAAAAGCCGATTCTTTGACTATTTTTGCCGCGCTTTTTTTGCCATCAATTAATTCCCAAGTGACCGTGACCTTGTCTCCGGTAAAGAGATCGCCCAGGGAAATTCCTTTTGACAGCTCCATGTTTCCAAGCATGATTTTAGCGCCGGATTCAACAACGAGGGTATCCTGGGCCCGTCTGGTTTCCACGATTATCGTGTTGGCTATGAGGTTGACTGAAACTACTTTCCCGTGAATTATCAATTCGGCTGCCTTTTGTTCCGCTTGTTCATGGGCTTTTATCCGGTCTTGTTCTTTCGTTGGTGATGAATTTTCCTGCGCAAAAAGAAAACTTATGCAAGAAAGGACCGCGATTAAAACTTTTAAAAATTTCATACCGACAGCCATTGCGAATGCTTTTCTCATGGTATAATCCTTTTTGATGCGAATCGGTTTGGATCGCTTTGACGACCGATCACGTTGCCGACATTGTTTCAAGGTCGCGTTTATGCGATAATAAGCACGCAATAACCAAGCCAAACTTTGCACCGCCCAAAGACGGATTATTTGTTGATGCACCGGGTGATTGATTAAAAAACGATAAACGTGCCAATAAGTCATGGCACATTGTTTGCATATTATTAATATTGGGATAGGTGAAGGGCTATTGGTTTTCAGTCACGGTTTTTTTATGGGGTTTTTTATACTTTAAAAAGGTTGCTCGAATGATCAATGAAAAAGTAATTGCTCAGCCTTCCAAGTTGTCCGCGGAGTTTATTACTAAACCGGTAACGCAGATCTTCCCGGGGAAGGCTTATCCTTTAGGCGCCACCTGGGACATACGGGGTACAAATTTTGCCTTATTTTCCAAGTATGCAACGAAAGTGGAACTGCTGCTCTTTAAATCCAACAATGACCCAATGCCTCCGGCGGTTATTCCGGTAACTGAAAAAACGCTTTCGGTATGGCATTGCTATATTCGCGATATTTTGCCCGGCCAACTTTACGGCTTTCGTGTTTACGGCCCCTACGATCCGGATAGAGGATTGCGGTTCAATCCCGCAAAGGTGTGTATAGATCCTTATGCCAAGGCCCTTTCGGGAAGGGTCGTATGGAACGACGCCCTCTTTGGATATCGAATCGGCGATATCCAGGGCGACATGTCCTTCGACGACCGCGATTCCGCCCCATTTGTTCCCAAGGCCGTTGTAATCGATCCGTCGTTTGACTGGGAAGGCGACCGGCTTCTGGACATTCCCTGGAACGAAACGATCATTTACGAACTCCACGTCAAAGGCTTCACAAAAAAGAACATGGAAATCGCCCCTGAAAAACGGGGGACTTTTTCCGGGCTTGCCGCGCCCCCGGCAATCGATTATCTCAAGAAGCTCGGTGTTACCGCCGTGGAGCTTCTTCCCGTGCACCAGGCCATTGACGACCGCATGCTGGCCGACAAGGGATTTACGAACTATTGGGGATATAATACGATCTCTTTTTTTTCGCCCGACAGTCGGTTCTCCGCTTCGGGAGACGTAGGCGGACAAGTCCGGGAATTCAAGGAAATGGTAAAGGCATTCCACAAAGCGGGCATCGAGGTCATTTTAGACGTCGTATACAACCATACCGGGGAAGGCAACCAATTCGGGCCCACGCTTTCCTTCAGAGGCATAGACAACATCTCCTACTATCATCTTAGCCCCGAGCGGCCGCGCTATTACATGGACTTTACCGGCACGGGCAACAGTCTGGGAATAACGCACCCGCAGGTCATGCAATTGCTCATGGACAGTTTGAGGTACTGGGTTTTGGACATGCACGTCGACGGATTCAGGTTTGATCTGGCCGCCACCCTTGCCCGCAAATCCAACGGCATCGACCGTTTGTCGACTTTCTTCGATATAGTGCAGCAAGACCCCGTCGTGTCGCAAGTCAAGTTAATCGCCGAACCCTGGGACCTCGGTCATGACGGCTATCAATTGGGCAAATTCCCGCCGCAATGGGCCGAATGGAACGGAAAATACCGGGACTTGTTCCGCAGGTTCTGGAAGGGCGACGCTTGCCTCGCCGCTGAACTGGCGCACCGGGTTTCGGGATCGAGCGACCTTTTCGGGGAGAACGGTCGCACGCCCTGCGCCAGCATAAACTACATCGTCAGTCATGACGGGTTCACCCTGCACGACTTGGTGAGTTATAATGTCAAGCACAATGAACCCGGAAGGGAAGCCAACCACGATGGGACCGAGGAAAACCTGAGCTGGAACACCGGGGCCGAAGGCCCGACGCAGGACCGGTGGATCAGCGACCTTCGCGAGCAGCAGAAAAAAAACTTCCTGGCCACGCTATTGCTTTCCCAGGGAATTCCCATGATTTGCGCGGGCGACGAACGGGGACGTACCCTGCATGGCGATAATAACCCGTATAGCGAAGATGATGAAACGAGTTGGATACAATGGAACTTGGACGATAAACAAAAATCGCTGCTTGACTTTGTCAAGAAGCTGATACTCATTCGCCGGACGCACCCGGTGTTTCACCATAAAAAATATTTCAGCGACATCCGGCCGGGAATAAAACAGGCGGTCTTTTACGGCGCTTCCGGCGAGGAGATAAACGTATTCAACTGGCAAGCTCCGTATATCAATTCGTTTTCCCTCTTGCTCAGGGGAGACGCGATTGCCGGCGTCGGAGCAAATGGGAATCCGATTGTTGACGACACTTTTTTGCTGCTTTTTAACGGCCATTTCGATCCGGTCGAGTTCAGGCTTCCATCCTCCGAAAAGCCCTGGGAAGAAGTCATAAGCAGCAAGGCGGGGAAAATCAATCGGCCGGTGACCGGAGATTTGCAGCTTTGCCTGGGAGGGCGGTCGTTTGTTCTTATGTGTCAAAAGCATAGTGAAACGCCGCTGGAGACAGCCGGGATAACCACGTCCAAACAATCAGTAAAACATTCAGAGCATAAAAAAACGGTAAAACCTCATGGTTCGATTAAATCAAGAGCTTGATGGCGCCGACGATAACCATTTTTCGGGAATCTTGCCGTTTTTCCATAGATGTCATAATTATCCTATTTAAGAACCCTGTAAACCGATGGCATTAATGGCATCCCTGAGTTTTTTGCCGACTTCTTCGGCTATGGGAAAAAGCGCCGGGTTCCCAATCGTTGCCATCGAGGCCGTCGGGTCAATCGCCGCGATTTCAACCGTATTGGATTCCATTTCTTTTACGATCACATTGCATGGCAGCATAACGCCGATTTTATCTTCCACTTGTAACGCTTTGTACGCAAGCGCCGGATTGCATGCGCCCAATATCACGTATTTTTTTAAATCAACGCCGAGTTTTTCCTTCAGCTTTTCAGCAATGTCTATCTGTGAAAGGACACCGAAACCCTCTTTCTTGAGGGTTTCGGTAACAACCTTAATTGCATTATCAAATTCCAACTTTATCACGCGACTATGGTAATAAGTCATGATCGTTCCCCTATTATCACGGAGTCAAAAAATAACAAATTGAAAACGCTATTATAAATCACTCGATCGTCATCTCATTTTTCACTTCTTTTACACCCTTTATGTCGTTTACGAGCTTGCCCACCAAATCTTTCTCCGCGCTATTCTTAGCCACGCCGCTTACCGTGACGATG
>Ga0182017_10004710_pt1 | contig 10124 bp, 8 predicted proteins | sample 712E3DmetaG_FD_120492 | JGI IMG/M metagenome (GOLD analysis project Ga0182017, IMG submission 120492) | Permafrost microbial communities from Stordalen Mire, Sweden - 712E3D metaG | ecosystem: Environmental > Terrestrial > Soil > Wetlands > Permafrost | place: Sweden: Stordalen | collected... | reverse complement strand
TCCTGAGTACCCGTCGGGGTGGTTTGGGCCTTACAGCCCGCCGCCATGCATAGAGCGAGCAGAGCAGCCAAAAAGCCAAAGCGTGACAAGATAAGTTCCTCTCTGGAAAAGGATACTCCAGCGAAGCCCAAAGCGGGGTACTGCAGGGCTATCACCTCCGTCCTTGTGGGTTGACGCGGAAGCGGGCGAAAAGCAACCACAGGTTCTAATAGGCCGGCGGCAGGTTAGGGTCTCGGAATACCGAATTGGAGCGGCGAATGTCGCCCACAGAGCCGAAGTTGGCCAGGGTGAAGCTGTAAAGCCACTGTGTCTCATCGCGCAGCGGACCCAGCGCATAGCGCCGGTAGCCGAAGCTGAGTCCGCAGCAGTTCCAGTTATAGACTGCCTGCATACCGGCGTATTGCAACTGACCTTGGACAAAGTCGTAGCCGCTGTTTGCTGCCAGGTTGAAACCTGCGCCGCTGGGCTTTCCGATGGACATAAAAGGCTGAAACTGCTGGCTCATTATGGTGGAGGCGGTGCTGCCTTTCTCGTCGACGGCGTTGAGCAAAGAATGGCCAAGCCCAACGGTAGTGCGGCCCCAACTATAGCCGGCATAGAGATTGCTGGCCCCGATCCGCCCTCCTCTGGGGTCGTAGTCCATGTCCCACTGGATGCGCAGATTGTCGATAGCCTCGAAGCGCAGGCGCGATATGATAGGCCCCAGGTTGCGCGGCGAAGTGAGAAAGGCAACGCCAGTCAGGTCGAGAGTAGCGTCGAAGACGTTCCGCCGGTTGGAAATGAGTGCGCCGCCGAAGTTAGGGTCGAAGAAGTATTTCTGGGCAATCTGCCAACTGGCCCACTCCCGCGGCTTGGCCGGGCAGCCGCCGGACGCCTGAGCGTCTTCGGGGGCGCATGGTTGCTTTCCGGTGGGGCGCAGGAAAAAGCGCTGCGTGAGCGAGAAACCGACTTCGTTGGTGTCAGTGGCGATGTCCGTGGTGTCGGCCATCAGCACGTTTTGCTCCCGGCTGCCGATGCCGCCTACAAACCGGTAAGTCAGCTCGGGCTCGATGACATGGCGTAGCTCACGGTTCCAACGTCCGAGAGCGAAATCGCGTTCCAGCGCCGGCGGGCGCATATCCACCGAGACACCGGCATCGGCGCGGTTAAGCGAACTATGGCTGATGGAGGGAGTGCCGTTATTGGCACCGGTCAGATCCGGAACCTGGCTGATGGAGTAGAAGGTGTCTCGCAACGCGGCCTCGGGAACCACGCTCCACCCCCCTGCCCCAAAGGGCAGGGAAATATGCGGATAGAGATCGAAACGGCCCACATTGCGGGCGTGAAAGTTGGGCTCCGAGCGGCCCAGAAAGCTCAACGACGATCTCAATCCCCAATAGAAAGGCGAGGAGCTGAGCGGCCGGTCGAGCACGTCGAAACGCAGGCTGGGCAGGTGGATAATTCTTGCCTCGTCGCCGATGACGGAGCTGGCAAAGGTCTGGAAGCGGTCCAGAGAGGCCGAGGGAATGAACCCATTGTGCGCGCGAGTGAACGAGAGATCGCTTTGCACATCGGAGCTAACTGCCTGCGAGTAGTTGTCGCTGAAGACCAGACGGTATACGTAGCTGGAAAGATACTCGATATTTCCCGCTATGCGCATTTCAGAGGAGAGGTCTTTGCGGCCCAGGGCAACCATGTCTACACCGCCCTGGTTGACGAGCTGAGTGGTGGCCGGGGCAGTGGCTGTAGCGGCCACCTGCTGTTCAACGCCGCGGTCGAAGAGGCCATTCCAGCGGACGACCAGGTGGTCAAGGCCAGGACCCTTATAGCGGAAGTCACCATTAGGCGCATAGCCGCGCTTGCTGTAGTACTCCGTGCCGACCACCATATCCATGCTACGGTTGATCACCACGTAAACCTGTTCGCCCACGATGAAACCCTTGATGGATGAGTTGCTGATATTCGGTATCAGCAGCCCGCTTTCACGGCCCGTTTCATCGACCGGACGGCGTAGATAGGGCAGGTACAACAGGGGCACTCCTAGGAATTTGAACCAGGTATTGGTCGTAGAGGCCTTACCGTTGGCCAGATTGATGGAGCGGGAGATCAACTCCCAGTCCGGCCTGGGCAGATGGCAGTTGGTCATGGTTCCGTCCACAATCCGGTAGTTGCCCTCACCGGCTTGAAGCAGCACTCTGCCGGAGAAGAGAAACGGGTTGGGCGTGGAATAGACCACCGCGCGGCCGGTCCTGGCGACGCCCAATGAGCCGGATACGTTGTAGAAGCGCGCCGTGTGCATATTCAGGCGCATATCGCCGTGCGTGGCTTCGACGAAGAGATTGCTGGGGCCGCCGGCAACCTGCAGGTGGCCTTCCGCCTCCAGCTCCGAGGTGGACTGGTTGTAGAGCACCTTGTCGGCGTGAAGAATGTAATCGCGGTAGTGGACTTCGACCCTTCCCGAGCCGGTCCAGATATTGCCGGCCCATGCCTGGTGGTCGGCACTCAGCTCAACTGGAATACCTGTTGCCGATACAGCCTCCGGCTGGGCCAGGGGCAGAATCTCCTGGCCGGGGTCTTCGGGAAGCGAAGCAGCCGCGCCACCGGTGTCAACTTGCGCCGGGGGTAACGCATTGGTCAACGCCTGTCCCCTAAGTTGCAGGTGACAGAGGGCCAACAGCGTGATAAACACTAGATAACGTGGACGCATTCCAGAACCAAGACCAAGGGTCAGCATAGCAAATGCCAGCCACTTTCCATGGGAAGAGCACCCCGCCGCTCTGGCAACAGGTACGAATTCGGATTATTCGCTGTGCAAGGATCTCACCATCCTTGCCACGCCTGTATCTTCCCGCGAAGCTCCTTTCTCTTGTGACGACAACGTCCTCAAGGCTCTGTTTGCTTGGGGCTAGGGGACCGAAACAGCGGGTCAGGGCATGCAAGAGCGGCTTACCGGCATACCTGAGAGCCGCGTGGGAAGGGACTTTGGAGCTTTGAGCACATCCCCAATTCAAACCGACTACACAACCTCGTTGAAGCAGGAAGTATGCCGGCGCCTGGCCCAGCACAAGAGCCGCAAAGGCGCCGCAGCGGCTGAGCCGCACCCGCTTACAGAGGCCCACCACGATACTGGCAGCCGTACCGCGCAGGTCGCCGCGCGCGTAGCCGCGCGATATGCCAAGGCGCCCAGCTACAGCGAGGTGCTGGCTGGCAAAGCCCATACGGTGGCGCGCGCCACCCAAGCTGTCTTATGGGAATCGCTTGATGTGCAAACTACCGCCGAACCCGTTTTGGCCGGTCCCCAGGCTGCCTCTTGCGTCGAGTCAACATGGGAGCCGGAGGCTTCAGTTAGTAATCTACAGGAGCAGGCATGGGAGCCAACCGCACAGTCTGCCGCCCGCTCTTCGAGCTCAACCCTTCACGCGCAGCAGCTTGAAGTACGCTGGGAGCCGGATTTTCCGGTGCGACCCGCGGAGCCAGTTGCTTTTAGAAAATCCCATGGGACGGAAGGCTTCGATGTACCAGGGCAGGGGTGGTGGGAAGCGGCGCCGTCGGCGCAGAATGAGCTGGGGAACGATGCCTTTGAGCTTGTCGAGCCGGCTCAACCCATCCATGCCAATCTGATCGAGTTTCCCCGAGAGATTGTCGCTCCGCGCAAGGTCCGTCCCCGCATGGCCGAGGGGCCCCTTGCTGCAACCGGCGGGCAACCGGGGCAGTTGAGCATTTTTGAGGTGGATCCTGGAACCATCTCCACCGAGCCCACGATGGCAATCCCGGCGTCTGAGCCTGCTGAAGCACAGTGGATGGTCTCGGAGTGGTCCGATATCAAGCTGGACGCTGAACCGATTGAGGACTTGGAAGCTGAACCTGAACCGGCCAAGACAGCTCCGGTACTGGAACTCGCGGCCATGAGCCGGCGGTTGCTGGCGGCCGTGGTGGATGGAACTTTGATTTTCGGGGCATTTCTGGCGGCTGCCCTGTTGGCCGAGGCAAAGATGAACGTCCTGCCCGGAATCAAGGAGATTGAAATGGGCACGGCGGCGGCGCTGCTGCTTATCGGCGCGCTCTACCATGCATTTTTTCTGACGCTGGCCGACGCCACGCCGGGCATGAAGTACGCCCGCATCTCGCTCTGCACATTCGACGGCCACAACCCCAGCCTCGCACAAAGGTGCAGCCGATTAGGAGCCCTGCTTCTGTCTGTGGCGACGTTGGGCCTGGGCATGGCCTGGGCCGTCTTCGATGAGGATCATCTGAGCTGGCACGACCGGCTGTCACAGACGTATTTGAGCAGGTCTTAGCCAGGAACTCACATTCCGGCGACCCAGGACCCGCTCTTGCCCAAATCAGGATGAATCGATATTCTTAGGGGCTGCTTCCGCCTCCGCGGAGGAGGTGTTCTTGAAAACGAGGTTGCCCATGTCCACATTGCACACGTTAGCGCGCCGCCTGTTTCTGGCCTGGGCGCTTGTTCTTCTTGCTTGTCCGGCCTTGAGCCGATTGGCCGCGCAGACGGCGCCCGCCACTCAGCCCCCGCCCACGGCCCAACCCCGGCCTGCTCCCACGCCCGAGATGCTGGCCATGCGGGTCGCGGCAGAGAAGGATCATCAGCTCCTGATGGAAAAGCTGGGCATCAAGGAGTTGCGTCCAGGGGCCAGCCATGACCCCAAATCGCCCTATGTGGTCAACTACGACGAGCAAAAGGCCAACGTCTACCCCAGCCTTCCCGACCCATTATTGCTTAAAGACGGCAAGCGCGTGACCTCGGCCAAACTCTGGTGGAGCAAGCGCCGCCCGGAGATTGTGGAGGATTTCGACCGCGAGATTCTGGGCCGCGTCCCTGCCAACCTGCCCAGGGTGACCTGGGAGGAGGTGAGCATCACGAAGGACAAGAACGGGGACGTACCGGTGGTGACCAAGAGGCTTGCGGGCCATGTGGACAACTCTGCGTGGCCTCAGATCAAGGTCAACATCGACCTGACCCTGACGACCCCAGCCAATGCTCCCGGACCGGTGCCGGTGATTATGGAGCTGGCCTTCAGCGGGGAGTTCATGGCGGCCATCGCCCGGAGCATTCCGGAGATGATGCCGGGAAACCCCGGCAATCGGGGACCGGGCGACAACGGACTGACATGGCAGCAGCAGGTACTGGCCCGGGGGTGGGGCTACGCGATCCTGAGCCCCAACAGCTACCAGGCAGACAACGGGGCGGGGCTGACCGAGGGCATTATCGGCCTGGTGAACAAGGGCCAGCCGCGCAAGCTGGAGGACTGGGGCACGTTGCGCGCCTGGGCGTGGGGGGCCAGCCGCGCGCTGGACTACTTTGAGACCGATAAAGCCGTCGATGCGAAACAGGTGGGGATTGAGGGCCACTCCCGCTTTGGAAAGACGGCGCTGGTGACCATGGCCTATGATCCGCGTTTCGCCATCGTGTACAGCAGCTCATCCGGCACGGGGGGCGCCAAGCTCTACCGGCACATCTACGGCGAGCTGACGGAGAACCTGGCGGCGTCGGGCGAATACCACTGGATGGGCGGGAAGTTTCTCAAATATGCCGGCCCGCTCACCGCCGGCGATATGCCCGTGGATGCGCATGAACTGATTGCGCTGTGCGCGCCGCGGCCAGTGTTTATCGGAGCCGGGGAGAGCACGGTCAACAAGGACGGCTGGGCCGACGCGGTGGGGATGTTTCTTGGCGCCTCAGGCGCCGGGCCGGTCTACCGGCTGCTGGGCAAGAAGGACCTGGGAACCACGCAGTTTCCGCCCATGGAGACCACGCTGATCGATGGAGAGATCGCATTCCGGCAGCACGCGGGCGGACACACGCCAGGGCCGAACTGGCCGACGTTCCTGACCTTTGCCAGCCGGTATCTACGTGGGTCGGTGGCAGCTAAGGCGCAATAGCTAACAGATGCTTGGAGGCCGGCGGCAAAGGCGGTAAGTCCTTAGTTTCGGCGGGTCGAAGCGGGTGTTTTTGACCTAATCCTTTTTTTTGCTAGGGTTGCGGCAAAAAGGGGGGAGGGGTGGGGGTACGCTTCAGTTGTCAGTAGTCAGTGGACAGTTGTCAGTAGCAGCCCGCGCATCTGGTCCTTGTTCATTGGATGATTATGCGCCAGCGGAGAGTAATACTCTGCAAAGTGGGAGGAGCTTTTAGCTATTAGCTTTTAGCTTGTTGGGCGGTGGCTTTGGGTTTGTGCTATCCCATCCAGGACCGCGATGAGGCTGCGGGCCTGGATGGGATAGCGAGACGACTGGCGATACGGGACCTAACGTTTGTCAGGTGTTAACTGCGCCCCTAGAGGTAGGTGAGGAAGTACAAGCGAAGCGGGTTCGGAGGATGAAGTAGGTTCTGTATATCAGTGGGTCTGGATGGGCGACGTGAAGAGTTGGTTGATGATTTCGTGGACCAGCTCAATGATGCCCAGAGAAGTTGGGGTAAGGCTGTAGGTTCCGTGTGCATAATCGTTTCTGATCTGAGGTAGTGCATTTTGGAGCGATGCAAGAAGATCCCACTGCGTATCCTCGGCCTGGATCCAGCGGGCAAATCCTTCGTTCTTTACCAGCTGGTTCTCGATGGCGTACTTCATCATATTTTGCAGCCCCGGTCTCTTATCCCTGAGATTTCCCGCCCTGATCTCGTTCGCCAGTCGCTCGCGCAATGCAAATTCGAGACAAGCCAAACTTTGAAGCTCCGCTACCGGCTGGAAGCGGTAGATGAACCAAGAGTAAAGGTAGACATTCTTAACAGTCTCGAAGTGTTGCACGATATCTTCCGGTACTCCCGCATGGAGCGAAAAAGCGGAGACTGCGTCGTGGAGGTCGCTGACCTTTACTGGTCGTAGGACGCCGGTTACTGGGTCAGGCCATGCGATCACGGCGTTTCGGGGATCGGGCTCTTGAATGTGCTCTGCGGGCCGTAGCTTTTCGGGGTGAAAATCGTGCTCGGTCATTGATCGTTCCCTCCTTTCGGGCCGCGAAGGGCGCAATGGAATGATAAGTCCTGCTCACCGTGGCTGTGAGCAAAAGACCTGTTACGTTTGATGGGCCCTAACAAGTCGGCAAGTGTTCAGCGATTTGACAACAGTAGAGTCTCAGCCGGCGATAGGGGGTTGAGGCCATCTTTGAGGCGGGCTGCTGTTTTTTGAATGGAGTTCCGGGGTATTTGATTGGCGATTCGGAGAGGGCCTGCGGATCGCTGGCCTTCCGCATTGACGGGCGGGTGGCTGCGCTTTAGGCTCATAGCATGGAATTCAAGATCAGCGAGCTGGAGCGAGAGCCGATCGATTTCGATCTGGAAGTGGCTCCGGGCGCGGTGGATTTAGGCGAATTGGCTGAACAGGAGGGGCCGCTGGCTACATCCGGGCAGGCTGAGGTGCTGCACGAGCACCGCGGTCCCAGGGAGATTGTGGCCGACATCCGGCTCCGGGGCCGGTTTGCGGGCAAATTCCAGGTTCCTTGCGCCCGCTGCGTGGAGCCGGTGGAGATTCCGCTCGAGGCCGAGTTCGACCTGATCTTCAGGCCCGCGGGAGCGGATGCCGAGGCCACGGAGAGGTCAATTACAGCGCCGGAAACGGAAATCGGGTATTATTTAGGAGACAGTCTGTTGCTTGAAGATGTGCTGCGCGAGCAGGTGCTTTTGTCTCTGCCGGTCAGGACCCTGTGCAAGCCCGACTGCAAGGGACTTTGTCCGCGCTGCGGTGCGAACCGCAACAATCAGGCGTGCACCTGCGCAGGGGATGACCCCCGCTGGGAGGCTCTGGCCGGGTTACGCGAGCGGATCAAGTCCTGAAAAACCGAATCCCATGAGATTGAGGGATCTGAAGCCCGTGCCGGAAGGCAGCCAGGAGTTGTGTGGCCTATAGCCAGGCGGAACTGAAACGGGTGGAGAGACGAAAGGAATTTTGTCATGCCGAATCCGAAGAGACGCCATTCGACGCGCCGCACCGCACTACGCCGCTCTCACGACTTTTTGACGGCCGTGGGGCTCTCCGAGTGCCCCAACTGTCACGAGAAGAAGCTGCCCCATCGCGCCTGCCCCAAGTGCGGCATCTATAACAAGCGCCTGGTTCTCGACGTTAAAGAAGAAGCCAAGTAGCCTGGGTTCTCCATGCTGGTAGACATTGCGCTTGACGCTGTCGGCACCGACAAAGCTCCAGAGGCGGAGATTCGCGGGGCGATTCTTGCCTGCAAGGCTCTGCCGGTACGGGTCCACCTGATCGGGCCTGAAGCGGAGTTGCGCGACCTGCTGGACGAGCACCTGGAAAACGAAGACCTGCCCATCGTCATCCACCACGCCTCAGAACGCATCGGCATGAACGAGAAGGCGGCGCACGCGGTGCGCACCAAGCGCGACAGCTCGATGCGCGTGGGGCTTAAGCTGGTGCGCGAGGGCAACGCGGCCGGCTTTGTGACCGCCGGCAACACCGGCGCGGCGATGGCTACGGCCAAGATGGTGCTGGGCGCGCTGCCTGGCGTGGACCGGCCAGCGCTGGCAACCCCCATGCCCAGCTCGACGGGGAATCCGTGCGTGCTGCTGGATGTGGGCGCCAACGTGGATTGCAAGGCGCATAACCTGGAGCAGTTCGCGGTAATGGGCGAGATGTATGCCCGCAGCGTGCTGAAGATCGCGGAGCCGCGCGTGGGGCTGCTCTCGATTGGCGAAGAGGAGACCAAGGGCAACGATCTCACGCGCGAGGCCTATCCGCTGCTCAAGGCTCTGCCCATCAATTTCATCGGCAACGTGGAGGGCCGCGACATCTTTTCTGGCCTGGCCGACGTAATTGTCTGCGACGGCTTTGTGGGCAATGTGGCGCTGAAGACCAGCGAGGGCGTGGGGCGCTTTGTGCGCGACGTGCTGCGCGAGTCGTTGAGCCAGACGGTTACCAGGAAGGTAGGGGCGCTGCTCTCGCGGCAGGCCTTCAACGACTTCCGCCGCCGCCTGGACTACCGGGAGTATGGCGGAGCGCAGTTGCTTGGAGTGCGCGGGGTCTGCATCATCGGTCATGGTTCTTCAAACGATCGCGCCATCTTCAACGGCATTCGCGTGGCCTACGAGTTTGCCCAGGCAGGAACCAATAAGCGCATTGAAGCCGAGTTTGCCAGCCGTCCGAAGTGGGCAGCCGCAGGCTCCGAGGCCGACGCCGATTCACCTGCCGATCCGGTTATCCATTAGCATCCACTATCGCCGGCGATAGAAGGGCAGCACGATCAGCAGGGCAAAGCCTATTGCCGCGGCCAGGGCCAATGCGACGAGCCCATAAATCAGCGCCAGGTTCGGACCCAGGGTGTGCTTGCCCTTCGCATGGGCTTCGGGGCTGGGCGGCAAGATCTCCGGATCACTCATATTTCAGCGCCTCAACGGGGTCCATCTGTGCGGCGCGGGTGGCGGGAACGGTGCCGAAGACCACGCCGACCAGCGTAGCAGTGGCCAGTGCGATGACCACTGACCATCCGGAGATCGGCAGGGGGAAGTCGGTGAAGAAGTGGATCGACAGCGGCAGGGCGAGCCCCACCAGGGTACCCACCACGCCGCCGGACAGCGAGATGATGATAGCCTCGGCAAGGAACTGGAGCTTGATCTCGCGATAGGTGGCTCCCAATGCCTTGCGGATGCCGATTTCACGGACGCGGGCGCGGACATTGGCCAGCATGATGTTCATGATGCCCACGCCGCCCACCGCCAGGGTGACGGTGGCTACCAGCACCAGGACTACGGTGAGGATATCGGAGATGGTTGCGGCGGTGGTGAGCAACTCCCGCAAGTCCTGGGCTTTGTAGACGGAGTTTGTTCGGTGGCGTGCGCTGATGATGCGCAATGCCTCGCGGCTGGCGTCGGGCACCTCTTCCATGGTGCGGATGGAGAAGTAAATCTGGTCCACATTGTCGGTTCCGGTAAAGTAGCGGGCCACCGAATAGGGAATCAAAATGGTGTTGTCGGTAATCTCCGACTGCCCAAAGGTGTCAACGCTCTCTTTGAAGGTGCCGATGATGGTGAAGGGGATGCCGATGATCTGGAAGTTCTGGCCGACAGCCGCATCGGAGCTGCCGAACATCTCTCTAGCGAAGGGTATGGTGACCACAGCGCATTTGATGTGTGCGGCCTCGTCCTCATCGTCAAGAAAGCGCCCGGCCAGGACGGTCAGGTTGCG
>Ga0182017_10004709_pt1 | contig 10124 bp, 7 predicted proteins | sample 712E3DmetaG_FD_120492 | JGI IMG/M metagenome (GOLD analysis project Ga0182017, IMG submission 120492) | Permafrost microbial communities from Stordalen Mire, Sweden - 712E3D metaG | ecosystem: Environmental > Terrestrial > Soil > Wetlands > Permafrost | place: Sweden: Stordalen | collected... | reverse complement strand
TGGGATGCGCTTCAACACCGCGATTTCGGCGATGATGGTTTTTGTGAACGACGCGATAACGTGGGAGACGAAACCGGTTTCCGTGCTGCGCGAATTTTTGATTTTGCTCGCGCCCTTCGCGCCCCATCTAGCCGAAGAACTGTGGGAACGCCTTCACGCATCACGCATCACGCATCACGCATCAATTCCGAGCCTGTCTTACGCTTCCTGGCCCAAGTTCGATCCCGCCCTGCTGGTGGAGTCCGAAATCGAAATCCCGGTTCAAGTGAACGGCAAGCTGCGCGATGTCATTCGAGTTCCAGCAGACGCTTCACAAGCGGATTTGGAAGCTGCTGCGAAAAATTCAGAGAAGGTAAAACCATTCATCACCGGCAAGACAATCAGGAAAGTCATTGTCGTGCCGAAAAAGCTGGTGAATATCGCGGTGGTTTAATCCTTGGGACAACCGGCCTGGCGGCGCGTGAGAAACAGGCGCTTCATACCGGAAAATATTCCTTCCTTCTTCGCGCTCCGTCCAATGAATACCGGGAGCCGTTTCCGTAGTTCCAGATCTTCCTGCATGCTTATCCCGCTGGTGTCATTGTAATAGGCAATCACAATATCCATGTGGCGCAGGACAAATGCCGGGTGCTGAAAACACCGGATGTTCAAATCCCAATCGGCCCAAATGCGATATCGCAAATTGTAACAGCCAATTTTATCGAACACCGTCTTCCGATAAAAAGCCGCCTGATGACAAATATTTTTTTGAAACAACAGTTTATCCAGATCGAAAACCCCGTCATAGCGGCAGGAATTGCTCTGTAATATCACGTCGCCATAGACCAAATGACTGTCGGGATGACGCTGGATGAATGCAGCCGCGTCCCGCAACGTGTTTTGGTCATGCAGACGATCATCCGCTCCCAGAAAATAAAGCCATTCTCCCCTGGCAAAGCCGATCCCTTTATTCATGGCGTCATACACGCCGCCGTCTTTTTCACTGTGAATTATCAACCGTTTGCCAAACGCCTCGCGGTGATTCAAAATTATTTCAACCGTTTTATCCTTCGAGCAACCGTCAACAATCACAATCTCATAATCACGGCAGGTTTGCCGGCGCAGGCTTTCCAGACATTGTGCGACAACCGTTTCGGCACAGAAGGTCGGAAGGATGATGGAAAAAAGCGGGGAGGGCATCTGCGGACAAATGGACGCAAAATCGGCGAATTTATTCAAACATAAAAAAACTATTTTCCCGCGCTCGCCAGAATCGTCTGGAAATGCGGCGGCTGTTCCTCGCGGGCCACGACGCTGATTTCGATTTTCTTGAAGCGCGCGTTTTCGAGCCAGCGGTGCAAATCGCTTTCGGCGAACCCCAGCCAGCGGTCGCCGTAAAGCTCGCGTGCCTTGTCGAAATTATGCTTGAGCAAATCAAGAATCATGATTTGCCCGCCGCTCTTGAGAATTTTGTGCGCGCAGAAAACAGCCTTCGCAGGGTCCCCGGCATGATGCAACGCCTGGCTTAAAATCACGAGGTTAACGCTGTTTGGTTCAATCGGCGGGTTCTGCAGGTCACCAAGACGGAATTCCAGATTTTTCAACCCGTTCTTTTTCGCCTTGGCCGCGCCGAACGCAACAATCTTTTCCGAATTGTCCACGGCGATGACCTTTTTGCAGCGGCGCGCCAGCAATTCGCTCAACAAACCTTCGCCTGCGCCGAGGTCGGCGACAATGAGCGGTGGCAGAACCCGCAGCAGCAAGTGTCCAAATGCCTGCCACGACCTGCCCGGCCCATAAACGCGGTCGAAGCGTCCGGCGATTTGATTGAAAAAAACCTGCGCCTGTTCGTGCCGGCGGGCGAGAATGCGCTTGAAATTGATCCCGTCGCCGGCGCGTTCGGGCAATTCCCCGGCGCCGCGGATGGCGAGCCGGATAAATTCGCCGGCGGCACTGTCGGCCTGCGGATTCAATTTGTAAAACGTCCGCTTGCCTTCGCGCCGCGACCGGACCAACCCGCAATCCAGGAGCAAACCAAGATGTGTCGAGATGCGCGACTGGCCCAGCCGCGTAATCTCCTGCAACTCATTGACCGACAGCTCGTCTTTTTCCAGCAGCGCCATAATCCGCAGGCGCGTGGGATCGGACAAGGCTCGGAGCGATTTCAAGGTGGCTGACATGATTATATGTTTGCGTATCAGTATTTCACGCGTTTGGAGTTCCGCCTTCAGGCGGCATCGTTCGCTGACACATCTCCCAGCCCAACCGCCTGAAGGCGGAACTCCGAACCGCGCCAATCTTTTCTCAAAAAACCATTTGACGCGTGTCAATTACGATATATCATCTTATCTTGATACGTCAATATAAGATTTTAAACAATTAATTCATGAGTAAAAATTACATCTTTTCATCGGAGTCCGTCGGCGAAGGCCATCCGGACAAGGTATGCGACACAATTTCCGACGCCGTGCTGGATGCCTGTCTGGCGCAGGACAAGTTCAGCCGCGTCGCCTGCGAATGTTACGCCAAATCCAACATCGTCATCGTCGGCGGCGAAATCACGACAAAGGCGAAGCTCGATTTTAACGCCATTGCCCGTCAGGCCATCCGTGACATCGGTTACACGCACGACGACGACGTGTTTCACGCCGACAAGGTGCTCATCATGAACGCCATCACGTCGCAATCGCCGGACATCGCCCAAGGCGTGGATGCCCGTACTGCGGAAGGCAAAGGACACGCGGAGCAGGGCGCCGGCGATCAGGGATTGATGTTCGGTTACGCGACGAACGAAACGCCGGAACTGATGCCCGCGCCCATCATGTATGCGCACAAGCTCGGGCGTGAACTCACTCGCATCCGCAAGGCCGGCAAGGTGAAATGGCTGCGCCCCGACGCCAAGAGCCAGGTTTCAGTCCAGTATGTGAATGACCAGCCGGTGCGCATCACCAACGTTGTTGTTTCAACGCAACATTCAGCCGACGTCAAACACGAGACGATCAGGGAATTCATCATCGAGGAAATCATCAAAAAAGTTTTGCCCAAGGCGTTGCTCGACAAGAACACCAAATTCCTCGTCAACCCGACTGGCCGGTTCGTTGTCGGCGGGCCGCAGGGCGACACCGGCCTGACCGGGCGCAAAATCATTGTGGACAGCTACGGCGGCATGGGCCGGCACGGCGGCGGCGCATTCAGCGGCAAGGACCCGTCAAAAGTGGACCGCAGCGCGGCTTACATGGGGCGCTACGTGGCGAAAAACATCGTGGCCGCAGGCCTGGCAACGAGTGCGGAAATTCAATTCGCCTACGCCATCGGCCATCCTGATCCGGTCAGCGTGTGCGTAAACACGTTCGGGACCGGCACGGTCAGCGATGAGGCGATTGAAAAGGCGGTTCGTGAAGTGTTCAGCTTCAAGCCGGCTGCCATCATCAAGCAACTGGATCTTCTCCGCCCGATTTATTTGAAGACGACCAATTACGGTCACTTCGGGAAAAATGATCCCGACATCACGTGGGAAAAAACTGATAAAGTTGAAGCGCTCAAAAAAGCGCTCGCATGAGTTTCAAGTGTTCAGTTCTGAAAACTATGAGCAATGTTAAACTTTCTCCAACCCGTGCAATGACTGCCAAGCACGATTGTTTTGTAAAAGACATCTCGCTGGCTGATTTGGGCCGGCGCGAAATTGAAGTGGCCGAACAGGAAATGCCCGGCCTCATGTCGGTCCGCGCCAAATACGGCCTGAAAAAGCCCCTCAAGGGCGTGCGCGTCTCCGGTTCGCTCCACATGACCATCGAGACTGCCGTGCTCATCGAGACACTGGTTGAGTTGGGCGCTTCGGTGCGCTGGGCCAGTTGCAATATTTTCAGCACGCAAGACCAGGCTGCCGCCGCGATTGCCAAAGCCGGCATTCCGGTTTTTGCCTTCAAGGGCGAGTCGCTGGAAGAATATTGGGAATTCACACTCGCCGCGCTCACACACCCCGGCGGCAAAGGACCGGAGCTGATCGTGGATGACGGCGGCGACGCCACCCTGCTCCTCCACAAAGGCTACGAAATGGAACGCGGCAGCAATTGGGTCAATACGCCGGGTGCTTCGCGCGAAGAACAAGTCATCAAAACTCTCCTCAAGAAATGCGCAAAGGAACGCCCGGGCTGGTTCACCGCCGTCGTCAAAGACTGGAAAGGTGTCAGCGAGGAAACCACCACCGGCGTCCATCGCCTCTATCAAATGCTTGAGCAAGGCAAGTTGCTCGTGCCCGCCATCAACGTCAACGACTCCGTCACCAAGTCCAAGTTCGACAATCTCTACGGCTGCCGCGAATCGCTCGCCGACGGACTCAAACGCGCGCTCGGCGTGATGATTGCCGGCAAGACCGCCTGCGTTTGCGGTTACGGCGACGTTGGGAAAGGTTGCGCACATTCACTGCGCGGCTTCGGTTCACGCGTCATCGTCACCGAGATTGACCCCATCAACGCCCTGCAAGCTGCGATGGAAGGGTTTGAAGTGAAAACCGTCGAAGACACGCTGGGCGAAGCCGATATTTATGTCACCTGCACCGGCAACTGCGAAGTCATCACGCTGGAACACATCCTCAAGATGAAAGACCAGGCCATTGTTTGTAACATTGGCCATTTCGATAACGAAATTCAGGTGGACCGGCTCAACAAAGCGCCCGGCGTCCACAAGGTGAACATCAAACCGCAGGTAGATCGCTATGACCTGCCCGGTGACCGCAGTATTTATCTGCTCGCCGAAGGCCGGCTCGTGAATCTCGGCTGCGCCGAGGGCCATCCGAGCTTTGTCATGTCGAATTCGTTCACGAACCAAATCCTCGCGCAACTCGACCTTTGGAAGAATAAAGACACCTACAAAATCGGCGTCTATCGTCTGTCCAAGAAATTGGACGAAGAAGTCGCACGGTTGCACCTCGAAAAAATCGGCGTGAAGCTGACAAAGCTGACGAAGAAGCAAGCCGATTACATCGGCATGCCGATGGAAGGCCCTTACAAGCCGGAACATTACCGGTATTGAAATTCCGATTCCCGAATTTCGAATAACGAATCAGTGCGAACGGGAAACCGTTCGCCTTTTGATTTTTGTTTCAAAACGGAAAATCGCCGGTGGGTTTTGGCATGGTTGCCTTTGACTCGATGGATTTTTTGGCCCACCCGTGTTCACGCCATCCGGTCACCACAATGGCTTTGTCAGGTTTGGCCGGGCAGACGTTCTCGCATGCACCGCAACCGATGCACAGGTCGTTGTTCAACGACGGTAAGCGGAGATTGTTGCCATAGGGAACGGTGAAGACCGCTTTCGTCGGGCAATGTTCAGAACAGGCGGCGCAGTCCGTGCTATTGGTCACCACCACGCATTGGTCTGGGTAAAAACGCGCCTCGCCGATTTTCACGAGATGTTTGGTGGCAACATCGAGCAAATCAATCGCGCCGTCCGGACAAACCTCGCCGCATCGCACACAGTCGAAGTTGCAGAAGGCGACATTGAAATCCATGCGCGGCTTCATGATTCCCAGCAGGCCGTATTCCATGAACGCCGGTTGCAACACGCCGGTCGGGCATTCGCTGATGCACAAATGACAGGCAGTGCAACGGTCAGCAAACCGTTCCACACTTGCGGACCCCGGCGGACAAATGACAGGTGAAAAATTATTCCTTCCACGAGATTCCAATTGGTGGGGCGAACGTCCTCGCGAGCCGGTCTTTGTGCCCCACCTTGCAATGCCTGCGGCCCCAATAATTCCCGCAATTGTCTGGGCTAGAAATTCGCGTCGTTGTGGATTGGGCACCAACTCCGGGCGCGCGGAGACATCAGTGTTCAGAGTTCCGCCTTTAGGCGGCCACAAGGAAAAGATTCGACCCAGCCGCGTGAACGCGGAACTCCAAACAGTCATACTTGCTTGAGTTCGTGGCGGAGAAATCGAGTTTGGGGCTGGTTGTTCATCGTTTATCCAGGCAAAGCGGTAGCCGATACCATGCTCCTCGCAAACATCCACGCAGTTGTAACACGCCACGCAACGCGAGAAATCAATTGAACTGGAATGCAGATCAATGCACTGCGCTTTGCAGACTTTCATGCACGCGGCGCATTTTGCACAGGCGCTCTTTTCAATCTGCAATCGGAACGCCGCGCGTTTCGAGAGCCAGCCCAGCAATGTGCCGACCGGGCAGAGCGTGTTGCAGTAGAGCCGTCCGCCAAACACAACCAGCACAAAAAGCAGGATGAGGAGGATTACCGGCTGATGCAGCGCGCCGACGACCGCCCAACGCGGTTCGACGCGGAAAAGTCCATGCCAGCCGATCGTATCCGCCAAACCCACAACGGAATTGTTTGCCAGCGTGGCCAGTGGCCGGAAAATGTCCGATGCGATGCGGCCAAAATTGCTGTAAGGATCGAGCAACGCCAGGGCGAAACCGCCCCAACCGGCCACGGCGGCGATGATCGTCGCCCACAGAAATGTTTGTCTCAACCACGTGTGCGGTCGCGAATAAGAGGCAGGGCGGGATTTTCGTTTCACCCATTTTGTCAGGCGATTGATGATGTCCTGCAAAATTCCCAGCGGACAAATTGCGGAACAATAAACACGTCCCACCGCCAGCGTGACAACGGCGATGATGATGCAAGCCAGCGATAAACTCGCACCGGTGAGCAATGCGACCAGCGAAGGGACAAATTGAATTTCGCCCAACCAATGGCCGATTTTCCACGGAACCAGTTCCCGAAAATCAACGAACGTCGCAGTGAGCGCAGCAAACACAGCCAGCGCAACGACGATCCGCAGCCATTTCAGGAATCTGGATGACACAATTTCATGCCAGTTTGAGCCGGCGAATGTCCACTTGTTCCAAGTCCATCATGCCGAGATTCATTTCGGCAGCGATGGCGATGTGGCGGACGTCGGACGGCTGGTGATTGAGCAGTTTCGCGCCGGCGGCGTCAATGGCCACAATGTCGGTCGAGACCAGCAGCGTGCGCATGACGACCAGGTCGTCCGCCGCCTTTCCGCGCGGTCCATTGCGGACCATGGGCGCGTAGGCATCAAGGATGTTGAGCGTCGGTTTTTTGAACGTCAGCAGATCGGCAATACACTGATGCAGGTCGGTACGATGATAAAATCCCCGGTTCCAGACAATTCCCATCAAATTTTTCATGCAAGCGGTTATCAAAGTGCCGCTGTGATGCTTGAGCACCGGAACATTGATAAACGCGTCACTGTCGAGGACGAGCGAATGAACCTCCGCCTCGCGCAATTTTACACCGCCTGGAATTGCCACCTTGCGATAAAGGGCTTCGTCCTTGCCGTTGACGAGCATCGCGCCGGTGTCCCGCGCCACCTTTTCCATGCCACTGTTGGTATAACAGCGCTGCCATTGGTCACAGGGGTTGTCGAACATGTTCACGGATTTCGCACCGGCGGCAAAACACATCTCCACCACCCGCTTCACCAGTTCCGGGTGCGAATCCGCGCCGCGTTCCGGTGTTGAATCCCAGCCGATGTTGGGTTTCACGAGAATGGTCTGCCCTTTTTTGACGAATGTTTCCATGCCGCCCAGCACGGCCATGGCCTTGTCCAGCATTGCCGCGCGTTCGCCGTCGCGCACCGCCACGAGAATGGACTTCGTCTGGACCGGCGCAGCGGAAACGCCGGCGGTTTTTACCGGCAAATCGGCGGCGAACAATCTTTCAAGATTGGCAAGGGGCAGGCTTGCGCCGAGTGCAATCCCGGCTTTGATAAAATCACGGCGTGTTTTCATAAATGAAAAGCGTTGAAAGGATGAACTGGCATTTCTTCTGGCAAACTAATCCCTTCCGGATGGAGAACAAGGCGGTTGCTTGATTTTCGCCATTTTGGGTGAAGGAATGCCAAAATACGTTAAAATCGCCTTTTGCTGTCCGCCATGGGCTTCAGCATTGTCATCTTTGCGTTCCCGCTGTCGGGGGCGCTCCAAGAAAAATAAACGTTAATGAGCCGGCACGGTCGTGATGGGAATCTCCGCGGTGGCCAGACCTTCGGATGTGGCCTGGAGCATCATTTTGCCGGACTCGCCGGCTTTCGCGCGGACAATCACGAGACAAAGGCCGTTGAAGGCGTTGCGCTCGTGCGACTGGAACGACTCAAAACTCGTCGCATCGCCGTTGTCGGTCGCCACGATTTCACCGGGTCCGCTAATATCAAAGTGGACACGGTTCTTGGAGCGCGGCACGAGCAAGCCGGCTTTATCCGCGATGGTCACGGTGACAAATGACAAATCCTGCCCGTCGGCTTTGATTGTATTGCGGTCGGCCTGCAACTTGAGTTTGGCCGCCGGATCGGTCGTCTTCATCACGTCCGTCGCCCATTTTTTGCCGTTCTTGTAAGCCACCACTTTGAGTTCGCCGGGTTGATACACCACGTCGTCCCAATGCAGGCGGTATTCATATTGCCCCTTTTTCTTCAGCCCGAGCGATTGGCCGTTCAGAAAAAGTTCCGCCGAGTCTCCGGAAGTATAAACGTGCACCGGCGTGATTTGACCGACGCGGTCGGGCCAATTCCAATGCGGCAGAATATGCGCCATGGGGAAATCGGGACGCCAGTGCGCCTGGTAGATGAAGAAGCGGTCTTTGGGGAAACCGGCGAGGTCAATGATGCCGAAATAGGAACTGCGCGATGGCACCCGGATTTTGCCAAGCTCTTCCAATTCCTTTTGCATCCGGGCTTTCTCGGCCGGGTCGGTGAAATTCAGCAGGTTGCTCATGTCGCTGTTGTAAGGCGTCGGCTCGCCGAGATAATCGAAGCCGGTCCAAACGAATTCGCCGGCAACAAATGGCATTTCATCCTGGCCCCTGAACTCGGTGTCCGGAATCGTTCCCCAAGGCACCGCAGAGAGATCGTAAGAACTCATCTGGAAATCGGCCTTGCCTCCGCCTTTGTTGATGCTGACGGGGAAGAAATATTCGCCGCGGGAACTGATGCACGATGCCGTCTCGCTGCCGAAAATCGGCAGGCCCGGATTAGCATCGTGCGCCCGGCCATACCCGGTAGGTTTGTAATTATAGCCAAAGACATCCATGTTCCTCTGGAAACCGTTGAACGCAGCTTGAACGTCGCTGCAGGCCGCCGCCGTCGGGCGCGTCGGGTCTTCCTCATGGGCAATGCGGGTTAGCTCCGCGGAAATTACCAGTCCTGCGGGCGAGCCTTGTTCGACGACTTCATTGCCGATGCTCCAGAGGATGACGCAGGGATGATTGCGGTCGCGACGAAGTTCCGCGCGCCAGTCTTTCTCGTGCCAGTCGTTCCACAGCAGGTGATAATCATTCCCCGACTTGCCGCCTTTCCAGCAGTCAAATGATTCGTCCATCACGAGCATTCCCAAGCGGTCGCACAAATCGAGCAGCTCCGGCGCGGGCGGATTGTGGCTGGTGCGGATGGCGTTGCAGCCCATTTCCTTCAAAATTTGAACCTGCCGTTCCAGCGCGCGGGTGCTGATCGCCGCGCCGAGTGCGCCGAGATCGTGATGGTCGCAAACGCCGTTCAGCGGCACGCGCTTGCCATTCAGGAGAAATCCGTTGTCCGCCGTGAACTGAATGGTGCGGATGCCGAAGGGCGTTTCGTAGTTGTCCACCGGCTTGCCGTTTTGTTCGATGGAAGTAACGACGACATAGCGCTGTGGTTTCTCGATGCTCCAAAGTCTGGGATCTTTAAACGTAATCCGGCTTTCGGCGGATTGGGACTGGTGTGCGGCAATTTTGACGCCATCGGCGGCCAATGACGCAACGGGTTTCCCTTTGACGCCGTCTGTGCCAAGTTCAAAAAATTCATTTTTTACGGTCACGACGGAATTGGAATCCGTTTCGTTGTCCACGTTGACCTGGACTTTCACCGTTGCCGTCTGCGCGCCGACCTCCGGCGTGGTGACGTAGGTTCCCCAATGCGCGACGTGCACCGGCTCGGTTTTGACGAGCCAGACGTTCCGGTAGATGCCACCGCCCGGATACCAGCGCGAGGAATTCGGTGGATTGTCGAGGCGGATGGCGATGATATTGTCCGCGCCAAACTTGACATAAGGCGTCAAATCCACGCGCCAGGAAGCGTAGCCGTAGGGCCAGCCGCCGACGAGTTGGCCATTGAGCCAGACTTTTGCGTGCGACAT
>Ga0182017_10004707_pt1 | contig 10125 bp, 8 predicted proteins | sample 712E3DmetaG_FD_120492 | JGI IMG/M metagenome (GOLD analysis project Ga0182017, IMG submission 120492) | Permafrost microbial communities from Stordalen Mire, Sweden - 712E3D metaG | ecosystem: Environmental > Terrestrial > Soil > Wetlands > Permafrost | place: Sweden: Stordalen | collected... | reverse complement strand
TTCCGAGCAGGCGAAGTAGGCGAAGTGATCGCGGCGCTCGCGGTACTCGGTCTTGTGGTAGATCACCCCATCCTCGATCTCCACTTGCCCGATGCTGAAGTTGCGCTGGAAGTTGGTCGCGTCGTCCTGCGCGTCCCACAGGCAGAATTCGATGCTCGAGAACACCGAGATCTTCGCCGGCGCCGAGCGGTGATTGGTCACGCTGAGCTGCCAGATCTCCAGGTTCTCGTCCAGTGGCACGAAGTAACGGGTGCGCCCTTCGATCCCTTTGTACTTCGACCCGATGACGCTGTAGCCCATCCCGTGACGGCAACTGTACTCCTCGAGTTCGTGACGCGTCGGCTGCCAGGATGGCGACCAGAATTCGCCGGATTCGTTGTCCCGCAAGTAGATGTAGCGTCCACCCAGATCGTAAGGGACGTTGTTGTAACGATACCGGCTCACCCGCCGCAAACGCGCGTCGCGGTAAAAGGAGTAGCCGCCCGCCGTATTCGAGATGATGCCGAAGTAGGCCTGGCATCCCAGGTAGTTGATCCACGGCAGCGGTGTGTCGGGCCGTGTGATTACGTATTCCCGGTTCTGGTCGTCAAAGTACCCGTATTGCATTCCGGTTCGCCCCCAAAAGGTTTGAGTATACAGTAGGCGCGCGCGGCCACACAACCACGCCCGTGTCCTTCCGTCAGTTGAACTTGCGGCTCAATCGCGATCGTGAACGTTTCCACCGCACTGGCGGCCTTGCCCACCTTCATCGCGGTGCGGCCCAGGTCCACCTTCTGGTCGTACTCGAACGCCCCCCGCTGTTTCGGGACTTTGTTGAGCTTATGCGTCTTCATTCGCGTTGGTTCGCGTTCATTCGCGGCGAGAATAGATGAACGAGGGTGTCTTACGTCCGCATGCGAGCCATCAGATACAGCGCCGCCAGCGCGAACACCGCGTCCGGCGCCCAGGCCGCCAGCCCCGCCGGCAACTGGTTCACGTTGCCGAATTGCTCGAAGGTCTGCCCTACCGCCCAGTACGCCACCGCGACCCCCAGGCTCACACCCACCCCCGCCAGCGCGCCCTTGCTGCCGGTCAGAAAGGCGAACGGCACCGAGATCAGCGCCATGATCAAAGCGAACAGCGGCACGGCCAGCTTCTTCTGGAGCTGCACGCGCAGGTGCACGGTATCGAACCCGCTCTGGCCCAGCTCCTGGATGTAGTCCCGGAGCTGCGTGAAGTTCATCTGCTTGTCCTGGATCACTTCCTTGAGGAAGTATCCCGGCGGTTCGTCCAGTTCGGGAAACGTGGTGGCCTGAAAGACCTGGTATTGCGCTTGCTGCCCCGCGCGCAGGTCGCGCATCCAACCGTTCTCGAACACCCAGGTCTTCAACTCCTGCGACCACGAGGCGCGCGCCGCGGTAATGTGCCTGGTCAGCCGGAACGACTTCTCGTCCAGTTCGTAGACGCTCACTCCGACCATCACCGCCTGAGGCTGATCGAAATACTTGTAGTAGTAGATGCGCGGCCCCTGGCCATAAATCCACTTGCGGTCCGGGCGGAGGTAGGTCTGCGGCGCGCGGCCCTTGATCTCGTTGCGCAACGCTTCCTGGCGGCGGTTGGCTTCCGGCAGCACGCGGTAGAAATCCATCGCGAAAAGGCCTGCGCTAAAACCCAGGCTCGCCAGGATCACGGGCAGAGACAGCCGGTAAAGGCTCACGCCGCACGCCTTGAATGCCGTCACTTCGTTGTGCTTCGACATCACCCCAAAGGTGACCAGCACCGCCACCAGCACGCTGATCGGCGTCGAGTCGTAGACCACTTTCGGCGTCAGGAAGAACAGGAACGCAAACACCCGGCTCAGCGGGATCTGGTTGTGAATGATGTCGCCCAACAGCTCGAAGAACTGGAACACGTTCGTCATCAGCACGAAGCTCGCCAGCAGCAACGCGAAGTAGAACAGGAAAGTGGAGAGGATATAGGTGTCCAGGATCAGGGGCAGCAGAGGAACGCGGCGGAACCTGCGCCCGTTGGCCGCGGACGCGGGCTTCAGTCGGCGGACCCGCCGCCACAACGACTGAAACCGCGCGCTAAGACTGCCCATGATGTCGCGGTCGCCGGGCCGCTCCAACCTCACCATGAGCGCCAGCCCGACCAGCGCGAACACCACATTGGGGGCCCATACCGCCGCGCCTACCGGTAAAGTTCCCTGCCGGGCCAGGCTGATCAGGCTGATGAACCCCATGTAGTACAGGAAAGCCAGGAACACCGTGATGACAAAGGCGGCCGACTTGCCGGCCTTGCGCGCCGATACGCCCAGCGGAATCCCCACCAACGCCAACAGCACGCAGGCGAATGGAAGCGCCAGGCGCTGGTGGAGTTCGATCGCCGCCTCGCGCGAGTGGCGCGCTTCCCGATACAGCGGGCGCGTATCCATCTCGCTGAACGGCCGGGCGGTACGCACCTCGCTGGGCCGCGACGCCTGCAGCGCCTGATCGCGCAGCGGGCTGCTGGTGCTGTAATACTTGTCCTGCTCGCCAGCTTCGTGCGTGCTGCTGTCGAGCATGTGAAGCTGGATGCGGTTGTTCTTCAGGTCCGGCGCCGCGATGGCTTCGCGCGCCAGCGTGATGGGCGGGCCCACGCTGGATTGTTCGCCCGGCTCGCCAGGACGTTCCGGCTTCTCCTTCAGGTCCGCCAGGAACACGTTCCGCCACTTCTCCACCGTACCGGGGATCACGTCGCCCACGTACAAAATCGTGTTGGGGAATTGTTCCTGGAACACGCGCGGTTGAATGTCGGCGGTCAGTTCCTCGGCCGCCAGCCGGTTCAGGATCCGGTAGGTCTCCCGGATGGACCACGGCGTCAGCCACAGCGAACAGGCCGCCGTCGCCGCCAACGCCAGAAACGCGAAAGTCAGCACCGGCCCGATCACGCGGCGGCTTGGAACCCCGGCGGCGCGCATGCCGATGATCTCGCCGTCGCTCGACATGCGGCTCAGCCCGATCAGGATTCCGACCAGCGCGCCCACCGGAAGAGTGAACGTCAGAGTGGCCGGCAGAAGCAGCGCAAACAGGTAGCCGACGGTTTGCCCGCCCGCCGAACTGCGCACCAGCAGCTCGAAGCTCCGGCCCGCCCGCTGCAGGAACAGCACGAAGGTGAACAGCAGGGAGCCCAGGAAGGCGCCGGAAACGATCTCGGCAAAGATGGCGCGGCTGAGAATCCCCATTTCAGTTCTTCAGCGCCGGCGGCGGGACGATGGGCGGTTTCGGCAACTCCTCCTGCGCCTTCTCCAGTTCCAGATCGTCCACCAGGATCGATGGCGCGACGATCGACGTCTCCGCCGCGAAGGAGGCGCCATCCATCAGCGCGAACGGCGCACCATTTTCCAGGAAATCGAAGACTTGCGTTTCTTCCGAGGCGGCCAGAACGTCCTTCAGCGATCGGGCGGTCAGCCCCCGGAACCGCAATCCCCGCACCAACTCCTCGCGGCCGTCCGCATAAACCCGGTACACCAGAATGGGCAGGCTGACCGGGCGCGCGTTCCCACCGGATTGCGCCATCCCGGCAAGCATCCGGCGCGCCTCGTCGAACGACGCCGAAGAGGGGAAATCCATCTTACGCACGATGATCCCGTAGGGCTTGTTGCGCTCGCGGCACAGGTCGATGAGTTTCTTCTTGAGCTCCGCCAGGGGTACGGCTTCCGCCGCGCGCACGAACATATTCCCGAAACCCGCCGCTTTCGCGCCGAAGCTCCCTGGCAGGCGGGCGTGACCGTTCGAGGTCTCGAAGCCCTTCACCGGCTGCCGCGTCAGCAGGAAGTTCTTGAGGACCCCTTTCTCCACCAGCGCCAGCGGCCGCGGCGACACACCTTCCAAGTCCACCGTGTAGTACCCGAACAGCTGCCGCCCGCGCCATTCCTTCTGCGTCGGGTCGTCCACCACATCCATCCATTCCGGAAGAATGCGAACGCCAAGGCGCCCTTCCAGTTCGCTGGACGGGAACGGAAACGAAACGCCCGGCGGCGTGACCGGCCTTCGCGGCACGGCCAGGTTCCTGCCCAGTACCTCGGCGAGTAGTTGCGCACCCGCGATGCCCTCGAACAGCACCGGTCCGGAGTACGACTCGCCGGCCGGCGCTTTGACCAGAGCGGTCAGGTTCTCCCCCACTTGGCGCAGGCCGCGTTCCAGTTCCGTTTCGGGCGGCATGCGGAGGGGATCCAGGGATTCGAACACGATGGCATCGCGCAGCAACATGCCGTCGGGCGCCTGGGCGCTGGCGCGCGCGCGCATCATCATCGAGCTTTCCGGAATGCGAATGCGCGCGCCCTCCGATGTCGCCAGGTACATCGCCCCCTGGTTGGAATCGAAATCCACGGCCGACAGCGTCACCGCGGGGTAGTCCAGAAACGCCGCCGACAGCCTCCGCAAACGCGCCAGCCACGCGGCCTGGTCCGGCACATTCGGCTTGATGTTCTCCACGCGCTCCAGCGGCGCGGCCTTGGCGAAGTCCGGCCATTGATCGGTCAAGGTCACGTTCTTCAGTGCGGAGCGCTTTCTCGAGTAGGCCTCCACCGCCGCCTTGTACGCCGTGTCGGTGGCCAGCCACAAGTGCTGCCGCAGCACCGGGCAGGAGGCATCCAGCGGGAACTGCTCGACGTCGTAGCGTGTGCCGGAGTAATAGTCTGATCGGATGTAGTTGGTGTTGTCGAAGCTGTAATCGCCCACGCGTACCTGGATGCGGGGCAACCGGTAGCGCACGCGGTTCGAGCGGAGCAGCGCGCCCAGCGTGGCCGACCCCGAGACGCTTTCTCCGGCGTGCAGCGCGTACTCGATGTAGTATGGCTGCTCGGGGTTGACCGCGCGCAACCCTCGCGACCGCTGCAGCTCGTCCTGCATCGCGCGAAGGATCACGTCGTCCTGGGCCAGCGCCGGCAACGCCAGCAGCAAGACCGCCCACCGCAGCCGCCGCCTCATCGCACCCCTCCCGTGTCCGGCGACGGCAGGTACGGCGGGCGGTCCTGCGACTTCTCCTTCTTCTGGATCTCGATCTCGGAGACCAGAATGGCCGGGGATACCGCCGAGACCGGCACGTTGCCGCTCTCGGCCCCGCAGTACCCGTTGAAGATCTCCGCGCGGTCCGAGGTGGCCAGAATCTTCGAGAAGCTCGCCAGCGGCGTGCCCACGATATCCGCGCCGCGCACCAGTTCGTCCGGACGGCCGTCGGGGTACACCCGGTAGACCACGATCGGGATCACCTTGAAGGCTTCGAAGCCACGCCGGCTGGTGCTGGTGAACCCGCCGGTCACCTGCTGGAAGTACAGGCCATAGGGTTTGTTCTGCCGCTTGATCTCGGCAATCAGCATCTCCCGCAAGCGCGCCTCGGAGACCTTCTGGGCGGACTCGACCAACAGGTTCGACTGCCGGGAAACCACCTCGAAGCCCGGCGCACGCCGCCCGTGACCGTTCGAGTGGCTGAACCCCCGAATCGGCGATCGCGACATCAGGAAGGCCTTGAGGATGCCCCGGTCCACCACCGTAACCGGCTGCGCTTTCACTCCCTCGTCGTCGTACTCGTAGGAACCGTTCAGCGAGACGCCCTGGTATTCCCGCCGCGTGGGATCGAAAATCACCGAGAGAAACTCCGGCAACACGGGCTTCCCCACGCTCTTGGCAAAGGTCTGGCCCTCGGTCTCGTCCTTCTGCCGGTGCCCCTCGATGCGGTGCCCGAAGATTTCATGAAACAGCACCGCGGCGGCGCGCCCCGACAGGATCGCCGGGCCCACGAATGGCTCCACCAGCGGCGCCCGCAGCATCGCGGTCGCGTCCTTGGACACCCGGCCAACCGCCTCCAGCACGATTCCGTCCTTCGGCAGGCCGGCCACCTCCTGGGCATCGAAGCTCTCGCTCAAAGCCAGGTCCATGCCGTCGGCCGCTTTCGCCCGCGCCAACACCGAGATGGTGGCATAGCCCCGGCCGTGCCGGATACGCGCGCCCTCGCTGTCCACAAAGTACCGGGTCTCGCGCTGCGCCACGAGCGCCGCAAGCGAGGTCAGCACTCGCGGATACGCCGCAAACGCCCCCGACCACTTCCGCACCCGCGCCGCCCCTTCCTCGGCCGAAGAACTGAGCCGGCCCGCCGGTTCCGAGTACACCGCCGGGGCCTCCAGCGCGAAGTCGTCGGAGGCGTCCTCTTCGGCCACCTTCATCTGGCGGTTCGCCCGCACCTTGATCAGCCGCTCGGCGGCCAGGCGGTACACCCGGTCCGTCTCCACCCAGATCCGGCGCTGAATCGCGGCGGGGCTGTCTTCGATGGCCAGCGCAACGCCCGCGGTGAACTGCACGCTCTCGCCCTGGATGCGGTGGTAATTGTCGAGTCTCGGACTGCCCACCCGGATCGTGATGTCCAGTCGCCGGCCGTGCTCGCTGCGGGCCGACTTCAGCGCGCCCAACGTCGCCGAAAACGCCGAGGTCTCCTGTTCGGTCACCTCGTACGCCATGTAGTAAGGCGCCGGATCGGCCTTCTCTTTCAAAATCCGGAAGTTCCGGTCCAGTTCTCCGGCCAGGATATCGACCAGAGGCGGGGTTTCGGCAAAACCCAGGGAAACGCAGCCGACCAGCAGAGTGGTGCGCGCAAACATCGACACGCCACTCAGGATAACAGAACGGAGGGCGGGCTTTAGCCCGCGTGGGGCTTCAGCCCCGCTCTCATCCTGCGCTGCTCATTGCCGGAATCTGGCGGGACTCCGCCGCGGCAGTCAGACCCGCCAGCGCCAGACTGTAACGCCCCTGAACTCCGGTCTTCTCGAAGATGTGTTTCAGGTGGACCTTCACCGTCCCCGGGCTGATCCCCAGTTCCTTGCCCACCTCGCGGTTCTTCAGTCCCTGACCGACCAGCTCCGCCACCTGCTGCTCCCGCGGCGTCAGCCCGGTCCGCGAGTCGCGCCGCACCAGACGCTGCTCGTGGAACATGGCGCTCTCCATCCATGTCGCACCCGAAGCTACCGAGCGCAGGCAGACCAGCAGCGTCTCCACGTCGGCCGATTTCCGAATGATGCCTCTGGCCCCGGCTTGAACGAAGCGGAGCGCCTCGGCTTCCGTAATCGATACGCCCCAAACCACGGCCGCCACGGGGTGTTCCACGGTTCTCAGCGCCGCCAGCACGTCCAGCACCGCTTGGGAGCCAAACGCCTTATCCAGGATCAGCAAGGCTGGTCGGAACGACTGAGCGATCTCCAGGGCGCTCGACACCGAATCGAAGGCGCGGAGCAACTCCAGGTCGGGGCTGGCGCCCAGCACGCTGCGCAACCCCTGCGCCGTAACCGGCTGTGTCTCACAAACTGCAACGCTTTTCCGCATTATGAAATCTGTGCCACAGACTCCTGCAACCTATTGATTCTGCATCGTGGCACAGGCATTCAGCCTGTGCCGGACGTTCGCCACGGCCTCCTATTCCCCATACAGCTTTAGTCTTCCTGGCGCGTCGATAGTCTCACAATTCCTGAGTAGTTGCCGATCTATTGAGTGGAGCGGCCCGCGTGCCGCGCCGGTTATGGTCGACTCGCGCCTCGGCGATCCTCCGCGCGCACTACTGGTGTCTCCGGACCCGCGGGTGGTCCTCGAACTAAGGCGCCTGCTCGCAATCGAGCTGCCCCTCTCGGCTCTGACGGTGTTCGAAACCTACCCCAGCCGAGCGGCCCTGGCGGAGCTCGCGGACTCCGGCATGCTCCTCTGCTTCCTGGACGTCGCCTCCGACCAGGGAACTGCCTTCGCCGCGATGTCCACTCTCGCCTCTTCCTTCCCCGAGGTGCCGGTGTTCGCTTTGCTGCGCTCCAACGACCCGGACCTCATCCTGCGGTGTTTGCGCCAGGGCGCCAGCGAGTTTCTGATCCAGCCGTTCACCGCCGACCAGTTCCGCGCGGCGCTCGCCAAAATGTCCCGGTTCCATCCCGCACGCACCGCCGAACCCGGGAGCCGCGCCAGGATTTGCTGCGTCATGCCCGCCAAGGGAGCCTGCGGCGCCACCACCGTGGCCTGCCACCTGGCCTACGCCCGAAAACGCCAGGGCGGCGGCAAAGTCCTCCTGGCGGATCTGGACGGTCTCACCGGCACCCTCGCCTTCTTGCTCAAGCTCAAGAGCAGCTACAGCTTCGTCGATGCCTTGGCGCACGCCGGCAGCCTCGAGGCGGACGTCTGGAAGGCTTTGGTGATCCCCTGCCATGGCGTGGACGTGCTGCTCTCTCCGGAAAACCCAGTGGACGGCATCGGCGATGTCGTCGACCCGGCGCCCATCCTCGATTACTCCCGCCGGGCCTATGACGCGGTGGTGCTGGACACCAGCGGCGCCTATGGTAAATGGAACCTCTCCCTGGCCAAAATGTGCGACGACCTGCTGCTGGTAGCCACCAACGAATTGGCCGCCCTTCACGCCGTCCTGCGCGTCCAGGCCTACCTGCGAAGCAGCGGAGCCGATTTGTCCAAAATGCGCCTGGTCATCAACCGCTACTCCGATCAGGTCGGACTTCGCCGCGAGGGCATCGAGACCGCTCTCCATGCCGAAATCTTTGAGACTCTTCCCAGCGACTACGAGGCCATCCAGCGCTCCCTGATGGAAGGCAAGCCCGTCGCGTCGGGCAGCCGCTTCGGAAAGGGGGTCGACAGGCTGGCACAGCACCTCGCCGGCGGCCAGCGAACCAGTGAGAAGCGCTCAGTTCTCTCGGGGCTTCTGAGAAAGCTGACCGGCTGACCTACCTCACCCTCCGCAGGTAGCCTCCGGCGTTGAACGTGAGCAGATACTTCTCTCGGCCCCGGTCCGCCATGAAATCCCGATTCTCCTTCAGGAATTCCTCCACCGCTTCCCGGGGACCGGGCCCGAAGTGCGGCAAGATGGGATGCCCGTTGAAGTGAGTGTCTTCGACGAGCAGGTAACTGCCCTTCGTCACCAGCCCGCTGTACAGGCGCAACTCATTGAGAACATGCTGCTTGGTGTGGGCGGAATCCAACGCCACCAGGACCGTGCTCTGGCCGGCGACCAGCGCCTTGAACTGCTCGACGATTTCAGGCGATGTGGACGAGCCCAGGAGATACCGGATCCGGCTGTGCTGTGGCAGGCCGGGGTACTTCTCGATGTCCACCGTCGCCACCTGCCCGTGGTTCTCCAGGTCGCAAATCGATGCCATGAATAGCGCGGACCCGCCCTTGTAAGTTCCGGTTTCGATGATCAGGTCCGGCCGCAATTCGTGAATCAGTTCCTGATACACCCAGAGATCCAGCGGGGTCTTCTGGACTTCCGTTCCCAGCCAGTGCGTGTCGTTGAAGGTCTGGCGGTGATGGTACACGATGTGAAATGCGTCGATCACCGCTGTCTCGGCCCATCCCGGAACACGCCTTTTCCAGGCATAGAAGCCCAACACCAGGAGCGGCAGCAGGGCGCCGGCCACCAGCAGGGCTGCGACCCGGCAGAACTTCCGAGACAAAGTCGTCATTGAGGCCCACCTCCGTGTGGTTCCGCGAAGAACACGTCCAGACGGCGGACCGCTCCCGTCCGCTCGAAAACGGCGGAGCTGGTCTGGGCGTCGAGGTCTAGACCCTCGACTGTCTGCCGCGAGCCGTCCGCGCGCGTCACCTCGATTCGCCGCGGCCCCGATTGGTGGGCCACCACGGGCGTCTGGCAAGTCGTAAATGCCAGCGTGCCCGGCTCCAGCTCGATGGCGCGCTCCTGCCCCTCCAAGTCATAAAAACGGAACGTCCGTGAGTCCGCCAGAAACTCACCGCGGCTCAGCAGGTGCGGACGGAACCCCAGCCGTCCCCCCGCGACGCCGACCCCCATCTCGCCCAGCCGCGAGATGAGATCCTCTTTCACCTGGCCGGTCATGCCCGGCTGCTGGACTCCCGCAAAACCGGGCGTGTGGGAGTACGGATCGATGGGCATCGCTCCGTACACCTCCGGCGGCTTGTGAACCCCGATACCCGCGCGGATTTCGCGAAAATGGTGCTGGAGGCGATCGATCACCGCCGCCTCCTCGCCCGCGCGCGCTGCCCGGTCCAGCGCCTCCTGCACCGCCACCAGCAGCTTCGAAACCATGTGCCAGTAGATGCCGCCCAGCCCCTCGTACTTTTAGAACGTGCCGGAGCGGCCGGTGAAGGACTGGTG
>Ga0182017_10004705_pt1 | contig 10126 bp, 10 predicted proteins | sample 712E3DmetaG_FD_120492 | JGI IMG/M metagenome (GOLD analysis project Ga0182017, IMG submission 120492) | Permafrost microbial communities from Stordalen Mire, Sweden - 712E3D metaG | ecosystem: Environmental > Terrestrial > Soil > Wetlands > Permafrost | place: Sweden: Stordalen | collected... | reverse complement strand
GGAATGGGCCCTATAGTGGGCATCCCGCGCCTTCTTACGTGGCCTGCGGGTGTGCCAGGAGACGATGCGAGGGTGACAGCGCCGCCACACCTCCTATCAGAAATAGACTTTGCGCGGCGGACTTCGAAAGATGAAACGCCGAACTTCGGGTGGCACCAATCTTAGCCGGCGCAAGCTGCTGAGATTCCAATTGCAACCGATAGCGGAGCACCACGCCGCGGTTCAGTGCGAGCCGTGGTTCCGAACAGTACCAGTCGATGAATTCGCCCATGGCATGTTGATACGATCAGCGCGACTGGAGGGGGCGAGGCTATTGAGGACTGATTTCTTGGTCTGGTCGAGTTCGGGCGGTGTGGGCGATCCGTACGCCTGGACATCTTGCGATTGGGATGCTTCATGAGGGGGCGGCCTCCTACACCGCCTCCTCTGATGTTCACGTCCATCGCCCGCCGGGTCCGTTGGCGAGTGGGGCTGTTGTCGACAGGAATCGGTAAATCCTTGGCGACTTGGCGACAAAGGACGGGCAATCTCCCAGATCTGACCGGAGGCACTTCCGCGATAGGTTTAAATAACCGGTCCAAATCTGCTTGCACTCAATTAAGCGTAAGCGATCTAAAATCAAGCGGTTTGGCCGGTTATTGTCGCCTTATTCGGTCCAATCTGTGCACGCGCCCCTAATCCACAGATTCGACGCTATTTGTCGGTGCGCGGGCATGATGATTGGCCGTATAAGGCGACAACACGGCCGGGCGGATCGCTGGACGATAGCGTCTATCGTTCCCCATTCCATGGATGGGAGGTCCAGGGGAGCAAGGTTGAGGGGCGCGATAAACGCTGGCCATCACTCAAGCATGCCCATGGCTCGACAATCTGCTCTGTACGAGTCGTGCGTGACACGCTCTGAACGGCCGCGCCCGGTGACCGGTCGGCGTCACATGTCATGTAACCTTCGAAACGTCGCCTAACTGCACTGCAACAGGATGTGGCTTTCGATAGCGAGGGCAAAAGTCCGGCGGTCGTCTCAGTTTTCGGAAGGCCTCTGAATATGGTCGATCACCAACACGTCCACCGGCCCCTTGGCCGGCACAAGTCTTAAGCCGAGTTGTTCCTGAATGGCTTGAAATATGCCGGGAGCGTCCGGCGCCCTAACGGCGGCGGACGCGCCAGGATCATCCGCGACCGGTCGAGGCGCCGCGAAATCATCGGGCGAAAACACGAGGTGGATCTCGAAGTAACTCGTGATGCCGGTCTTGTCTATAACGGGTCGATCCAGAACCATGCCCAGCGAGCCGGCGAACATCGAAAGCGTGCCGCCCTCGATGTCAACCTTGCCTCCCGGAGAGACCATGTTCCTGCAACGGCGCTGGCCGTCCAGCAGCAGGGGTAAGGGACGACCTACGACCACGGGTGTGCAGCTTCCATCCTGGAGCGCTTTCAACTTTGGAGAGCCTTTGCCCAAAGCGAGTTCATAAACAGGTCCTTGCCTGGTCTCGCGATGAATCTTGAGCTTGAACCGGTCCTCAAGAATCGTCTGCAGCATGGGGCCTTCCATCATCAATATGCTCGGTTGACCGTCCGATTTGGCGTCAATTTCGAACCTTTCCGAATGGATCCAAGCCGGGCCGCCCTCGATGGGGATCACTTTCATGGAAGTCAATTGGCCGCTTGCATACCTGTTGTACGCAACCTGAATCATGCCGAGGTTATCGGTGTCGGCCAGAATGCCACAGCCGATGCTCAGCCTTCCCGGCGATGAGTCGCCGCCGAACACCGGAACGCCGTTGGTAACCCTCGGCATACATGGCTTGATGGAGACCACGTCGAAACGCGGGCGCGCCGCGGACTGCGCCGCTGGCTGCGGCGCGGGCGCTTTGACCGGAGTCTGTGCGGTCTGCGCTTGCGCCAACTGAGCCGGCGGCCGGAGCAGCGCCGGGGAGGCCGATTGCAGCGCGTGCGCCGGCGCTGGCCGAACGGGAACTGCCTGCGTAAAACTGATAGCCGCGAGAGGAAGCGCCGCTGCCAGCGCCAGAAACAATGCGCCGGCTACTCCCGCGCCCGCGACCGTGTCGCGCCGCAGATCCGTATCGAGCAGCGCATATAGCCGCCGCTTCAGGCAACTCCGATGCGCAATTCCAACCGCAATCAAAGAGTCCATTCCGCGGCGGGCATCCCAATCCAGCAACAATTTCGCGTAGGCCGAAGGCTTTCCACCCGCCGCCAGAACGCAGTTATCGCACGCCAGTTCCTGCTCTTCGCGCAATTGCCGCCACACGATCCACACCAGAGGCTGAAACCAAATCAACGCGCGTGCGATCTCCGCCAGGCCGCGCATCAGAAAGTCGTGCGCCTGAATGTGTGCCAGTTCGTGGCGGATCACCGCATGGCGGCTTTCCGTCGGCAACTCTTCGAAGCCCGCCGGGACCAGAATGATGGGCCGCACGATTCCCCAAGTCACGGGCGCACCAATCGCATCGTTTCGCCACAGCCGGACGCGCCGTCCGAACCGCGCCACATTCGCGAGTAGCCCGGCGTCCGTCACCGCATCCGACCCCTTTCGTAACCGGTACAGCCCGCGCAAATTGATGGCAAATCGCGTCAGCAGCGTCGCCGCGCCGGCGAACCAGATCAAGGGAATCAGCCAGGCGTTGAGGTCGATTCGGCGAGATGAAGTTTGTGGCGGTATCGGTCGGCTAACCGGCGCTGTTAGTTCCGTAGCATCGTCGACCATCGGCGAACTCAGCGATGACTCGGCCACAGCCGCGGGCGCGGGGCGCTGGAAGTGGAACCAGAGCGGCGTCACCGCCGTCCAGCGTGGCAGCATAGGCGTCGCCGCCGCCGCGACAAACATGGCGACGATGGTGGTGGAGAACACCAGCCGGCGCAGATCCGCCGATCTGTTCCTTAGCATCCGGCTTATGCAAAGCGCAGCGCCCAGCGCGATGCCGGATTTCCAGAACACAGCAAACAAGACGGGACGAAATTCAAATAGCGTGGTCATCGACCCTCCTTTTCGCGCCGGGCAATCAGCGCCGACAGTTGATCTCTTTCCTGAGCAGACAGCTCCTCGCCGGACATCTCCAGAAGCGCAGCCGCGGCAGCCATTGGCGACCCCTCGAAGAATGTGGATACGAGCTGCCGCAGAGCCGACTGCCGCGCCTTTGCCGGAGCGATCGCGGGCGTGTAGACGTAGCGCATCCCGTCCCGTTTGTGGCGGACGTGTCCCTTCTCCTCCAGTAGAGTCAGCATTCCGCGAACGGCCGAATAGCTGGGCGGGTCCGGCAATTCCGCCAGGACCTCCGCTACGCTAGCCTTTCCAAGCCGATAGAGAACCTCCACGATCTGGCGCTCCCTGCGGCCGAGTTGAGTTCCGATGTCTTCATTCATCCAAAGCCTCTCTCGGATGCTATCCCACTAGCAACTGCTAGTACACTAGCAGTAGCCCGCAAGGCAGTCAAGCGAAAAATATCGACAGGGATGATCCTCCCTGATGCGTAGCGTTTAGATGCCGATTCACTGGCGCGAAATCCCCATCGCTCCAGTTGCAGCTTCGAGAAGCTCCATCCGCTTCGATATTCCCTTGATGTCGGCGCCACCCAGAGGTAAGGTTCACATGGCTACCGATAATGCCCATTAAGAGGACCTAAATGACTGATTTGATTGTTGTTTCGCACGAGGCCCATTGGCAGAGGCTGAAGCGATTGGTGCTGGATAGTGTCTCCTCCCCGATCACACGCCGCGTGTACAATCTGGGGCTGGACAAGTTTTTCGCTTGGTATGGCGAGGAGCCTCGGCCCGGATTCACCAAGGCGACTGTGTGCGCCTGGCGCGTTGCACTGGAGGCCCGCGGGCTTGGCACCGTTTCCATCAACGTGCGGATCACGGCGGTGTGCAAGCTGGCGGTCGAGACCGTGCCGGCCACGCGCAAGGCGTCGGTCTGAGCGAGAAGGTCGTCTGGCAGTTGCTTCAGCCGTACGCGACCGCCGCGGGAGTCCCCGGAATCGCCCCCCCACGACCTGAGGCGTAGCTGAGCGAAAATGTGTCGGGCGGCCGGCGGGGAACTGGAGCAGATCCAACTGCTCCTGGGCCACGCCTCGGTCCAAACGACCGAGCGATACCTCGTCACACGGCAAGACCTGGTTCACGCGCCCAATGACGGGATCAAACTGAAGGTGGCTGTGTAACGTGGCGCGACGATTGAAGTGCCCAAAATGCGGTGGAACAGCGGTGCGGATAGTACACGGCGAGTTCTCTGACCCGGCCCTTGTTCGGAAGGCGGAAAGCGGAGAAATCGAGGTTGGAGGGTGTTGCCGTACCGGCACGGATCCAAACTGGCACTGCCAACTACCGCTTCGCTCGATGATGGGAGCGCCCTGGAGACCCGTGCGTCACGTGTTGCCTGCTGCCGCCGACCGCCGCGTCGAGTCGTGCCCCCATGGTATCGAAGCCATGTTTGGGACCCTGCCAGTGTAGTTCGTCCACATTTTCAAACAGCGATACGTCGGTCCGTAGAGTCGCGAGTTTTCGGAACAGGAGGGCGCTTTCGCGCTCGCTGGTTAACGTGTGGGCGAGGGCGCTCGCGTTGGCGATGTTCACTGCCCACTCGCGCCAGTCCGCCGGGATGGATTCGAGGTGGACGTATTTAGCGAGAACGGCCGCAGTCGACTTCGCTCCCCAGCCTGGTAAGCCGGGGTAGCCATCGGCCGCATCGCCCACCAGCGCCAGGTAATCCGGAATCGACGCCGGCGAGACGCCGAACTTCGCGACGACGGCGGCCTCGTCAAGCGTGACACGCGTCCGGCGATTCAACTGGACGATGCGGGTGCCGCGGACGCATTGGGCGAGGTCCTTATCGGGCGTACAGATAATCACGTGTTCGACCCGTGCATCCCTCGCCGCCGTTGCTGCTGCGGCCGCCAGCGCGTCATCCGCCTCGAACTCCACCATGGGCCAGACGACGATGCCCGCTGACAAGAGGACTTCTTCGAGCAGTTCGAACTGGGCCAGGAGGGCCGGTTCGATCCCTTCGCCGGTCTTGTAGCCCGGCCAAAGTCCATTACGGAAGGACTCGATAACGTGATCGGTCGCAACGGCAAGGTGCGTGGCCTCGCCGCGAATCATGCCGAGAACAGACCCGAGTACGCCGCGCACCGCGGCGACCTCTTGTCCATCCCGATCCCGCGCCGACGGGAGGGCGTAGTAGTGCCGGAACAACTCGTAGGTGCCGTCGATCAGATGAACGTCCACGCAGCAACTCCAAAACAACCTACGGTTTTACGCCCGCTTCAGCCAGATAGTTCTGCATCGTTTTTGCGTAGTGCGGAAACGCAACTTCCGGATCCTCGATCTCGGGATGCCAGCGTTTTCCCCATTCGAAGCAGTAATAACCCTTGTACCCATTCTGGGCGAGAACCCGCACGGTCTCCTTGACGGGAATGTCCCCGGCTCCTGTAAGCACGTAATGACGGTCTTCTTTGGATTTTCCCGGGATCGGCACAGAATCCTTCAAGTGGGTGTGGCGGGTGTATGGGCGCATTTCGGCAAATCCATCTGATCTTAGATGCCGCGTAGTTCGACGGCAGCGAAGCCCCAGTGCGACGTATTCCTGACAATCGTGTTCCAGTCCCACTTGGGGCAGCCTAACGTGGAAACAGCGATCGGCAGTCGTCTGGCCGGTTTCGATGAACCGATGGAGGAGCCCGCTGCTGTAGATGCAGCGAGTCTTAAGAGGCCGCGGCGTGTCATATTCAGATCTTACGGTATACGCAGCCTGCATACGGGATGCGTGGAAAGGGCCCGTCGCCAGCCTATTCGCCGGCGCCGTTCGGGCCTCTGGTTCACGCGTTCGACAGCGGACCGCTTCATGCGCCGACACCCAAGCAGTGCATCATTGCGGGAACCCTGCCGAGGTGGCGCTGGAAAGATGCGCAGGACCTCTAAAGTTCCGGCGCCCTTCCGCCGATTACCCATTCAGCCGGGCAGAAGTTCCAGAGATCAACGACGCGCCGTCGCTATCGCGGGTCGCGAAGGTCATCTTACCTTCGCATTGCGATCCGGCTTAAACACTAAACCCGCTCACTCTGAAACCACCCCTCCCACTTCCGCCTACGGCCGGAAGTGTGTTCCGCGCCATAAAGTTCGCGCCCGGTTCAGCCGATTGTTTGCTTGTACCTCAACTATGGTCCTTGGAGCCCGCAATGCCGCGTTACGAACTGGACGAATACGTCCAGGCGCACCTGGCCGAAGACGGCGCCAACGTCAACTGTGTCGCGAGTTGGCATGGCCGCGCCGACGCCGCGGGCCACCTGGAGAGCCTGTACATTGATTTTCACAATAGTTGGTACTTCGACTCGCGTTGCTGGAACGGCCGCACGGACGCGCCGGCGCGACTCTTGACAATGCTGCTACGCAATGAATGCGGGCCCAGCGGCAGCCAACGGGTAGCCTAGCAGGCGTGAAACTCGGACCGGTAGGAAAACCGCGGCGGCTCAAGATCGCGAGCAAAACAACGCCCGTTAATCCGCAATATCGGAAGGTAATTCCGGTCTCACAACGCCCGCCCACGATTCAAACAGCGCGCGAGGCTTCGCAGCGTCTTGTTCCGCAATACATCGCCTATCGTGGCCGTGACGCGCATGATCCGGCTTAAGCGCGCGTTACGGTCGTCCAGTTCGCCTCCGACGTAGGAGACGGGCTACGTGCGGTGCGGTGTGGCGCGCGAAAAGACCTGGACACTGCGAAGGCTGTCGGTCGGCGGGGATCTTGCTTCGGGATGGCAGCGCCTGCCAGTACTGCGGCACCAGGCTGCCCTCGGGCAACCTGCCGCTCGATCACGTGGTTCCGCGGTCGAGACGCGGGCCGTCGACCTGGGAGAACCTGGTGGCCTGCTGTTTCCAGTGCAACAACCACAAGGGCAACCGGACCCCGCAGGAGGCCGGCATGACGCTCGCCCGGCAGCCCCGGCAGGTCAGCATCCACACCAAGCACAAACTGCTGGCGGCGGATTCGCGAGGCTGGGACAAATACCTGTTCGCGTAGATCCCCGTACCGCACCGCCCCCTAAGCGGGTCACCGTAATTGGAGTATGCCAGTTCGAGTCTGGCCGGGGATACCAACGGGCCCATGGTCTAACAGTATCGCGGTTCGCGGTCCAATTGTGCGTCGCGTGATTTGATATTTGCAGGCCCGGCTACGCGGTCTGTTTGATTAATCGGACATTTCGACCCGCCTGACTAGTTTGCGCGTGCGCCTGTAACTAGTAACGCCAACTGGTCAGGTCCGCGCCCGCGGGTGCCGTAGCCTGAATCCTCCGCATGATTTCGGGCACGTACATCTGGTTGTAGTGCAGCCGCGAGTACCAGTTGGGATGGTCGGAATCGCCGTTCCAGCAATGCTCCGCCCGCGGCCCATACCGCACTTCTCCTTCGTAAGGTATACCGTGACCCGGAGTGCCGGTCAACTTCAGGAAGTCCTCCATCAGATAGACCGCGTTGTTCAGGAAATACGTGTCGTCGGAGCCCACGTAGAGGTGCAGTTTGCCGCGCAGCTTCGGCCCGAGCGTCGCCCAATCGCGCTGCAGGGTCGCATTCGGGTCGTAGTGCTCGCGCCAGTACTCGGCGGTTTTGTGATCGATGGCGCCGGTCGGCTTGTCGAAGATCGGTTGCGGGTACCCGTCCGCACCTACTGGAGAATACACCGCCTGCCAGATATCGAACTGGTCGCCCGACCGCCCGTGGTCGCCAAGCGCGGCTTCGTAGGCGATGTTGTCGCGCATTGTGATCAGCGTGTGGCCCAAGTAGTTGCGCATGGCGGGCTGCTCCACCTGCTTATTAGCGCCCGGCAGGAAGAACATGTTGTTCTGATGGTAGAGATCGGAGGTTATGTAGGCGTGAAAGTCCACCGGATCGGGACAAGCGACGAACGCGCCGTTGTAATGATCGGGGTAGAACATTTGCACGGCCAGCGATTCCCAGCCGCCCGTCGATCCGCCATACACGAATCTCGCCCATCCTTGCCCGATGGCGCGAAACTGCCGCTCGATCACCGGGATCAGTTCGGTTTCGATGGCGTCGCCGTAGGGGCCGAGATTGGCGGAGTTCACTGCATACGAATCGTCGTAGTAGGGATTGGCGTGCTGCAGTTTCACGATCAGCAGGCGCGGCGTGCCGGGCGCGATCCACGCCTGGTAATTCTTGTAGGCTTCCTCCTGCATGATGCGGTTGTAGCCGGCAAGATGGAAGCGCTCCGAGTAGTCGGGCTTCAGGGCCGGATCCGGCGGCGTCTCGCGAAAATCGCTGAGGCTGGAGACGAAGTGATCGTGAAAAACCACCAGGGGATAGTGCGCCAACGGGTGAGAATCGAAGCCCTCTGGCACCAGCACGATCGCTGACAACGCCATCGGCCGTCCCCAGAACTTCGAGAGCAGATCGGATTGAATGCGGATGCGGCGGATGTACTTGGTGTCCGGCTCTGGCTTTATGGGAGGGATCACGCTGTCCATCACGATGTCGATGGGCGGCGCGCCGGGCCCAATGCGAACCTTGCGCGGCTCCGACAGCAGATTCCCCGGCGCCAGATTCCACTGCTTGCCTTCGCCGCGATCGGGCGCCAGTTTGATGGTCTTGCCGTCCGCGCGGTGAAAGGTTTCGTAGATGTTCAGGACTGCCTGCACCGTGTACTCGCCCGGTGGCACATCCCTGAGCGATGCGCGCGGATAGCCTTGGGCATTGCCGCCGACCGTCAGCGCGGTATCGGGCTTCCAGCCGTCCGCTGTCAAGCCGAAGACCATCTGCGAATTCGGCGTGTCGCCGATCTGCATTCGCGGCTCGGCGCTGGCATCGTTGGAGAGCAGGAGCAGCAATCGGCCGTCGAGCGGCTTCGGCGAACGGGAGGCTGGAAAGCTGACTCGGATGGTTTGCGCCGATAGCAGGGAAATGGAAACCAGCCAGGCAGCCAGCGCCGGGAAGCGAAAAGAGAGCATACCGCAGTATAGACTGGGCCGCGCAGAACAGGATTGCAGGCGCGGCGCCCCGGCGCGAGTACGGGAATTCGCCTGAGTCTTACCTAGCCAGTGGTACTGAGGTCCCTGCTCGGCGCCAGCTACCGGCGTCTTGGCGATCTGCGCTGAGCGAGATCACTCCCACTGAAAGGCCTTCTGAAGTCCTGGGCGAATTGTCAGCACTCAGAAACTGCCTCGCAGGAAGTGCCTGGTCACACCAGCCCCCGTTTGGCGGCGTCGAACAACGCAACGGCGTTCTGAATCCGGCCGTCGCGCATCTGGTCCCACACCCAGCGCGCGGCGTCGCTCAGGTCTGGGGGCGGCTGCCGACCCCTAGCCTTTGAAACGTTGCCGAACTCTGTGTCGCCATTCTCCACGCGATTCCGCTTATATGGCAGGATCTGGAGGATTAACACATGCGCCGCTTCTGCTCACTGTTTATGCTCACGTGTTCGGCAGCTATCGGGCTCTTTGCCCAAGTCACCGCCCACTAATATCAACGTCGGCCAGGCAGCATCCGCGCTGATCGAGTTCATAGGGGGCGCGATTCTGGTTGACGCCGGGGGTGAGAACACGGGTGACGATGTTTATCGAACGCATCTCCTGAATTATCTCAACGACTTTTTCGACAAGTAGCGCCCCGACCTGAGCCGAACGTTGGAGGGCGTCATCATCAGCCAGCGTCGACGTCAGGTCACCGCACAAATCGGCGGCGCCCCGGCCGATGTGTATTATGCGGGTGAGGCGCCCGGATACACGTCCGGCCTCCAGCAATTCAACCTGCTGATTCCCGCCACCGTTCCTCGCGGCTCATCGGTGCCTGTGACGCTGCGCGTTGGCGGAGTGGGGACTCAAGCGGGCGTAACGGTGTCAATCCGGTAATACAGCGCCACTTCACCCGCCGCATATCGGCGCGGCCGGCGGAGCCTGGAACTTCGGAGTTCCCAGATCTCGCCCCAATCTCACGGTCCTCAACCTTCGCCCAGTGAGTGCAGTACCGTATAAACGCTCTGAGACGCGCAGAAACGAGGGCCCGCGCTTGGCTCGCTGCTGTCCGTGGAAGCCTCCTGTCGAGGTGATCAATCACGTGGCAGAACCATCGGCGAACTGAGAAGAAGCCTTGGCGAGGCT
>Ga0182017_10004704_pt1 | contig 10126 bp, 7 predicted proteins | sample 712E3DmetaG_FD_120492 | JGI IMG/M metagenome (GOLD analysis project Ga0182017, IMG submission 120492) | Permafrost microbial communities from Stordalen Mire, Sweden - 712E3D metaG | ecosystem: Environmental > Terrestrial > Soil > Wetlands > Permafrost | place: Sweden: Stordalen | collected... | reverse complement strand
GTTTTGCTCGACAACTACCTCACGGCCAAGTTCGACCTGGGCGGGATGCCCACGACGGTCCGCCTCGGCCGGCAGGTCATCAACTGGGGGGAGAGCACTTTCATTCCCAATGGCATCAACGTGATCAACCCGATTGACGTGTCGCACCTGCGCACGCCGGGCTCGGAGTTGCGCGAGGCGCTCCTGCCCATCTATGCCTGGGACACTTCCATTGCGGTGACCGACTCGCTGTCGATCGAGCCCCTCTGGTTGTTGGAATTCCGGCGCACCGAAATCGATCCCTCCGGGAGCTATTTCAGCACGAACGATTTTGCGAGCCGCGGCGGCAGCAAGGTCATGCTCGGCTTCGGCGCCCTGTCCGACCATGACCCGTCGAATCTCGGGGCCATCCCCCGCGGTCTGGACCATGAAGCGAACAATTTCAACCAGTGGGGCATTGCCGCACACTACCTGGCCCGCGGCCTCCACAACACGGATTTCGGCTTCTATTATCTGAAATACCACAGTCGCTTGCCGGTCATCAGCGCCCACACCCCGACCGACCCGATCAGCGCCAGCTTCGTGCAGACCTATGCGGGGAATCTGGCCTCGACCAATCTGGCGCCCGCCATGATCGCCAACGGCTATCCCGCGGCCGGCGTCCCGGCCGCCATCCAGACCCTCCTGGGCGCCGCGTTCACCAATGTGCCCGCCTCGGCGCTGCCGGCCAGCCTCCAACCCTTTTACCCGACCGCGATCGCCATCGTCGGCGGAGCGAAGAAGGTCGGCCTGCTGACCGCCGCCGCCACGGGCAACTACTTTGTCGAATACCCGCAGGGGATCGACCTGTATGGCTTCAGCTTCAACACCGACCTCGGCACGACCGGTATTTCGCTCCAAGGCGAGCTGTCGTTCAAATCCAAGGTCCCGCTGCAGGTGGATGACGTGGAACTGCTGTTCGCCACGCTGTCGGCCTTGGACAGCCCGGGTGGCTCGGTCTTCGGCGCCAATAACCAACTCGGCAATTACGCCGGGCAGTTCGGCGCCTATGTCCCGGGATACCGCCGCCTCGACGTCTGGCAGGGACAGGTCACCGCCACCAAGGTTTTCGGCCCGATGCTGGGCGCGAGCCAGCTGACGACCGTAGCCGAGATCGGGCTGACCTATGTGCCCGGCCTGCCGGACAAGAGCGTGCTGCGGTTCGATGGCGCCGGCACCGCGACCGCCGGCAGCGCAAGCGAAATGATCAACACCGGCAACGGCCAGTTCCCGGCGACCTCGCTCGACATGTTCCCGGACAAGACCTCGTGGGGCTATCAGGTTCTGGCGCGGCTGGATTATAATAATGTGTTCGCCGGCATCAACATCTCCCCGTCGGTCGCCTTTGGCCACGACGTGAGCGGCAATACTCCCTTCCCGCTCGGGAATTTCATCCATAACCGCAAGACGATGACTCTCGGTGCCGAGTTTACCCTCCAGAATCGCTGGTCGTTCGATCTGCGTTATGTCGCCTACTTCGGCGGCGGCGCCGCCAATCAGATCTCCGACCGCGACTATGTCTCGGCCAACCTGAAATACTCCTTCTAATCCCGCCCCCATTCCGCCCGGCCGGTGGCTGCGGCGGAATGGCCTTCCCCACCGGCTTACATGAAACCTCTTTCCTTTTCCACCATGCGCTTCTCCTCCCTCGCTTTCGCGTCGCTGCTCGCTTCGGCTGTCACCGCCTTTGCTGCGGTCAGTGCCGATCAGGCGGCCCGCCTCGACAAGGACCTTACGCCACTCGGAGCCGAACGGGCCGGCAACACCGCCGGCACGATCCCGGCATGGACGGGCGGCATCACTCAGGCCCCTGCCGGTTACCTGCCCGGCATGCACCATCCCGATCCGTTTGCCGACGATCAGCCACTGTTCGTGATCACGGCGGCCAATCTCGACAAATATCGTGAGCAGCTCACCGCGGGCTCAATCGCGCTCCTGCAGGCCTACCCCGACTACAAACTGCCCGTGTATCCGTCCCGCCGCAGCGCCGCCGTGCCGGCCAGGATCTATGAGGGTACCAAGGCCAACGCCACCCGCGGCACGCTCGTGCGCGACGGCGCCGGCGTGGAAGGCGCGATCGGCGGCATTCCCTTCCCCATCCCCCAGAATGGCCAGGAAGTCATGTGGAACCACCTCCTGCGCTTCCGCGGCGTCACGGCGGAACGCTGGGTGGCCCAGGCGGCCCCGACCCGCGGCGGCACCTACACCCTGGTGCAGTTCGATGAGGAGTTTCTCTTCAACTACTACCTCGAAGGCATGACCCCGGAGACCCTCGGCAACACCGTCTTCTATTTTAAACAGGAGGTGAAGGCTCCACCGCGGCTCGCCGGCTCGATCCTGCTGGTGCGCGAGACCATGGACCAGGTGAAGGAACTGCGCAACGCCTGGGTCTACAACCCCGGCCAGCGCCGGGTGCGCCGCGCTCCCAACATCGCCTATGACAACCCGGGCACCGCCTCCGACAACATGCGCACCAGCGACCAGCTCGACATGTTCAACGGCGCGCTCGACCGCTACACCTGGGAACTCGTCGGCAAACGCGAGATGATCGTCCCGTACAACTCATACAAGCTGCAATCGGACAAGGTGAAGTACGCCGACATTCTGAAACCCTTGCACATCAATCAGGACCTCACCCGCTATGAGCTGCACCGGGTTTGGGTGGTCGAGGCCAAGCTGAAGGAAGGCCTCCGGCACATCTATGCGCGACGCACGTTCTATATCGACGAGGACTCCTGGCAGGCCCTGGCGGTCGACCAGTATGATTCTCGCGGCCAGTTGTGGCGCGTGTCCGAGGCCCACTGCATCAATTACTACGAGGCGCCAACCTTCTGGAGCACGCTGGAAGTCCACACCGATCTGCTCGCCGGTCGCTACCTCGCGTTCGGCCTGACGAACGAGGGACGGATCTACGACTTCACGATCAAGCGCACCGTCGCTGATTACAACAACCCGGACAACCTGCGCCGCGAGGGCGTGCGTTGATCTTCCAACGGCGCTGGTCCCGCTGCGGGCTGGCGCCGTCTCCGTTTTCCGCCCCGCCGGCACATGATCCGCCCTGCTGCACGAAGCGCATCCTTCCCCGCCTTGGGTTCGAACACGGCTGCCGGGAAGGCGGTTTCGTGTCGCGCTCCGACGCCTGCTTGGGCGCTCTTCGCCAGGCCGGCGGGGGCTCGTTTCGTCGCCGCGTGTGCGCTGTGGGCCTTGGCGGCGGGCCTGGGCCGCGCCGACCATTTGGCCACCGCGTGGGCCAGCCGCACCTTGCTTCTTGACGCCCGGCCCGTCGACCGGTCCGTCGTGGCCGTTGGCGCCAGCGGGCGCATCCTGCGCACTGCCGACGGCGGCGTTTCCTGGGAAGCCGGCGCGACGCCCACGACGGCGACGCTGACCGGCGTGTACTTCGCCGATGCGCAACAAGGCTGGGCCGTCGGGCATGAGGCGATCATTCTTCACACCGCGGACGGCGGACGCACCTGGACCCGCCAGTATCAGGGCTCGGATCTGCAGATGTCATTCCTGGATGTCTGCTTCATCGATGCCCAGTGCGGATTCGCCGTCGGCTCCTACGGGCTGTTTCTGGAGACCCGAGACGGAGGGCGCACTTGGGTCGAACGCAAGGTGATTGAGGAGGACTGCCACTTGAACCGGATCACTCTCGCGCCGGACGGCACCCTCTATATCGCCGGCGAGCGCGGCACGCTGCTGCGCTCGACCGACCGCGGTGTCACCTGGGTTGCCATCCCGACGCCCTACAGAGGTTCGTTCTACGGCATTCTTCCCCTGGGCCCCAAGCAGTTGTTGGTCTGCGGCCTCCGCGGCACTATTTTTCGTTCCGAAGATGGGGGTGACACCTGGCAGGCCGTGCCCAATGAAATGCATGTGTTACTGGCTACGGCCGTGCGCTTGCGCAACGGCGTGATCGTCCTGGCCGGGCAGGCCCGCGCCTTCCTGGTCAGCCGGGACGATGGGCGGACTTTCCAATCGTGGTCGCCCGAGCTCACCACCGGGGTGGCCGAACTCGTCGAGGCACCCGACGGCACCTTGCTGGCCATCGGCGAGGCCGGCGCCTCCCGCCTGCCTCCTCCGTGAAATGAAAAACGTCGTCGACCGTTTCACGACTTGGGTCTTCGGGCACCGTCTGCTGCTCGTGATCAGCTTCGGGCTGCTCACCGCGGTGATGACTTGGTTTGCGGTCCACGTCCGGATCGACGCCAGCTACAACAAGGGGATTCCGCTCGGTCACCCCTATGTGCGCACCTTCACCAAGTATCAGAGCGAATTCGGCGGCGCGAATCGCGTCATCATCGCCTTGATGACCCAGGAAGGTGACATCTTCACCCCGGGGTTTCTCAAGCTGCTCAAGGAGGTGACCGACGACGTCTTCTTCCTGCCCGGGGTGGATCGTCCGCAGGTCCAATCGCTCTTCACCCCCAACGTGCGCTACACCGAGGTGGTCGAGGACGGTTTTTCCGGCGGCAACGTCATCCCCCCCGACTTCCAGCCGACGCCCGCGGGTCTGGCCCGGGTTCGGCAAAACGTCATCAAGTCGGGCAAGATCGGCCAGCTCGTGGCCAATGACTTCACTGGCGCCATCATCAGCGCCCAATTGCTGGAAGTCGATCCGGGGACCGGAAAGAAGCTGGACTACCTGCGCGTGGCGCGGGAACTCGAGGCCATCCGGTCCCGGGTGGAGCGCGAGAGTTCTGGCACGGTGCACGCCCATATTATCGGTTTCGCCAAAGTCATGGGCGATGTCGGCGAGGGCGCGCGCGGCGTGCTCATGCTCTTCGGCATTTCCATCCTCGTGACGACCCTTTTGGTTTGGTACTACGCCGGGCGCTGGAAGCTCGCGGGGTCCCCGGTGCTCTGCTCGCTGGTCGCGGTGATCTGGCAGCTCGGCGCCCTGGCTGCCCTCGGTTACGGGATCGACCCACTGTCGATTCTGGTCCCCTTCCTGGTCTTTGCCATTGGCGTCAGTCACGGCGTGCAGATGATGCGCGCCTTCCGCACAGCCGTGTTTTCCGGATGCGACAACAGTCTGGATGCGGCCAAAAGCGCGTTTGCCCAGCTCCTGGTCCCCGGCGGGGTGGCGCTGCTCGCGGATACGATCGGCTTTCTCACCATTCTCGAGATCCCGATCCAGTCGATCCGCGAGCTGGCGATCGCCGCCAGCCTCGGGGTGGGCGTGATCATCATCACGAACCTTTTCCTGCTGCCGATCATTCTGTCCTCGCTGCGCCTGCCACCGGCCTATGGCGAATGGGTGGCGGCGCGCCGGGTGGGCACCGATCGCCTCTGGGCGCGGATCGCCACGGAAATGAAACCGCGCCCCTCGCTGATCGTGATCGCCGTCTGCCTCGCGCTCGGCCTGTTCGGCTGGTACAAGGCCCGGGAGATTCAGATCGGCGACCTCTTCGCCGGCGTGCCCGAACTGCGGCAGGATTCCCGCTACAACAACGACACCCGGATCATCACGAGCAAGTTCAGCATCGGCGTCGACATCCTCTCCGTCATCGTCGAGTCCGTCCCCAACGGCTGCGTTGATTACGACGTCGTCACCCTGATGGATCAGTTCGAGACCTACCTGCGCGGCGTGCCTGGCGTCCACTCCGTGCTGTCCCTCTCCTCGGTCGCCAAGATCGTGAATGCCGGCTACAACGAGGGCTCGCTCAAGTGGCGCGTCCTGCCCCACAGTCAGGCGGCCCTGGTCCAGGCCGTGACGCCGATCGACACCGCCACGGGTCTGCTCAATGCCGATGCGAGCGTGATGCCGGTCATGCTCTTCCTCGATGATCACAAGGCCGCGACGCTGCGCGCCGTCACGGACGCGGTGAAGGATTTCGCCGCCAGCAACCCGTCGCCCAAGGCGAAGTTCGTCCTGGCGAGCGGAACCGCCGGCGTCATGGCCGCGACCAACGAAGTGGTGCAGGCTGCCCAGTTTCCGATCGTCGCGTGGGTGTTCGGTGCGGTCATCGTGCTGTGCCTGGTCACCTTCCGCTCGCTGCGCGCCACCCTGGCCATCGTCGTGCCGCTCATCGTCGTGAGCTACCTTGGCTATGCCCTCATGGTTTACCTTCGCATTGGACTGAAAACCTCCACCCTTCCCGTGGTGGCGCTGGGGGTGGGCATCGGCGTCGATTACGGCATTTATCTTTTCGCCCGCCTGCAGAAAGCGCTCCGCGATGGCGACTTTTTCGAGGACGCCATGTTCACCGCGTTCAAGGAGACTGGCAGCGCCATCTTGTTCACCGGTCTGACGCTGGCGATCGGTGTCAGTACCTGGATCTTTTCCGAACTGAAGTTCCAGGCCGATATGGGACTGCTGCTCACCTTCATGTTCCTCGTTAACATGATCGGCGCGCTGCTCCTCCTTCCGGCGATCGCCCGCTGGCTCTGGCGGCATCATCGCGCCACGGGTGTCTCGGCCCACCCGTTTCCATCGGATCGGGTCTAGTCATCCGACGCCAGCTCGCCACCCGGCCCTTGCTGGCGGCGGCCCAGCGATTATGCTGGGGGCATGTCCCCTGGACCAGTCTTGTACACGAAACGTGGCTGCCAGTTCTGCCGCCAGGCGGCCGCGTTTTTCTCCACCCACGGGATCGCCGTCGACGTGCGCGATGTATCCGGGAACCACGCCAACCTGCAGCGCCTGATCGACGCCAGCGGCCAGAGCGATGTGCCGACCTTCGTCTACGGAGATTTTGTGGTGTCCGATTTCAGCGTCGAGGAACTGCTGGACGAACTGGCGGAGCGGCCCGATATCCGCCTCCGTCTCGGCCTCGGCGACCACGACGACGAGTTATAATCAGAGGCCGTCCAAAAACCGCTTGGATTTGGAGGGCGGCGCGCCGTCGCCGCCAACTGCCCGAGCGGCGCTGACGGAGCACCGCCCTCCACCCGACGACGCAGCCGCGCTTCAAGATAACCTCCACCAGAATCGGTTTTCCTTTGCCTCCGCGGTCCGGAAGCCGAAAATCCGCGCTCACGCTATGACTGCGGATTTCCGCCTCTTCAGCGACCGCCAGCGTCGACTCGTCGCATTCGCGTTGGCGTTTTCCGCCCTGCTGGCCAGCGCCGCCCTCCTGGTCGTTCTGGTCTGGGCGCTGGAATGGCTCGTGGGTCGGTTCGCCAATGTGCTGTGGCCGCTCGCGGTGGCCGGCATTCTCGGGCTCATTCTGCGGCCTCTGGTGGACGCTTTTGAACGCCGGTTGCGGCTCCGCCGGCTGGCGGCCGTCATTCTCTTATACGGTCTGTTTCTGCTTTTGGCCGGAGGAATCCTGTCGCTCATGGCCCCGCGCGTGATTGGGCAGATCCTGGATTTTGCCGGCTACCTGCCCTCCCTCGCGGAACATGCCACCTCCTACGTGCAGTTGCACTATCCCGACTGGATCGCGCTTTACCATCGCTTCGAGGCCTATCCCGCCGTCAAGGGCACGGTCGACGCCCTGAAAGGCGAACTGAACGACGTCCTGGCCCATTTGCTGCCATCCCTGCGAGCGGTGGGCGAGGGCCTGTTGGCAGTGGTCTCCGTTGTGACGGGACTGGCGGTCATCCCGATCTACCTGTTCTTTTTCCTTCTGTCGCGCACGGAACCGACGGCCAAACTCGGTGATCACCTGCCCTTCCTGTCCCCCGGCGCGCGCGAGGACGTAGTTTTCCTGGCGCGTGAGTTCGTCGGGATCGTGGTGGCGTTCTTCCGTGGACAGCTCCTGATCGGGCTGAGCATGGGCGTGCTGCTCGCGGCAGGTTTCTCCCTGATCGGGCTCCGCTTCGGCCTTTTCCTCGGCCTGGCCGTGGGCGTGCTCAATATTGTGCCCTACCTCGGAACGATGGTGGGGCTGGCGGTGGTACTTCCGCTCGCTTTTTTCCAGCCAGACGGAGGCTGGAAGCTGCTGGGACTGGCTGTGCTCGTCGAAGTAGCGGTGCAGATCATTGAAGCGTTTTTCCTGACGCCCAAGATCATGGGCGCCACCACCGGGCTCCATCCCATGGTGATCATCGTCGCGATCCTCTTCTGGGGCACGGCGCTCGGGGGATTTCTCGGGATTCTCCTCGCCGTCCCGTTGACGGCCTTTTTCGCCACGGCCTGGCGGCTGGCGAAGCACAAGTACTTCATGCCGGCCTGAGGCCGCGCCGGCCCGCGTGCCATGGCCTCAGCCGCGCCTCCGCCTGACGTCTGTGCCAACTGCGGCGCCTCCATTCCGCGCCACGCGCGCGCCTGCCCGGAATGCGGCGCCGACGAGCGCACCGGCTGGCGGGAAACATCAGACTATGACGGGCTCGATTTGCCGGAGGACGCCGATGACACCACGCCGCGACCCTGCCCTACCGTCGCACGTCCGCCCGGCTGGCGCCATTCGCTCAATTGGTATTGGGCCGCCATCGCCCTGGCTCTGTTGACAGCCGCGATTCTCGGCGTGCTGGGCTTGTTTTGACGCGGCTCACCACCGCGGGCAGCTTGGCATCCATGGCGTGGGATATCCAATTCCGCAACGGCATCCGCCTGCCGCAGGTCGACTGGTGGCTGGATGCGCGTTTCCCCGTCGCGCGTTCCTTTGTCTCCCACGCGCACTCCGATCATATTGCCGCGCACCGGGAGATCCTTTGTTCGCCCGGCACGGCGCGTCTCATGCGGGCCCGGGTCCCCGGTCGACGCGTCGAGCACGTACTGCCATTTGGGCATACCGAAGCACTCACCGCCGACACGGCCGTCACCCTTTACCCGGCGGGCCACATCCTGGGCTCGGCACAGTGCCTGCTGGAGCACGCGCACAACGGCCGCCTGCTTTACACCGGCGATTTCAAGCTGCGCCCGGGCCGGTCGGCCGAGACCTGCGTCACCCCGCGCGCGGACGTGCTGATCATGGAGACCACCTTTGGATTGCCCCGGTATTCTTTTCCGCCGGACGCCGAGGTATGGGCGGGCATCGTCGCGTTCTGTCGTCAGGCGCTCGCCGACGGAGTCACGCCGGTGCTCTTCGCCTACAGTCTGGGCAAGACGCAGGAACTGCTGCACGGCCTCGCCGAACACCAACTGCCGGTGATGCTGCACCCACAGGGCATGCGCCTGACGCGCCTCTACGCGGAACTGGGCCAGGCGGTCCCGCCGTGCCGGGCCTTCCAAGCGGACGACCTGTCCGGGCAGGTGGTGATCTGCCCGCCGGCTTGGGGCAACGACCCGTTTCTGTCCGGCATTCATCCACGGCGCACGGCGGCGGTCAGCGGCTGGGCGCTGGATGCCGGCGCGGTCTACCGGTATCAGTGTGACGCCGCGTTTCCACTGTCGGATCATGCCGATTTCAACGACCTGTTGGCTTTGGTGGACCGCGTGCAACCGCGCCTGGTCTACACTGTACACGGCTTCGCCCAGGAATTCGCCCAGACATTGCGCGCCCGGGGGATCGAGGCCTGGGCGCCGGGCGTGATCAACCAACTGGAACTGGGCTTGCCCGCGGCACCAACGTCCGCCGTGATAGCGGAGGGTGAGAACAGGGGCACGTCTCCTCCCCCCTGAGGACAACGTGACGGTCGCACCTGCCAGCCGTCTCCCAGTTTGATCTGTTCCCATCCATCCCTCCATCTGCCATGATCATCACCCGTTTCCTGCCTGTCGCCACCTCCCTGCTTGCCGCCGCGTCCGCCGCTGCCGCCCCGTTCAATGTGTTCGCGGACGGTGAGACGTTCACCTATCGTGTCTCCTGGGCCCTTTTTCCCGGAGCCGGCCGGATCGTCATTTCGGCCCAGAACGAAACGCTCAATGGCGTGCCGGTCGTGCGCATCTCGGTCGACACCTCCTCGCGCGGGCTGGTGCGCGTGTTCTACACTTACGACGATCATGCCATGGCCGTTGTCGACCAGGCCACCGGTCACGTCCTTTCAGCGGGCGACAAGAGCAGCGGTGGAAAAGACGCCTCCGACAGCGAAACGACCTTCGATTATGCGACCCGGAAGGTGAACCATATCAACCGGGCGCGGCCGGGGCGCAGCCGCAACTTCGATCTGCCGCCGGGTGATCCCATTGACCTCATCTCGTGCCTGATCAACACGCGCACGTGGGACGTGAAGCCCGGCGACAAACGCGACGCGCTGGTCTATTTCGACAACGACG
>Ga0182017_10004701_pt1 | contig 10132 bp, 7 predicted proteins | sample 712E3DmetaG_FD_120492 | JGI IMG/M metagenome (GOLD analysis project Ga0182017, IMG submission 120492) | Permafrost microbial communities from Stordalen Mire, Sweden - 712E3D metaG | ecosystem: Environmental > Terrestrial > Soil > Wetlands > Permafrost | place: Sweden: Stordalen | collected... | reverse complement strand
TGGGCGCCAAGCGAGTGGTCTCGCCGAGTTGGATGGAAGCGTCGCCACGCCAGGGCCGGCGGCCAGACGCGGTGATTTCGACCCGGGCTGTGCCCGGAAGCAGGCAGAGCGGCCTGGGCAAGGGCAGAACCCCACGACGTTCACCGTCGATCTTCACTTCCGCCCCGCGCGGGCCACTCTCCACGGTCAGCATTCCCAAGTGCGAGCGCACGTCGGCCAGAGCCTTTTCCAGCAGCATGCGATGCTCCTGCAGCCACTCGTCCGTCCCCTCGGACAACGCTGCGGCCAGATCCGCTTCTGCTTCTATCCAGCGATGCAGCGCCTGCTCGGCCAGTCCTATCTCGGCGTGCGAGCGTGTCGTGGGCCGGGCTTGGTGTGCGCGCTGAAAGGCATCCAGGGCCGCCTGGTAGTCGCCCTTGCGCATGGCCTTGAGTCCCTGGGCGATCAGCGCATCTGGATCGTCGCGCTCGGCCCATGCCTGTCCTTGCCCGAGTGCGAGCGAGAACACGATCAGCAGGGGTAAGCCGCGAACCATGATGGGACTTTACCTCAGATAATCGGAACACCCTCGGGCGTGAACTTGACCGAGTTCCGCGGGCTCTTCTTGGTGTCGCGGGCCGCGGGTCTCTTCGAGTTGTTCGCGGGCCGCACCGGTACCGCGTGGGTGGGAGGTGACACCGACTGGGGAGGCGCGGGAGCGATCGGGGCGACAGGCAATGGCGGTGTCACTTCGGTTGCCGTCGCCGAAAAGGAGGTGGAGGGTGCAGCATGCTGAACCGTCGATGCTCGCCACGCCCATGTTGCCAGGGCAAGCAAGACTACCAGGGCGGCAGTCACGGTCATGGCCACGGTGTGGCTGCGGTGCAGAGACGGAAAGCTGCCGGTGGCTGTGGGCATGGGCTCGGGGATAGAAGCGGGAGTCGTGCGGGTCGACAACACCTGCCAGGAGTCTGGCTGGCCCACGGGAAGGATCTTGGTCGGCGCTGGCGCAGGCGACGGGGTGGGCGCGACCTCGGTAGGGGCAGGCCCGGCCTCTGCGCCAGAGGGCGTGGGCACAGCCAGCGAGGGCGCGATGGGCATCTCCGCCTCAGGCGCGGTGAAGTGGTAGCTCCACTGCTGGCGCCCGTGGGCGGACATGAACGGCATCAGGGCCAGGCCCAGATCGCGTACCCGCGCAAAGCGGTCGTCGGGCACGCGGCTCATTGCGCGCAGGATTACCACCTCCAGGCTGCGCGGGATCTCGGGACGCACCTGGGACGGCGGTTGGAAGATTCCCTCGACGATATCCCGCATGATGGCGTAGGCGGTCGATCCGGTAAAGGGCCGCACGCCGGTGAGGCATTCGTACAGAATCACGCCTAGGGCGTGCTGGTCGGCGCGCGCGTCGACCTCGCGGCCGGCAGCCTGCTCGGGCGCGAGATAGTACGTGGTGCCGACGATGTCACCCGTGCCGGTGAGGTTGGCGTCGTCGCCCCCCACGCGCGAAATGCCGAAGTCCAGGATCTTGGGCGTCTCGCCCATGGGCGTGCGTGCGAGAAAGATGTTGCCGGGCTTCAGGTCGCGATGGACCACATTGGCGCGATGGGCGGCATGCACGCCAGCGCAGGCTGCGACTAGCACGTTGGCGGTGCGCTCGACCGAGAGCGGACCCTCCGCGATTTCAGCTGCCAGGCTGCGGCCGGAAAGATATTCCATGACGATGTAGGGCGTGTCGCCTTGCGTGCCGTAGCTGTAGATGATGACCAGGTTGGGATGGACCACGCGCGAGGCGGCCTGGGCTTCGCGCCTGAAGCGGGCCAGCGCGTGGGGCTGCAATCGATCAATACCGTGCAGGGTTTTGATGGCCACCGTGCGGCCGAGATCGCGGTCGAAAGCCTTGTACACGCAGCCCATCCCGCCCCGGCCCACCAGGCTGACGATCTCGAAGTGGTCCACCTGCTCACCAGCGCGAAAGGCACCGAGTGGCGGCTCGATGTCGGGTATCGGCGCAGGGGCATCGGGCGGCGTGAGCGCGAGTGACACCTGGGGAGCAGGCCCGACGGCAAGCGGATCCGTGCGCAGCGGGCGCTCGCGCGCTGTAGCGGGCGCGTGGACTTGGTCGCCGGGGCGGTCGGGCAACACTGCGGTCGCCGGATAGTCGGGCTGGGCAGCCGGCGGCGATACGCCGGCCCCTTCCTCCGGCCGCGGCCGGTTGTAAGACAGAGTGTCTGGGCTGCTCTGTCCGGGCTGCTTCACGTCGCGCCCCTGCGTCGGCTACACGGTACCGTCATGGGGGAAACGATGGCGAGGGAGCCTGGGCGAGTCAAGGGGCGAGTGAGCGAGGTGAGCCCGCGCTATGGTTTGTACTCGTCAGCGCCGCAGTCGCAGGCAGTGCCGATCGGCCGCGTGTCGCCGTCAATGTCGTCGAGAGGACAGGTGGTGCCGCCGGCATTCACACAGGGGGAGGCTGCGGTCAAGTGGTAGGGCCGGGACGTGTCGAACAGTGGATCGCCAGACTTCGAGGAAGTCGGTGTGGCGCAGTTGAGCATGTCGCCAACCGTATTGTTGTAGAAGAGAAGCCCGCTGAGGGACTGGCTCGGGTCTGCGCAGACCACTCCGGCGGCGCCGCTGTTGATTACAGTGTTGTACCAGAATCGCCCTGGCCCGGCGGCTGACACCGCGCCGAGATACACACCGCCGAAACTGACGGCGCCAACGCTGCCCGGGCCGTTCTTGTCGAAGACCGAGTTCGATATGTCGAATGCCCCACCGGCGGCGACAATGAGGCCACCCTTGGCGTTGTTCGTCAGAATGGAGCGGTCCATGCGGAGAGTGGCGCCCGAATCGACGGTGATGCCGGTGTTGAAGCTGCCGGCCACGGTGAGTCCGCGCAGGTAGAGGTCGCCAGAAACCAGATGGATGCCGACTGCAGCACCCGGTGCGATGGTGGCGCCGTTCTGGCCGACCACGGAAACCTGCGCGCCGGAGTACGTTGCGGACCAACCGAGCCAGGCGTCTGGTCCCCGCATTACGACCAGGCGCTTGGTCGACGCTACCGCATTGGCGCCGTCCTGGGAGTTGCAGAACGGGTTCACCGCCGTGCCTCCAGAAGCAGCGCTGGGCGAGCAAATTGTCGCGTTGTCTTGCACGTAGATCGTCTCCGCATCTGTGGCACAGCGGCCGTCCTGATGGAACATGCATACGCCTGGATTGGCGCCAAGCTTGGTCGCGCACTGGGCGTCGCTGGTGCACTTGGTGCATTGCTGATTTGTGCAGATTGGTGTCGCCCCTGAACAGTCCCCATCCTTGAGACACTGCACACAGTGTCGGGCAGCCGTATCGCACACTGGCGCGGACGCGGCCTTGCAGTGGCTTGACTGCACGCACTCGACGCACTTGTTGGCTGACGTGTCGCAGGCAGGACTAGTCGATGTCTGGCAATCCAAGTCTCCCACACATTCCACGCATGCGCCCGTCTCTAGCTTGCACACGGGCAACGCGGGGTTTTTGGTCGCGCAGCCGTCGAGAGGCGCGCTCTGCGTGCCGCAGCCCACGCAGGTCTGCGAGCTTCCGCAGATGGGCCGGCTCGGATCGTTGCAGTTGGAGTGCGCGAGACACCCCACGCACTGGTTGGTTGTCAAGTTGCAGAACCCCGCGGCCACCCCTCCATCCGCCCCTCCGTCCGTGCCCCCGTCCACCCCGCCATCGGCGCTGCTCGTGCAGTCAGCATTGGCCAAGCAGCCGACACACTTGCCAGTCGCCGAGTCACACACCGGGGCGGCGCTGCTCTTTGCACGGCATTCATTCGTGGCCGAAATGCACGCCACGCATTGGTTGGCCACGCACACGGGTTTCGTAGGATCAGCGGTGCAGTCGCTGCTCTTTGCGCAAGCCACGCACCGGCCGCTGGTGGGTTCGCAGACGCCGCCTCCGGCGCCGCTGTCTGCTCGTGAGAGGCAGTCATTACTGGTCTTGCATTTTGCGCACCGGAAAGCCAGGCACAAAGGTCCACTGTCAGGACAGTCGTTGTCGCTACTGCAGCTCCCCTGGCTGTCGACCGGGCGCCTGTCCACCGATAGGTCTGCCACAGCGTCGGCCACGGCCAGGTCTACGGCCACGTCTAGGGCCACGGCCACGTCCACGATGACGTCTACAGCCACGTCTGGGGCCACATCGACGGCCACACCCATGTCCACGGCCACATCTGCGACCAAATCCACTGCGACCTCCGGGGTCACCTCCAACGGCGCGTCCACGGTATCGAGCCCCACTACCTCAAGTCCGCCTGCGTCCGCGGCGGGAGCCGCGACCTCGGCCGCTGCATCGACTGCAAGCACGCAGCGATAGTCGGGGCTGCAGGTGTAGCCCTGCGCGCATGCGGCAGCATCGCTGCACTTGCTCCAGTCGCGTTCAGTCTTGTCGCAGGCGAAGAGCAGGCAGAGAGGAAGGACATAGTAGATTCGCATATTCATGGTTTGCCTCACCAGGTGAAGGAGTAGAAGAGAATGGCGCCAACCACCGCGGCGCTGATGCCCCCGGCCAGCCAGCCGGCACCACGTCCACCCGTGACGTGCCTATCGGTGCAGATGCTTGTTTCGCCAGCTGCACAGGCCTGCTGGCCGTTGAGATGCAGGAGGTATCCGCCGTACACCGTCGCAGCTACACCGGCGGCGAACAGCGCGACGCTGCCCACCTGGCCGATGCGCTTGCCGGCAGAGCTGGTCGGAACCGGCGCGGAAGACGGCGGGCTTACCTCCAAGGCTGCCGGTGGCAGTGCCGGTGGCGGGGCCGGTAGCGTCGGGACCGGTGGCGGGGCTGGTGCGGCATCCTCGGCCTCGAACACGCGCGCACAGAGCGCGGCGACCCGGTCGCGCAAGGCCGCGTGCAGATCCGGCAAAGTGCAGATGTCGCAGCTCTTGCCATCCGAGCTGAGCGTCTTGCCGGTGCGTGCGTCCCACATCTGTAGCTGCAGGTTGAACGAGCCCTTCTTGAACACGGATTCAACCCGCAGCACGTGGGTGGCACCAGTCATGCGGTGAATCGCTATCATGCATTCAGGCTGGTTGCAGTCTCCGCCCGCCACGGCCTTGGCCTCGATAGCGGGCACGATCTCGGCGCCCAGCGAGCGCACAACCTCTTCGATGTCCGCGCGCAAAGCGGTGACCTCGCCACGAGGAACCTTGCTGGTGCCTGCTTCGACGACCGCCACCCGATGGGCCGCTGCTGCGACCACTCGAGGAACCAGGACCGAAAACAGAATGACCGCCGACAAGCCGAGGCGAAGGAAACGCATGCGCTCACCATCGCGAGATTCGACAATGACGTCAAGGGTTTGCAGAAGAGGATGGCAATGGGTGTCAACCGGAGCGCGAGCAGGTAGAGGACCGCGGGTCGCTGCTACCTGCCCTGCTTGGCGCGCACCGCCTGCAACTGGCGGGCGATGCGGAAATTGCCCGGATCGCGCTCCAGTGCCTTGCTGAGCAGGCGCTCGGCTTCAGCAAGATGTCCGCGCTTGAACGCAATCGCTCCCAGCAGGCCGTCGGCCTCACGGTTGCCCGAGGCAGCAGCGCGGTGGGCCTCGCTTTGGGCGCGATCCAGATTGCCTTCGTCAAACGCAGCCTGGGCCCGTTCGAGGGACGCTTCGGGGCTGGGGCGAGGCACGTGGATCTCGCCTGCCGAGCCCGTGGTAGTGCTGGGGGAGGAATTCCCGAGCGTTTCCGAGTGAGCCTGGGCGGGCGGTGGGGCTGCCGCAGGCTGCGGCAAAGCAGGAGACCGAGCCAGGGGCGCCGCGGTTGCAGGTGAAGGCTCGGCAAAGCGTGCCATGGCCGGCTCGGGCGCATCCGCGGCTCGGCGCAGGTGCAGAAAATCATAGGCGAGCAGGCCCGCGACCACGAGCGCGCCCAGAATCACCAGCAGGACCACGTGCCAGCCGCGCCCGGCCGCCTGTGCCGCTGTCTTGCGGCGACCGCGGCGCTCGGCAGGCAATGCCCCCGCCTCGGCCGGCGACGTGAGCAGCGGAGCCGAAGCATCGGGCGTGGCAGCCCCGACGCGCATGTCGGCCGGCCGGTCGAGGGTGTGGTTCTGCCCCTGCTCGGGTTGCATGAAGAAACATCTACTCTAGCAGCCCGGCCCGCTCCTCGCAGGCGGTTGCCGCCACGCTTTCGATGGCGATCGCTGCCAGTGCTGAGGCGTAGTCGAGGTCTATGTTCTTCATCGTGTCGTCAGTGTCGTGGTAGCCGGTGCGGTTGATGTCGTAGTTCTCCATGAAGAGCACGACCGGTATGCCCAAGTCCGAGAAGATCTGTCCGTCGGTGTTGTACAGCGACGAGCGCGGCTCCCATTCGACGCGCACCTCGCCGGCCACCGGCAAGTGCGCGAAAGGCGGCGGCACTTTCTTGCCGTCGGACATGCGTTGGGCGCGGCCCAGACCCCGGCGCGGCACAGTCGCGTTGGATTCGCGTGCTTGCTGATTCCAGCGCTGGTTGGCCCGGTGGGCGCAAAGCGCCAGGCGGGCCGAGCCAGCGCCCTCGCCCGAGGCAATCTGGAACACGTCGCGGTCGTGGTTGTTGTTGTGGCCGATCATGTCCAGGACAAAGGCGCCGACTACGCCCACCGCGGATGCGTCCCAGGTGCTGCCGTCTTCCGCCGTCAAGTGCAAGCTCCTTTCCACCAGCGCCTGGGCCAGGGCGCGCGCACCCAGGCAATCCGACGGGAACTCCTCGCCGGTCAGGTGCACCAGCCAGATGTCGCGTTCCAGACGTCCGGCGCGCGCCAGCGGCAAGAAGACCTCTGCGGCAGCCAGCAGGGTTGCCGTCGCCGAGTGGTTGTCATCTGCCCCGGCTGCCGCCGCACGCAGGCCGTCGCCACCGCGCTCCGGTTCAAAGACATCTTCCATATAGGCGGTGTCGTAGTGGTCGGCCATGATCACGGCCTGGCTGCGGTTCCTGCCGGGAATTACCAGGACGATGTTGCGTTCCTGCGCCTGGCCCTTCTGATTCTTGTCCCATGTCTCTGACCACGAGAGGTCGAATTCGGTGCGCCAGGTGAAACAGTGATCGAACACCTGGGCGCGGCCCTGCATCCCGTGGCGCTCGATGGCTGCGCGATAGCGATGGTGCAAGTGCTCGCCCAAACCATCCAGATCGCTACGCGTGCCGGCCTGGATCTGGGCCGCCTGCGCCGCTGGTCCGCCGGTTCTTCCTTGGTTGATCACAACCCGGTCGGCGGTTTCCTTGTGCCGATATTCCCCCTCGGCCAAGTCCGATATGGTCCGCCAAAGCGCTTCTTCGAACGCGCGGGTTGCGGTCTTTTCGAAGGTGAGCGCCGCGCCCAGCTGGACCTCGGGCGCGATGTGCGCGCGCAGATCGTCGAGCAAACTGGCCGCGGCGGCTGGATCGCTCGCCAACTGCGGCAGTTTGGCCAGCCAGGCGTCGAGGGTAGTATCTTTGGCGATGCGAAGCAGGGCGCGAGCGAACGAGGCAGGCAGGGGGCCTGCGAGATACTCACGAAAATCGAGCAGCTTGCGCAGGTTCTGTGCGGTGGTGTGGCGAAGCTGACCAGGCTCGCGCGCAAACAGCCTGGCGGCCTGGCGATGGCCTGGGCGATCCAGGAGATTCGCCGCGAGCACGAGCGGGCGCCCGCCGGTGGGCGAGATCGCTTCGGCTGTGACGGTGCCGAGTCGGAACGTGTCTTCATGGATTTCCGCCTTGCCGCTGCCGGGATTGAGGCGAGCGAGCAAGGGCAGGTGCCAGAAAAGCTCGCGGGTTCCCGCGCGCATCGGCGGATAGTAGAGGCGATAGCCGAACCGGCCGCCGCGGTCGAGCAGCTCGGCGGCGTGTTCCAGCTCAGCCTGGCTCGCGGTCTGCCCGTCGAGCAGGAGTTGGTAGTCATGTGTCCATATTTGCGAGTTGCGCGCCATGGGCTTGCCGTATAGGCCGAGATCTTCCGGGTTGGTGGAGAAGAGCGCGACCGTGACCGTATCGGTGAACGCGCCGTCGCCAACCAGGGCTTGGTCGCGCGGCGTGCGCTGCCATCGGTGCGTGCGCGTGATGCGGCGGACGATGCGATGGGATCCCGCGGGTCGAGCCTGGCTAGGATCGTGCTCGTCCAGCCAACCCGACTGGGGAATCCGAATCGTGTAGCCCTCCTGCACGTGGGAAAAGAGATGCAGCAGCGGGATCTGTGTGGCGCGCGGCAAGGCCGCGCCCAGCTTGCGATAGAGGGGATGCCCGCAAAACACCTGGCTGGCGGGCGTGGGCAGAATGCGCAGCGCTCCGTCGAGAAAAGCCTTCTGTAACGGAGCGGGCAGGGCGGCGAAGGGTTCCAGGGTGAAGAGGGTATGGATCTGACCGACCGGCTCGTGCTCGTGCCAGAGCCGATCACGGGCGAAGCCGGGAAGTGGGGCCGCAGAACTGAGCACGCGCAGGCCATCGCGCGGCGGCGGCTCATCGCCGCTGCCCCATGCGACCAGGCGCAGGAAACTCTCCTCGTCGGTTTCCGCGAAGCTGCGCCAAAAAACCAGGCTGGCTGGCTCATGGCTGGCACCAAACAGGGTCCAGCGGACATTGCCCTTGTCGTCCTGCGTGCGCGACAGCGCGATTGGCTGCATGACCAAGAAGGGGTGTTGCGGGTAGCGGCCCGCGCGTGCGGCGGCGGCCAGCGATTCGGGCCAGGCCAGGTTGTTGTCGAGCAGAGTGCGGGAAAACTCGTGGGTCGAGCCCAAAGCCAGCTTGCCCAGCTCGGCGACGAGGTGGCCCGCGATCTTGGCGAGTCCGGGTCCCAGCTCATGCGCCTGCTCGTACTCGTCAATCGCGAGACCGCGCTCGTCGCACACGCTGGTGTTGGCCAGGGCGCGGGCTGGGTCAGGTGCGGTGAAGGGCTTGATTCCCACGAACGGTGGCGGCATGAACTCGGAATAGGCGGGGATTGGAAAACGCCCTTGGCCGAGAAAGGCTTGTGCCGCTTCTTCTGCGATCTGGGACCACGCTGTCTTTTCCTGCATGTGGCTTAGGGTAGTGCCGATGGCACTTCTCCGCTAGCATGGGCACATGTCCGCCCGATTCGACGTGGAATGCCTAGACGCGCAGGTCCGCCTGCGCGCTTTCGAGCCGACCCCGGATGAAGTGCGTGCCGCCGCAGGCCAGCTTTCGAGCTACTACAACGACGAGCACAACCGCACCATGTTGACCCATGAAGAAGACATGTCGGCCGAGGAGGTGGTTGACTACTACACCGAGTCGCGCGAACGCGGGGATCGCCTCTTCTTGCTCGAGCAAGACGGCGTCTTGCTGGGGGACGCGGACTTTCGCCAGTTCGATTCCTGCTCTGCCGAGTACGCAATCATGATCGGCGCACGCAACCTGCAGGGCAGGGGACTCGGGCGAAAGTTCACCATCATGCTGCACGCGGTGGCCTTTCGCGGGCTGGACCTCGCGCGCGTGTACGTGACCATTCTTCCGGCAAACCGCCCATCGCTGCGGCTGTTCGAGCAGCTTGGCTACGGACCTGACGGTAGCCCGCGAGCGCGCAGCCTGATTGACGAAGAGAGCGACGTGACCTTGTCAGTGGAACGTGCCGCATTTGAAAAGCAGCACGGCGCGATGATGGACGGGGTGCAATTTGTGCCGCGAAAGTGATGTCGTCTCACCTTGCTTGCTATAGCACGCCGATGACCCTGCCTCCCGAACTGTACTGGCTGGACGGCGTGGAGGTCCCCATCGTGGCATGCGATACGGCCGGCGTTTGCACCTACCTCAACCAACGCGCTTGCCAGGCGTACGCCAAGGATGGCGGCCGCGCCTTGCTGGGACGCAACCTGCTCGACTGTCACCCGGAGCCGGCGCGGTCACGCCTGCTCGACCTGCTGCGCGCCCCGCGCGCGAACAGCTACACCATCGAGAAAGCCGGAAAGAAGAAGCTCATCCATCAAACCCCCTTCTTTCGCGACGGCGTCTTCGCCGGCGTGGTCGAAATTGCCATCGAGTTGCCAGCGTCGCTGCCGCACTTCGTCCGCGAAGCCTAGTGTCCTATAAGAGCGTGTTCAAAAAGCCCCAGAAGCGAGGCGGCGCAACATGACGCCAATCATGGTCACGCGGATCATGGCCTCACTGGTGGCAGCGTGGAATTCATAGTCCTTGCTCAATCGGCGTTGTCG
>Ga0182017_10004698_pt1 | contig 10136 bp, 9 predicted proteins | sample 712E3DmetaG_FD_120492 | JGI IMG/M metagenome (GOLD analysis project Ga0182017, IMG submission 120492) | Permafrost microbial communities from Stordalen Mire, Sweden - 712E3D metaG | ecosystem: Environmental > Terrestrial > Soil > Wetlands > Permafrost | place: Sweden: Stordalen | collected... | reverse complement strand
GTCGATGTAAACCGCGCCCAGCCTGGCCGCCACCCGCCGCGCGATGGTGCTCTTGCCGGCTCCGGCCGGTCCGTCGATGGCAACGATCATGGTTGGCTCCCGCATAGCTCCTGCGCCGCTCCCGCACGGCTCCTGCCCCGCTCCCGCACGGCTCCTGCCCCGCTCCCGCACCGGCTCCTGCCCCGCTCCCGAACGGCTCCTGCCCCGCTCCCGCACCGGGCCGGCGCCGCTCCCGCACCGGGCCGCGTTTGACAGGGCGATGTCCCATTGTAAATGCTATGGGCATGGCACGCCTCAGAGTCCTGGTCACCAGACGCATCTTCCCGGAAGCGGTCGCGTTCCTCAGGGAGCGCGCCGAGGTCGAATACGTGGAATCCGACGACCCGCTGCCGCCCGAGGAACTGATCGCGCGGTCGCGCGGCAAGCAGGGGATCGTCAGCCAGCTCACCGATAAGTTTGGCGCCGGCGAGATCGCGCGGCTCGAAGGCGTGCGCGTGATCTCCGACGTCGCTGTGGGATACGACAACGTGGATGTGGAGGCCGCCACCCGTCACGGCATCCTGGTCACAAACACCCCGGACGTGCTGACGGACACCACGGCGGACCTGGCTTTCGCTCTGCTGCTGGCCACGGCGCGGCGGCTCGTCGAGGGTCACCACTTCGTCCATTCGGGCCTCTGGCGGCGCTGGGCCATCGATCTTCTAGCCGGCCTCGACGTCCACCACAAGACGCTCGGGATTATCGGCATGGGACGCATCGGCCAGGCCGTCGCGAGGCGGGCCAGGGGCTTCTCCATGCGCGTCCTTTACGCCGACGCGCGCCGGGCGGCGGACGAGATCGAACGGGATCTGGGCCTCGAGTTCGTCGAGCGCGACAGGCTGCTCGTTGAATCCGATTTCGTGAGCCTGCACGTGCCGCTCTCGGAGGCCACCAGGCACCTGATCGGCCCCGCCGAGCTCGGCCGGATGAAGCCCACGGCCATTCTGGTGAACACTTCGCGCGGTCCGGTGGTGGATGAGGCTGCGCTGGCGGAGGCGCTGGCCGGACGCAGAATCGCCGGGGCGGGTCTGGATGTGTTCGAGCGCGAGCCCGAGGTGCACGCGGGCCTGCTCGCTCTCGAAAACGTGGTGCTCGTTCCGCACGTCGGCAGCGCCACCATCGAAACCCGGCTCAAGATGTCGATGCTGGCCGCCGAGAACTGCGCAGCCGCGCTCGAAGGCCGCCGCCCGCCGAACCTGGTCAACGGTAGCGCCTGGCCCCAGTGACCCGCACCACATTTCGTTGGTGCCGGCGCGGATTCCGGCATTACACTCGACTTGGAGGGTGCCCGAATGGCCGACCGCAAAGAACCGAAGGATGGCTCCCATCCTGCCCGTGAGGCTACCGCCGTCCTGACTCGCGGATTCGACTCCACGCTCTCGCTGGGGTCGGCGCGTCCCGCGGTGTTCCGCAGCTCCACCTACGTCTTTTCGACGCCCGAGGCGGCCGAACGCGCCTTCGATGTCGCCACTGGACGGGCCGTCCAGCAGGAGGGCGAGAACGTCGAGCTGATCTACTCGCGGATCTCGCATCCGAACGCGGAGATCCTGGAAGACCAGATCGTGCCGCTCGAGCTGGGAGCGGCCTCGGCGCTGGTGTTCAACTCCGGAATGGCCGCCATCGTGACCGCGCTGCTGACGTTCCTGCGGCCGGGCGACAGCGTCGTGTACACGACGCCGCTCTATGGCGGCACCATGCACCTGATCCACGAGTTTCTGCGCCTGTTCGGCATCTCGAGCACCGGCGTGGCGGCGGGACGCGGCGCGGAACTGGACAGCGCCATTCGCGGGGCCGGGAACCTGGGCGTGGTGTTCATCGAGACGCCGGCCAACCCCACCATGGTGATGACCGACATCCGGCGCGCGGCCTCGACGGCCAGGCAGCGCGAGCGCCGGCCTCTGGTGATGGTGGACAATACCTTCCTCGGACCGGTCTTTCAGCACCCGCTGACCCTCGGCGCGGACCTGGCGCTCTATTCGGGCACCAAGTTTCTCTCCGGCTTCAGCGACATGCTGGCCGGAGTCGCGCTGGCCAAGGACCCGGCGCTGATCCAGCAGATGCGCGGCTTGCGGATTCTGTTCGGGAACATCCTCCAGCCGGACGAGTGCTGGCTGATGGACGGCCGGCTCCCCACCGTTCGGCTGCGCATGAATCGCCAGAGCAAGAACGCGCAACGGATCGCCGAGCGGCTGGTGGGGCACCCGCGCATCCTGGCCTTGCATTACCCCACGTTGTTCAACGACGCCGAGCAGATCCGCATCCGGCTGGCGCAGTGCGAGTTTCCCGGGGCGGTGTTCTCGTTCGAGTTGGGCAGCAAGGAGGCCGCCTTCGCATTCCTGCGCAACGTGAAGATCCTGCGGAACGCCGTTTCGCTGGGAGGCGTCGAGTCGCTGGCCTGCCACCCCAAGACCACCACGCACTCGGGCCTCACCGCGGAGGAGTACGCGCAGGCGGGGATCACCGACGGCCTGGTGCGCGTCTCGGTGGGAATCGAAGACTGGCGCGACTTGCTGGCGGATATGGAGCGGGCGCTGGACGGCATCCCGGCCGCGATTGAGGCGGAAGCCGATGCGAAAGTGAAGGCCTAGAACGGGGGCCGGACGGAGGGCTACACTGCGGCACTCGAGACGCCCCCGGACTGCTGGAAACCGCAGTAACCATAAGGAATGAATTGCATGAGGATTCTACGGGCAGCTTTCTTGGCCCGGTTGGTTTGGACCTTGGCAAGGGCCGCTCCCGCAGCTTCGCAAAGCCCGTGCCCTGACGAGCCGAGGCAGTTCGGTATGGAGGACAGAACTGCGAGGTGTCCAACGGCTCTCCCGGATGATGTTGTGGCGCTCTTGCTGAAGGACGACTTTGTCCGCGAGAACCTGAAGGACGAGGGTCTCCCGCAGGACAAGCTGCCGCCGTCTTGGGTGATGGCTTCGGAGGTTCGTCTCGCCGGACGTGACGAAAAAGATCTGGTCGTGATGGGGACTGGAAGGTTGAGCGGCGCCAATGTGACAACGTTTTGGGTCTTCAGATCGGCAGACGGTGGCCACCAGCTTGTCCTGACGGGAGCCGCATTGGAGCTGGACATAACCGAGGAGCGCTGGAACGGCTACCGGGGCATCAAGATGACCAAGGTCGCGGCGGGGGTTATCTACACAGTTGAGTTTAGGTTTGACGTCAAGCGGTACGAGGCGTTTCGCCGGTGCGAGGAGCCGATTGATGGGCACTTCTGAGCCGCCGGCCAGCGGTTCCCCACTCTACAGCCCCGCCGCAAGCAGCTGCCGAATACCATCTCCGAGAGTGTTGCGAATTGGGCCGTGAAGCCCGCCACACCGCCAGGACGCCGGTGACCTTTGCCCGGCCCGTCTGCCACGCCTGATAAGTCCTCTCTGAACACCAAGGTGCCCTGGAGTTCGGGTGTGTCTGTGAACCGGACTCGGCAGCCCGAAATGACGGTTCGGCATCAGAGACCAGCAGAGACGATCCGAAGTATACTCGGTGTAACGGCGGCGGCTTCTGCCGCGGCTGACAGAGAACAGGGGGGCGTATCGGATATGCAGCAACTCAGAACTCGGGGTGCGATTGCCAGAACAAGGTTCACGGCTCTCAACCTCTTCACATTCCTCGTGGCCGGCCCGATCCTCGGGCAAATGGGACAGACCGTGCAGGTCGAGATCCCTTACGATTTCAACGTCGCTTCCAAGGTGTTGCCGGCGGGGAAGTACACTCTCTCCGTGGCCGGCTCGACGCTCGGAGTGCAGTCCGCCAGCGGCGGCGGGGTCTTGCACGCGCCCATCCTCACCCGGCTGGGCGGGCCGACCGAGTTCTATCGGGACGGCACGCTCGTATTCGACAAAGCGGATGGCCGCCGCATCCTCTCCGAAGTATGGATGCCCGGGGCAGATGGAGTACTGGTGCACAGCACGCCAAGTAATCACGGACACGAGGTCTTGTTGCTATCGGGTTTGAACCCGGACCCCAACCTTTCCGGAAGCGCGGCTTATGACCGGACCTGCCGCAGATGTCATGGGCCGGACGGCAAGGGTGACGAGAGAGCGGACAAGTTCTTCAACACCACCATCCCGAGGCTCAGTTCCGCGGAAGTGCAAGGCAAGTCGGACGCGGAGCTGAGAGAGATCATCACCAAGGGCACCAGCACGATGCCTCCTGTCGAGATCGATGAATCCGGGTTCCGGCATCGTCTCCCGCTCCAATCCGTGGACGCCGTGATTGCTTACGTGCGTACTCTGAAATCGTAGTCTGCCCTTAAGTTCAGGCGGCTGCCGGGAACTGCTCTCGATACTGCGGATCGGGCGAGCTGAAGCATGTCCCACGTGGGGCGCATGCTTCAGTTCTGGCCGGGTGCACCCGATCCGGTCGGCCGGCGCGTCGGCCGAGCGCGCCCGCCCGGATGCGCGGGTGGCTGGCGAGGAACGAGTCCTGCGGAGCGGTGCCGGCCCGTCTGCCGCGCGTGCCCGCCCAGACTTGCGGGTGGCTGGCGAGGAACGAGTCCACGGGGAGCGGTGCTCCGGTTCGAACCGGGCACCCAGCAGGCCGCGTTCGCGTTTCTGCGCCGCTAGCCGCCGGCAGGCTTCCTGACCGCGCCTCTCAGGTCGAGGTTGCGAACCAGCCGGTGCAGGTAGTTGGGGTGGATGCCGAGCAGTTTGGCCGCCTCGGTGAAGCTGCCCCCGGCCTGTTCGAGCGCGGCGAGAATTGCCCGCATCTTCTCGTTGCGGATGGAATCGTGGTAGCCCCCGATTGGGCCTGCCCCCTCTTGCCCAGCTTCGAGGACGGTTTCCGGGAGGTCTTCAGGCAGAATGAGATCGGTCGAGCCGAGCACGACGGCGCGCTCGATCGCGTTCTCGAGGTCCCGGACGTTTCCGGGCCAGTCGTGCGCCTCGAGACAAGCGAGCGCTGCGCGAGAGAGGCCGGTCACCCTGCGCCTGGCCCGTTTGCCGTGCCTGGCAACGAAGAAGCTCGCCAGCAGCGGGATGTCCTCGCGGCGATCCCGTAAAGGCGGCATGGTCAGGGACACCACATTGAGCCTGTAATACAGGTCCTTGCGGAACGTGCCGCGATCGAGGGCAGCCTCCAGGTCGTGGTTCGTCGCCGCGATCAGCCGGATGTCGCAGCGGATCTGGCGCGTTCCTCCGACGCGCTCGAACTCGCGTTCCTGAAGCACGCGCAGCAGCTTGGCCTGGCATGCCAGCGGCATCTCTCCAACCTCGTCCAGAAACACCGTCCCGCGGTCCGCCAGTTCGAGCTTGCCCCGCTTCTGCGCAAACGCTCCGGTAAACGCTCCCTTTTCGTGGCCGAAGAGCTCGCTTTCGAGCAGGGTCTCGGTCAATGCGGCGCAGTTGATGGCGAGAAAAGGCATGCTCGATCGCGGGCTGTTGCGGTGAATGGCGCTTGCCACCAACTCCTTCCCGGTGCCGGTCTCGCCGCGGATCAGGACGGTGGAGTCCGTCGGCGCGACCTTCGACACAAACTGGTACACCTCGTGCATGCGCGGGCTACGCCCCACCATGTCATGCTCCAGGCCAATGGCCTCCTTGAGGCGCACGTTCTCGGTTTCCAGCCATTCCAGGCGACGCGCGTTTTCAAGGGCCAGGCCCAGGATGGCGCCGACGGAACTCGTCAACCGCAGGTGGTCCTCATGAAAAGGGGCGCGGGGAACGCGGGAATCGAAGTAGATGACGCCCAGGGTCCTGGCCGAGGTGATGATGGGTGCCGCCAGCACACTGCGCGGCTGCGGCCCGGCCGGATCTCCCGCGGCCGTCGCGGAGCGATCCGGCAGGACGCCGGTGGCCAGGATGCCGGTGACGCCGTTCCGGGCGCGATCGACGATTGCGCTGTAGGTGCGCACCGTGGTTGCGGCTCCCGTCTCATGATCGCGGTAAGACTCGAAGGACGGCGTATGGCTTTGACCGTCGAACAGCAGGATGCCGCCATGCCCGGCTGGAACGGCCTCGAAAACCGCCTCCAGCAACCGCTGGGCAATCTCTTGCGCCCCCCGAACCAACTGGATGGCGGCGCCGATTGTCAGCATCGTGGTCAGGGAGCAGCGGGTCCGCGAATTGGCGGCGGCCTCTTCCGGCGAGGGCGCCGCCACCCGGTATGGGCAGCCCTCCACTCCGGGTTGAGCGCAGGGGGCGTCATCCTGCGGCCCCAGGGCCGCTTCGTCCCACAGCGAGAAAAGAAAGCGGCAGCAGCCCAGGCCGATCTCATCGCCGTGCACCAGGATTCGCTCTCTTACCGGCAGACCGTTCACGATGGTTGCGCCGCCCGATCTCACGTCCTGGATCTCGAACTCCTCCCCCGCTTGCCGGTGGATTCGGCAATGGCGCGCGGCCAGGGAAGGGTCGTCGATGGGGAGTTGGTTTGCCGGGTCGCTTCCAATCGAGAGGTCGTCCCCGGAAAGGCCAAAAACTCCGCCTTCTACTGGACCGGCGATCCCGATCAGCCTCGGATTGAGCGGGCGGTGCATGCTCCCCCCTTAGTCTGTTTCTAGCACACTATCCTATCCCGCCGGACACTCCCTACATGATCGGATAGGCTCCGGCGAGGCGGGCTCAACCGGCTCAGGTGGCGCCGGGGGTCTCGATCATTCAATCCCTTGAACGAGTTGCTCCAATTTGGCGCACCGGAGCACGCAGCCGGAACGATTGGCTCTTGAACTGCACAATAGTGAGACAGACCTGACCGGAGGTGGGGGGTGAATCGGAGGGTACGGTACTCCCGCCTCAGAGGGGGCTGGCGAGCTTGACATGGCCCGCCGACTACTGGGACTTAGGAGGTCCACTGTGAGAAAAAGATCCTTCGCGACGCTCGGTCTGCTGGCGTTGCTCGCGGCAGTTTCCGCCTTTGGCCAAAGGCTGACCGCTGATATCCCGTTCGAGTTTCGTCTGGCGGACAAGGTCATGCCCGCCGGGCACTATGGCGTGACTCTGGGCGGCCACGGCGTTCAAGGCTTGGTGTCTGTCGATTGCTCAACAGGCTCGGCCCGTGGGTTCGCCCTCACGTCCAACATCGGTGGCGGCGATTACGCGCGCAACGAGGGCCGCCTGGTGTTTAAGAAGTACGGCGACACGTACTTCCTTTCCGAGATCTGGTCGCCAGACCGCACGCAGGGAAGCGCTCTGCTAAAAACCAAGACCGAACGGGAAATGGCCCGCAACACCCAGCCGTCCGAGACCGCCCAGGTCCTGTTGGCCCTGCGGTAATTCGTGCGGCCAGCCGGACGCCCGCGGGTCTGCCATCGGTCGTCCCCTTTCAGGGATGCCGTTCGCTCACCGCGGTAATCCGTGCCGCCAGCCGGACGCCCGCGCGGGTCCGGCTGGCGGGCCGCGGTGATCCGTGTTCGCGGCAGCATCGGCGGGTCTGCTAAGATAGTCCGCCGCACCCGGTATGCGAATCTCACGCGCGCTCCTGGTCTTCGCAGTCTGTTATCCCGGGGTTTGCGCGACCAGGAGCCTGCTGCTCGGCGATGCGGAACGCGGCCGCTCCTCGTTCCGCAGTCTCAACTGCATCGCCTGCCACAGCCTGAACGGGGTGGGCGGAACGAGCGCGCCGGATCTCTGGCGGGACCAGGGCCGCAGCTTCAGCCCCTACCAGATGGCGGGAATTCTGTGGAACCACGCTCCCGCGATGTGGGAAGCGATGGAACGGCAACAGGTCGCCCGGCCCGAGGTGAACGAGCAGCAGGCAGCCGACCTGTTCGTCTATTTCTTCGCGACACGTCTGTTCGCGGCGCCCGGCGATGCAAAACAGGGCCGCCGGGTCTTTCTCGCCAGCCGGTGCGGGGAGTGCCACGGCATCGACTCTCCCCTCCGCCAGGGCATACGGCCGGTGGCCGGGTGGGATTCGCTCTGGGATCCAATCGCGCTCGCGCAGCAGATGTGGAACCACTCTCACGACATGGCGCAGGAGCTGAACCGCTCGAAAGTCGCTTATCCCCTGCTCTCGGCGCGGGAGATGACCGATCTGCTGGTCTGGTTGCGGAACGCGCAGGTGCGGAAACAGACGGACGAGTTCGCTCCGGTGGCGCCGGAAAGCGGCCAGGTCCTCTTTGCGTCCAAGGGCTGCGCCGGATGCCACGTCGGAACCCGCACGCTCGAAGCCAGCCGCACCCGCTACGGCCTCGACGAGTTCGCCACCGCCATGTGGAATCATCCGTTCCGCGCGGGACCGCCGCGGACGCCGATGAGCTACGAAGAAATGCGCCGCGTGGTGGGCTACCTCGTCGCGACGCAGTTCTTCGAGGAGCGGGGCAACCCGGAGAGCGGCGAGCGGCTCTTTGCGCAGAAGCGTTGCAGCGGCTGCCACGACGATCCATCGAGCGGCGCGCCCCCCCGATCGGCGATGTCGGGACGAATGACCTCCTACGGGATGGTGGCTGCCCTATGGAAGCACGGTCCGGCGATGCGGAACGCGATGCGGCGGCGGAACATCCCCTGGCCTCGATTCACGGGCTCGGAGATGGCGGATGTTTCCGCATACCTCCACGGGCTCCAGCTCAAACAGCGGACATCGCCGTAACAACGGACCTCGCCGTAACGGCCGCCCCGCCGGTCACGAAAAGAAAACCCGCCACACCGTGTTGACCAGCGCGTGGGTCACCATGGCCGCGCGGACGCTGCGGGTGGTGAGGTAGGCGCGTCCGTAAAAGGCTCCCGCGACCGCCGCCAGAATCGCGAAACGCCAGTTTGGAAAGCCGCGGAAGCCGAGATGGAGCAGGCCGAACAGGACCGACGCCGCAACCAGACCGGCCCAGTCGCCTTTCAGCCATCGGCCCAGCCAGCGCTGCACCAGGCCGCGAAAGAAGAACTCCTCGCGCAACGCCACCACCCACAACATTCCCAGAAACGTCCCCACGGCCAGCAAAGCCGTGAGGCGCCAGTCTCCCTGTCTCGGGTGGAAGCGCGCCAGCTTCAGCGCCCAGCCCAGCACAGCGCCGGCCGGCACGAACAGCAGGAAGTTCACCACCCCTGCGAACCACTCCCGCCGCCGCGGCAGAAACCCGAAGCCCTCCGGGTGCATGTGCGCCATCGAGAGGCATTCGAGAATGGCCAGACGCGTCCACATCGACTGGCCGAGGATGAGAAGCGGCAGCCGCGGCACCGGCGTTCCGTAGATGCGCGCAAAGGGGTAGAAGAGGATGACGGCCGCGACCAGCGCGATGTAGGCCAGGTCGATGGCGGGCCGTCGCGGGAAGAAGACGTACCAGAAGGACGCGGCGGAGGCCAGCGCCACAATCGCGCCCAGCGACGATGGCCGGAAAACGCCGCAGGGCAGGGAGTACACGCAGTAGGGCACGGCCGCGCTCAGTGTCATGACCATCGCCAGGGCGGGCCGGCGGAACCGCTGTTCCAGGCGTTTGCGTGCGCTCTCGATGCCGGGCAGCACGTACAGGCACGCCTCGATGACGAAGGCCGCGATGAGGGCGGCGGCTGTGGGCCCGGGTATACTCAGAAAGTTGGCGTACACAATGCCGGCAATCGAGACCGCCAGCGCAAGTCCCAGCCATGTGTTCCGAAGTGCGTCCCGCGTGGCGAGCATCGGGTTCATCTTAACATTCGCGCTCTTTCCGCCTCTGGCCGCAGCCCAGGAGCCGCCGCCCGGTCTGGCCAAACAAGTGGCGGCGCGGGCCACGGCGGCGCAGCAGGCCCGCGATCGGTACGCCTACCGGCAGACGGTCACCATAACCGAGCTCTCGCCCATGGGCTCGCAGGCCGGCGAGTATCGCGAAGTGCGCGAGGTCGTCTTCTCCCCGGGCGGCGAGCGGAGCGAGACGCTGGTTGGCAAACCGTTCGACCGGCTGCGCAATCTGAAGCTCACCGAAGAGGACTTCGAGGACATTCGCGAGGTGCAGCCGTTTCTGTTCTCGACCGAACAGTTGTGGGCCTACGAGACGCGTTTTAAGGGCGAGGAGACCGTGGACGGCGTCGAGTGCTACGTGCTCCAGGTGCGCCCGCGCCAGATCCTGGCCGGCCAGCGCCTGTTCGACGGCCTGCTATGGGCCAGCAAGGGGGACTACTCCATCCTGCGGACCGTTGGCAAAGCCGTACCGGACATCCGCAGCATGAAGAACGAGAACCTGTTCCCCC
>Ga0182017_10004697_pt1 | contig 10136 bp, 7 predicted proteins | sample 712E3DmetaG_FD_120492 | JGI IMG/M metagenome (GOLD analysis project Ga0182017, IMG submission 120492) | Permafrost microbial communities from Stordalen Mire, Sweden - 712E3D metaG | ecosystem: Environmental > Terrestrial > Soil > Wetlands > Permafrost | place: Sweden: Stordalen | collected... | reverse complement strand
CAGATTCGCCTGACCCGACAGCAGACGCGGCAGCAACGGGTCGTGCGCCCGATGGAAACTGGGCACCGGCTCCGAGGTCCAGCCAAGCTCCGCGAACAACCCGATGGCGGGCTGCTCGACAAGTTGGTTTTCGGTGTAGGCGTGGGGCATTCAGTTTTCGGTTTAAACGGCCTTCACGGTGTTGAAATCGCTAATGCGTAAATTGAATTGGTTGGCCGTGGCCTCCGCCTTGGAAAGAACAACGGCAGATGGCCATCCGACGAGCCAACTTCTGACCAAATCGACATCTTCTGGAGTTGTCCTGCACCCAAAAATTACTCTCGTGACGAGATTCTTATCGAATTGAACCGATGAAGCAGGAACCTTGCGCCTAAATATCCTAAATTCCTCCTCATGCGACCATTCGTGGTGCTTTGTAAATAGGAGACTTCGGAGTAGCTGGTCCGTGCCATATACTTTATGGTAGTTCAACTCTGGAAAAGTCGGTGGGTATTCAACATCCCTAAAAACGACCTTTCTTTCATAAAAGTTGTCTGGACGGGTCGGATCGCCGCACGGAATCCCGCAAGGAACTTCCCAGTCGGAAAAACTAAACTCGATTGCAATACCTCGATGACCGTCGGCGTAATAGGAAAACATCGGGATTGAGTTGGCTTTCTTTGAAAGACAGAAGAGACTGGATTCTTCATAGTGGCTCCGGTGTTGATCCAATCCCAGTTGCTCTTTAATCTCCGGCTTTGTTTTCCACCATTTCTCTGATTTGGCTTGTTGTATAACGGCTCTTTGAGACGGGTCCAACGCAACCAACTTGTCAAAGTAAGCCTCCCATTCTGCGTCCGTGGAGCCATCAGTGTGAAGCCTCAGGTTGCAGTCGAAGGGGTCATTAAAATCTTTGGGTGCAGAATAATAGATTTCAGCCTTCTCGAAAATGGAACGCGTGAATGGGTGTTGTTCGCGAGTGCCCTGCGCTCCGATTTGGTAAATTGGACGGTATTTGTAGTATGCAGTTTTCATGTTGGGAGTTTTGGTGGTGAAACTTGCCAACACTTCTGATAGTTTGGCCCGTCGGACTTCGGCTGCGCCTCGGGAGGGAAAATCTGGATTGTCAGTGGAATCGGGAAGTCCGCGCCAATGATCGCCGCTTCCCCTGGCTTCAGATTTGGAAGGAAGGACGAAGCTGAGCGGTCAATTTCCCCACACGCCCGCTCCACTACTGCGCGGTCTTGATCATTCGTTAGTCGGTGAACAACGAGCGTTCCCATCTGGCTTAACACGCCTTCCGTGATGTCACGCGGACGCTGTGTTGTGAGGCAAATGTTCAAGCCAAACTTACGCCCCTCTTTGGCGATCAACTCGAATGCATCGAGGCGCGCGACGGCATCTTCTCCACCGATTTGCCTTCCGAGAAAATTATGTGCCTCATCGACAACGACGACCACGGGTGAGGTCTGGAATGAACCACCCCGTGCCATGTTTAGCAAATGTCGTCCAATGACGTTGGCAACAATCTCGCGCGCTTTGAACTCATATGCGACGCCACTTAGGCAGATTCGAAGCAGCCTCTTTTCGTTGGAAACGAAATCGACGATGGCAGTTGTCAGCGGCGGCTCTGCCGATTGAAAAACACACGCAAAGGACGGCGATGTCAGCACCGCGCTAATCCTAGACATGAGCGACAAACAATACGAGACCTCACCCGAGTCACCACCCCATTTTGATGTGTCCTTGACTCCCCTTCCAACTCCGAATCCATCCGGATAAACACACTCCTGCTCGATTTGCGCATTAAGTTTCGCCACATCGAACTCCTGCCGGGGATCGTCTAGTTTCGCAGCGACACCCGGTTGCTGTTCCGCTGCAATCACCGGCCCCTTGGGTTGGTCGATTTTCCGGATAATGCCATTTGCTGCGACGGCTGGCACAAGTTTGGCCAGGCGCAAGCTTCGTATAGCAGCACGCAATTTAGGACCCTGCACTTTCCCGGCTGGTTCGAAGAGTGCTATGAAGTCCGACTCAACGAAGCACATAGGCGGCAGAGAGCGCGGTTGGGAGTCTGCCGCCTTGTTGACAGGGTTTCCAAGGTGGAAGTGGGAGACGTGTTCGCCGGAAAACCCACGATACTCAGCGGTAGCGTCCAGGAGGATTATCTTGGACTTATGTTTCAGACACTCCTCGATGACTCGCGCTGTGGTCCAACTCTTACCTCCTCCCGTTGTTCCGAGAATCGCGCAGTGACGACCGAACAACTTTTCGGGCCGAATCGAAACGGCACTTTCTAGGGCAACATCAATCGAACCCAATTTTAGTAGCACTGTGCTTACCGGGCTCCCTTCCGGCTCCATCAGGCTAGGCAAGTCGGCGACAAAGTTGTGCGGCGCCGCATAAACCCGGTCCCCAAGGCGCGGATAAGATTCGACACCAGCCGTGACACGGAGTGTATCCATTGCGATGGAACCTAGCAGTTGGATTGTTCCGACCGCGTCGAGGTCCACCACCTTCGAATGTGTCGCATCAACCGCGAGCCGCTCCGATTCCGGAAGATGGATTTCTGCAACACGTCCAAGCAGAAGATTCATCTGGCCCTCAATCAGGACAAACTCACCCACTTCCCCCTTGCCGTAGCGCCCACCAAGGAAATGCGCACCACTCGGAGAGCCGGCATCATTCAGGTTAAAGCGCACTGCTTGGGACGAAACCGATGACAAAACCCCGATGAACAACTCGGGTCGGAGAAGCCCTCTAGGGTATGAGTCCTCGATTTTGGATGAAGCGCTCATTTGGTGCCGGCAAGTAGTTTAATGTCCCGAGTGAGTCGCTGAGCCGGGGTTAAGGATTTGAGGTCGGGAATCATTTCAGCGAAATCGCCAAACGCTGCATTTATCAGCCAAACATCCTCGCCCTGTTTCGCTAGATTGAACAATACCTCCCAACACCTATTCTTCTCCTTGCGGCCAGCCGTTAGGTCGTCAGCCCAAGGGTTGACGATGATTAGGCGCAGATGCGGATTCGTTCGCACAGCGGCGAGAATCGGCTCAGACAAATGGTCATCATTGAAACCAAAACCTGTCGCGATGAGGCAAGTATTTGGTTCACGCAGGACGGAGAAATACTGCGACACCAATTCAAGGTGGGGCTGCACATAGGATTGCTGATACTTCCCTTTTGCCGGGTAGATCAGGCACGCGGATTCCGGGGACGGCTTCGCAACGACTTCAATCTGTCCGTCACCTGTCCGCGACCAGTTGACCGAACCGTGGAGCTTGTAGATGTGGAATACACCTTCCAACGGCGTGCCAACATCATCGCCCGTGGTTGGCCGTCGAACGATGTCGTACAGGAAGAAGCGCGGGTCGAAGTGCCGTGGCTGCGTAAATGAAAACCCATCCAAGACCACCAAGCCTTGCCGCCCTGCCGCAATCTCGAAGCAAAGGTCGTAGTTGGTGGTAAACAGTTTCAGCCTCGAATCACGGACACGGCGGCGCGAAAGCCTGTGAAGAAATGTGCGATGGGCAGCCAACTGCTTTTCGTCTGCTGGATCGATAAATTCAGAGCACTTTTCGAGAATTACCCTCTTCGACGCTGTGATGAAGTCGGCTACATCCTTGTTGTCCTTCACTTGGAGGAACGCCTCGCATCGCGAAAGCAACGCTTCGATGTTTTGCTTCTCAACGGCGATGTCATATCCAATGTCTGCAATTACCTTCGCAGCTGTGGCAGTTAAATTGCGTTTGGTTGTTCCAGTTCCAGGATTAGAGTTCACACAGTAATCCCAAAGGTTATACATCGAAGGTCCTTTTGTAACAGGGCCGAGGGAGGTACCGCTTCCTGCGAGCACAACGACATGCTGCATTTGGAGAGAGGACAAAAGGAATGCCTTGAGCTCGTCTTTAGCGGCCTTTGCTGCCGCAAGAAGCTTCTGTTCCTCTGCTGGCTCAGCCCCGGCGGGAATGTCCGGCTTCAGGTCTTTCCACACCCCGGAGTCTGGCCCGAAGAACAACAGCCTGCCTGCCGTCGTAGGAGGCGCTGTTGGACGTGCTGGTGGTGCCGATGGTGGCGGCGGGCGCCGTGGTGGGACGGGTGCGGCTGGTGCGGCTGGTGTGCTCATAATGGTTTGTCAGTTTTCCTTGAGGTTGACCTGCCCCGACAGCAGACGCGGCAGCAGCAGGTCGCGCGTCCGGCGGAGGTTTTGGATGTGCCCAAGACTTCTCATTTACGTTATGCCCCAAAACACCCAACCGTTTATTTCATACTTGGTAATCGACTTTGCGGCAGCGGTCGGCGTATTGAATATTTTGCCACCTGTAGAGTAAGCGACTCCGCTGTCAGCGGGCACCACTTTCACGGTGTATGATTCCCCTTTGAAGACTTTTGTGTAGGTTTTCCCAATCTGTGGCGGTTTGCGTTCGTTCTTTCCTAGCATAGCAATCCTTCTTCGGTTGTGGGTTTTGTAATTGCCGGGTGTGGGTTACACAAAAGAATATCGCGGTTCGATTCGATCAGATTTACTCCACCAGATAACAGACGCGGCAACAGCAGGTCACGCGTCTGGCGGAGGTTTACGGTTTGAAGACCGAGCGTGGCGATTTGTGAAAACATTGGCGCAACGTGCTCGCTGAATCTTTTCCGGAGCGGTGTGGGCGGAACGACCCGCCGCGTTTGTGCAATGTATTCCGTCCACTTGAAGTTTGAAATGCCAGTGGACTGAACTTGGAACTGTTCAATTTCACCAGATTCGTAGCCTTCAAGGAACGAAAGGTAGAGCAGTTCCGCGCCATAGCCGCTGGTATCGGGGCAGACACGTTTGCAAAAGCTAGCGCAAATCACATCGTCGCCACCAAACGCAGACAAGAGTTCCGGTGTCACCAGAAGCGTGCGCCCGACGGGTTGGCCTTTGCTCCCGCCGGAAACTTCAAAAAGAATATCGCTCGCTTGAAGGCGGCGTGAGCGGAGATTCGAGACGGTGTGGAAACGATGCGGGACATTTGCGACCCGACAGCAACGAGCGTCGGGAATGTCTGTACCACGAATCACCCATGCTGGTTCGGTGTGGTCTTCGTCCGCCGCCTCTTTGCCCCAGCCGCCGCCAATTTGGGCGGTTATTAGAGATTCGAGAGGTTTCACTTCCCAGCTGTGAGGGATTGGGCCGAGAGGGGAATCCACTCGTTTGATTTTGGGAGAGGCGCCCGCCTTCGCTAAAACGTCGGCGGGGATTCTGAAGTGGACGAACCACTCGCGGTAGAGCGCACGGGCCATTCCCTCTAAGATCCGAATCCGCCGCCGATTGTTCTCCATCAATTCGTCATAGGCTGACAATATCCCTGCAATCCGCCGCTGCACCGGAAGCGCGGGAAACTCGCACTCAAAGTCGCGCAAGGCAGAAATGTTGGCTCGCTGGCGGCCTGACGCACCAGACATGCTTTTCTCCGCCGCTGAGCGTAGCTCTCTGTTCTGTGCAAAATAATAGACAAACGCTGGGTCGGAGATGTTGTGGCGAGCGCGCAGTACAATAAACTCAGTTGACCCCATCCCAGGATGGTGCCCCAAGAATTGGGCAATCTTGCCGTTTTCTAAACATGGTGTAATGCGTGCAAATAGCGTGTCGCCCGGTGCAAACTTTGAACCAGAACCTGTTGCTGGACGTTCTTCTTCTGGCCAAACCCAACGACTTCCAGGTGTGATGACATCCATCGAAATGAAAGGAACGAGTTGGCCTTTAACCAGCGGTACGCGAGGGTTCAATTCAACATAGTCACTTAGATTCATCCTCATGCCTCCAGAATCTCTGCCACGTTGCGGGCGATGGTTTGCTCTAATTCGCGGGCCTTAGCGTTCAGAACTTCCAGTTCCTCGCTCTGGGTTTCAAGTTTTTCGTAGAAGTCCTCGTCACTGATCGCCTCTCCGGGCGCAATCCCAACGTATAGGCCCGGATTGAGTGACCATCCTTGCGCTTCAATTTCGCCCAGCGTCGCTGTTTTGCACAAGCCGGGCACGTCGGCGTATTTTGGTATTTTGCCGAAGACTTCTTCGAGCTTCGCTTTGGCTTCATCGCCGCCGAGAGTAAAGTCGAGTTCTTCGCCGCGATAGAGGCGGACTAGATTGCCAAGAAAGTCAATTTGCGCGGGTGTCCAGTCGCGATGCACGCGGTCAATCGGGCGGTAGATATGCCGCGCATCTACAAACAGCACCGTACTGGCTCGCGGCGTTCCAGTCTTTCCACGGTCGAGAAACCAAAGCGCACAAGGGAGCGCCACCGTGTAAAACATGTTCGGACCGACAGCAACCATCGCGTCCACGAATTGATTCTGAATGAGTTTTTTTCGGATGTCTTCCTCGGCGTCGGCGGCAGAGTTGGCCATGACGAATCCGGCGCGGCCCTTTGCATTGAGCGCGGAATGGAAGAGTTGAATCCAGAGGTAATTGGCGTTGTCAGTGCGCGGCAGGCCGAAGGGGAAGCGGCGGCCCGGGCCGACCATATCTTTCAATCGCTCCTTGTCCACGGCGTTGACGTTGAATGGCGGATTGGCGAGGACGAAGTCGAAGCGGCCCGTGGCATCGTGCGGGTCGTCGTAGTAGCTGTTGACGTTGCCGCCGTGGCGGATGTCGCCTTCGAGGCCGTGGACGGCGAGGTTCAGGCGGCAGAGGCGTCCGGTTTCGTCGGTTTTCTCGACGCCGTGGATGGACAGCTCCGCTGCGGGATTCTTTTTATGCTCGGAGACGAAGCGGGCGGAGGAGACGAACATGCCGCCCGAACCACACGCGGGATCGAGGATTCGCCCGTGATAGGGCTCAAGGAGTTCGACGATCAGCCGGACGATGCTGGATGGCGTGTAGAACTCACCGCCTTTGGAGCCTTCCGTGCGGGCAAATTCGCCGAGGAAGTATTCGTAGATGCGCCCGAAGGCGTCGTAGTCCATCGAGGCGGGAATCTCGGAGACTTTCTTGAGCAGTTCTTTTAGGAGGGTGCTGGTGAAAAGGTTGTAGGTCTTGGGCAGGACGCCAGCGAGCTGCGGGTTCTGCTTCTCGATGTCGCGCATGGCGGCATTGACCTTCGCGCCGATGTTCTCGGCTTCGGGGCGGTTGAGCAGGTAATCGAACCGCGCCTCGGCGGGCAGATACAGGATGCCGGCGGCGTGATAGGCAGCAGGTTCATCCAGCCGTGATCCGCGCCGCAGGCTGGGTCCGTTCCCACCTTTTGCGCCGGCTTTCTCCAGCTTGGCGCGCTGGGCGGCGAAGCGAACTTCGGCAAACCGCAGGAAAATGAGGCCAAGGACGGGCGCGGAGTATTCCTGGGCTTTGAGGCCGGAATTGGCGCGGAACTGGTCGGCAGCGTCCCAGAGGCGTTTTTCCAAGGCGGCGTTGTCAGTGTCTTTTTCCGATGGAGCGACCCAGAGCATAAGTTAGTGACACACGGCAGCCGACCGTGAACCCATTAAATGTTTCTGACTGTTTCCCATAAGGGGCGTAAAATCCTGTGGAACCACGCCCTTCGGGGCGTTCAGCCTCACGTGGTGGACATCGTAGGACGGAAATGCGGTTTGGCAATTGGAAAACCGCGCCGCATAAAAGGCGTTGCCTCACGCGGCAAAAGGAATTCTTTGCGTTCTCTGCGGTCTCTGCGGTTAAACAAAAGCGTCCGCACGAAAAGAATTGAGTTTTGGGACGGTTGCTCCAACATCAAACCATACTGAGAGCATTTTCTCTGTGGTTTTTGAAAATTTATCTGACACCGAAAAAACATGAACGCATCAAAAAAGGCTGAATTCTAAAGGCTTCCACCGTCGCCGAGGCTATGGTGGACAAGAAAGCTGAACGCATCGCTTATGGATATTTCGCTTACAAACATTGACCCGACTTCGTTGCTGCTCCTGGCCATGCTGGGATATGTCATCGGCAGCGTGTCGGGTCTGGTGTTTTGCCGGTACGAAAAGCTGGCCAATTTTTTCTCGTTCGGTTTCGCCACCGTGTCCGGCGCATGCGGAACGGTCGCCTGCGTGACATCATTGGCCACCGGCGCCACGGTCGCCCCTGTCCAGGTGCTGTTGCTGCCGCCGTTGATTCCCTATGTGCAATTCACAATGCGCATGGATGCGCTGGGGTCGTTTTTCGGATTGATCGTTTCGCTGCTGGGCTTCGCGCTGTCGCTTTATTCATTGGGCTACGCGCGCGGGTTTTTCGGACGCAAGAACGTCGGGGTGCTCGGCATGTTCTTCAACCTGATGCTGCTGGCAACGACGCTGGTGGTGATGGCGGACAACGCCTTCTTTTTCCTCATGGCCTGGGAGGTCATGGCGCTGACGGCTTATTGCCTGGTGAGCTTCGAGCATGAGAAACCCGAGACGCGCAGCGCCGGGGTGCTTTTCTTCGTCATGTCGCACATCGGGACGGGGTGCATCATGCTGGGCTTTTTGCTGCTGTTCCAAGCGGCGGGCAAGGTGTCAGGCAATTACGGCCCGGAGACTTACTCCTTTACCGGCTTTCATGCGCTGACCGAAAATGCGGACTGGATGGCCTCCGGTCCGCGCAACGCCGCCTTTCTGCTGTTCCTGATCGGCTTCGGCATCAAGGCGGGCATCGTGCCGTTGCATACCTGGTTGCCGGCAGCGCATCCGGTCGCGCCCAGCAATGTGTCCGCGTTCATGTCCGGCGTGCTCATCAAGACCGGCATTTACGGCATGGCGCGCGTGTTTTTTTATTTTCTCGGCAATCCGCCGATGTGGTGGGGCGTGACGGTGCTGACCATCGGCACGGTTTCAGCCGTGCTCGGCGTGTTGTATGCCCTGATGCAACACGACCTGAAGCGGCTGCTGGCCTATCACAGCATCGAAAACATCGGCATCATCCTGATGGGCTTCGGCGCGTCGCTGATGTTCCTGCATCACGATGACCAACATATAAGTCATCCGTTGCTGGCGTCGCTGGCGCTCATTGCGGGGTTGTATCACACCATCAATCATGCCGTGTTCAAGGGGCTGCTGTTCCTCGGCGCGGGCGCGGTGCTGCACGCCACGCACACGCGCGACATGGAACACATGGGCGGGCTGGCGAAGCGGATGCCGCAGACGGCGTTCTGTTTTCTGATTGGCGCCGTGGCCATCTCCGCGCTGCCGCCGCTGAACGGTTTTGTCAGCGAATGGCTCACCTATCAATCGTTGCTTCAGGGATTCGGCACGACGGACAGTTTGCTGCGGCTGATGTTTCCGATCGGCGGCGCGTTGCTGGCGTTGACGAGCGCACTGGCGGCGGCATGTTTCGTGAAGGCTTTTGGCATCACATTTCTGGCGCAACCGCGGAGCGATGCGGCGGCCAAGGCGCACGAAGCGTCGCCCACCATGCTGCTAGGCCAGGGCGTCCTCGTGGCCGCCTGCGTGTTTCTAGGCCTTTTCCCCACCGTTTTCCTCCGAATCCTCGACCCATTGACGCAACAGCTCATCGGCCTGCAAATCAGCCCGCAACTGACCCTGGCCAATGGGCTGGTGCTATCCGGCGTCAACCAGAACGGCGGCACGGTTTCGACCCTCGGCATTGCCGCGCTGGGGGTTGGTCTGCTGTTCATTCCTTTCGCGTTGTGGCTGGTCTTGGGGCAAAAAACGAAAACCCGCATCGGGCCGACGTGGGATTGCGGCCTCCAGGGTTTGACCCCGCGCATGGAATACACCGCCACCGGTTTTTCCAAACCGATCCGGATGATTTTCAAGGCGCTGTTCCGTCCTCGCCGCGAAGTGCAGCGGGACTACGACTTTTCGCCTTACTTCACCACCACGCTCCGCTTCGAGGCGCACGTTGAGGAAATTTTTGAAACGCGGATTTATCGTCCGTTGCACCGGTGGGTGCTGTGGGCGTCGCGGCGGATGCGCGCGTTGCAGGCCGGCAGCCTCCAGGCGTATCTGATTTACATTTTCATCACGTTGCTGCTGCTCCTGATATTTGCGTTATGAAACCGAATTCTGAATTGATTGGAGCGCGGCTGTGTGCAAAGCACCAGCCGCAGCACGATGAGAAGCTCCACGGGCATCAAACGTATTCGAGCCGGCTGGTTTTGCGAAGCTGCTGCGGCTGGTCCCGCTCGGGCGGGACACAGCCGCGCTCCGGGGCAGCATCAAGCTGCGCTCTCTTAATCCTTTTTGCGTTATGAACCT
>Ga0182017_10004696_pt1 | contig 10137 bp, 6 predicted proteins | sample 712E3DmetaG_FD_120492 | JGI IMG/M metagenome (GOLD analysis project Ga0182017, IMG submission 120492) | Permafrost microbial communities from Stordalen Mire, Sweden - 712E3D metaG | ecosystem: Environmental > Terrestrial > Soil > Wetlands > Permafrost | place: Sweden: Stordalen | collected... | reverse complement strand
TTCACGCGCACGCCGGGCGAGAGCACGCTGTGCAGCACCCGGCCACCCGAGACGATGCATCCGGCGCTCACAATGGAATCCAGAGCCAGCCCCATCCGCCGGCCTTTCTGGGCGAAAACGAATTTGGCCGGCGGCTGCTGCGTAGCCTTGGTGCGGATGGGCCAACGGTGGTCGTAGAGGTTGAATTCGGGCGTCACCGACACCAGGTCCATGTTGGCCTCGTAATAGGCGTCGAGCGTCCCCACATCCCGCCAGTAGCGCGACTGCTTGGCGTTGAGGTCGCGGAAATCGTAGGCGACTACGCGGCAGCGATCTAAGAGGCGGGGGATCACGTCCTTGCCGAAATCGTGCGTCGAATCCAGAGCATGGGAGTCTTCGTGCAGGGCGCGCAGCAGGACGCTGGTATTGAACACGTAGATGCCCATCGACGCGCTCACCATGGAGGCATCGAACTGCGAGCAGGCGGGGTGATCGTGCCGCGGTTTTTCCTCAAAACCGGTCACCTGGCAATCGGCGGCGATGTCCATTACGCCGTAGCGCCCCGCCGCCGCCCGCGGCACCTGGATGGTAGCCATCGTGACGTCCGCCTTGTGGGTGCGGTGCCAGTCCAGCATCTCGCCATAATCCATCTTGTAGATGTGATCGCCGGCCAGGATGAGGGTAAGGTCGGGAGCCTCGGCTTCGATGCTTTGGAAATTCTGGAACACGGCGTCGGCCGTCCCCTGGTACCAGTCCTGATGCACCCGCTTCATGGGCGGAATCACCTCGATGTACTCGCCCAGCTCGGGGGAGAGGATTCTCCAGCCGTCGCGGATGTGGCGGATCAGTTCGAGGGATTTATACTGTGTTAGGATTAAGATTCGACGAACGTCGGAGTTGATGCAGTTGGAGAGCGTGAAGTCGATAATCCGATAGGCTCCCCCAAAGGGCACGGCCGGTTTGGCGGTGTCGCGGGTCAGGGGGAAGAGCCGCTCTCCAGTGCCGCCTGCCAGTAGGATCGCTATTACGTTTTCCATTTCAGATGAAATCCCTGAAAATAAACGGTTTACCGAGAAATTGGACGGTCTTGTGGCTCCACGTCGGAAAATTGGGCTTGACTTTATTTGTCAACAACCTATGATATCAGTACCTCTTGTGCGGAGTCTAAGATTTTGAGCGCCGCATAAGAATTTCAGGTCCGGTTGGGAGGTGTATTTCGTTTGGCCGAAGTTAAACTTCAAGAGGGTGAGACGCTGGAAAACGCCCTTCGCCGCTTTAAGCGTAAAGTTCAGCAAGAGGACATCATCAAGGAAGTGAAGCGTCACTCCTTCTACCTCAAGCCGGGTGAGAAGCTCAGGGTCAAGCAGGCCTTGGCCCGCAAACGGAACCGGAAGAAGTCGCGCCGGGAAATCGAATAGCGAATAACGCTTCAGGCGGGGCCACTCTGCCCCGCCTGAAGCGTACGAACTGCTCAAGTTTTCAACGGGGAACAGGCCATGCCGGAGTTTCAGGACCGCGTGCTCAAATGCGTGGATTGCAGCGCGGATTTCGTTTTCACAGCGGGAGAACAACACTTCTTCCACGACAAGAACTTCAAGAATGAGCCCAAGCGCTGCAAGGCATGCAAGACCAAACGCGCGGGTTCATCGGGATCCGGTTTTACGAAAACCGAAACCACCACGGAGTGCTCGCAGTGCGGCCGCGAGACCACGGTCCCCTTCAAACCGACCCAGGGACGCCCGGTTTACTGCCGCGAATGCTTCCTGAGCCGCAAAGCCACCGGCGCCGCCGCCGGCGGCTAGCGTAGCTCTTCCCTCACTGGTATTCCTGCCCTTGGTGGGACAGACGATCGTCTTTTGTCGTCTGTCATCCATCCGGCGAGTTCTGACAGGCCACAAAAGGCGATGGCCTGTCCTACTTCCCATCCAGCGTGTCCCGCACCATTTGCGCCAGTTGCATGGGCGTAAAAGGCTTGTGGAGGAAGGCCGCTCCCTGCTGCACACCCTCCTTCAAAATCACGTCCTGGGTGTGGCCGGACATGTACAGCACCTTCAACCCGGGGCGTAGTTTGACGGCCGCTTCGGCGAGCTCGCGCCCGCCCAGTTCCGGCATTACCACGTCGGTCACCAGCAGATCGATGCCGCCCGTATGGCTTTCGCACAACCTCAGGCCTTCGCGTCCGTTGCGGGCGTCGATAACCACGTACCCGCGGGCTTCCAGGACGGTGTGCACCAGTTCGCGAACCGCGTCTTCGTCCTCCACCAGGAGAACGCTCTCCGTGCCCGTGGGCGCCGTGGCGAGTCCCGCGGGGGGGTGCTCACCCGCCTGGACCTCCTCCGCCACCGCCGGCAGCAGGATCCGGAAACTAGTGCCCTCTCCCACCTCGCTCTGGCACCAGATGGCGCCGCCGCTTTGCTCCACGATGCCCAGCACCGTGGCCAAACCGAGGCCGGTTCCCTTGCCGGTATCCTTGGTGGTGAAGAAAGGCTCGAAGATGTGTTCCTGCATGTCGGCATCCATGCCGACGCCGGTGTCGCCCACGGACAACATGGCGTAGCGGCCGGGCGGCAGACCCCGCTCCAGCGCTTCGACATCCGCCAGGGTCACGTTAGAGGTCTGAATGGTCAGCTTGCCGTCGGCCGGCATGGCGTCGCGCGCATTGAGCGCCAGGTTCATGACGGCGCGGCCGATTTCTCCCGGGTCGGCCCGCACCTGCCACAGATCGGGCGCGCATTCGATCGCCACCTCGATCCGTTCGCCCACCAGGCGGCGCAACAGGCGGTCGAAGTCCGTCACGATCAGGTTCAGGTCGAGCACCTTGGGTTGCAGCACCTGGCGCCGGCTGAAGGCCAGCAACTGCCTGGTGAGGCCGGCCGCGCGATCGCCGGCCAACCTGATTTGCAGCACCTGCTGGAGGGCGGGTTCGTTCCCGGCGAGAGTCTCCAGTAGCAGCGCGCTGTAGCCGATGATGGCCGTCAGCAGGTTATTGAAATCGTGCGCGATCCCGCCCGCCAGCCGGCCGATGGCTTCCATCTTCTGGGCCTGGCGAAGATGCTCCTGACTCCGCAGCAGAGCCTCCTCGGAGTGCTTGCGCTCGCTCACGTCCTCCACCGCCAGCAGGATCATCTTGAGATGTTCGATGCGGCCGCCGCCGAGCACCAGGAAGCGGCGGCCCACGCCCGGAAAGTCGCGCTCCGTTTCGAAGCCCGGGAAAGAGATGCCGCCATGCACCAGAACCTCCAGCTCCTCGCGCAGTACCGGAATATCCCAGGAACCGTCGGACAGTGAATAGACCAACCGGCCTTCGGCTTCCTGCGGCGACACCTTGAACAGCCGGTAGAAGGCCCGGTTCGCCATCTTGATGCGGAGATCCATGTCCAGCACCAGCAGGGGCTGGCGGACGGTCTCCACAATCGACATGGCGAAATCGCGCGCCTTGGCGAGCGCCAGGTTGTTGGCCTGCAATTCGTCGTTGACGGTGATGAGCTCTTCGTTAGTGGACTGGAGTTCTTCCTTGGCGGTCTCCAACTCCTCGTTGAGGCTTTGCAGTTCTTCGTTGGTGGAGAGCGCCTCCTCGGTGGAGTTCTGGCTTTCTTCGCGCGAAATCTGGTGCTCTTCGATGACGGCCAGGAACCGCTGCTTGGCGTCCTCCAGTTCCTGTTTGAGGCGGGCGATCTGACGATCCTTAAGGTCTTCCGGTGAACCGGACGCCGAGGGCTCGGACGCCGGTTCCACCTTGCGAGCGGCAGGCGTGGGTTCGAAGAGGATCAGCAGCGTGTTCTTTTGCCTGGCGCGCAGCGGCACCACCTCCACGCTCACCTCGCCAGTGTGCCCGTCGCGGTCGAACGGGACACGCTCCTGCCGCGCGGAGTCGCCGGAGCGCTGCACCTGGTGGACCAGTTTCTCAACCTCCAGGAACAGGCTGGTCTGCGGGATCAGTTTGAGCAGATTGAAGCTCACCTTGCCCGCCGGCAGGGAGAGAAAACTACTCGCCTTGCCGCGAATCTCCAACACCTCCAGATCTTCGTCCACCACCACCGCGGCGAGCGAGTACCTGGAGAGCAGAACGCGATCCACCTCCTGGCGCACGTCGGCCACGTTCCACAATTCCGACGGCGGCTCGGCGGCGGCTTTCTTCTCCGTCTGCCCGCCCCCGAAAGCCGCGCCCGATCCCGAGCGGAACGGATACGGCTTACGCGCGGCTTCCCGCCTGGCGTAAATCCGGTGCTCCGGGTCCACCAGCGAAAACAGGTCGGGGAACGCCGCCGTTTCCGATTGACCCAACATCAGAAAGCCGTTGGGCCGCAACGCGTAATGGAACAGCGGGACGATGTTCTTCTGCACGCTGGACAGGTAGATCAGCACGTTGCGGCAGCTCACCAGGTCCAGCTTGGAGAACGGCGGATCGGTCAGTAGATTGTGGCGCGTGAAGACACACATCTCGCGCAGGTTCTTGTGGACCTGGTAACCGCTCTCAACCTTGGTGAAACACCGGTTCAGGCGTTCGGCGGACATGTCCGCCGCGATATTTTCCAGGTATCTGCCTGCGCGTGCCTTCTCGATGGACTGCTCGCTGATATCCGAACCGAAGATCTGGACCGGAAAGGACATGCCGGTCTGGCCCAGATATTCGGATAGCGAGATGGCAATCGAAAAAGCCTCCTCTCCGGTGGCGCACCCCGGCACCCAGACGCGGATGGGCGCGTGCGCCGGCCGGCCTTGCAGGATGCGCGGATAGACCAGGTTCTTCAGGCTCTCAAACGATCCCGGATCGCGGAAAAAACTAGTCACGCTGATCAACAGATCGCGCTGCAAGGCGGTCAGTTCGTCGGGATCGTCGTCCAGCCGGCTGGCGTAGGCCGCCAGGCTGTCGATATTGCGCAACGCGAGGCGCCGCAAGATGCGGCGCCGGATGGTCTTCTCGCGGTAGAGCGAAAAATCGACACCCGTGGCGCCATGCACCGAGGCCAGGATGGAGGCGAAAGCCGCTTCGTCGCCGTCCCTCGCGGGCGCCGGTTCCTGCACGGAGGAATCGGCCACATACGGGTGGTGGCCGATCCTCACCAGCTCGGCCGCAATGCGTTCCGGCGGCAGCACGAAATCCACGCAGTTGGTGGCCACCGCGGCTTGCGGCATGGAGGCGAACTTGGCGGTGTACTGGTCCTGCGCAAAGGTCACGCCCCCCGCCGCCTTGATGGCTTGTATGCCGGCAGCGCCGTCCGTGCCCGCGCCGGAGAGGATCACGCCGATGGCCCGGCTGCCGCACTCCTCGGCCAGCGACCGCAGGAACCGGTCGATGGGCATGTGCGGTCCCGGGTCTTGCGTGCGGGGGGCAAGCCGAAGCAACCCCTGCGCGATGCTGAGATCGCTGTTAGCCGGAATCACATACACGTGATTGGCTTCCACCGGCATCAGGTCGGCCGCCTCGCTGACCGCCATGGTAGTGGAACGCGAGAGAATCTCGCGCAGCAGGCTGTGGTGTTTGGGGTCGAGATGTTGCACGAACACGATGGCCAGGCCGGTATCGGCCGGCAAGTCGGTCAACAGGTGCTTGAAAACTTCCAGCCCGCCCGCGGAGCCGCCAATGCCGGCCACCGGGATGCTGGTGGTGCCATTGGCCGGCGGCTCGGGCATTTCCTGGGAATCGTCGGGCACAGGTTGATCCACCATGATATTCAGATCCAAGCGTACCATTTCGCGCTCCGATCCGAGCCGCGACCGTAAGGGAGCGCTCCCTGACGGTCGCGGCTCGGATTGAGGGTCGCACTTGCCCAGCCGGCCATGACAGACCACGAAACCCGATGGTCTGTCCCACTCCCAGCTAAGATAGTCTCTGGAGCCTAACTCTTGAAAAAACTGCTGCTGTGGGCGCTGCTGGCTGGTGTAGCGGCGGTCATCGTGTGGGGCGTGCTGCGCAGGAGCGATCCGCCGAAGGTGAGCTTTGCGCGGGTGAAGCGGCAGACGCTGGTGAGCACGCTGCCCACCAACGGCAAAGTGGAGCCCTCCGTCTGGCAGGCAGTGCGCGCCGAAACTGGCGGCGTAGTCAGCCGCGCGCCAGTGGAGGACGGGCAGACGGTGGCCGCGGGCGCGGTGCTGGCCTCTATCGCCGACCCCTCGCTACAGGCCGAGATCGACGCCGCCCAGGCCAACTGAACGAAGCGCGCGCCAACCTCGCTTCCCAGGAAGCCGGCGGCAAGCCCGCCGAATTCACCGACATCGAAAACAACCTGGCACGCGCGCGGTTCGACCTGGCGCAGGCGCAAAAGACGCTCGCCAGTCTCGAGCGCCTGGTGCCGCAACATGCGGCCACGCAGCAGGAAGCCGACGCGGCGCGCGATAAAGCACAACAGAGCGAGTTGGAAATCGCCGGACTGGAGAAGCGGAAACGCTCGCTGGTCTCGCCCACCGAAGTGGCCGCGGCGCGGGCGCGCTCTGGCGACGCGGAGACGGCGCTCAACCTGGCGCGGCGGCGCGAGGCGCTCTCGCTGGTGCGCTCCCCCATGGCGGGGGTGGTCTACGGCCGCGAGGTGCGCCGGGGATCCTACCTGAACGCGGGCGATCTGGTCGCCAATGTCGGGCGCATGGATCGGCTGCGGGTGCGCGTCTACGTCGACGAACCGGAACTCGGCCGCGTCGCCATCGCTCAACCCGTGACCATCACCTGGGACGCGCTGCCGGGGCGGCAATGGCACGGCGAGGTGGACAAGAAACCGGTGGCCGTCCAGGCGCTGGGAACCCGCCAGGTGGGCGAAGTGGTCTGCTCCATCGCCAACGAGGGGCGCGCGCTCATCCCAGGCACCAACGTGAATGCCGAGATCCGCACGGCCATCGTCGAAAACGCCATGGTGATCCCCAAGGAGGCGTTGCGCCACGATGCCCAGGGCGACTATGTGCTGGCGCTGAAGGGCGGCGTGGTGGAGCGGCGCGCGGTCAAACAAGGCGCGTCCAGCATCACACTCGTGCAGGTGGTGGAAGGGCTCGGCGACACCGATGCGGTGGCGCTGCCTTCGGACACGGCTTTGAGAGACGGCGACCGCGTCACTGCCGCGATGTAGAATAGCAGCTTCATGTCTCCAACAATGGAAGGTGGGCGGAAATACGCGTGGTGGCGGGAGTTGTCCGGCTACCACTGGTTCGTGCTGAGCGTGGCCAGCATGGGCTGGATGTTCGACACCATGGCGCAGCAGTTGTTCAACCTGGCGCGCAAACCGGCCATCAAGGAACTGCTGGGAGCGGGCGCCAGTAACGCCACCATCGATCAACAGGCGGCGTGGGCCACGTCGATCTTCATGATCGGGTGGGCCATCGGCGGCGTCGTCTTCGGCATTCTGGGCGATCGCATCGGGCGCGTCAGGACCATGACCATCACCATCCTGAGCTACACCGTTTTCACCGGCCTGAGCGTGCTCTCCACCAGCGTTTGGAACTTCAACGTGTTCCGCTTCCTGTGCGGCCTGGGCGTGGGCGGACAATTCGCGGTGGGTGTGGCGCTGGTGGCCGAGGTGGTGCCCGAGCGCGCCCGGCCCTACGCGCTGGGGTTCGTGCAGGCATCGTCGGCCATCGGCAACATGATCGCCGCCATGACTGGAATCCTGGTGGGACAGATGGAAGCGGCGGGCGCCATCACCGGCGCGTGGCGATGGGAGTTTCTGGCCGGCGCAGTGCCGGCCCCGCTGGCCTTCGTCGTCTTCAAGAAATTGAAGGAGCCCGAGTCGTGGCTCAAGGCGCGCGGCGAAAAAGAGAAGATGGGCTCCTACGGCGAACTGTTCGGCGATCCGCGCTGGCGCCGCAATGCGATTGTGGGATTCCTGCTGGCGTTCGCCGGCGTGGTCGGATTGTGGGGCATCGGGTTCTTCAGCTACGATCTGTTCCGCCCCGTGCTGGAGAGCACTTTCAGGGCAGAGGGTCTGGCCGGCAAAGCGCTCGCCGGCAAGGTCACCACGTGGATCGGCGTGACCAGCCTGCTGCAGAACCTCGGCTGTTTCTTCGGCGTCTACGCCTTCACCTATCTGACGAATTTCACCGGGCGCAAGAAGGCCTTCGCCATCTCGTTCCTGGCCGCCATGGGCATGACCGCGTACACCTTCTGGAACTTGAAACAGATCAGCGACATCTTCTGGATGATTCCGTTGATGGGCTTCGCCCAGCTTTCCCTGTTTGGCGGATACTCCATCTACTTCGCCGAATTGTTTCCCACCCGGTTGCGTAGCACCGGCACCAGTTTCTGTTACAACGTAGGCCGCTTCGCCGCGGCGGCGGGTCCGTTCACGCTGGGCTTCCTCACGAAGGACGTTTTCGGCGGCTACGCCGAGCCCATGCGCTACGCCGGCGTCGCCATGAGCCTGGTCTTTCTCGTCGGCCTGGCCGCCCTGCCTTTCGCTCCGGAGACGAAGGGCAAGCCGCTGCCGGAATAGACTCATGGAGTGGTTTGAGAACGAGTCTTTCTGGCGCCAACTGTACCCTTACCTCTTTCACGCGGAGCGGGTGGCGGCGGCCCCGGACCAGGTGACCCAGCTTCTGGCGCTGGCCGGTGTGACCGGGGGCGCGGTGTTGGATTTATGCTGCGGCCCGGGGCGCCACGCGGTGGAGTTCGCGCGCCGCGGCTTTCAAGTGACCGGCGTGGACCGCTCGCGCTTCCTGCTGGAGCGCGCCGGGGAGAGGTCGCTCGCCTCGGCCGTCGAGGTGGAGTGGGTGCTGGACGACATGCGCCGGTTCGAACGGCCGGCGACGTTCCACCTGGCATGCAATCTGTTCACCTCGTTCGGCTATTTCGAGCGCGAAGAGGACAACCTGCGCGTCCTCGGCAACGTCCAGAAGAGCCTGCGCAATGGCGGCACGCTGGTCATGGACATGGTGGGCAGAGAGCGCCTGGAGCGCGCCGGGTTGGAGCCGCGCCGCACCCGGTTTGCCGACGGCGCGATCCTGATCCAGCAGGGCCACGCCAACGCGGACTGGACCCGGCTGGAGAACCACTGGACGGTAGTCAAAGCCGGCCGGTCGCGGAGCTTCCGGTTCGCGCACCACCTTTACTCGGGACCAGGCCTGCAACAGCGTCTGGAGAGTCGCGGCTTCACCGGCGTTCGCCTGTATGGGGATCTCGAAGGCTCGCCCTATGGTCCCGAAGCCCCGCGGCTGGTGGCGGTGGCGAGGAAGGCATAGTGGGACAGACCATCGCATTTCGTGGTCTGTTGGGATGGGCCGGCGGCCCGCGAAATCTCATGAAAAATGGTGGGGCAGGCGCTTTCGCCTGCCAACTCTTGATCCGAGCCCGAGCGGTTGGCAGGCGGAAGCGCCTGCCCCACCCACGGCGCCAGGCGACCATTTGCGGAACTGGTTTTTCGATCCTGTTGGGATGGGCCTTCGGCCCGCGAAACTTCATGAAAAACCGATGCCTTTGGTGGGGCATGCTTCAGCTTGCCTGCCGGCCGGAAGGCCGGCCATGCCGGTGGTTTTTCGATCCTGTCATGGCTGGCCCAGACAAGAATGCTGACAGACGACAGAAGGCGATCGTCTGTCCCACCCACGCACCCCCTGGTACACTGGCAGGAAGCATGGCTGCCAATACGGCCTCAACGGGGATCGACCTAGGCGAGCTTGCGGACCACCCGGGTGTCCGCGAATGCCTGCAGTTCTTCACCCGCGAGAAGCAGTGGATCAACGAAGTCCACGTGCAGCTTTGCCGCGTGCCGGCGCCCACCTTTCTGGAACAGGAACGGGCCGCCTGGTTCCTGGAGCAGTTCCGGTCGTATGGCTGCGATGCCGCCATTGATCGCGCCGGCAATGTCGTGGCGGCCTTCGGCGCGCCGCCGTACGTGGCGCTGACGGCGCACCTGGATACGGTGCTGGCGCCGCGCAATGCGGAGGATATCTCGGTGGACGCCGCTGGGCGCTTCCACGGTCCCGGGGTCTCCGACAACGGGGCCGGCCTGGCCGCCTTGCTGGCCATCGCCCGCGCCTGCAAGACCGCGGGCAGGCTGCCGGAATCCGAATTCGGGCTCCTGTTGGTGGCCAACGTGGGCGAAGAGGGCGAGGGCAACCTTTTGGGCATGCGCCACCTGTGCGGCCCCTCTCCACTGGCCAGGCAGATCGCCTGCTACATGGTTGTCGATGGCGCCAACACCGACTACATCACCAACCGGGCGCTCGGCAGCCGGCGCT
>Ga0182017_10004695_pt1 | contig 10139 bp, 12 predicted proteins | sample 712E3DmetaG_FD_120492 | JGI IMG/M metagenome (GOLD analysis project Ga0182017, IMG submission 120492) | Permafrost microbial communities from Stordalen Mire, Sweden - 712E3D metaG | ecosystem: Environmental > Terrestrial > Soil > Wetlands > Permafrost | place: Sweden: Stordalen | collected... | reverse complement strand
GACATCTGACTGATTGTTTTGTGGCAAAATTAGTAAAAGTGATAAACCTTGAACCCTGAAAACAACGAGCGATTTATTGATGGAAAAGACATCCGACACATCAGCGTAGATTTGGATTTGTCACAGGCCGCACTGGCGAAAGCTATGGGGTTGCTTCCGCCACACTCTCCCACATCGAACAGAACCTCACCGCCAATAGCCGTCCCTACTATCGACTTCTCAAGTTTGTTGTCAGAGACATCATGGCTCGAACCGGCAAAAGTACTTCATATGAATTTCGAGAGGACATATAAAACTCTGCAACAAATAGTCACAAAACATAGTCGTTGAATGGTTAAATATAATAAACGTATAGATAATTGTCAAGGAGAATGTGTATACGGTATTCGTAAATAAATTCATTTCTTTCTTGCATTCACCTACTTCATTCATTATATTAAACGCCATAATAAAATCTCACAAATCGAAAGTAAATGACAAATAGCTGCATGTGGGGACGTATCTCATCTAAACGTGTTATTCAATCTAAAAGAAAGGAGTCTATCGTTGCTATCTATTGATGGAATCCGGAGCGGGGCGTTGATTGATCGTGGAATGAAGGAATTAGAACCTGTTACAGTCCTAATGTCAATGCTAGCCTCAGAACAAACCCTATCTAAAGAACTACAAGAAAAATGTCTCGCCTTTGAATCTCAACTACTCACATGCCTCACCAATGTCGTTGCATGTGCAAAACTTTGCCCTATTCGGGCCGACTGCGCTGGTGCCGTCGAACCCGAGTGGCGATCGACTTGCCGCAACATGGAACAGCTTTCAGGGGGTAAAGATGTGCCGGAATGATATCCGAGTATTGACGCACTCAGAGATGAGAACGTGGAAACAATGCAGAGCAAAACACAACTTTCAATACACTCTGAAGTTGCGGTCCACAGAGGGCGAAGCAAGTTATTTTCGTCGTGGCGGAACTGTCCATCGTTTCATTGAACTGATGTATCTTAAGATCAAAACCGGCGAATGGACGATCGAACGGTTCGTAAAGGAACTGGAGAACCATTGGGCTGTCGTGTCCCGGGAAGTCAAGCTTGTTGCCCCGGAAGATCTGCAAAAAGAATTTGCTGTCATCAAGGGAATGGTGCTTGCTTACCATAAGCACTATTTCCTCACGGAGCAATTTGAAGGTGTGGTTACAGAAAAGGAATTGTTTCACGAAGTAGATGGTGCATACTTCGCTGGCAAGATTGATGCCATCGTTAAGAAGGATGGCAAATACTACGTCCACGATTACAAATGTGTCTCGAACTTTACGGCCACCGACCGGCTTTTGCTCAACGTGGATGAACAATTCACGCTCTATATTCTGTTGGCGCAACTTTCCTTCGGGAAGGAATTTGCTGGGGGAATCCGAACCGCGATTGAATCCCCCAACATCAAGCAGGGCAAGAAAGAAACGGTCGCGGAGTATTGCGACCGGGTGGTGGCTGACTACTTGGACCGTCCCGAGTTTTACCTTTCCCGCGTCATCTCGCCACGTTCCCAAAAACAGGTTGAGCAATACCGCATCGATGTGGTCTGCCTATACAACGAAATCGTTAATTCTACGGCCATTCATCGTTCTCCGTCAACAATGACATGCGGCATGTGTGATTTTCTCGAAGTCTGCACCGAGGTTGACGCCGAAGTGCGTCGGTTGTTGGTGAACTCCAAGTTCACAGTAGGTCAGAAGACACACCAAGAACTTACCCTTTTTGTTTAACCGAACTGTTCAATATATTAATCATTATGGAAAATGGTATGAACAAATCAACACAGCAAGAAACCCGAGTCACGTTACAGGAAGATGTTCTCACTATTGATGGTCTCGCTAAATATCTCAAGGTGAGCAACGGATGGGTGTATCAGAACGTGAATAAGATCCCTCACGCCAAGTTGGGGAGTCTGTATCGGTTTCACAGAAATGTTATCAACGACTGGTTAGCCAACGGTGGTATTTCCGCCAAACCGAAGACTACCACAGTTAAGGAGATCGTCGATAGCGTCGTAAAGCATGTCCCAGGATTGCAGAATTAGCAAAGATCCTTTTTTGGTATACGTTCTTTGAAATAGTTTCTTGATTGTCGCACGTGGTTTAGTTATATTCTCTCACAGATGAGTCTAAATTGTGCCTGCGCGTGTTTAGAATATTAAACAAGGAAAAGCAAGACAACGTGACAGGAAATAACTGGGACCAAATTGGGCCCACGCTTCCCCCAAAAATGCTCGTCGAACAAAAAAAGATTTCGAAAACAAATCAATTTAAGCACTTTCGAAATTAGGGTACGACTCCGAAGCTGAAGGTTTCGGGTTCGACTCCCGACGAGCGTACAGGAAAAACTGGACCAATCAACTACTACCTACTCAGACTATGCTTCGTGCTCAGAAAAAGATCTCCAAAAGGGTTATCAAGGAAGACACTCTCGTAACGACGTACTTCAAGGCTCAGACATGGTACGACGAGAACAAGAAGCGGATCTCAACAGTCGGCGGGATTGTTATCGTCGCGGCATTGGCGTTATGGTTTTATTCAAACAACATGCGGGCCAATAACGAACGTGCCACTACCGACCTTGCAAAAGTATTTTCCTTCTACGACAACGGCCAGTACGTTATCGCCATCAACGGGATTCCAGAGAAAAACATTGCAGGTCTGCAGTCCATCGTCGATAACTACGGAAGCACACACGCCGGAAACCTCGCCAAGTTTTACCTCGCAAACGCCTACTACAACACCCAGGACTATGACAAGGCCCTAACGTACTTTGATGACTTCGGCGGAAACGACGGCCTGCTCACAAACTCTGCTCTTGCCGGCATCGGGGCTTGTTATGAGGCGAAAGGAAATTTCAAGAAGGCGGCGGAGAACTATGAAAAGGCCGCCCTTAAGAATGCTGAAGACCCGAACGCTGCCGACAACTTGGTGAACGCGGCCCGTAATTTCGGCAAGACGGGAGAAAAAGAGCGTGCCGTGGAACTGCTGAAGAGAGTGAAGAGGGACTACCCCACGTCCACCGCCGCACGTGATGTTGATCGCTACATCGCCGAGGTCAGCGCGTAATACCAGCCGGCCTTGATAATATGGGAATAGGTTTCTATATTCTCTCCGCCTGTTGTACCTTCGTACCAAGTCATTTTCAAGCTTTGGTGAATCCTTCATGTTAACTGATTTTGGCAGAATTCTTATTTTCCTGCTCATCGGGGCGGTATTCACAGCCGGCGGATTGTTCGGTTCGTGGGTCCTCCGTCCGCGCCGGCCTTATCCGGACAAGCAGTCGACATATGAGTGCGGAGAAGAACCGGTCGGTAATTCGTGGGTGAAATTCAATATCCGCTTCTACGTCGTCGCGCTCATCTTCATCGTCTTTGATGTCGAAGTCGTCTTCCTCTTCCCTTGGGCGCTTGTGTTTAGAGAATTCGGCATGTTTGCATTTATTGAGATGGCAGTGTTTCTTGCTATCCTCATCGTCGGGTACGCCTATGTATGGGTCAAGGGAGATTTGGATTGGGATAAGCCGGCGCCGAAAGTATCGCGGTACGTGAAAGGCGTTGGCGTCGTATCAGACGACACCAACGAAATCGAAGAACACGTAACGGCGTAGGATAGAACTCCATGGGTCTTCTCGACAGCCAATTCGACAACAGCAACATCGTTATCACCTCGCTCGACAATCTTCTAAACTGGGCGCGTCTTTCTTCTCTCTGGCAGATGCAATTCGGACTCGCGTGCTGTGCAATCGAAATGATGGCCGCTTCGGCCTCCAACTTCGACATGATGCGCTTCGGTGTAATCCCGAGAGCTACACCCCGCCAGTGCGACGTGATGATCGTTTCGGGCACAGTCACTTTGAAAATGGCCTCGCGTATCAAGCGTCTGTACGATCAAATGTCCGAGCCGCGTTATGTGATCTCGATGGGAAGTTGTTCGAATTGCGGCGGTCCCTACTGGGAACATGGTTACCACGTGCTGAAAGGCGTCGATCGCGTCATACCGGTGGATGTGTACGTCCCCGGTTGCCCACCGCGCCCCGAAGCTCTCATTGAAGGCTTGATGAAGCTGCAGGAGAAGGTGAGAAACGAGAGCCTTGCGAAGAAAAAGATTGCGTAGAGTAAACCCACGAGCACTGATTTTATGACCCCCCAAGAAATCCTGGATAGATTGTCGACAAAATTCGCCGGCGTGACTGACATCGGCATCGAGGCAAAACTCGACAATCCCGTCGACCCGTACGTGAAGATCTCCCCCGCTCATGTTTTAGAAATCGCGAAGTTTCTGCGCGATGACGAAGAAATGCAGTTCGATTATTTATCATGTCTCTCGGGCCTCGACTTGAAGGGTAAACTTGGAGTTGTCTACAATCTGTATTCGATGGTGAAGAGACACAAACTGACGTTGCGCGTCGAGACGCCAGTTGAAAATCCCGCTGTCCAGTCTGTTGAGTCGATTTGGAAAACCGCCAACTGGCACGAGCGAGAGGCCTTCGATCTCTTCGGAATAAACTTCACGGGCCACACGGATCTGCGCCGGATTCTCCTGCCCTATGACTGGGAAGGGCACCCGCTTCGGAAAGATTATCAGGTCCCTGAATTCTACAATGGGATGAAAGTACCGTACTGAACGGTAAGGATTGCATGACCGACACCATCATTGCACCGCCAAAAACGTCGACCGGAAAGTCTCTTCGTACGGAAGAGATGATCCTCAACATGGGACCACAGCATCCCTCGACCCACGGGGTGTTGCGGCTTGAGCTTGTGGTCGACGGGGAAATCGTCGTCGAAGTAGTGCCGCATATCGGGTATTTGCACCGATGCTTCGAGAAACATTGCGAGCACATGACGAACTATCAGCAGGTGATTCCCTATGTCGACCGGTTGGATTATGTTTGCGCGATGAACAACGAGTTTGCGTACGTCGTCGCAGCCGAGCGTCTTTTGAAAATTCAAGTGCCGGAGCGCGTGGAGTACATCCGTGTGATCATGGCTGAACTTCAACGGATCGCGAGTCACCTCATTGCCGTCGGTACATACGGCATTGATATCGGGGCGTTTACACCCTTCCTCTATTGTTTTCGTGATAGGGAGAAGATCCTTGACCTGTTTGAGATGACCTGCGGTGCCCGTCTTCTCTACAATTATATGTGGATCGGCGGCCTGTCGCATGATATCCCGACCGATTTTGTTCCCCGTGCAAAGGAATTCTGCTCCTACTTCAAGGCACAAATCCGCGACTTCAACAACCTTCTGACTTTCAATGAGATTTTTGTGAAGCGTACCGCGCACGCGGGTATCTTGCCGCCCGAGGTTGCGGTGAACTATGCCTGCAGTGGCCCAATGCTGAGAGGTTCGGGTGTGAGCTGGGATTTGAGGCGCGACGATCCGTATTCGATCTACAATAGGTTCGAATGGGATGTGCCGGTCGGGAAAGGAGAAAGGGGACCCGTCGGCAGTTGTTGGGATCGCCATATTGTTCGCATGAGAGAAATGGAGCAGAGCGTGAGGATCATCGAACAAGCGCTCGCACAGATACCGGAAGGCGATGTACAGTCTGCGATTCCGAAGAGGATCCGCCCGAATCCGGGCGAAGTCTATGCCCGCACGGAAACTCCCCGGGGCGAACTTGGATTTTATATCGTGAGCGATGGCACGGCGACGCCGTACCGTATCAAAGCGCGCTCACCCGGCTTCGTCAATCTCAGCGTTATCAACGAGATTGCCAGGGGCGGAATGATTGCAGACCTCGTCGCGATTATCGGCAGCATCGACATTGTCCTCGGCGAAGTGGATCGCTAGCCTCGCCCGGCATCTTGATTCGTAAGGGTTCGCTTGTTTTTTCTTGATTGTTCATTGTTGATTGATCACTGTTATTGATCACTGTTAGAGAATGGAACAATACCTCACATCTCTCTTTGGCGACCCTCTCTGGGTACAGATCCTCATGGGTGTTCCCCCGCTTGTATTCATTCTCGTCTACACCCTTATCGTACTTTACCTGGAGATGAAAGTCGCAGCTCACATGCAGGACCGCGTTGCCTACATGCGGACGGGATGGCACGGAACGTTGCAGCCCTTCGCAGATATGCTGAAGCTCCTCCAGAAGGAGGATACGATTCCCGCTGCGGCGGACAAGCTTTTGTTTATCATCGCGCCGTACGTCACCTTCAGCGGTACGTACGCGGCATTCGCTGCGCTGCCGTTTGGAAGTTCGTTCGTCGGGAGCAACATCAACATCGGCATTTTCTACATCGTTGCAATTTCCTCGCTGGTTGTTGTGGGATTGCTAATGGCAGGATGGGCGTCGAATAACAAGTGGTCGTTGTTTGGAGCGCTCCGGTCTGCGGCCCAAATTGTGAGCTACGAAATCCCCTCTGCGTTCGCAATCCTCGGCGTCGTGATGGTCGCGGGAACCATGAGCCTCCAGGAATTGAGTGCGGCCCAAACCGGCGGCATCACTCATTGGATGATTCTTGGCGGAACGCTCCCGTTGACGAAAAAGCTGATCGCTATTCCACTGATGATTGTGCTCTTCTTGGTGTACTATGTGTCGTCAATGGCGGAAGTGAACCGCACGCCGTTCGACATCCCCGAGGCGGAATCGGAGCTAGTCCAGGGATACAACACAGAATACAGCGGAATGAAGTTTGCGATCTTTTATCTGGCGGAGTACGCAAATCTGTTTTTAGTCTCCGCGATCGCTACCGTCCTCTTTTTCGGCGGTTGGGCGAGTCCGTTTGCATCGCTGATGACCGGTCCGTGGTGGAGCGCCTTCTGGTTCGTCACAAAAGGAATGCTCTTCGTGTTCCTGAATATCTGGCTTCGGTGGACCCTCCCGCGTCTTCGAGTCGACCAGCTCATGTATATGTCGTGGAAAGTGCTCACCCCGTTTGCGTTTGCGTGCGTCCTCGGGCTCGGGCTGCTTCTTGTGTGGTAAGTGAATGATAGTTTTTGAGGACTGAATGAACCCTGTCGTAGAATATTTTGGCGATATTTATCGCGGTATCAAGACGGCTACTATCGGGATGCGCATTACGTTTAAACATCTCTTTACCCGGGCTGTGACGATTCAGTACCCAACGGTAAAAATGAAACTGCCGGAGCGCGCACGCAACAGGTTGTATGTCAATATGGATGATTGTATCGGGTGCGACCAATGTGCGATGGCATGCCCCGTAGATTGTATCGACATCGAAACGATAAAATCGACCCCCGAAGACAACCTTGGGACTACTTCGACCGGCCAGAAGAAACGGCTCCATGTGCCGCTGTTCGATATCGACATTGCGAAGTGCTGCTACTGTGGATTGTGTGTCTATCCCTGCCCGACCGAGTGTATCAAAATGACGGACGTCTATGAATTCTCGGAATTCGACCGTCACAACCTTATTTATAGCTTCAGCACCATGACGCCTGCGGAGATCGAGACAGCGACGACAAAAGCGAAGAAGATGGAAGAGGAGGTCGCCGCGAAAAAGGTCACCGCCGCTGCTGCGACAAAAGCTGCCGCTGAAGCGAAAGCTGCCGCTCAGGCAACACAGCCGCCGCAGCCGACTGAACAACAGCAAAAACCGGAATAAGTATGTCAGCGCTCCCGTCCCTCCAACTTTTTGACGTCGTGTTCTACTTCTTTGCACTCATCATCGTTGTCTCCGCGGCTGTCGTTGTCTTCTCCGGGAACATTGTCCGCTCGGCCTTCTCACTGATGTTCACTTTCTTCGGGGTTGCGGGACTTTATGTCTTGCTGGGCGCTGACTTCATCGCCGTGACGCAAGTCCTTGTTTATGTCGGTGGGATTCTCGTGTTAATCCTTTTCGGTGTGATGTTGACGACGAAAGTGATCAATGTCGAAATGAAGACAAAGACTCTCAACACCGCCCCGGCAGCAATGCTTGCTGCACTCCTCGTCGGGACGTTGTGTGGTATTTTCTGGATCACGGATTGGGTCACGCCGGCGCCGTCCAACGCCGAAGCTCCTGCGAGCACGGCCTCGGGCATCGGCAGAGCCCTGATGACGACATATCTGCTCCCGTTTGAAGTTGCATCCGTTGTTCTCCTCGTCGCGATGGTCGGTGCGGCAATGATCGCGCGACGGGAGCGGAAGAAGTTCTAGGTCAGAAGTTCCAGGCCATAAGTCTTAAGTCGTAGGTTACTAGTTATGAGTCATGAATTGTGCGAGTGCCTAAAACTTATTACTTACAACTTATGACTCAAAAAATATCTCATCAACCGCCACAAATGGTTCTTGACTGATTACTGTTCATTGATCACTGATCACCATGCCACTACACGTTTCCCTGATTCACTTCCTGTTTATCAGCGCGATCCTTTTTTCGCTCGGGGTGTACGCCGTTCTCACGAGGAGGAACGCGATCATGGTGTTGATGGGGATCGAATTGATCCTCAATTCGGCCAACATCAACTTTATCGCGTTCGGTCATTACGGCGGCGTCAACCTCGATGGACAAATGGCTTCGATTTTCGTGATAATTCTTGCAGCGTGTGAGGCTGCGGTGGCGCTGGCGATAGTTTTGAATATTTTTCAGCAGTTCAACACGGTGAACGTAGACGAAGTAGATTCTCTGAGGGATTGAACGCTGCATCAACTGATACGATAACGAGATAGATTTATTTATGACCCAGGAATTCCTGTTACAGCTTTCCACGGCCATTCTGCTTTTGCCGCTCCTTAGTTTTCTACTCCTCATCTTTTTCGGGAAGAAACTTCCGAGGCAGGGCGACACAATAGCCACGTCGATTCTCGGGGTCGCCCTCCTGACGTCAATCGTAATTCTCATAGCAAAGCTGGTTCTCTATCACGACGCTCTCTTGGACTACACGTTCACGTGGGTAGACTTCAAATCTGTGGCCGGCATCGGTCCATTGAAACTCGACCTCGGCATCATGATCGATAATGTCACGGCGATCATGCTCGTCGTAGTGACGCTCATCAGCTTTCTCGTGCATCTCTTTTCGACCGCGTACATGAGCGGCGATGTGCGCTATTCGCGCTACTTTGCCTACCTCGGCTTCTTCTCCTTCTCGATGCTCGGCATCGTCGTGACAAACAACTTCTTTTTGATGTACGTTTTCTGGGAATTGGTCGGCATCAGTTCCTACTTGCTCATCGGCCACTGGTACGAGAAGAAATCAGCCTCCGATGCGGCCAAGAAGGCGTTCATCGTCAACCGTATCGGCGATGTCGGAATGTTTATAGGGATCAACATTTTGTGGGCGAACTATCATACCTTCGCCTTCGAAAAGATTTTTTCGGCGATCGCGGGCGGCCAGGTTCCGTTCGACAGCAATCCATGGCTCACCGCAGCAGGGATATTAATTTTCTGCGGAGCGATTGGAAAGTCAGCCCAGTTTCCGTTGCATGTGTGGTTACCGGATGCGATGGAGGGTCCGACTCCCGTTAGCGCGTTGATCCACGCCGCAACGATGGTAGCCGCAGGCGTCTATCTCGTCGTACGGGCTTTTCCCATGATGACTGCCGATGCCCTCGTCTTCATAGCGTACGTCGGAGCAATTACTGCGTTCATCGCGGCGACGATTGCCGTAACGCAAAATGACATTAAGAAAGTACTCGCATATTCAACGGTGAGCCAGCTTGGGTATATGGTGTTGGGACTCGGCGTCGGCGCGTATACCGCCGGCTTCTTCCATCTTGTCACGCACGCCGCGTTCAAAGCGGGGCTCTTCCTCGCCTCGGGTTCTGTCATCCATGCCATGCACCACGCGCTCCATCACCAGGGCGACCATCACACCGATGCTCAAGACATCCGCAATATGGGGGGATTGAAGAAGAAGATGCCGATAACTTTTTGGGCCTTTGTCGTCTTCACCCTGGCAATTTCCGGGGTTCCGCTGACGTCCGGTTTTTTGAGCAAAGATGAAATCCTGGCGGGCTCTTTGGCATTCGGGCGTCTTACCGGACAAACTCTGATCCCGATCATCGGGTTCTTGGTTGCGGGGCTGACGGCATTCTACATGTTTCGGATCGTTATCCTCACTTTTTTGGGAGACCATAAGGATGCTGCGCGCTTTGAACAGATACACGAGTCGCCGAAGCCGATGACCGTGCCGCTCATCATCCTCGCCTGCTTGTCATT
>Ga0182017_10004694_pt1 | contig 10140 bp, 10 predicted proteins | sample 712E3DmetaG_FD_120492 | JGI IMG/M metagenome (GOLD analysis project Ga0182017, IMG submission 120492) | Permafrost microbial communities from Stordalen Mire, Sweden - 712E3D metaG | ecosystem: Environmental > Terrestrial > Soil > Wetlands > Permafrost | place: Sweden: Stordalen | collected... | reverse complement strand
TATGCGGGCCGCGTGAACATCACGCCGGAAGCCGTCGACGCCGAGATGGCGCGCATCGCCGAAGGCCAGAACAAAGTGCACTACGTCGTGTCGGAAATCTTCCTGGCGGTCGACACCCCCGACGACGACGAAAAGGTGCTGAAGAACGCGCAAAGCCTCGTGGCGCAGATACAGGCCGGCGCGCCGTTCCCCGCCATCGCCAGACAGTTCAGCCAGAGCCCGTCGGGGGCCGAAGGCGGGGATATCGGCCTGATCTATGACGGCCAGCTCGCGCCGGAACTGAGCGCGGCGCTCGCTAAATTGAAACCGGGCGACTTGTCGCCGCCGGTCCGTTCGATCGGGGGCTATTATATCCTCGCCCTCCGCCAGAGACTGGAGCCGGTGGGCACAAAAATCGACGACACTTCGGGACAGCCGAAGACGTTACCCAGCGCGCTGCCGCTGGCGCGCCTTCTCTTGCCGCTGGGACCCAAGCCGGCCAAGCCCATGATCGAGAATGCCCTCAAATACGCCGTTGCGATAGGCAGTCGTGTCAACAGTTGCGAGATGCTGTCCAAGGTACCGACTGAGGTGAAGGGCGCGGTGTATATGAGCTTCGGCATGGCGCGGCTCGCCGACTTGAGCGCGCAGGTCCAGAACGTACTGGCGAAGACCGAGTCGGGCGGCGCCGCCGAACCGTTCCTGTCGGCTGCCGGCGTCGAGTTGTTCATGCGCTGCGACAAGGCCGTAATCAAGCAGCAGGTGTATGTGCTGCCAAAGCGCGAACAAGTCGAACAGCAGCTTTTCTCGGAACAGATCAGCGCCATGGCCCGCCGCTACAACCGCGACTTGAAGCGCGATGCCGACATCGAAGTCCGCTGAAGCCGACGAACGTCCGCTTCTCATCACCATGGGCGAACCCGCCGGCATAGGGCCTGAAGTAGCGACTGCCGCCTTTGCCGCGCTCGGCGGGCGCATCGGCAAGCGAGCGTTACTTCTCGTTGGCGACGCAAAAGTGCTCGCAAGCTGCGGCGCTATTCCGCCGGACGCGATCGTCCAGACCAAAGCGCGCGCCACGCGCAAACCCGGCAAAGCCGATGCGGCAAACGCCGCCGCGACCGTCGAAGCGATTACGCTTGCCGTCGAGATGACGATGCAGGGCAAAGCCTGCGCCGTGGCCACCGCGCCGATCAACAAAGCCGTGCTGATGCAGGCCGGGTTCGGCTTTCCCGGACACACGGATTTTCTGGCGAAGCTGACGGGCGCGCCGCGCGCCGTGATGATGCTGGTCGGCGGCCAATTGCGCGTGATCCCGCTCACCGTTCACCTTCCGATTGTTCAAGTGCCGGGCGCCATCGATGGGGCGTCCATCATCGAAACGGCCGAAATCGCGCTCGCCGCGCTGAAGCGCGACTTTGCGATTGCCAGCCCGCGCCTAGCGATTGCCGGTCTCAATCCGCATGCCGGCGAGAACGGGCTTCTGGGCCGCGAAGAAACCGACATCATCGCGCCCGCCGTCGCCGAACTGAAGCGGCGCGGTTATCTGGTATCGGGCCCGCTGCCGGCCGACACCATGTTCCACGCCGAGGCGCGGGCGCGCTACGACGCCGCTCTGTGCATGTATCACGATCAAGCGCTGATCCCGATCAAGACCCTCTCTTTCTGGGAAGGCGTGAACGTGACGCTGGGACTTCCCATCGTGCGGACCTCGCCCGACCACGGCACCGGCTTCGACATCGCAGGCAAAGGCCTTGCCGATCCGCGCAGCATGATCGCCGCCATAAAGCTGGCGGCGAAGATGGTAGACGCCCGTGCCGGATAATCTTCCGCCGCTGCGCGCGGTGATCGCCAAGCACGGGCTTTCCGCGAGGAAGTCGCTCGGCCAGAATTTCCTTCTCGACCTCAATCTCACGCGCCGCATCGCGCGCGCCGCCGAGCCGCAAGACGCAGTAGTGTACGAAGTCGGCCCCGGCCCCGGCGGGCTGACACGCGCACTGCTGGCGGAAGGGGCCGCGCGCGTAATCGCCGTGGAGCGCGACGAGCGCTGCGTCGCCGCGCTTGCGGAGGTGGCGGAGGCTTATCCGGAGCGGCTTCAGATCGTACCCGCCGATGCGCTGGCGCTCGACGAAGCGAAGCTGTTGCACGACTGCAAAGTGAAAGGCCCGGTCCGCGTTGCCGCCAATCTGCCATACAACATCGGTACGGCGTTGCTCGTTAAATGGCTGACCGCGGAGGTTTGGCCGCCGTTCTGGAGCAGCCTGACGCTGATGTTCCAGCGCGAGGTGGCCGAGCGCATCATTGCCGCGCCGGGCACGCACGCCTATGGGCGCCTGTCGGTGCTGGCGCAGTGGCGCGCGCGGGCGAAAATCCTGTTCGAGGTCTCGCCGAGCGCCTTTGTGCCGCCGCCGAAAGTGACCTCCGCCGTCCTTCGCGTCGAACCGCTTGCCCAGCCCGTCGCGCCGGCGCGCCTCGCCGACCTCGAAGCGGTGACAGCCGCCACCTTCGGCCAGCGCCGCAAGATGCTGCGCCAGAGCTTGAAGACGCTGACGCCCGACGCGGAAGCACTGCTGCGCGAAGCCGGCATCGACCCGACCGAACGGCCTGAGCAACTCTCCGTGGCACAATTCGCGGCCCTGGCGCGCGGGTGGGCGGACATTTCCGCCTTCGCCAAGGCTTCGGCGGACAAGTCGGCAAGATAGTTGTTTTCGCGGGAAGCGGCGGGCCTTCCCCCCGGGTTTCAAGCCTTGGGGACAAATTTAATATGTGCACGTAAGAGGCAATATTATCTGTAGGTGGAGTGTTTTTCGCAACGCCTCGGGAATGTCCATAAAGCACCGATTTTGTTGCAGATATATGCGCCGGCGGCGGCCGAGCCCTCTAATTCCGATGGACACGCCATCCCGGCATTGGCCGTAATAGGCGCGGAAATCGCGACACCGCTACCGGTTGCACTGGGTGGATGCCAGCTTGAAGGCGGCCGCAAGGAAGATCATCATACGGAGTTGTATGAAGAGTGGGATCGGCGAGGCAGTACGCCGACAGCCTCTCCGGGTTGGATTGCCGGCAGCGATGCCGGAACAGGCCAATGGAGGGAAACATAGATGAAAAAAGAAGCGAAAGGGGCCGCACGTCCCGAAAAGAAGGGCGATCCCTCAAACGCCGGAAGGCGTAAAGCTCTTAAGAGGATCGCGCTCGCCACGATAGGTGTTGCGGCCGGCGCCGTCTTCACGTTGACGCCGCGCGAGGCCCATGCGGGCTACGGCGTCAGCGGCGATTACACCGACAGTGGCGGGTACGGCGTCAGCGGCGACTACACCGACAAGGGCGGCTACGGCGTCAGTGGCGATTACACCGACAAGGGTGGCTACAGCGTCAGCGGCGACTACACCGACAGCAATTAGAAGCAACAAACGCCACAGGCCGGAAGAGGGATCAAATCGTAGCGCCCCGTGCGCCGGTTTGAGCAGTGCGTCATGGCCAACATTCTGCTGACGAACAAATGCGTACGCGAATGCCCGTACTGTTTCGCCGGCCAGGAAATGGCCCATTCTCCCGCAAGCGAGTACATCTCGTGGGAGAATATCATCTACCTCGTGGACCTGTTGCAGGCTTCGGGCGAAAGGCGCGTTTCGCTCCTGGGCGGCGAGCCGACCCTGCATCCGGAATTCCTGGACATCCTGCTTTACCTCATCGAACGGGGATTCAACGTTGTCGTCTTCACCTGCGGGATCATGTCGAAGACGAAACTCGACGACCTGAAAGAGCATGTCGCCGGGTTACCGGTCGCAAAGGTCAATTTCGTCTGCAACATGAACAATCCCGAGCAGACCAAAACGTCGGGGTCGGAAACGGAGAAACTGCACGCATTCCTGTCCGCGCTGGGACCGTGGACGATGCCGGCCTTCAACATTTACCGTCCCGACTTCGAGCTGGATTTCATCTTCGATCTGACCCGGCGTTACAGGCTGAAGAAAAGGCTGAGGCTCGGCATCGCGCATCCGATTCCGGGCGCGCCGAACGAGTCCATCCGCGTCGAAGATATCGGCCCCGTGATCGAACGGCTATACGCGTACAAAGACGCCTTCGACAGGCTCAGGCTCAGGCCCAGCTTCGACTGCGGCTTTCCGCTCTGCCGCGTCACGGACGAACAGCTCGGCTGGCTGGTCCGTCTGAGCGGACAGATCGACTTCAAGTGCAAGCCCGCAATCGACATCACGCCCGACATGCACGTCTATTGCTGTTTCCCGCTGTCGGCGCTGAACCGCAAATCCGTGTTCGAGTTCGATTCTTTCAAGCAGATTGTCACGTACTACCGGGGGCTGCAGAAGCGCATCCGCTCCGAAATGGCCGGCATTTACGAAGAGTGCGGGGGCTGCCATCACCGCAGCGAGGAAACCTGCGCCGGCGGCGGCGCCTGTCAGCTCGTGAATCGTCTGGACCCGGCAAAACTTCGGGACATCGAAAGGGCACACGGTGAAGCTCGTCTGTCCTCATGAACGTGCGCTCATCGACCGTCTCGAAGGACGGACAGTCTGCGTCCGGGTCGATGCCGCCCGGGACATCGCCGCCGCGGCGGCCGACGTCAGGCGGCGCAACACGCTCAGTTGCGTGATCTGCGAAAGCGTCCCGATCGAGGACATCGAAATCGAGGATGACTGGCAAGGCGTGCCGATCGCGCTGATGGCGCCGTCGGTCGGACGGTTCCGCAATGTCGCGAAGAAAGCGGCAGCGCTGCGAAAGCTGAATCTGCGCATCTATCTTCCTTGCGAGGCGGACAATCTCACCGGCGCGCGCCTGCTCGCCTCCCTCGGGATTGCCGTCTGCATCGACTTCGGGGCCGCACCCGATTGGGAGGCGCTGGCCGACCTCATGACCTACGCGCTGCTGGGACCAGTGCCGCACGCGCCGATCGATCCCTTCCAGACGATTGCGGACGGCTACAGGCAGGCCGCGCGCAGCGACGACTGGGGCCGTGTTTTCTTCGATGACCCGTCACGCACTCTCCACCTCGACGCCGAGGGGAGGATCGCGCTGTCGCGGCGCGATCTCAAGGCCGGAGACTTCGTTGCGTGCGATCTGTCGAAGCTCGATTCCGCCGAGGTCAAGCACGCCATCGAACAACGGCTTGATGCGTGGCGGAACCTGTTTGCCGAAGATCACTTCTGCGCGCGTTGCGAGGCCTGGCGGATTTGCCGCGCGCGCATGTGCGACGGCAAGGCGGCGCCTGACGGCTGCGACGCGTTCTTCCACGAAATGGCTGAGGTTATCGAGCGGCGCCGCGGCAAACCCGAATCGAACAGGCCGGCTGAAAAATGGCGACCCTGATCCTCAAACCGACGGAGGCGTGCAACGCCGCTTGCGCCTATTGCGAAGTGGATCGCAAGGGCTGGCGCACCACCAAGATCATGCCGTTCGATATCCTCGAACTGCTGTTCGTGCGGATCAACGAGTTCCTGGAGGAGCGGCAGAGCGAGGGGCTGGAGATCGTCTGGCACGGCGGGGAGCCGCTGCTCCTGGGCGCGGAGTATTTCGAGAAGGCCCGCGCCTTCCAGCAGAAGCACTGCGCAGCAACGCAGGCGCGCATCCGTCATACGATTCAGACCAATCTCACGCTGCTTTCCGCCTCTCATATCGAGGCATTGCGGAAGCTCGGCATGACCAGCGTCGGCACGAGTTACGACCCTGTGGCCGGCGTCCGTTTGCTGAAGAACGGCGAAGACGGGTCTGGCTACAACAGGCGCTTCCTGGATGCGGTGGCGCTGCTTGAGCGCGAAGAGTTTCGTTGGGGCGTGATCTGCGTCGTGACGAAGCTCTCGCTCGAACGGCCGTTGGATATCTTCCATTTCATGACGAATCTGGTCCCGGACGGCGGCGTCATGTTCAATCCGGTCAATGTGGAGAAGCCGGAGCACGACACTTTCAAAATCAGTGCGGAGGAGTTCGCCGACTTCCTGGGCGCGATCTTCCCGGTCTGGTGGGAGCACCGGGACCGCTACCCCAGGGTCGAACCGTTCCGTTCGCTGACAGGGGCACTCCTCGAGAAAAAGCAGAACTACTACTGCGCCGACGGGGGCAATTGCGCCAACACGCATTTCAACCTTGGCCCCGAGGGCCGCTGGTCTCATTGCGGGCGCTCGGCGGATTGGGGGCTGCTCGACTATGGATCGATCTTCGACCGCAGTGTATCTCAGGTGTTTTCCGATGCGGCCCGCGACGAGTTGCGGCGGCGGAACGAGGTTTTGTCCGGCGGGGAATGCCGCGACTGCAAATGGTGGTCCGTCTGCCACGGAGGTTGCCCGCTCGACGGTGCCATGGGCTCGGGCACACTGATGGGAAAAACGGACTGGTGCCGCAGCAAGCGCGATTTCATAGAAAATTACTTTGTGCCGATTGCCGGCATGACTCCGAATTCAACGAGATCCGGCTGAAACGATCGACGTGAAGAGAGTCGCCTCTTCACGTCGATTTACACCGGGGTATCGCTCACTTCGCGCGAAGCAGTTTCGCCGTTTTGGCGACGTTCTTGGGCTTCACCCAGAAAATCGCGCCGAAACGTCCTCCGCCCGCAACGACCGCAGTAAGCGCCGTGATATTGACCCTGGCCTTTGCGAGCTTGGACAGAATGGCGGTGAGCGCGCCGACTTTGTCGCCACCCTGCACGAGGAAGGCGATCTTCTTGGGCGAAATCTTCAGCTTGATTTTCCTCGCGACCGCTCTGAACCGGGCGGGGTTGGCGGGAACGAAAACAAGCTGTGCCTTGCCGCCGTTGGGAAAGCCCGAATACGCAAGCAGATTCACCCCGGCGTCGCGCAGAGCAGCCAATATACGCAAGCCCTGCCCCGCAGTGTGCGGAGTCCCAACGCTAAAATAACCGATTTTGCGCAACGTATTTGCCATCGGAAACCTCCATCGCTTGGCGATGCGTTGTTGCGGAACGGTCATCACGACCGCCAAAATGCATCGCTCCATGCAGCAACGCCTATTCTATTGCGATTCGGCGCGAGCGGCCGACTTCTCTCGCGTAAATGTCCTCAAGAGCCGCGCGTCAGGGTCTCGACGAACGCCGGAATGCCCGGCTGGCGGCCGCGCTTCAGCCGCTCGGCCAGCAGGATGGTTTCGACTCGGGCCTGGGCGCGGGCGACATCGTCATTCACGACGACGTAATCATATTCGGCCCAATGGCTGATCTCGTCATTGGCCTTGGCCATGCGCTTGGCCACGACCTCGGCGGAATCCTGGGCGCGGGTGTGCAGCCGGCGCTCAAGCTCCGCGCGCGACGGCGGCAGCACGAAGATGGTGACCACGTCTTCGCGCACCTGCTGGCGAAGCTGCTGGGTACCTTGCCAATCGATGTCGAACAGCACGTCGCGTCCGGCGGTCAGCGCTTCCTGCACCGGCTCTCTGGGCGTGCCGTAGCGATGGCCGAACACCGTGGCGTGTTCGAGGAACTCGCCTGCCTCGATCATCCGCTGGAATTTCTCGTCGGCGATGAAGAAATAATCGCGTCCGTCGATTTCGCCGGGACGCTTGGGGCGCGTCGTGGCCGAAACGCTCATGGCGACGTTTGGATCGCTTTCCAGCAGCAGCCGCGACAGCGTCGTCTTGCCCGCGCCCGACGGCGAAGACAGCACCAGCATTAGTCCGCGGCGTTTGATCTTCATTCGACGTTCATCGCCTGTTCGCGGAATTGATCGATCACGGCCTTGAGGTCGAGCCCGATGCGCGTCAGCGCGATGTCTGCCGATTTCGAGCACAGCGTGTTGGCCTCACGGTTGAACTCCTGCGCCAGAAAATCGAGCTTGCGGCCGATCGCCTCGCCCGAGGCCATCATCCGGCGGGCTTCCTCGACATGCGCTTTCAGGCGGTCGAGTTCCTCGCGGATGTCGAACCGCACGGCGAGCAGCGCGATCTCCTGCTCCAGGCGTTCGGGCGAAAAGGCTCCAGGCGCGAGCAGATCGGCGATCTGATGCTTGAGCCGCTCGCGCAGCGCGGCGGGCTGGGCGGCGGCGGCGGCTCCCGCGGCCTCGGTCAGCCGCGCGATCTCGGCGATCTGCGCATCGAGCAACGCAGCCAATTTGGCGCCCTCGCCGGCGCGCGCCCGCGCCAGAGCGTCAAAGGCGGCGGCGAGGCTTTCGAGCAGGGCGGCATCGCGGGCGGCATGTTCGCGCGCGTCCGTTTCCAGGACTTCGTCCTGAACGATGACGCCTTTGAGCGCCAGCAGCCCGTCGATGCTGGCGGGCCTGAGGCCGGTCTCGGCGGCGACCTCCTTGGCGATCTTGACGGCGGAGGCCAGCGCCGCCGCGTCGATGCGCAGCCCGCGCGCGCTCGATGCCGCCTCGAAGGTGAGCGAGGCCTGAACATTGCCGCGCTTGAGCCGGCCGCCCGCCAGCACCCGGGCCGCCGCCTCGATGGAATCGAATCCAGGCGGCAGGCGCAGGCGTAAATCGAGGCTGCGGCCGTTGACGCTCTTGACCTCCCAGCGCCAGCGCGCGCCTTCGCGGCTGCCTTGCGCTTCGGCAAAACCGGTCATGCTGACAATAGTCATGGAGCGACTCCGAAAGAGCGGAGAACTTAGCGCCAGCAGCACCCGGATGTCATCCTGTGCGATCGCCAAGTGGTGGTTCAGCTTGAGTATCCACCCAATTCGTCACGGCCGCCCTTGGTCCTAAGCGACAGCGTAAGGACGCCATCCAGAGTTCTTCCTGCTCACGGACGCTCGGCTTGCTGGATGGCCGGGTCACGCCCGGCCATGACGAAGAAAGAATTCAAATTGCCCCATGACCAACTAATGTGGCGCAGGTTTGGAGCCGTTCTGCTCTTTCTCGATCTTGCGCCATTGGGCGACGTTCTTGGCCTGCTCTGCGCCGCTGGCGGTAAAGACGTGCCCGCCGGTGCCGTCGGCGACGAAAAACAGGTCCTTGGTGTCGGCCGGGTCGAGCACGGCCGCGATCGAATCCTTACCGGGATTGCAGATCGGCTGCGACGGCAAGCCCGCGATCGCATAGGTGTTGTAGGGCGTCGCTTTGTCGATTTCGCTCTGGCGGATACGGCGGCCGAGCGGATAGCCCTTGGTAATCCCGTAGATGATCGTGGGATCGGACTGCAACTTCATGCCGAGCCGCAACCGGTTGACGAACACCGAAGCGATATGCGGGCGCTCGGCGGGAATGGCGGTTTCTTTTTCCACGATGGAGGCCAGGATGACGGCCTCTTCCTTGGTCTTGACCGGCAGGTTCGGCGCACGCTTGGCCCACAATTCGTCGAGCAGCTCCTGCTGCTCCTTTAGCATCTTGGCGACAAGCTCGCCGCGCGTGGTGCCGCGCGTGAAAAGATAGGTTTCGGGCAGAAGCGCGCCTTCCGGCGGCACCGGCCCGGCTTCGCCGGTGAGCGCCGGATCGGCTTTCACCACATCAAGAGCCATCTGACTGGTCAGCCCTTCGGCCACGGTCAGCTTGTGCTCGATCGAATGGCCCGCGATCAAGATGTCCATGATGTCGACCATGCTGGCGTGACTGGGAATGGCGTATTCGCCCGCCTTCAGCGCCATCGTCTCGCCATGCAGCCGCACGCCGATCTTGAACAGTTCGGGCTTCAAAACCACGCCCGCGTCGGCCAGCGCCTGCGCCACGCCATGCAGTCCGGCGCCGCTCTTGATGAGAACCACCGTTTCGCTGCCGTGCGCCGCCGCGGGGCCCGGCGCCCCGAAACCCGCATACACCCACTCGACAACGCCCGCCGTCAGAACGACGAGCACGATCGCCAACGCCAAGAATTTCTTCATGACTACCCCTTGAGCCCCGCCGCAGGGGGACATTCCACGCCGTTCAGCGCATGGATGTAAAGAGCAGCGAGGCGTTCGTGCCGCCGAACCCGAAGGAGTTGGAGAGCGCGACGTTAACCTCGCGCTTCCTGGCTTTGTGCGGCACCAGGTCGAGGCTGGTCTCGCCATCCGGATTGTCGAGATTGAGGGTAGGCGGCACTATGCCGTCGCGCATGGCGAGAATGCAGAAGATGGCCTCAACCGCACCCGCGGCGCCCATCAGATGGCCGATGGCGGATTTGGTCGACGACATGGAGACCTTCTCCGCGGCGTCGCCCAGCAGCCGTTCGACCGCCCGCGCCTCGATCCAATCGGCCATGGTGGAGGTGCCGTGGGCGTTG
>Ga0182017_10004693_pt1 | contig 10140 bp, 9 predicted proteins | sample 712E3DmetaG_FD_120492 | JGI IMG/M metagenome (GOLD analysis project Ga0182017, IMG submission 120492) | Permafrost microbial communities from Stordalen Mire, Sweden - 712E3D metaG | ecosystem: Environmental > Terrestrial > Soil > Wetlands > Permafrost | place: Sweden: Stordalen | collected... | reverse complement strand
ATAATCTTCTAGGAGATCTTTAGGTATCATGGTCCTGTGTCCTCCTTTTCCCAATAAAGAACAGGATACAGGGCCGATAATCCTTGTTATTATCATTTTACAGAAAATTCGTTACACTGCCTTCCTTCGCATAAAGATCAACTATTGCAGGTAACAATTTGTAGAATAAATCGATTTTTTTATATACATAACTTGAAGAACAGAATTTATTCAGAATATAATTAGATCGGTTATTCTTTCTATTTATCAATGCAAAATTGATAATATCTCGTACATGGATATCATTCACCATAACTGAAACTTCTAAAAAGGGAGAGACGATAGACTCCCACGGATTGTAATTATACTGGTCATTTTTTGATTCGTGCGTATTTAATCTTCTATATAATTCACTAAAACATTTGGAAGCCGTGGTTTTATAACCGATTTTATATTCGCTTTCCGCTAATAGGGAAAGCGCTCTTCCTGATAAGTTTGGTATATCCTTTTCCAATCTGGGACTAAGAAATCTATCTTCACCAATAAATAATTGGGAATATAACATCTTCTCTAGAGTTTCTGAATTATCGTATGCTGCCGCTGCATAATCATGCAATAGGCCAATCTCAATCCCTCTTGGTAGATCTGCATTTTCCAAAGCACGCCAACAGCCCTCTCCTAATATATCTGAAATGTCTTTAGATGGATATCCCTTAACTAGTGCGTCAATTGCCCAATCCCTAGAAGGTCCATTAATTATTGGTTGATAATCACCCATCTCTGATAACAATCTCCATTCGTATGCCCATTTCCAATAATCTGGTGCTTTTTCCTTTAACCAACTTATAGCGTATCCTTTCATTTTACTCGAATTCGATTGATAATCTTTCTGATCTTTTATAAATACTAGAATACTATTATGAAACGGTTGTATGCCGAGCGGGTTCTCAATAGTCAAATGAACTATCTGTTTAAATCCTTCGGCAATATCAATTGGGCTATAGCCATTCGGTCCAAGACAATCCTCTATCCATTCTTTTCGCCAATTAAAATCACATGAAGCAAATAGATATAGAATGATTTTCCCGGATTCAGGTAAGAATCTCCAAAGATTATTATAATATTCATTTATATCTTCGTGCAAAATGCTCGGCCTTTCTTCTACATTATCCACAGTTACCGGTATATTTTGATCTTGTAGCGCCTTAAGTGTATAACGTAAATGTAATGGATGGCCTTGGCTTTTTTTAAAAAATACTTCCGTAAGTCGGTCTAATTCAAAATCAAGGAACCTCTTCTCATCGAAATTGTCAAATTCAGTTTTATGAAAGAGCAACCATTGCTTAATTGCAGTTTTGTCCAAAAGTGGTAATTTCTTCCATTGTCTTCTTGGTGCAGAATTCGTTAGACGAGATGGCAATTGGGAGTCGTCTATAGGCTGGGTTCCCACAATAACTATTATGCCGTCGGGAGCTGGTAATAGATGTTCAAATAGCTTGTCAAGTTCTTCTTTCGATACTTTTTCTCTCCACACATGATCAAGGCCATCTATAATGATGACAAGAGATTTACCCTTTTCAGAGAAAAATCTTCCACAATGTTCTATCCAATTACCTAAATCGCGAGGATTGGGATTCTCTGTTTCCAAATCTCCTAACGCTATTGAATATTTTCTTTCCAAATCGCTCATCAAAGATACGGCGATTTTTAGATGATTAAGTCGCTCAATAGTTCTATCCGAAAGTGATAGAAAATAATGATGTCGAATAACTGGTTGGCCGATTTTTTCTAAGTGATCGAAAAGGTAACTGAGGTATGTACTCTTACCAACGCCTGGACTAGCATTTAGGACTATACATCCTTTTTTCAATCCGGAGAGTTCCTCCAAAATTGTTTGATGAAAGTCTTCGGACGGTACAACATAATCTTTCGGAATCTCAAATCGCTGAGGCATTGATTGGAGTTGAAACCAATGTGCTGCGCTCCTTACATTAGTCAATGTTATTTTGCCCTCTGGACTTGGTTTATTTCTATTTCGAACCCAGTATCGGAGCTGATCTTTAAGATTCAACCATCCTTCATCTGTTCCCCCTAAAGATTGGAATTTCCTTAGCACTGACTTTTCTTTCTCTTCAAGCCCCTGCTGATCCAAATCAAAACGAAATTGTAGGAAAAATTCGCGCGCTTTTGACTCATCGCCAAGCTGGTTAACTACATCTCTTCGAACATTAGAATCTCCAATTTTGTCGATATCAATCAACCCATCTGGGGAAAGAGCAGCTTGCAGATTTCCTGATGCCTTTCTATTGCTGACTACTGAGACTTCATAACTTGATCCTAATTTTTTTAAATCTTCAAAAGAAGATCCCCATTTTTCTAGAAGCGATTTTGTTGGCTTTCCGTCCTTTGATGATTTCTTTTCAAGCAGTTTCTCGAATGTCCAAGGATCATCATCACGATCCGGATCTGTTGAGAATTTTACTTGCCTTGCCAATATCTGATCATTGCTTTTAAGGGCAACAACATCATCCAAGGAACCGGCGTCATCAGCTTCGACTCGAATCCACTTATATCTGTTTGGATGCTTAAGCATCTCAACTAATTCATCAAGGGCAATTATGTCCTGATAGTCGTCTCCAGCTCTACGCGCTCCGGTTCTGGTGAACTTGGACTTCATCCAGTTAGCGCTTAGTTTTTCTCTATATAAAATTGACTGAATATAGCTGGATGCTACCCCATCGTCTCCCTCACCGGCGCCAGTATCTCGTTCATGTACTCCGCGCAGGCCTTCTTGAGGTCCATCGGGTGCATGGCCCCAGCGACGAAATCAGCCTCAAGAGCTTCATAGCTCGCGTAGCTCACGTCCCCGCCGAACTTCTCCGGCCTGTGAATGGTCATTCCGTCCTCACACCTCGGGAAGACGTGGTACTTGCATATCGCCAGAACGGGATTGTTCTCCACGACCTTCGCCGGGCAGAAGGCGCTCTTGATCTTCTTTTCGATCTCCTCGGCCGGCTCGTCCACGGCGATGTTGTTACCTTTGGAGGAGGACATCTTCTCGCCGTTCAGGCCGGGAATCAGGGGCGTGTGCATGCATACCGGTGCTGGCAATCCCAGGCGCGGCAGCTCCTCGCGGGCCAGCATGTGGATCTTGCGCTGGTCTATTCCGCCTACGGCCAAATCGATTCGGAGGTCGGCAATGTCGATTGCCTGCATCAGCGGGTAGATCATCTGGGAGACCATCGGATTTTCCGCATTGCGGGAGACCTCGTCCATGCTCCTGCGGGCGCGGTTCAAGGTGGTGTTCCTGGCCATCTGCAGGATCTTGAGCATGTACTCCGGCTTGAGCTGGTAGCTGGTTCCGTAGACGAACTCCGTCCTCTCTGGATCGAGGCCCAGGGCCATGAAGCAGTCGCGGTTGTGGTCTGCTATCTTTCTGACCTCTTCCAGGCTGCCCTTCTCATTGAGGAAGGCGTGCAGGTCCGCCAGCAGTACGACGACGTCGAAGCCGACCTTCTGCAGGTCGAGCAGCTTGTTGGCCGTCAGCATATGCCCCAGGTGGACCTTGCCGCTGGTCTCGTAGCCTACGTAGGCCCGTGGCCGCCGCTTCTGCTCCAGCAGCCCCTTGAGCTCGTCTAACGTAACTATCTCTTCTGTGTTCCTTACCGCCAGCTCTAGCCTGTCCAAAGAATAATCACCACTGCAGAGGAGGAAGCCGGAGGTATAACGCTTTTGGTTCCAGAAACAAAGCTATTTTTCGAGTTATCAGGTTACTCGTTAGTCATCTGGTTGCCAGTCCATACGGTGCAGTCGACCAGGTTATGCTGATCCTTGAACTATTATACTGCCCAATTCATACTGGCTCGTGCTAAGCTCGAACAGCTGGCTGGTACCCTAATGAATAGCGATTTAAAAAATCCGGGGACGAAAACAGTTATTACCTGCCAGGTTGATTTATGTGTTCGATGAACCGTAGTATCTTCGACTTGCCTACATCAGGTCAAAGCCGCGAGAAGAACCTGTTGCTGCTACTCCTGGCCGTCCTGATCGCTCTTGTCCTGTGGAACTCCATCTGGCTCCTGTGGCGGCTGGCGCTCTTTGCCGTTATCGTCTATGCGGTGTACATTCTACTGAAGCATTACCTTTGAGTCTCACAAGCTGAACGCTGCTGCTCATCTCTTGGACCACAAAGACCTGGCTAAGTCCAGGTCCTCCCTGGTGTTCAGGTTGAAGAATGTCAAGAGTTCAGGGTCCGGATTCTTGAGCAGCTCTACAGACACGCATTTTACCCTGAGCATCGAAAGAGGCAATCTGATCTTCCTCTCGCCATGCTCTATCGCGTTCTGGCAGGCGGAGTGGAGTGCATCTCTTTTGTACACAGAGTGAAGCGGCTCAATCATGCCATTTTCTCTCATGGGAACAGCAGCATCCCATCCCCGGGCTTGCTCGAATAGGATGTTAACCACATCGGCGTTCAGAAAAGGCAGATCACATCCAATGGCCAGGACGTACTCGTTTCTGGCCAGTTCCATGCCGGCAGCAAGCCCTGCTACAGGACCGTAACCTGAAACGCTGTCACAGGCAATGGAAGCATCGGGAATTAAATCTTCGAGCAGGCCAGCTTGTTCTGGGCCCCTGGCAACCACTACAACGTCTTCGACCAATAGGGCCAGCTTCTCAACCGACCACTGAATCAAAGGACGACCACCGAACTCGATAAGTGATTTTTCTTTCCCCAGGCGACTTCCAACGCCGCCGGCCAGGATCACTGCTGACCGCATAGCCTCCATCCGCATTTCTGGCAGTCCTCTTGGAGAGCATCGAGAACCGCGGCCTCTGGCTTAGGTTGTCGCACGTCCGTGGAAAGAACACGGTGCTCCGGGCTGATTGACGGAGTCATGTTGCTGACGTCGGCAAGAATTGCTCCCACTGCTCCTGCATCGATTTTGCCTTTGGCGTTCTTTATTCCCTGGTTGGCCAAGTCCTGAGTAAACCTGTTCCCGAAAACCATACAGGCGACCTCACCCTTGCCAATCACCCTGGCCTCCTTCCCAGTGACATCGGCCATGATGTAAGCCCCAGGAACAAGGTAGATCCTCCGCCTCCTTTCCAGGGCCGGGGAAATCTCAGTCACCTCCCCTACAAGGACTTCCCCATGCCGCCACACCTTCTCCCTTACGTCGGATACCTGAAGCGACGACCCCAGCTCCTTGGCCCTGTTCAACAGGTCCTTATCGGTCTTTAGCTTCCCTGAGTAGAGCTCTTGTTCAAGCTCGGGGCAGCTCCCGAGGAATGTTATGCTCCTTTTGTCTCCCCCAATTATCGCTTCCTTGCTGCCCGCCACGGCTATAATAAGTGACATATTAAGCGACTTGTTGACGGCGAATCAATTCACTTGGTGTCCAATGAATGGCCATAAATCACAAATGACCTGTCTGTGCTTCTGTTGCGCTAACGACCTGGCTGAGCATCATGGACACGGTCAGCGGCCCTACGCCTCCAGGCACAGGCGTTATGGCTGAGGCGATATCCTTGACAGCATCGAAGTCCACATCGCCAACAGTCTTGTCCCCAACCCGGTTGATGCCCACGTCGAAGACGTAAGCTCCAGGCTTGACCATGTCAGCCTTGATCAGGCCGGGAACACCGGCTGCTACCACCAGGATATCTCCTCTCCTGGTGTGCTCTACCAGGTTCTTGGTATAGACGTGGCACACCTGGACTGTAGCGTTCCTGTTGAGCATCATGGCCGCAAGGGGTTTGCCCACAACGTTGCTGTGGCCAACTATTACTGCTTCTGCTCCTTCCAGCTTTACGCCCAGGTGCTCCAGGGCGTAGATGATCCCCTTGGGAGTGCAGGGAACCAGCTTCTCGGCGCCAAGCAGCAATGCGCCCATGTTCTCTGGGTGGAAACCGTCCACGTCCTTTTCTGGAGCTATGGTCATCATGGCTTTTCGGGGGTCCAAATGCTTAGGTAACGGAAGCTCCAGCATTATGCCGTGTATGTCCGCTCTCCGGCTCAACTCCTCGATCTTGGCAAGGAGCTTATCTTCATCGATGTCCTCAGATAACTGAACGTTCTCCGATCGGAGACCGACGCGAGCGCAGGCCGAATGCTTCAGCCGTACATACATCTGCGAGGCAGGATTGGACCCCACTAGGATGGCCGCCAGCCCGGGCACGATTCCTTTCTCCATCAGTTTCGCTATCCTTGACCTCGTCTCTGCCTCCACTTGTGAGGCCATGGCCTTTCCGTCGATTATCATGTCAGATCAGGGTATAGCTGGAACTGATCGCACAGATCCCGTACCTCGGACCCCACGAACTTAATTGTCGTATCATTCTTGATGTCTCTGAGGACGGCAGTTATCAGATCTGCGATCTGCACCATCTCCTTCTCCTTCATTCCTCTGGTGGTCACGCATGGTGTGCCGATCCGAATGCCGCTGGTCACAAAAGGCGTAGCCGGGTCGAAGGGTATCATGTTCTTATTGAGCGTTATGTTCGCCCTCTCGAGAGTCTCATCCGCCTCTTTGCCGGTTATGCCCTCCTTCAGGAGCTTGACGAGCATGAGGTGGTTGTCAGTGCCGCCGGATACGAGGTCGAAATCGTTCTCCTTGAGTCGGTCAGCGAGCGCACCAGCATTCTTTACTATCTGGAACTGGTAGTCTTTGAACTCTGGAGTCAAGGCCTCCTTGAAGGCCACGGCTTTCGCGGCGATTGCCTGCATGAACGGACCGCCCTGAGTTCCAGGGAAAACAGACCTGTCAATGGCCGAAGCGAGTTCCTGCCTGCACATGATTAAAGCGCCTCTGGGACCTCGCAGGGTCTTATGAGTTGTAGTGGTGATTATATCCGAATAAGGAACTGGAGATGGATGTGCTCCTGCAGCTACCAAGCCGGCGATGTGAGCGATATCAGCCATCACCATGGCCCCAACCTCGTCCGCGATCTCCCGAACTATCTTAAAGTTTATGATTCTGGGGTAGCTGGATGCACCGACTACAATTAGCTGGGGCTTGTTCTTCTTTGCTATATCCAGCATTTCGCTGTAGTCGAGCATTTCGGTATCCCGGGAAACATTGTAGGGCACGATCCTGTACATCTTGCCCGAGAAGTTAACTGGACTGCCATGAGAAAGATGGCCTCCGTGGGCGAGGTTCATGCCCATGATGGTGTCGCCAGGTTTGAGAACGGCGAAGTAAGCAGCCATGTTGGCCTGGGTGCCACTATGCGGCTGAACATTTACGTGCTCGGCGCCGAAGAGCTTCGTGCACCTTTCCTTAGCCAGCAACTCGGCCACATCAACATAGGCGGTACCGCGGTAGTACCTTCGGCCAGGGTAGCCCTCTGCATACTTATTGGTCATGACGCAGCCTTGTGCTTCCATGACCGCTCGACTTGCGAAGTTCTCGGATGCGATCAAGATGAGGGTATTGCGCTGCCGCTCAAGCTCGGCCTGTATCGCGGCTGCCACTTCAGGATCTACTACGCTTAATGGTTTCAATCGAATCACCGTGAATGAGATTGCGGGGTTGGTTGAGATGTATTGAGGATGGCAAAATAGATTATGGTTTGGAATTAATGATCATATTGTTTTAATAAAAATTAATTTTTTTAATCTTGATGCGAGAAAGGTCCGAGAGACCTTCTCACCTTTCCCGCAGCGCACAAATGTGCGAAACCGATTCTTACTTCTTCAGCGATCCTATGGTCGTCCCTTCAGGCTGCCGGCCATAAGGAAACATATCAAAACCGCTGGGGAACTTGAAGCGTCGTTGACCAAGCTCCTTATCAGCAGCCGCCAGCGCGCGCGGATCGCTGCCTACAGTCTTTGCCTTGTTGAGGACCATATCGGAGGACTCTTCCTCCTCCACCTGCTCGTCCAAATACCACTGCAGGAAATTCTCTGTTGTTTTGTCCTTCTCGGAGATTGCAACGCCTACCAGTGCTTTTATCAGCCCTGTGACTACCCTCTCGTGGTTATACACGGCTTGGAAGGCCTCAACAGGAGATGCCCAGACGAACTGCGGAGCTTCTATGGCCTGCATCCTGCCCCTTCCGCCTGCGCTGATCACATAGTCGTACATCTTCATACCGTGCACCAGCTCCTCCCCGGCCTGGACTCTCATCCAGTTGGCAAAACCCCTCAATCCCAAGGACTCGAAGTAGGCCGACATGGATAGATAAAGATAGGAAGAGTACAACTCTCTGTTCGCCTGCCCATTAAGAGCTTCCGTCATCTTTTCGCTAAGCATCAGGATCACCATCATCTAAACAAACAATTCAGCTATGCCGCCTGTTTCTCAAACATATCCTTGCCCACGCCGCACTCCGGACAGAGCCAGTCATCGGGAAGGTCCTCGAAGGCCGTTCCAAGAGCTATGTTCTGAGTAGAATCGCCCTTCTCCGGGTCGTAGATATAACCGCAAACTTTGCATACGTACTTTTCCATTCGTCTCACCATCCTAGGAGTTGACTTCTAAACTAAATGAAATTTTCTAGCATCTTTTTTATCTGCGAATCCCTATCCACCTTGTGAGGCTCGTATCCAGGGAAGGCCTGGTCGAACCTGGGCGCGTCCACCTGGTAGAACTTCCCCAGAGGGATGGGGGCTTCTGCACCGTCATAGTTCCAGGATCTTATGATCTTCATGGCATCGTCGAAGCTGCCGGTATCGTTGTCCTTTACCTCATAGACGCGTTTGTTGTAAGACTCATACATGTTAAAGTACGTGACACATACCTGCAGGACGTCCACAAAGGAGAATCCCTTGTGTGTTATGGCCTCTTTGAACAATCTTCGGAGAAGATCTATTCCGTGGGTGTAACCCCTGGCGATGTAGGAAGCACCGCCAACCAGCATCAGCTCGGCAGGGTTCATGGGAAATTCCTGCGTTCCCAGAGGCGTGGACTTGCCCTTGAACCCCCATGGCGACGTCGGAGTGTATTGACCTGTCGTGAGGCCGTAAACGCGGTTGTCATGGAGTATGAGGGTAATGTCGATGTTCCTCTTGGCAGCGAACATGAGATGATCCAACCCTTCTGCGAGGGAATCACCGTCCCCTGAGCAGCAGATCACCTTTAGGTCGGGGTTGGCAAGCTTAATCGCTGTTGCCACGGGTAGAGTCCTACCATGAATTGAGTAGAAACTGTTCACCTTAAGGTAGTCCACAATCTTTCCGTGACAACCTATGCCAGAGACCAGGACCACGTTGTCTATGGGGAATCCTTCGTCGTCCAAAGAGGACAGAACCGTCTTCATGGTATTCAGAATAGAGAAGTTACCGCACCCCGGACACCAGGTGTTCTTGGCATAGGTGCTCAGATCCTTTGGGTTCATGCTATTACCTTCCTGATCTCAGCTTCCAGTTCATCCAGCGAGAAGGGCCTACCATCGTACTTCAGTATCTGTTCTCTAAGCTCGAAACCGTAAGATCTGGCGAGCCTGGACAATTGTCCTGTCGAGTTGCACTCGACAGTTATTATCCTCTCCACGCCCACCAGAGAGTCACGAAGCCGTTTCTCTGGGAACGGCGAGAGGACCAATACCTGGATCACCCTCAGGCCGAGCTTCTCTGCTACTTCGGTACACACGCCCTTGTTGGAGCCCCAGCACAGCAGAGCTGTCTTGCCGTTGCCGTAGACCCTCACGGTCTCGTAACCATCCATCTCCTTTGCCAGCGCCAATCCCTTGAGCAACCGCTTGTCGCTCATACTTGCTATGGCCCTGGGGTCCTCTGTGGTTATTCCCAGCTCATCGTGAGTATAACCATCAACCTTTACGGTCTGGCCTTTTAGAGGCGGAAAGGCCAGAGGCGAGACACCTGTTTCAGTGTACTTGTAGCGGTTATAATCTCCCTTTCCGTCCCAAAGAACAGGAGCCTCCTCGTTCATGTCTCCGGCTAAGGCAGCATCAAAGCTGTAAAGCCCTTCGGAAACTGTTTTGTCCGATAGTATGAATGCAGGGACCTGGTACTTCCATGCCATGTTCAATGCCACACCCGACCAGTAATAGGCCTCTTCGGCGTCTCCAGGAGAAACTATGAACCTGGGAAACTCTCCCTGGCCTGCGTTTAGAGCGAAGTGCAGGTCTGCCTGGGCAGTGTAGGTAGGTAGGCCAGTAGACGGCCCCGTCCTCTGTCCAAGCATTATTACTACT